>Ga0326727_10001027_pt1 | contig 108040 bp, 87 predicted proteins | sample MB2enrmetagenome_FD_207643 | JGI IMG/M metagenome (GOLD analysis project Ga0326727, IMG submission 207643) | Lab enriched peat soil microbial communities from McLean, Ithaca, NY, United States - MB29MY | ecosystem: Environmental > Terrestrial > Soil > Wetlands > Peat | place: USA: New York...
GTTCAGTACATCGCTATCCCTGCTTGTCATCTCTGCCTCCTTTTCCTAAATCAATAAGAAAAGCAGATAGATGATGACCAACAAACTGTTATCTGTCAAACATCAGTTTGGTACGTATAGCAGGAAGCAAGTGATACATTGGTGCAGAATTACAAAGACAACGCCGAAGTAAAGGAGGTCCAATTTTATAGGATTGGACCCCCCTTTTTTAAGGCTCGGCGGGACATACAACAGCAAGAACTTCTCGTCTACACTGCTATTCCAATGGAAACGGGCACTTAAAGCCAATTGAGCAGTTCACCTACTAATGCTCAATCGAAGTTATCTTCAAAGGATGATGTTTATTGGTAGAAATGTGCAATGAAAGGGCAGAGGCAAGTTGACCCTGCCTTTCGATATTTAGCTTGCAATTTCTATTTATTTCCGCTGTTCGATTTTCGTGCCAAAGGATTATGGCACGGTTGGATCCCAAAATGCCGCGTTACGGGTTACTTTCTTTAGATTGTCGAAGAAGAGCGGGCCATAATTTGGCGTGGACGAGACGTAATTGCCGCTTAAACGCGCCTGATGGCGAGGCGTGCTTACAATCGCCATGACATCCGAAAGCGGAAGAATAGCCTCATCCGTTCCTGCACGAAACTCCGACCAGTTTTTTACATGCCCTTCCGACCGGAAGAGATGAATCCGGCTTCATGTGTAAGGCCAGTCTTTCGCCCAATTCTTCAGGGGGATATCAATATAGCCGTGGATTTTGTTCGGACTATTGCTTTCAATGATCCCGTCACGAACAATTATTCGCATGGATTCGCCACAATCCAGACATGGCGCGTCAATCTGTACCACTTTACCCGGAAAGACCCAGCAGACCGCCAGGGCTTCAAAGCCTCACTGTGCACACCACTTTTGCTGCCCGTCAACAGTAATGCGGTATTGCGTAGGCATATTGTTGAAAGGGGCAAATGAAGCGATCAAATCGGTATTCGGATATAGCCAAACAGGTAGCTTGGTGTTCATTAATTCATGAAGAAGTCTTTTCCCTTCCTCCGGTTGTACAGAAAACGCTTTTGCAATCTCAGTGTAGTGCGGAGCATATCCCCGCTTTACGAAAGTTTCCAGAATGAAATGGTAGGTGCGATCCAGTTGCTGTGTATCAGACATATTTCCTCCTTATCGTTTGTTTGCTTTGCAATGCTCATTGATGAGACTCCCCCTTTTTTATTGGAGAAGCACTTATACTCCCTAACCGTAATTGCAAGGTTTTATCAAAACTGACTTCTCGGGCTCGAAACGCTGTTAATGATGTTCTGAGCTTGAGAAATCAAGCTTCACTACCATGTGCCTAGTGACCGGTCAACGATATGGTGACGCCCGGATTTTCTTTCAGGATTTTATGGACTGGGCATATCTCTATAAACTTCAACATCTCAGCGAGTTGCTGGTCGTTGAGCTTCACGTCTCTCAGATCAATGCGAACATTGATGTTAGCCAAACGGATACTGTCCGGTATGACCCCTGCTTCTGCTTCAATAAAAAAACCATTGTGGGCAATATGATGATCAACCATGTAGTCCCTGACATAATGGCCCATGCAACCGCAGAGACTAGCGAGAAGCGTGTCTATGGGGTGTGCTCCATGTTTCTTCGTATCGATCACGAAGCTGGAATGCTGGAGCGTTGCATAGTGCTTTGAATCTCCCTTGTTTTCGATAGATGCCTTGTACTTGTACATAAATCCTCCTATCCTTGAGATATTGCCTGATGTTTCCGTTTTACTATATTCCTTTGAAGAATTGAGCCTGTTCGACAATTGATTCTGTTCCGATTTTTGATTTGAATTATTAAGGAAAATTATAGATAATTCAAATGACTTATTTTTATGGATATGATAATTTAAAATCATGGATAACTTGAATCTAAACCTTTTGAGAGTATTTTATGCCGTTGCACGTCTACAGAGCTTTACGCGAGCGGCCGAAGCCCTCTTTCTAACTCAACCGGGGATCAGCAGGCATATTAAGGCCTTGGAAGACTATTATAAAAACCGCCTATTTGACAGATTGGGGAAGAAAGTGATTTTAACTCAGGCGGGAGAAACCCTGTTTCGCTCTGTTGATAAGATATTCAAGTTGATTGAGGATTCCAAAGCAGAAATCGACGATCTTACAGGAGTGAAGGTAGGAGAATTGAGGATTGGCGCCAGTGTCACCATTGGCAGCTATCTCTTACCCGAGGTCCTGAATAGATTCCAAAGTTTTCATCCTGGCATCAGGATAACTCTGGATATTGATCTGAACTGGCAAATTGTAACTCAGGTTTTGGATAATTCCGTGGATATCGGCTTGCTTGGCGCCCCTGTTGATGATGAGAGGCTGGTTGTGAAGCCTTTTTTTAAAGATGAATTGGTGGTTATCGTACCCGCCGATAAATCTTGGGCCACCCGGGACTATATCCGGCCTCTCGATCTTCTCAACGAGAGATTCATCCTTTCCCGAAGGGGTTCTGGAACAAGAGCAATAATTGAAGAGCGACTGAATCAGGAAGGTGTCACTTTAAAAAAAACGATTGAGTTCGGTCATACAGAAGCTGTCAAAAGGGCCGTAGAGGTGGGACTGGGCATATCAATAATATCCAAATCGGCAATATTAAATGAAGAAAAAATGGGATTGATCAGATCGATTTCTTTATCAGGAGTTAATCTCGAGCGAAATTTTTATTTTGCTTATCGAAAGGATAAATACCTGACCAATTTAGTCCGGACATTTCTCCAATTTATCGTCAATAAATATAAATCTGCTTAACAGAATCCATAGGCAAAACCACGGTGGACCTCACTGATCATTACCAAGAGAAAGCTTGGATAATTTTCATCACCTTAATGCTATTGATAACAGGAAGGACTAAACAAGAAATCCGATTGGCAATTTTTCAAGATCGCCAACCCGGACGAATTGCGGGCTTCACCTAGATATTTTCATTGGCAAGATCGTCTGGGATCCGACGATTACGGATTGAAACCTGCGAAAATGAAAAGGCAGGGCCATTGTTAACCCTGCCTTCCACTCCACTTTATTCATATTCTTGGCCTTGCTCTTACAGGTGGATGAGAAACCAACCTATTTAAGCACGACATCAGCCCAAGCTATGCCGATCATACTATCTTCTGTATAATATACATCATAACCTGGGTAGATGGTGCGGTTCACTATCTGTGGTCCTTTCCGCTCTTTTACTATTTTGGCATCTGCCTTTACCTTGACGTTCCTTTTGGTGCCGCTCGACTCTCTGCGATTTTTAGTCGTCCTTTCTAACCAGCTTATTGGTACTGCTGTTTCGATGTGTCCTATTCCTTCCTGATGTGCTTGAACTATCTGTCTCATGTCATTTCCCTCCTTCCTTCAAAGCATAAAATCAATTGTTTTCTAAACCTTCGTCTTCTTACGTTGGCCTGATATTCTCCCTTGCCCATTGAATAAGCTCCGATATGGAGGTTCCTATAGGGAAAAATTCAACCACGCCCATCTCCTTTACCTCAATGATTTTATCTCCCCCTAAATAGCCTCCGGCGGTTACCTTGATATGTGATAAATCTTCCTTCTTCAGAAGCTCTACAACTTTGGCAAGATCTGTGATATCAGCCCCAGGTAATGTGGTTATCCCTATATGGTCAACACACTCCTGGATTGCTGACACCACTATAGCCTCTGGTCTCTGGATGTCTGTATATATCACTTCATAACCAGCATCACGGAAAGCCAGAGCAAGAGAAGTCATAGCCTCCCCATAGCCCGCGCCAAGCTTTGCCAATAAAATCCTTCCTCTTGAGACGTCTTGGTATCCCCTCAAGATACCTGCGCCCCAGATTATTGGGTCCAGCAACATCATTTTCATTGTTTCATAATTCACTTGTGTGTACATGATGGTTCCCTCCCTATCTTTACTTGAGTCTCAGGAGATGACCGTGTTAACATTCAAATTCTACCGCACCCATTCAGGGAGGGTAAAATCTGATAAGCTCCGCACATCCAGCCTCATTTTCTTTTCTGCCTGTTCTTTTTTCATCGTATCAGACAGCGTCAGAAGGTAGCTCCTGATTATCTCCTGAACATCGAGCGTACTGAAATCGCAGTCTGAATAGGAATTGCTTTTCTTGAATCTCTGGAGCGTCTCATTTATCACGCCTCCATTCCAGAGATTAGGGTTCCGCAACATCATGTTTACTGCTTCATAATTTGTTTGTCCGTACATGATCGTTTCCTCCTTTCTGAAAATCTTAAAGTCTGTGATCGCTGACTGCAGCGCCATCACCTTGAAGGCTCTGCAATCAACCTTGTAACTTTATTTTGGCTTTTTTATAAACCAGAGAAGGTTACTAATTGGATACAAAATGAGGACTTGGTGATTTGATAAACAGTGGATTACATTAAGTAAAATAAGATAATGGCCTGAAGAAAAGAGAATTTTATGCAATAGTATTAGAAAGAAGGACAGCGATACTTTGGACACTAACTACAAAGGGTATGAAGCAAAGGATTGGTGGTTTGATAAGCAGTGATGCGAATTATACGGCTTCGATGATTTTATTGTAAAGTGATGTTGTCAGCGCTTCTGGCTCAGTATCCAGTCCTTCCCGAAGCGCTTTTTGGCAATCTTTATAGATTCGTAAAGCTTCAGTGTGCATGTGTTTGTTTGAGTAAAGCGTCATCAACTTCTGGTACGCCTGCTCCGACAAAGGATCGATCTGGATAATCTTCTTGTAACAGTCTATGGCAGTTCTTGAGGTGCCTCTTCTTTCCTGAATGTCAGCGATTCTGTTTAAGAGACTGATATATATTTTTCGCAATTCTTCTCTTCTTTTGTCAATCCATGGGATGTAAAGATCCTCCGCAAGAAAATCACCTTTATACAGATCTATAGCACTATCATAAAGTAAAAGGGCCGCATCGATATTTCCTTTCTTTTCACTCTCCTCGCCTCGACGGTAAAAAGATAAGAAATCATTGAGATCATTTTTGCATAATTCTTGATCTAAGGTTATCAGACCATCTTTAAGATGAATATACGAGGAACCAAAAGCTTTGCTCATTTCAGGTTCTAAAGCTTTCCTCAAGCGGTGCAATGTGATCTTTAAATTCCTTTTTCCTGATCTACTATCAACCTCCGGCCAGAGTGCCTCTATCAGTTCGTCTGCGGGTATATGGAGAGACCCGTGGGCAACAATTGACTTTAAAAGTAGCTTGGGCAAGTGACCATCCCACCCCGTCTCTTCTATGACTGTCAACCCGCGATAGATTCCGAAACGCCCAAATGTTTCTACATTAATCTGGCAGAGGCTGGAGCGATATATAGTTCGCCTTATTTCCCAAGACTTCGCCAAAGTCATGGGGCCTTTAAGATAATTGTGTTTTGCTGTATCATCATGGTCTGAAGCAGCGAGTGATTTATGATGCCCCTGCTTTTTCCGTTTCTCCATTCCCGCCTTTCCCGTCAGTTTATTTAGCAGGGACTCGAGGTGAGAGTGAGCCTCAGATAATTGTCGGTCTTTCCGCTTCAGTTCTGCTGTCATTCTTGCTTCCGAAGCGCGTAGTCGCTGGCTCAGCACCTTTGCCATAGCGTAGCCCATGTCAGAGTATTGGTGAATAAGAGCATCCAGATCAGTCCTGGTTACTTCTAATAATTTTACAGATGAACTCGTGCGAACACTTGCTGAACGCGACTGCTCTGGATCTATCAGACACATCTCACCCACATAATCACCGGGAACACAAATGTTCAATAACTGTTCGTCAGGTGTTCCCAAAGACTTAATTATCTCCAATTGACCATCCAAAATAATGTAGAGTCGATCGCCGTGATCCCCTTCACAAAACAGGATTGAACCCGCGGGAAATTCCAGTTGTCGCAGTTTCGCCATTAAACGCTTAATGTCACGTCGCGGAATTGGGGTTAGCAGAGGGTTCCGAGAAATCAATTTTTCGTACATAAGAAAGTTTTTTGAAGAAAGTTAGAGACGCATCCTCAATCCCAATTAACACAAAACCCTGCACTCTATTTGAGTAACGGGGTTTCAGTTATCAGCCCATACCACCCTCATGTAACGTTAAAGGGTTTATGAATATTAGCCTCTGATGCTACATATTGTATTCTTGGTTATCATGATTACCACTTGAAATCTACACTGAAAATCAAAGATGGCAGTTTGCGGATTACAGGAAGGAGTGTATGTTTTTCTTTTAGACTTACCAAGGCAAACCTTTTTGTTGGCTTAACCTATAAAGGTGCACATAGCCATATCACGGAGAATCAATAATTTCTTTTTGCAAGCTGCAAAAAAAGGCAGAGCCAATCGACCCTTCCTTTTTTCATCCTTGATATTGGGTATGTTACTTCATCTTTCTCCTGATTTCTGCCAATCCGATCAGCCCAAAACCAAGAAGAAGGTAATCCTCTACGATGACCAGCCCCCCAAATCCGGATTATTTCTGGGGGCCGGTCCGTTCACCCATCATTTCCTATTGCGCGTAAGGCGGCTCCCCCTGGACGGACTTCACCAGTTCCATGGCCTTTTTCACTTGATCCGGGGTTCCCCTGAAGACAAGCCATACTGCACCCTCTGCGCCGCTAACACCCCCGGCGCTGGACTGAAAGGCCGTGGCCCCCGTCAGGATATTGATGGCCTCCAGCTCCGTGACGATCTCACCCGTGAGGAGCCACATGGAGGGAATCATATGACCGGGAAATACCGGCCCCGATTGGCCGGGGGGGGCAGGCAACGATTCCACCGGCTCGCGCATCTTCAAGGTCAGATCCACGACATCCCCTGCCACCAGCTTCTCAAGACCGACCGGAATGACGAGGTGGACCTTGCGTCCCACGATGAAGGGCATCGTGATCCCCGTCGTTCCTCCTGCCGGGTCCAGAATATTGACCGCCGCTATCTTGTTCTTGTAGTCTAGGGCATTCGCCCCCTTCATGACAACGTCGCCCGCTTTCAGCTTTTTCACTGCATCGGGAAGAGGGATGTCCACGACCTTGCCTTTCTCCAGAATCAGGTGGTTGACGGGTTTCACCGGGGGCAGGTATTTGGCCCCTTTGGCGGGTTCAATTCTTCCCGTCACAAATGCTGCATGGTCGGCTTTCTTCCCGGTGATCTCCTCTGCCACGTAGGCATTGGTTGTCCCCTTTATGATGATGACCATACCGTTTGCAAGGGCATTCTTGACGATCGGCATCTGTGCCACAGCCTTGCCGATCAGCCTCTTGGATTCGGCTACAGTCAGAATCGCTCCGCCCTGGACAATTTTGGCCGGTTCCGCAGCGGACAAGATCCCTGAAAATAGCAATGGTCCGCCAATGGCAATCACAACGAGAAAGATAACTCCCCTCAATACCCTTTTCATAATGTGTTCCTCCTTTCGCTGTTAAATTTACTTTATCTTAATATTCCGCACAGCATTCACCAAAACCACATGAACGGCTCCCTCTAAAACATTCTGCACCGGGCGCCAGTATATCCCCGTACTATGCAGTCCTCAAAAGTAGTATCAAGATAATGGGAACGGTAACTGTTTTAACAGTCTTCATACCTGTAAATCAGCTAATCACTCATGTGCCGTCTCAATAGCTGATTACATAGAATCGTTTGTACCGTTTCATTTTTCTGATTCAAGGTTGTGCAGTGAAAACGTACCGTTCCTCGATCTGGGCGTGAGGAAGACGGGTGGGTATCTACAACGTCTGCCACACCTCTAAGCGTATCACCAGGACGTACTGGCAGGAGCCACCTCGGTTCGTCAAAACCAGGTGAGCCGATATTGTTAGTCAGTATACCAGTCATAAGTAACAGTCTAAATGGCCTGTCCCTGATACTGTTACCACATTTAAAGTTAGGTTTCTGCATTTTTTTGATTATTTCCGTTTGAAATGTTGCACGTGAGGGCAGAAATCGAAAAACAAGACTTCAGGAAGATAGCTGGGGATGAATAAGAATTATTTTCCTCGATATTTACGTGTAGTTTTTACTCAACAAGCTTCCTAAAATCAACGTCGTTCCAGAGCGATTGAAAGCTTTTGTTCGTTTTTGCTAGTTTTTTAAGTGTGCCGTTGATGCGAATTGCTTTCCCGAGCGCTTCAATCGCCTTTTCCTTTTCACCGTTAATGGCATAGTACGCTGCTATATTCCAAAGCGTCCATGAATTATTCGGCTCGAGTTTAAGGCTTTTGTCAAAATCCTCCAATGACTGACGCTTGTTCCCAAGACCGTTATGTGCCCATGCCCGCAGGTGATAGGCATGTGGATTTTTAGGATCCATTTGTGCAGCCTTGTTTAAATCCGAGAGGGCTTGGTTGAAGTTGCCGAGGCCGATATATGCCCAACCCCGGTTAATATATGCCCAGGATATAGTTGCATCCAGGCTTATTGCTTTCTCTTCATCAAGAAGCCCCTGTTGGTAATTTCCCAAGAAGTTATATGACACCCCCCTGTTTACATATATCCAGGGGTTTTTCGCGTTAATATCAGAGGCTCTATTGAACTCTTTCAATGCCTGATCATAATCTCCGAGTGTGTTCAGTGCCCATCCTTTGTTTATGTGGGCCCAGGGGTTTGTGGGATCAATTTCCGTCGCATTATTAAATGAACTAAGTCCACTTTCAAAATTTTGCTCATTCATTAAAGCTACGCCTTTGTCGATCCATTCTTTAGCCTTCAGTTCAGCAACTGCCTTTGAATACTCATTACTCTTACCTTCAAGGCGCTGCCCGGCAGCCAGTTCCTCCTGCAATTGTTTTATCTTATTTAAGGCCTCATCAACCTTCCTTTTCGTTTCTTCCAATTCCCGGTTCTTCTGACTATTTTCTCTCAATCCTTCAAGAAATTTTGTCACTTCCTGGGGGGCTATGGACATCTTTGCCTTCAGATAATACGTTTTCCCATCCCACTTTTCGGTCAGGATCTCAGCTTGAACAATGCCCGCTGTCAGTGTTGTGATCTTGTCCTTAGTTAACTGGAAATCTTTGACGTCGGTCTCAGAAATCAGATAGGTGCCGACTTCTTCAAGCAGAAGTCTTTTCACCTGTTCGAGGGCAATCGTGCGGCTTGACATCTTGCTGTCAAAATCACTCGCTTGATAGGTATATTCCTTGACGAAGGTTTTTGATTCGGCAGATGTAAGATTGGGAATAAATAAAACAATAAAAATAAAGATCAGGTTGAATCGTATGAGAGAAGACTTCATCATAGTGGCACCCTTCCTACAAATTGATGCCATTTTATACATTAACCATAAACAAACCACAATATGTCTTATAGATTGCCAATTGAAACGTTGAATGACTGGACAGGATTGGAAAAACAACCTTACAGGAAGAACAAAACAAAAAACCTCCTTGACACATGTCCTGATCGATTCAAAAGGTGGAATTCCAGACTTCACCCACAAGTCCTTAGAAATCACAGATAGCTTTACCTGAAGATTACGGATAGAAAGATTGAATATTTGAAGAGGACTGTACCTACAACCAAATTAGAGCGAAAAAACTGTTATTTATGACGAATAGTAATCCTTCAACCGTCAATCATGGAGCCTTATTGAGGATAGCCCAATAGTACCCCACTTCGCCGACTGCCGTGATAAAATTGTCTTTTTCAACAGGCTTTACTATGTAACTATTCACACCGAGTTCATAACATTTCAACCTGTCTATATCATGACGGGAAGCAGTAAGAACTACAACAGGTATTTTCTTCGTCCTTTCGTCTGACCTGATTCTGCACAAAACCTCTTCGCCGTCCATTTTGGGTAACTTAAGTTCAAGCAGAATCAACACGAGATTGTCTGAGACATCACCGTCTCCCTTATACTTGCCCGTCCTGAAAATATAATCAAGGGCTTCTTCGCCGTCACGCAATACCCTCACTCTATTTCCAAGGTTTCGTGTATCAAGGGCAAATTTGGTCAATTCCACGTCATGAGGATTACTATCTATGAGAAGTATGTCGCTAAGGTTTTCATTCACAGTATCTCTCCTTTTCAATTGCAGTTACTATCACCATTATCTTTAGAAAGATACTATGAAAATCAATTAGGGCAACTTGGGGCTTTTCAGGAAGGTAGCCACAAGCTGCGTGTGATGGGAATAAGGTGCCAAGGAATAGCAGCTTCCAACCTGTACTATGCGAGAGCAATGAATAAAAATATTAAAGAGGTCCGTTATTGGAAACACAAAGTAGCAGGGATCATGATGAGATTATGCCGATGAATACGAGAGTGTAAGTGAGCATAACGCTAAGAATGCAGCGGTGGATGAAAACCGTCCGCCGCATTCGTTTTTTTGCCCGCATTTGATACAGGCAGTTTCTCCGGACCTCGATGATAATGGAGACGTTAATGAGGTGTTTGGGAAATAGCCCGGTTACCTATTTCGCCCGTTCAAATGTAATAATCCTCCGTACCATCCCCTTCTCAGGCCAGTTCGGATGGATTCGCCATGGCGCTAGAACCTGAAGACGGTCGCCATCCACCTTAAAAAAACGGGCCTGTTCGGTACCTACGAATTCAGGGCTCCAAGCAACATCGACCTTGGTAATCCACTTATTTCCTTCTATACGGTACATACCCGTGTAAGAAATCATGCTGTCCAGCAAGTCGGCACGGTCCTGCACGGTCTTAGGTGCTTTACGCCCTTCTCCCGTCAGGATGAAAAAGGCTCGCCCCTCAGGTGAGAAGATTGCATATCCTGTCGGTTTTTGTCCCATAACGGGCTCTTTTTGTCCAGTCGATTGAATCTCAATTTCGAAGGAAACCAATTTCCATATTCCGAGCATTTTGGTGCCCTCATCAGCGAAACTTGGTTGTACTGCAACAAGAAAAAAAGCCAAAACTGCTAACAATTTTAACTTAAACATAGTGTCTTCCTTTCTGTTCTATTTTCAGCTTCCTACAGTTTATTATTCGGTGTGCATGCAGGGTTTAGCCTGCTCATAACTCCAGTCCGTTCGGTCAGTTCTAGACCAAGCTTGCCTGGTGAACATTCATTGGTTGGGCTTGAGCCTTTCATCGAGAAACTGCTGAACCGCTTGGAACAGCTGCATGCGGTTCTTTTCCATCATGATTGTGTGCGTGCCTTCACCTATTTCCACGTAGCGCTTGTAGGGCGTATTGGTCAGCTTGCCGAAGTAGGTGTACAGCATGTTGCTCGGATTGTCGGCATCCCACTCGGCGTGTGCGAGAAATGTGGGGACGCGGATTTCGGCAGGGTCGTACAGCGCCCTACCCACCTCCCAGAACTCGCGGTTGTCCTGCACCACTCCGTTAGGCACGCGCAGCACTGGTGGTGTCTGCTTCGAGCCCACCGGGTCGGTCGCGAAGGTGGCGTCCGCCCATGCCTCAAACCAGCCTGGCGGAATCAGACCAGCCTTCTTGTCCTCGGGCACACCCTTGAGCCAGCGACTTTTTGCAGCTTCACGCGACACGGTGCGGTAGGCGCCGAGTTTGCCACCCGAGTCTTTAAAAATCGCCTTGTCGCGGATCCAACTCGGCTCGTAGAGCACTAGCCGATTCACCTTGTTCCTGTTCTGCGCGGTGAACCAACCCATGATGGGGGTGCCCCACGACCAGCCCAGCAGGTTGATCTTCGAGACGCCACGCCGCTTGCGGATGAAGTCCACCACCGCGCCTACGTCCTTGACCGCCGTTTCCGTGCGCACGATCGGATCGTTGTCCGCGGCCGGCTTGTCCATCTCGGGCGGTCGCGTCGATTTACCATAGCCGCGAATATCCACCAGGTACACGTCGTAGCCGTGCTGCGCGATGTAGTCCATCCAGGACAGGCCGTTCAGCTTTAGGTCGAATGTGGTCTCGGAGGGGTAGGTTGCGCCGTGCACGAAGAGCAGGATTTTTTCGCCTGGGAACTTCTTTACCCCCTGCGGATGCTTATTGCGTACGTAGAGGCTTATGCCCCGGTCCACCGCCGGTACCATGAATTCTTCCATTACGAGTTTTTGGTCGGTCGCAGCATGCGAGCTTATCGACATAAAAAGCAACAGAGCCGCTGACAATGCCCTGAGAATCGTTTTCATTCTTCCTCCATAGTTAATTTGCGACACTTAATATCAAGATTACCACTCGAAATCTACAGGAAAAATTAAAGATGACAGTTTGTCGATTACAGGGAGGTAGATAGATTCTGCAGGAGCAGAAAATAAGCTCTCAGAACTTCGCACCTTTCAACCCGCATTGCGCAAGAGTTAGAAATGAAAAAATAAAATGAGCCGGTCATTGTCGACACTTACACATCTGCATCCCAATGCATCACATAATTTCAATGATAACCATTTGAAAGAAAGGAATGATTAGCTCACCGGTGTTGGCTGAGTGTAAGCAGGGCCAGTATTCGCTGGAGCATCTGGTTGCGTAATCCTCTTGTCTATTCGGATCACCACAGTCCTTGCTATGAAATCGTGTAATGCACGTCTCTTCCAATTCGTAAGTAGAACGATAAGCTCACCGCAATTAACAACTTCTCCATGATATCTGGTTTCATGGATGAAAAAATATAAAGCCTACAATCATGGATTGCAGGCTTTATCGATAACTGTGGCTGGCTATATTTTTTAATTTTTTCCTTTCTTTACTGATGATTTCGCAGTTACCGCCTGTTGTCCCGCAATGCGTCCCATCACAAGACAGTTGGCTAGGGAGGCACCGCCGATATAGTCATCATAATAGAGACCACCTGCGCATTCTCCTGCCGCATAGAGACCGGGAATGACCTTGCCATCGGCTTCCTGTGCCTGTGCCTTTTCATTAATCCTGATGCCGCCGAAAGTCAGCGTAATTCCTGGTGACAAGGGATAAAAGGCGTAGAACTTTGGTGATTGCAGTTTAAAAGCAAAGGCTGTTTTTGCCGGCTGTATACCCAGGGCTTTGCCGTCTTTTACGGCAGAGTTGAAGTCGCTAACGGTCTTCTCCAGAGATGCGGCCGGGACCCCTATTTTGCCCGCTAATTCACCCAGGCTGTTCGCTTCGACGATTTCGATTCCAAGGCCTTCAAAGAGTTTGACTGCCGCGGTTACACCCGCCTGTTTTTTGATCTCCTCATCAAAGATCATGGCTACCGTCTGACCAGGCTGTTTCATTGAAGCCTTGCCGTTTGCAACATACCCCAGAGACTCGTCCACATAACGCTTCCCTTCCCTGTTGATTCCTAGGGTATAGGCTATGGCCATAAATGGATTGCCCGCAGACTTATTTTTCGGTGATACGGCGGCAACATGTACAGAGGGCATTCCTCCCATCTTGACCCACATAGCGCCTGCTTCTCGGGCCATGTTCAGACCATCCCCGGTAGCCGTTGTCACACCGCGCACCATCGTATCGCCGGCGTCAGGATCAACAAAGGTCTCCAACATTTCCTTATTCCCTGCATATCCGCCTGCCGCTATCACTACGGCGTCAGCCATGTAATCCTTCAAGCCGGCAGCATCCTGTGCACGAACCCCAATAACGGCGCCGTTTTGGCTCATGATGAGCTGCTTGGCTTTTGTTTCATAAATTATTTTGCCGCCTTTCTTCGTCAGATTTATCCGCAGTGTCTCCAGTCCTTTCGGCATCCCTCTGTAGGCTCCGGGCTTGAAAACAACACACTTGACTCGATAACCGGCCACAGTGATCGGCGCTGTCAAATCAGCGCCCTGAGCCTTCAGCCACTCAACAGCATCAAGCGACTGATAGGCCAGCACCTTGGAAAGAACGGCATTCCCTTTTCCCGAACTCTTCTTCATAAAATCTTCGAAATATTCATCCATGGAGGCCTTGCTGTTTTCACAGGGAATGGCAATAAGCCCGCCGGCTAGCTTGGAGTTGCCGCCCACCTCCTTTTCCCCTAGTTTCTCCAGCACCGCTACTTTCGCCCCTACATTCTGGGCAGCCACAGCAGCAACCATGCCACTGAGTCCTGTTCCAATGACAACTATGTTAAATTTCTCGCTCCTTTTGGCCTTCGGCAACAGTGCAGCCTGCGCCATGTCGATCTTGCCGAGTGTGAGAAACCCTGCACCTAGACCAATGCCCTTGATGAACTGCCTCCTGTCTATGAAACTGATCTTATTTTTTCCCATAAATACCTCCTCCCTTTGATAGATGTCCGTTGCTAACTGCTTTCCGTTACTGAGCAAAGCTTGAATATCCCGCTTTCCGGAACCGAACCATCACGGCATTTTAAATTTAAATTCTTGGTGACAATTGTTGCAGGATACCTCCGATGGTTTGTGAATGTGGTGGCATTCCTCGCATTTCGGTTGTTCACCCGGATTTATGTGAGGTGATGCGTGTGGGTTGGGGACGGCCTTGCTGCTTTTTGCGATGAGTTTGTCCAAGTCTCCATGACAGGTCATGCACTGTTCGCCGTGAACTAATTCCTTTGGTGGCGTTTCTTTATGGCAATTTTGACACTCCAGACCTGCTTTCTGATGCTTTTCGAGGCCAGTTGCCAGCTGGTCAGTCTGTCCGGAATCATATAGGCAAACAACTGTCAGGAAACAGACAAGGAAAATAACAACACACGAGGTTCTAGGTTGTATTCTTTTTTTCACGCTGTTCATTCTTCGATCCATTATAGAATTATGATTTTCTAAACATTTATTAATTTAATCTCTGCTTGTGTGCGACAAGTTCCTCCGCTATCAGCCCCTTGAATAGTTCGATTTTATATTCGTTATTTTTCAGAGGCCTCGCCTGCTTCATCGCTGCCTCCGCCGCTTGGTGAATAGTCCCCTCATCAAGAGATTGCCCTGTAATGATCTTTTCCGAATCAAAACACCGCCACGGCATCGGCGCCGCACCGCTTAAAATGATCCTGGCACTGGACACCCTGCCATCTTTGAAACGCAGGGCAAGGGCTGCCCCAGCCAGAGCAAAATCCCATGAATTTCGTGCCCTGACTTTTCTATATGAACTCTGTAATCCCTGTTCTGCTGGCGGCAGCAAAACGGCGGTAAGAATCTCGCCCGATTCCAATACGGTTTCCCTCTTGATATCCTGTGCGGGGGGGGTGAAAAACCTGTCTATGGAGACTTCCCTGGTTCCCTTGACGCCGGCGATCTCTATTGAAGCCCCGTATGCCATCAGCGCCGGCGCAATGTCTGAAGGATGAACGATATAGCAGCCCTTACCGCCCAGGATGCAATGGTACTGGCTTTCACCCATAAAGGCGTAGCACTGGGAACCGCCTTTGCGGGTGCAATGAAAATCCCCGCGATAGTACCAGCATCTTGGCTTCTGGCAGAGATTTCCCCCGAGCGTCCCCTGGTTGCGTAGCTGAGGACTGGCAACCTGCAAAGCTGCCTGTGCAACGGCGGGATATGATCCCTTTATAATTTCATAATTAGCGAGCTCCGCGATGGTCGTCAGGGCACCTATACGCAGAGTCCCATTCTTAAGACGCTGGATACCTTTCAGTTCATCAAGATGGCTGATGCTCACCACTTTTGCTGTAGCAAAAACGCTGTCGCGAAGGCAGCCCAGCAGATCAGTCCCTCCGGCGTGGATGCGTGCATCGTCTGCTGACAGATATTTAAAAGCCTCTTTCAGCGACTTGGCGCTTACATAAGTGAAATTTTGCATAGTCATGACAATTTCTCCTCCGAGATATCCTTTACACGGTTCGTTTGAGCTTTGCCGCCTTTTCAACCGCCTTAAAGATATGCGCATACGATCCACAGCGGCAAAGATTGCCGCTCATCCCCTGGCGGATCTCCTCCATCGAGGGGTTTGGATTGACGCGCAACAGCCCTTCCGCCGCCATGATCTGTCCGGGTGTACAATAGCCGCACTGCATGGCGTCATCGTCCCAGAATGCTTTTTGCACCGCGCTCAGTTCATCGCCTTTTAAGAGCCCCTCAATAGTGGTAATTGTTTTGCCTTCTGCTTCAAGAGCCAGAGTCATGCAGGCATAGCGCGGCTGCCCATCAATCAAAACGGTGCAGGCTCCGCATTCCCCGCGGCCACAGCCCAACTTTGTGCCGGTCAGTCCGAGCTTTTCACGGAGCACGTCCAGCAGGGACCAGCGAGGCTCGACCTTTACTTTGTGCTGCCTTCCGTTGACCTGAAGGCTGACATGCACCATTTGTCCTTTTTCGGTCGTCCTGGCGGCTACAGGCGGCGATGCGTTACCCACATCGGCCAGTGTTGTTGCCAGTGCCCCGGCGCCTACGAGTTGTATAAATCCGCGCCGTGAAATTCCTTTTCGTTTCTGTCCGTTATTTTCTTTCTGGTCCTCTTCCATACATTTCTCCTCTGAAGGATTCATGTGACGCCCCTTAAATGATAGCGGGGCAGCATTATTGTCTTGCTCGTTATTTACCGGGCTTATTTATTTTGCCCGCAAGCGCTCGCCGTAGTGAGGCCGGACTCACCGCCGTTGATAACATTCTTATTCCTGTTGCATTGTAGATTGCATTGGCAACAGCCGCAGCCGTCGGAATCGTTACCGGTTCACCAAGACCCTTGGCGCCGACAGTGTTGGCTTCATTATCCGGTGAATCAATCGGAACGGACAGAATATCCACAGGGACATCCAACGCTGTGGGGATCTTGTAATCATGCCAGTTTCCCGAAACAATTCTGCCGGTCTGGCTGCGATCGAGAACGCGGGACTCCGTCATGGCAAACCCGATTCCCATAGTGACACCTCCTATCACCTGACTGTCAAAGGTCAGACGGCTCATTACCCGGCCGCTGTCATTTGCGCTCAGAAAGCGGAGAATTTTAACCTCGCCGGTTTTGATGTTTACGGCGACCTCGCAAAACTGGGCAGCAAAGGGATTTATTGCCCGGTCTGCCAGATTAGGGCTGCGATAACCGACACCGACTATGAGCCCATGTTTTTTCAATCCCGAGACATCCGTGACCTTAATCTTTTTGGTGGAATCGCTGGGAGAAAATATTGTTCCACCCTTCATTGCCAGGGATGTTGTTTTTTCCTTAAGATCTTCTGCAGCCATGGCAACAAGCTGCTGCTTTACATGAATGGCGGCAGCTCGCACGGCTGGCGCTTCCGTGGGAACCGTTTTGCTTCCGCCGCTCGGAGTAGCATACTGCGTTGTTGCCGTATCGGCATTTTCAATATCAATCAGTTCGGGGTTCACGCCCAATTCCTCGGAAACGACGAGCGCCATGACCGTTCTGGTTCCCGTCCCAAGGTCACTGGCTCCCATGTTCAGATTGACGCTGCCGTCAGCAAATAGCTTGACAAGTATCGTCGACGGCGGGCCGCCACCTCCGGCAAACCACATGCCACTTGCCATCCCGACCCCCCTTTGCCAGTTCCCCTCCTTCTTTCCAGTTGAGGAGATTGCGCTTCTGGCTTCCTTCCATCCAAAGGCCTTTGCACCCTGGACCAGACATTCCCTAAGACCTGTCGATGTATAAGGGGGATTGCCCGGTCTTGACTGGCTGACCGCAGAGATGTTCTTCAGACGCAGATCCACCGGATCCATCCCTATCCTCTCGGCAAGGGCATCCATCATCTGCTCCAGTGCCCATGAACTCTGCGGATGTCCGGGAGCCCTGAAGGGACGCGATGGACAGGCGTTTATATAAACATCGGAAAGTTCCGTCCGCACGTTCGAGCATCGATAAAGGTCTTTGATCTGCCAGTCAACAATGCTTGTTCCGCCGGCAGGGTAAGCCCCGCCGGTGGCCGAACAGGTAAAATCAAGGGCCGTCAGGGTTCCATCCTTTTTTACTCCGGCCTTCAGCCACATATTCGTCGGGGGACGATTTCCCGCAGCGATAAAGGTCTCCTCCCTGCTCATAAATAGTTTTACCGGCTTTCCCGTTTTTTTAGATAGAAGCGCCGCAATGATGGTTTCCTTGTCCGCCTGAAGCTTGCTTCCAAACCCTCCCCCCATGTATTCGCCGATAACACGAACCTTTGACAGAGGGACCCCCAGAATGGCTGATACCTGCGCCTGAACACGGTAGACACCCTGCGTCGACTGCCAGACGGTCAGACGATCACGGGTCCACTTTGCAACACAACCGTGCCTTTCCAGTGGTGTATGAATCTCACATTCCGTTCGATAATTATACTCCAGCATGACATCCGCCTGGGCAAAACCTGCATCGACGTCACCCCGCTCATATTTCTCCGTAGGTGTGACGCGGTTTCCACCATCATGGACGAGAGGCGAGCCAGCCTCAAGCGCTTTTGTCTCATCAACAATCGCCTGCAGGACTTCAAACTCCACCTTGATGGATCTGAGAGCATCACATGCCTGATAATATGTGTCGGCCGCGATAGCTGCAATAGCCTCACCTTCGTACCGGCAACGGGCTTCGAGGAGCTTGTTCTTGATATTGTTGGGGTAGGGCCATGCAATGTCGGCTTCAGGACTGGAGCCTGTAAAGACCGCCTGAACGCCAGGCATGCGTCCGGCGGCAGAAGTATCAATTTTTTTAACTATGGCATTGGGATAGGGGGAGCGCAGGACGGCACCGTAAAGCATTCCCGGCAGCGAAATATCAGACGGATAAACCGCCCTCCCACTGACTAATTCATAGCCGTCTACGCGGGGCTGTCGTTTCCCCACCATGTCCGTTCTATCCCAGGGCTTGGGGGCAGTACCAGGGGCAGGGATTTCAGGGACGGTTTGCTCACTGGAATAAAAGGGGTAATTTTCCTTAGTCATAAAGCACCTCGATCTGACAGGAGATATTGAAAAAAGAATAGGACACGGCGTTTTTGAATGTCAGTGAATATTTGGCCATAGCTTACTGATTGAAATGTCGCATACTTGATAAAATCAGAGAATGCTTGACTACAGGAAGGTAGCCGCATGCTGTATATACGGAAAACAAGCCGTCAAGCGTTCCCACAGTTCATCCCGTTATACTGAGGAGCGAGCAATGAAAAAAGGAGTCTTCTTGCGAAAGCCGTTTTCGAAACATATTACTTACGTTGACTAACTAATTAGCACTCCCCGTCAACTGAAATGATGCCCAGTAATAGGGGTGTGGGTACTTGTTCTTTGTTTCCAGCTGTGCTGTACGCAAGGCGTCCCGTTTGTTTACCTTGTCCATTTCCCGGTAAAAGCGCGTCATCAGCTGCGAAGTGGCAAGATCATCCACCTTCCAGAGGCTGGCTACGATAGAGCTCGACCCGGCATATAGGAAACCTCTTGTAAGCCCCACCAGGTCGTCCCCGTTGGCGATCTGGCTCAAGCCAGTCTCACAGGCGCTCAGAGTCACCAACTCCGCATCCAGGTTGAGCGAGTAAATCGTGTCCACCGTAAGGAGGCCGTTGTGCTCGGCATCCGGGGCCAGCAGAAGGGCCGATTTCAACGGGGCCTCCGGATCAAACTGTCCGTGAGTGGCAAAATGCAGGTAGCGGTAGTCCTTCCCATAGCTGAGCAGAACCTCTTCCGTGGCCTCCTTACGGACAAACACCTTCGACCTTGGGACGATTCCCGCCACGTCCAACGCTTCTTTCTGGGCATACTCGAGATCAAGCTTCGGATTTCCCAAATCAGGATTGCCAAAACTCAGAATCCCCCCGGCTTTCGCGTTCTTCTTTCCTCCCAAGTACTTCATGGCGCTGGCGCTAGGCATAAGTCGGATACTATAGCGGTCTATGAGGTAGCCCTTCCCATCGTAAAGGGCGTTGATGGGGAGATAGTGCAGAACCCCATGGGAGACGACAATAAGGTTCTTTTTCAGGGATCTCTCCAGAGGCTCGAAGAGCCGTCCGTAGAGCTTTTTGGATATCTCCAGGAACTGGTTCGAATCAGGAGAGTCTATGAGCCTGCGGAAGGTTTGTATATCCTCGGCCAGCCCTCCGCTATCCAGTCTCACGGCCTGCAACTTGCCATCAGATAGTACAAAGGCATACATCTCTTTGTCCCAGTAGTAGTACTCGATCAAGGTCTCATCTCGAGGAATCAAGGACTGAATCTCCGAGATCTCCGGGGAGGTGACGCTCACCAGGGATGCTAGTTCAGGGGCCTTCATCTGTAGTTCTTCCCGTATCTTGATGTGGATGTTCCGAGTCTTGTTCTTGTCGGTAGTTTCATCCTCGATCATTGCCTCGTATTCCGCCGAATCGTTTCTGACGAGCATATCGCGGATCTCCTGCTCGTTGCCCCCCTTCAGGGTGAATTCCTTCTTTGCGGCTAGCAGATCAACCAGGGCCCGGGCCTTGGCCCGCTCTACATATTCAAAGGCCTTTTCGTATGACTTGTTTCGGTACAAAGCATTCACAAGATTATGATAGACTGCCTGTTTGTCCCCGACGAACCCGATCTTGCTTGCTTCCGTATTGATGGTCGAGCGCTGCTCTTCAATAACATACACAGCCTTTGTATAGAATTCGATCGCCTGTTTCAGGTTGCCCTCCTTTTCCGCAATCCGGCCTCGGTCATAAAGTATCATCCAGTAAATCGGCCCATTATCTTTTATCTGGGGAACTTTCAGCAGCCCGTCATATCCTTCCTTTGCCTTGGCCGCATCGCCTGTTTCCAGCAATACCTTAAAATAGCTGTAATTTTGGGGAAGGTCCTGGAAAGCCCATATATCTCCCAATTGTAAAAATACAGCCGATGTCAAACTACCAAATGTCTTCCAAAAGTGGGATTGATCATTCAATGCCTCAAAAGCAACCCTCGCACGGTCATAGCGGCCAAGAGTCATGTTGATCCTGGCAATCGCCGTGTATTTAGGGTCCGTCAGAAGGACGTATGAACCAGAAGTACTTATCCCTTCGAGTTCATCGATACACCTTTCAGCCTCTTCCTGCTGGCCGTTGAGTGCATAGGCCAACCCCAGGCGTTCTAGCATATAAAGAGTCTCGCCTCTCTTTTGAGCATACTCTCCTTGTCCTTTTATGAATTGAAGTTCTACTAGGCTTTGAATGACTGCCTTGGAATAGTCACCCATTTCAATCAAGGCTTGTGAACTAAAGTACGCATGCCAAAATGTAAGATCACCATGCCTCATTCCCCTTAAACCGGTAAATATATCACCACGGTTGATTCGCTGCTGCATTTGATCGAGACAAGACGACAATTTATTATAGCGTTTCAATTCGGCATAGACCTGGCACATCATCTGAAGGTCGTTATTATTGGCCTGGTCCATGCTGCTGTATTTCGCTTCCAAATGACGCTCTAATTCACCGTATTGGGCCTTCACTTCAAGTCTGGCTTCCGTAGAAACCATTGCACCACAACCGGTTGTAATCAGGGTGGCACTAATGATAATGAATTGCATGGCCTTATTCATATTTTTTGCCTTCAGTTTGATTAACTTAATCCGCAGCAATTTTAAGTGCCGTTCAAGAAGAAGGGGAAATTGTCAGACACATTTTTGCTGGTTTGCTTTCTGCACCCATTTTATCGAAAAGTCAATGAAGGAATCCCGTTGATTACCGATTATAATCAAGCATAAAGAATGAATAAGAAACATGCGGCTTTCAGGAAGGCAGCCACAAGCTGCATGTGATGGGAATAAGTTGCCAAGGAATAGCAGATTCCAACCGGTACTGCGCGAGGCGCAGGATTGCATAACATGCAACTGGCGGACGCTTCTTCTTGCTTTAGTTATGCTTACTTAGGGCAGGGGCCGATGTACTTGCCGCTCTGCGTAAACTTCACGGTCATCTGCTTTCCGCCGCGACTCGACGTTGTAGTCGAGGAGCCGCTGAACGAAGTGTTGCTATAAGTCATTTCACCTTTGCTGACCGTACCATTCTTGCAGGTCACGGTATAGAAAATCGTATTGCCTTTTATCTTCTGGTCTGTCATTTTGCACTGCTTATCCTTGGGCTGCGGTACGGGATTCTGCTTGGTGAGGCAGACTTGGCTTTTGTAGGGTTGCTTCATCTCCTTCTGCAAGCCCGGCATATCCATTGTGGTCGTCATCTCCCAGAGGCCTTCCTGGTAATTCGGGGCCGCGAATACTGTGACCGCAGAAACAAGACTCAAGACAACTGCAAAAAAAAGACTTCTGTGAATCATGCAGGACCTCCTCTCATTATTTCACGTTCGTTGCTTTATTGCGATAACATTGGTTCGTCACTACGCCTCCAGTATTGCATAGCAGTAAGTTTCATTGTTGTCAATCGACCTTATCCCAGTTTAACCTTCTCCCCAAAAACTGCACCGGCTTTTGGAAAGAAGGTCATTCGCAGTAATAAAAAAATGTTTCATTAGAATCTATTACCAATTGAAATACCGCATAGACGTAATTAACGCGGTGACAACATTAGAGGAAGTATACAAGAGCCGGATGAACCTTCTTTTTTTTGTCCCGGATCAGGAAACAATTGGCAGGATTTATTGTTTTAAGGGGGCTATTAGGTAGAGGCTAATGTTTCTTTGATCTTGAGGGTCGACATCGACAAATTCTATTCCACAATCATAGGCTTTATAATCGTTAACAGAAAATTCCTCAGCCCAAATTACTTTACCTTTAACGATAATGAAATTAACCTCACCCTTAAGAGACAATTTAAGTCTCAGGAGTGCACCGATGTTAATTTTTTCTGAAACCACAAGACATATCCCTCCGGCACTAACATTTTTAGATTGGTTTTCTTCTGCCCTGAGAAGAGAAACTTTCAATACCTCATATTTCACCTTTACGTTGGAAGGCGCGGGGATCCCCTTTTTTCCATTATAGTCATATTAAATCGCTCCTGAAAGCAGACTGACGATAAGACAAGTACGTAAGGACAGAATAGTCTTTTTGCCCTGCTGGCACAATCTACGTAGAGTACTGCGGCTTAACGATTTCGGTTAATCGGAAGCCAGTGTGCATTAACCCTGCAAAGCCTCGGCACATCGGCATACCATTTTATTCTTCGTCGTCTGCCTTGCTCGGTTCTTCGTTGACTCCCGTGCTTGGTTTTCCCTTCCGTCCCTTCGCAAGCAACGATGAACAAGCCTGGGAGAGTTCGGACTGATGGCTCTTCAGACATTTAATAATCCTGCCTTCACCCCTTTTAACGTCCTTGCAGAACTTCTGTACATCGGCTGCGCACGGGTGATTGGCCTTGTTGGCCTTGTTGTGTTCCTCCGTCGCAGATACAACTCCTGATCCCAACACCAAGGACATCACCACTCCCGCTACTGCTAACAACATAGAGTTCTTCATGATTACCTCCAGTTTAAAAATTATTTTTTTGGCACACCAATTCCGAAAACACAAATCAAATCAATATATCCGGTTAATATATGTGAGGCTTATTATGACTCCTTTCCAAAGAGTATTTTGATCATATGATGAACCGCAATACAAATACCGACCAGAATGATGCATGTCAAGCATCAAATATTACTCAATATTCTCTAATAGACACTAGAATGTCTTAAACAACAGTGGGGAAAATGTATCCGATTTAAAGTACCCATCTGATTAAAAAATATCCACACTTGAATATACCCTATTGAATGAAATTTGGCTCTTTTTCAAATGGTATGTCAATAAGAGGTGAGGAACTATCATTAACGATTACCGGTAGAAAGAATCCATATTTCCCCAACATTGATGTCTATTAATAACAGGAAAAAACAGATGGGTCTACTTGTACATCTGCGAAGATTCATACATGCCAGGGTCGGCTGTCCGCTGGTGCGCATCCATACCGTGCCGTTCTTATTTTAGTCTTGCGGTCAACGAAAAGAATTTTATCAACCCAATTGGATTTGACACCTTATAATTTATAATTTCAAACTCGATGCTTTTCATATAATCTAAAAAATTTACTGTCGAATACATATCGGCATATGGATGGTCGGATAATAGTTTCATAATTCGCCCTAAGAAAGTCTCAAAGGTATCGGATGATAAATCTTCCATTATTACCGTCCCTTTATCTTTAAGGACTCTCTTTAATTCCTTTAAACAATCTCTCCAATTTTGAATGTGATGAATCATGCCGAAATCGAAAATGACGTCAAAATATTTGTCGGGGAAATTCAGCTTTGCGGCATCCATTACCAGAAAACTAATTGTCTGGTCATTATTTTTTTTCTTTGCAAGCCTGATCATCCTTTCATCAAGATCGATGCCTATAATGTTCTGAGGATTAAAGTATCTTTTAATGAGCTTTGTACCATGCCCATTCCCGCATCCAATTTCCAATGCTTTATCTATGCCATTGACGGTTATCATGCTTTTCAACATTGGCAATTCATAATGCTCCTGAACTGCAGCCCGGATTGGATTGTTCATCGCAATGAATTCTATTTTGTTTAATTTCATTTATTGAGCATCTCCTGTTACAGGATTTGAAATAAATTGCTGTAACCAACTGTCCATTTTTAGTGCGGGGAAGTATAAGACAAGCGGCCATTTTGTGTCAATAGCATCCATAACAAGCTGATTCAAGGACTACCGTTTGAAATGTTGTAATCTGATAAAAAATGCGAAAAACAACTTTACAGGAAGGAGCGCGTGTTTTTCTTTCAGACTTACCAAGGCAAACCTTTTTGTTGACTTCACGTACTACTCCTCAAATGCTGTGATGGGTTTGTACCAATTATTGCAAATTGAAGTCTTCAGTACCTGAGTGGCTGGTATATTAGCGAGAGAGAATAAATATGGCTTGTCTCATGCATCTTCTCCGCTTTCATCATGCGGGGACGTCTGCAACATCCAGTAAGAACCTATTTCGGAGACTGTATTGACGAACTTCTCATAAGAGGGGGGTTTAATGATGTATCTGTTTGCTCCCAACCTGTAACTCTCCATCCTGTCCAGGTCTTCTGTTGACGATGAAAAAACGGCTACTGGAATCATTCTTTTATTCTCGCTGGCCCTGATCCTCTTAAAAACCTCAAGCCCATCAACCTTCCGCAACTTTACGTCCAGTATAATCACCCTGAGTTTCCTGCAAGTGGTACACCCTGAATATTTGCCTGTTGCAGAAATATAGTCAAGAACCTCCCCTCCATCGTGAAAGATTTTGATCTTATCGGGAAGATTATACTTCTTAAGAGCTTCAAGCATAAACTCCACGTCATGTTTGCTTTCCTCTACAAGCAAAATTTCTGGCTCGTCTTCAGCTACATTTCGCCTCTTTGGGAATTAAGAAAAAAATACGCTCTTGTTCCTTCATCAGGATGATTCTAACACTATCGCAATACAACAATGAACTTCTACAACAATTAATGCAAGTGCGTCAAAAACTGATTTTGAAAGAGTTTTTGACTTATCTGATAGCGGCATAATTCTGAGGGGAATTTAAAAATTACTTCTTGAAAAAAGCAAATTAGTTCTAAACGAGCTAAGTTACATGTCCAAATATGATTCATTGCCTTCAGGGAACGAAAAATAAAAAATGGCCCCTTCGCCTACTTTACCTTCCGCCCAGACACGGCCTCCATGCCTGTGAATGATGCGCTGAACAAGTGCAAGGCCAATCCCTGTACCTTCAAAATCATCGGTACTGTGGAGACGCTGAAAGACACCAAACAGTTTATCGTAATAGGCCATGTCGAAGCCTATGCCGTTGTCCTTGACATAGTACACGTGGTCACTTCCATCAGCGTAGCCCCCCACTTCTATATTGACTACATCTATGTACTTTGTGAATTTAACTGCGTTGGAAAGAAGGTTGAAATATACTTGCTTAATGAGTGCCCTGTCTCCATATGTGGGTAGAACGCCGTTAAACGACAGTTCCATGTTCCTATCTGGATTGATGACTTTTAATTCTTTCCATACATCCCTGGCAAGTTGCTCCATGTCTATCTTCGACTTAGATATTTGCTGCCTGCCCAGGCGGGAAAATGTAAGGAGATCTTCGATGAGCTGCCCCATCACATGTGCGCTCTGTCTGATAACATTGAATTTGCTTAGGGTATCTTCGTCGAATTGATTTCCCTGCTTCTTGAGGATCATACGTGCATACCCGTCAATGGCGCGAAGGGGTGCCCTGAGGTCGTGAGAAACGGAATAGCTAAAGCTTTCGAGTTCCTTGTTCGCGGCTTCCAATTCTAGAGTGCGGTGTTTAAGATCCTCCTCCATCTTCTTGCGCTCTGTGATGTCCATTACAATCCCGATGTAGCGTGCAGGCGGTCCGTCTGTGTCGTGAATCGGCCGACCCCGGGACATCAACCAGCGCAGCGAACCGTCAGGGTCCTGTACTCTCCACTCCGCATTAAGTTCGATAGCTTTTGTAGCCACTTCCTGCACGGCCTGCTCGATCCGTTCTCGATCATCGGGATGTACAGTCTCCCGCCACGTTTCATAGCTGGGTTCGCAGCAATGAGGCTCCAAGCCATAAAGTCTCCACACCTCCTCGGACCAGACGTTCTTGTTGGTCCTTAGGTCCCACTCCCAGGCACCGGCTTTTGCAGCCTCTTGGGCCAGATGGAGTCGCACCTCGCTTATGCGCAGGGCCTCCTCCGCCTTTTTGCGTTCGTCACGGAGTGCCAGCTCTGCCGCATAATCCGCTGCTTTTTGCCTGGCGCGGCGGTAAAGCTTGGCCATTACGCTTATAAGTATGCAATTGAATGAAAAAATGGCTAGACCTACGGCATCTGGGGAGAACGAAATGGCAAGCTGCCCTTGCGGGGGAAGAAGCCAGTATGCCGCAAGAAGCGCAGCCGTTGCGGTTGCCAGAAGTCCGGGCCCAAACCCAGCCAAAATTGCAGTGACTATTACAGCTGGGTAGAAGGTAATGTACGTCGGCAAATGGCCGCCAACGACCTTCACCAACATCTGGTATGATAGAAGTGCCGCTACGGGAATGCAGATCGAGGCGCCATAGCGAACCAGGAAATGCTTTGGCAGGTCATATCTAATTTTCACATCGCATACTCCCAAATTATTGGTAAAAAAAATTGCTCTTAGATGGTACAGAAGTCAAAATACCTTTTATCAGGAAAGTTCTTGCAAGAAAAGATAGAAATAAACTTATAGGTCATTTCCCAATGGATTAGAAGAATTGCTGATTTCTATTTGGAAGATGGCATTTGATGATAATAGCCCCTATTATTGACTAGAGGAAGTTATCCTTATCTTACTTGAACAGAAAATAAGCCTTCAAGCATTTTCACCTTTCGAACTGTATTCAACGAGGTGATCCGATCCATCGCTTTGAGGCTTTGTATTTGCTAGCCAAGATTCAAGACCGATTCTTCTCAGTCAATGCCATTTTCGCGGCCGTCAAGTTAATATACCTCTACATATATTAGACTGTACAATATTCGTTTAAAATAAATGTGATTTATTACTGTCAGATATATGCTATTTAAAACGATCGTTATCACTTTACATCTTAAAACTTGTTATGTTGAAACAGTTCCCCGAAACCCGATAAAAATTTTTGTTGCCACTGTGGCAACAAATAAAAAAATAGCCACCACCGAGTAACCCACAACCGCGCCGCCGGTTATTTATGGACCGGCTTCCCGCGTCTATGGATAACTCTTATAGGCCCGTAAAGCCTTAACCACAGAGCTTTTTTCATTGGCCACACGCGGTTTTCATTTTGTGCTCACAGTGAGCACAAAATTTCGAGAACACCATAACTACACACGTAACAGCAGGGTGTTTTGCAAAATAGGGATTAATGTCAAATCACTAAATGAACATTTGATTCGTTGCGTCAGGAACATGGAAGAAGGTTGAAGGTTTTTCGGGACACCCCTCCATTTCTTTCTTCCTTGAAGTCAATGGGCTTGACTTTCTCGCGTGAATACAAGAGATCAATACGTAATGATCATGTTTTCCAGTCAATCATTGACACACAACCACACATCTTTTAATCACTATGCCATTGACACACAAGGGTGTATTTCTTATACTCCTTTTCCGTAAAAGCAAGTCTTTATCAAAGAAGAATATCTCGGCGTAGAGAACCGGTGGCTATGTCAATTTATGGGTGCTGCGATTCCGGGAGGGATGACCATTTCATGGGGACGCCGCCCCGGCGGGCCACACGGGACGGTAAGGCAGTCCCAGCAGGAGGGGCATTATGTTCGATGGGAAGATCATTCCGGGATACCACCATCAACCTGGATTCCACTGCGCGTCAAGCGCTATCCGCAACGTCCTGGCGTTCCGAGGTATCCAAGTCAGCGAGCCCGTTGTCATCGGCCTGGGACGGGGGCCGGGATTCTTCTACCAGATCAGCAATCACCGCCCATCCCGGCTTATCCACGTGCGCCACCTCACCCTGGAGGAGAACTTCTTCCGGACCGTAGGCCTGAAATTCCAGTGGTGGGAGACGGAGGACGCCGCCGAGGCGACGCGTCTTGCGAAGGCGTCGTTGGACCGAGGCCAACCAGTCCTTATCCAGACCGACATCGCGTATCTCCCCTACTTCAACACCGATCAGCACTTTCCCGGCCACGCCGTGGTCCTCTGCGGCTACGACGACGAGAAGGGCGAGTTTTACGTTTCGGACACGCTCCATCCGGATATGCTCGCCGTGTCGACTCCGGACATGGAGCGGGCTCGGAGCGCCGGCTTCCCGCCCTATGTGCTGAAGAACAAGTTCTTCGTCCTCGGGGACCTCTCGGGATTCCGCATCGACGAAGCCGTGGTGCGGGGCGCCATCCGTCGGTGGGCTGAGGAGAACCTGAAAGGCATTCTGGGGCTGTCCGCCGCCTACGGAATCAGGTCGCTGGAGGCGCTTATCAAGGATCTGCCCGATTGGAAGGAAGCGGCAGACTGGCAATGGTCGGCGCGCTTCACCTACCAGATCATCGAGCGGCGGGGAACGGGGGGTGCCGGCTTTCGTACCCTTTACCGGCAGTTTCTGGAGGAGCAGGAGGGGCAGTACCCAGCGCTCCAGAGGATATATCTCTCAAAGGAACTGGCCGTCATCGAGGACATCTATCACGATGTGGCTGCGGCCTTCCGGCAGATCAGCGAAGGTAAAGCGCCGGACTTCTCCCTCGCCACGCCGGTTCTGGAGAAGCTCCTGGAGTGGGAAAAGAATTTCTATCACAAGATTCTGCTTGAACTTTGAAGACAGGGCATATCAGAAACAGCTGAGTCTACACCGGCCCTTGGAGCAATGGTGGTAATTTGGGCGCCAGAAAAGGACTCTTCAAACGGCACCTGACACCGGCACTCTCTTTGTGAAGTCAACAAAAAGGTTTGCCTTGGTAAGTCTAAAAGAAAAACACGCACTCCTTCCTTGTAATGTAGTTTTTCTAATTTTCCCAATTCACTCAATATTTCAATCGGAAATCCGCAATATCTGGTAGCCATTTGATGATGGTTGCAGTATAAGAAACATCGATTTGTTAAACAGGGGGTGTTTCTATGCAAGCGATGCCTATAAGAATCTTCCTTGTCCTGTTTATACTTACTTTAATATACCCATCTTTATTGATTGCAGCGACGGAGCAGCGCATAGCCTTGGTCATCGGCAACAGCCTTACAGTTCCGGCCCGCTGAAGAACCCAGTCAACGACGCTGCTGATATGGCAGCCGTACTGAAGAAACTCGGCTTTATCGTTACGCTCAAGAAAAACGCCAAGCTGCAGGAGATGGACGAAGCCATTGAGGAACTTGGTAACAAGCTGAAAAGAGGTGGCGTTGGTTTGTTTTACTATGCTGGCCACGGAGTACAGGTAAATGGAGCGAACTACCTACTTCCTATTGGTGCAAAAATAAATAAGGAGGCAGATGTAAAATATCAGGCTGTTGATGCCAATAGAATCCTCGATGAAATGGCCACCGCCAACAATGGTCTGAATATAGTTATTCTTGACGCCTGCCGGGATAATCCTTTTGTCCGTAGCTTCAGAAACGCCTCAAGGGGTCTGGCCATCGTCAGCAGCGCTCCGTCAGGCACTTTCATTTCCTACTCCACCAGTCCAGGAAACGTAGCCCGCGACGGCGACGGGCGCAATAGCCCTTATGCGGCGGCATTGATCAAGTTTATGCAGAAACCTGGAGTGACCATAAGTGATGTTTTTATTAATGTGCGAAAGAAGTTAAAGAAGGAAACTGATCAGGTGCCCTGGGAATTATCTTCTTTGGAGGGAGAGTTTTATTTTGTGCCCGGTTCCTCCAAAACAGCAACAGATATCAGCACATCAGGAAAGACTGTAACGGATCGTGATGAATCGTCAGTGTCCAAGCCATCAGCCATAGATGAGCCGGATGATGAAAGCAGAAAGCTGGAAGATGAAGAGCAAAAGCTGGAAAAGGAGAAGGCGCTGCTGGAAAAAAAGAAAGCCATAGAGGAGAAGCGGCAGAAAATAGAGGAAGAGAAGGCTGCTCTGGAGGCAAAAAAGAGTACAACCCTTGCGATGGCAAGGCCGCCGGCGGCAAAGAGGGATAGCCGTTTCACTGATAATGGTAACGGGACGGTCCTGGACACGCGGACGAACCTGATGTGGGCTTCGCGGGATAACGGAAGCGATATAAATTGGCAAGGCGCCAAGTCCTATTGCGAGAATTACCGCGGGGGCGGTTATACGGACTGGCGGTTGCCTACTCAAGATGAGTTAGCGGGGTTGTATGATCAGGCTAAAACTTATAGGTGTGACTGTGCTGAGACTGCAATTGGAGATATCCATTTAACTGAATTGATTCATCTTACGTGTATTGATCCTTGGACCTCAGAGACACGCGGTTCCGAGGCTGCCTTCTTCAATTTCCAGGGTGGCCTCAGGCTCTGGACTCCCCAGTGGAACGTCAGCAACACCCGGGCACTCCCGGTGCGTTATGACAAATAGATTATTCGGTCATTTTGTTCTTTGATCATTTTCTTTTTCCGGGTACAGGACGAATCCCTGTTCGCTACAAAAAATATATGTCCTGATCTTTGCCAGGCATGAATTGTGACCCAGTAAGTGAAATCATCTGACACGACTTCACCAGTACGAACTGTATTCATTGATTATCGATTATGTATCCACCTCACCCTCTGGTGTTCTCAATAACCGACCTCTTTGATATTTTAATTTATTGCTCTCGCACAGTACCGGTTGAAAGCTGCAAAGTCTTGGCAGCTTATTCACATCACAGGCAGCTTAAGGCTTCCTTCCTGAAATGTTGTTTTCTGCATTCAGTCCTCACATAGCACATTTCAAACGATAATCCACACTCCAATTCCAACCTGAAAAGTGAGGATAAAGTCGCGGATGCAACAATAATTACCGAGCGACCCCAGGAAAATTATTTGGAGGTTTTCCTATAGTTCTGCATTGTGAAGAATTTTCTCTTCCCAAGTATTATAGGTGCCGGATGTTGGATCTCTCGATATTGCGATTATTCCCTTATCCGGACCGCGCACATCTTTCCAGTTTTTGATCTTGCCCTGGAATTTGAGACTTAGTTGCTCTGTCGTTAAATTCTTCACCATATTTGTCGGATGGATTATAGGAACTATTGCATCAATGGCGATACGATGAGCCACGGGATAAACACCTCTCTCCATAGCCATGTCCATCTCTTCTTTTTTAATATCGCGTGATGAATTGGCGATGTCCGTTGTCTTTTCAATCAGTGCCTTTATACCATCACCCGAACCACTTGCAGAAACGGAGATATTTATATCCCGGCGGTGTTTCATATAAGCCTCAGATGCAGCCTGGGCGATAGGAAAAACCGTTGTTGACCCCTTCACAACCAGCGTTTCAGCCACAAATGCGGGCCATGAAACGAAAAGAAGGAATCCGCCAAGGCCCACGGCAATCATTCTGATAAATCCGGCCAAGTTCTTGACCTCCTTAATTAATCCATGCGGACCCCGCCATATCGTTGATCTTTACTTGAAAGTTTATATTTCCTGCCGATATGACGACTTTTTCCCAGCGCTTCACAGCCCTTCGGAAATCAGATAATGAGGCCCTCCCGTCCAATACTTTAGCCTGTATGTCTTCAATCTGCTTTTCGGCTTTCCTGATCTCAGGAGTTATGGAGTATCCGTCTTGAAAATATGCTTTCGAAATAGTTTCCCATGTGGCGCTCAGACAATCCTGCAGTGATTCCCTTCTTTCTGCTGTGTATTTACCTTTTCTTCCAGCCCATTTGATCTTGCCTTTCCCGCTTGGTTGGCCTACATCCAAATATAATCTGGTTAACTTTGACGGTCCCATTCCTGATACTGCATGTGTCTCATTTGCCGCAGTGTTTGAATGCAACTGGCAATTCATTTCTTATCCTCCTAGATATCTGCACATTTAGATTTTAAAATGACTCGAAAAACCTCGTAGTCGTGCATCAACATAAGTGGCTGTCTTTTTATTCTCTTCAATATTTTTTATATCTTTAAAAAAGCAGAACTTTTTCAGACTCTGCTTTTTCTTATTAACGAAGCACGGCCCCTTGGGAATCTCGCCATGGCAACTACCCTGTCATCCCCAGTAAGTTGCGGTTAAATGATCGTCCGTGAGCTCTTCATTTACTAGCAACTCCCCTTTCTCCTGCTTTCCACAGTCTCTTTTAGACGGCCTCAACAAATCCCCGACCGGGTCGCTTTCCTGAATCGGGAACACCCACTGATAATCAGAAATATAAATCTTCTTTGTCTCTTTCATCTTGCAACCCCCTTTGCTTTGTAATGTTGCTTACCCATTTTTCTCATGTCTTTGCGCGACCGACATTCCCCCCAAATAGAGTCTAGTGAGTTTATGACAAACGATTATTACAAGAAGATGAAAGATATGTTATATTTCCAATAAACTTAATGGAACTGAAGGCCGACTAAAAGCATGAAATAGGTAAGTGGTGAGAAAGGCTGATTGAAGCTCTCCGTAGCAAACTATGGGGAATGAGCTCGTTACCGAATTCAAGCTCCGATACTCAAATGCCTTTTTATGGCATCTTCGATTTGCTTCCACATCTGCCTACCGACGCTATCTCTGTCAATGATTAAATGGTGCGAGATTTGTTCTCCGACATCATTGTCTTTCTGCACTATATGAATTTGCCAGCTGTCAAGATTTCTCCGGGTAATCATTTCCTTAAGCTTCGAACAAGACACGAATTCGTCCTTTTCATCGATAAAAATAAGAGTCGGTTTGTTTAATTTATCATTTGCATTTTTTTCAAAATGCTCAATGGCTTCAAATAAAGCCTTGTAAGCCGACATTGGTGTACCCTCATTTGCCCGATAGGATATCGGAGATAAACTGTCTATAACGATATTTGGAAAGGGCAGCAGGGCTTTTAATAGGTAACTTTCTACCATGATATTTAAAGCCGGCGCGAAAAGAACCATACGGTCATAAAATACATCAGGATGTGACAGGATGAGATCGCAACCCATAAGCCCGCCGAGGGAATAGCCGACAAAGAAGGCCGGGACATTTTTTGGGGAGGCTCTCTCTCTTACTTTCAGATATGCCTCATAAAGTTCATCCAACCATAAACTGTATGTGACGGTTCGAAAAGATTCCAGTCTTGCTTCGTCGACGGAGGCATTCATATTCTTTAAATAGTTGTTGCCATGGCCTCTGAGTGAAAGGTTCAGAGCATCTATTCCTGCATCATTAAGCTCAGCCACAATGGATTGCATTCTTTCGGGTCTCAAGTTCAGACCGTGTACAACAAGCGCGACGCCCCTTGTTTTTTTCGTTCTTTTTATTTTGAACCATTGTGAAGAATCATCTTTCTTGCTGATAACTTTTGTCCATGTCAATATCGATTCAGAAGCCCTGTTGCCAGATAAGGCATAAAGGCAGACACCAACGGTAATGGTGAATAGTGTGCATGTTATTATGAACAAACGCTTTGTCATAAACTAAAGTTTATAGCAGGCAAAGGTAATCGCGCAATTTTGTAACTTCATTGATTGGAGAAGTATATATCGCCTATACAGCCTACCGCATCACTTCTTGTATGGTGAGTATTGATGAAAAGTAACACGCCCTTGACTATGATCGGCCTGTTGCCTGATGAAGGCCGACCAAATGCCCGATATACATCCTTAAGAATATTTCTCTTTTCTGTAAACCACGTCCCGAGGCTATCTGTGCCATTCCGCAGCACAAGATACCGAACGTTACTCAACATTGCCTGAGGACTCCTGACCAAGGTATCCCTCGGCGCTCCGTTATCCCATATATATGCAAGCGAGGGAGGTATCAAAGAGATACCTCCCTCGCCGGGAATATGGAGGCTGATGTAAATCTGAATGCTTTGATCATCACTATCTTTCCTTCTGATCTCGCCGCCGTCGGGCAGTTTCATCGCTTTCCATGACCAGTTCAGATAAGGATATGCCCGAATATCGACGTAAATTTCCTTCCGGAAGCCGAAGGCGGTATCTCCGCCGCTGATCATCTGCAAGTGGGGGGGCACTGCGTCTTGGTTGATCTTGAAGGAAGGCGTTCCTCTGTATTTTTGTAACGACCAGTCTGATGGAAGGCCACTTTTTGAGACAAGCGTTTGAAACTGAACTACAGGGATAATTGCCGTAGTAGACACCCCAAGAGTCCCACAGAGAAAAACGAGGATAGTTGCCGACAGACCCAGGAGAGCAACCTTGCCTTTTCTGACAGCTGATTTTCCCTGATTCCCATGTTTGGTCGAGTGGGATTGCCTGCTTGAAACTTCATTGCGTGACAAGTTCCGCATACCATGATTCGATCGCTGCTTTAATGTCGTCTCTGATTATCCGCACTTTCGCCAGCCGTTCCTCCTCTGTCCCTGTCAGTTGTGACGGGTCAGTAAAGCTTCAGTGCAGGCGTTTTACGGGTCCTGGAAACACGGGGCATTGCCATGCGCTTGCCTCATCACACACGGTAATTACGTAAAAAAATAACCCCCCCTTGCTGAAGAGGTTGAAAACCGTCTGCATTTTTTGTGAGATATATCGATGTCCGCTTCTTTCATCGCTTCGACTGCAAGCGGGCTCAGTTTCTCCGCTGCCAGTCCCGCGCTATGTGCTTCGAAACGGTCTCCGTAGAGATGATTCAGCCATGCTTCCGCCATCTGACTGCGAGCGCTGTTGTGAATTCAGACAAAGAGAACTTTTCCCTTATGCATCCTATACACTCCGATATCCTAAAGGTCGGTAACCGACATATTGAAGATCTCCGCAGCAAACTATGGGGAATGAGCTCGTTACCGAATTCATAATGATGGTATAAATTGGGCCGTTTAAATTTTTCCAGGCACTTTCTGCACATACAGTAACCAGTTCCTGATTATTTGCCTCCTATCTAGATCAAAGTCTATGCAGCTTTAGGATTTCCCTCTTTCTCCATGCAGGCCATGCAAGAACGGCTCGTCGGTATTGCCAGTAACCTTCTTTCCGATATCCGCCCTTCGCAAACCTCACAGATTCCGAATACCCCTCGATCGATCCGCATGATTGCCTCTTGAAGCTCTTGTCTAAGCGAGCTTTTCCTTTCTTCCATCATCATCTCTGCATTTTGCTCAAATTCCCTTGATGCCTTATCCACGAAATCCGCAGGGTTATCATTCATAACCCTCTTGTCAAAGGCAGCTTGAATCGCTTCAAATTGGAGTTCATTCAATCTGCGGAGGAGAAGTTTTTTTATACTTCGAAGATTTTCCGGTTTCATATTGATATCCTCAATCATTCTAAGCGTCTCCCCTGTAAAAATCCCCCTACCCTTTTCAGAGGGCAAACCTGTATTAAATCCTGTCCTCGTGAACATGAAAAGATACGATTGATCCCGTCACTTTACTGCAACCGGTATGGAGGAAAATACCTAGGCACAACAGCAGCAGGAAGATTATAATCTCCGGCTGCCACAGTGTCCGAATGCCCTCTGTAACATCCGCCCTCAGGTTTGAATCCGGGGACCATTTCCATAGAATCAACGAATAAATGATCGTCGCAATTCCCATAATTTGATACACAGAAATGCGGCGTTCTCCACGGTGATCGGCACGGAATATTTCTGACACGGATCTCCAGCTCTGTGTGACCAACACGGAAACCAGGAACGAAGCCACATAGTAAGTATTGAGGAAAAGATACGTGCAGCTGATACCGATTGCTATATACAAAACCGATGTTACAGCCTGCACGGGAACAACATGCTCTCCATCCAGTCCGCTTTCATAGGCTATCTTTTTGGTTTTTCCAGAAAAAATAAAGTTGCGCTTCCCAAATAACGTTTGCAGAAAAGGCGCACATTTCGAAAGCTGTTTCCCATAACAGCATCCGAAGCTGATACAGGCGAGCCGCCCCATCCCTTCTCCGTAGGAATAAGAAATTGCTAAAGCGGCCATAGCAGGCATAATGGGAATAGAAATCAATGGCCCCATGACCCTATTGACTATCGAAATCGCCAGAGGTGCAACCAGTGTCCCCGCGAAAACCGCGCCACCCACGGTTCGGGTATGTGCTTTTTTTTCCACAATCATGGCGATTACTCTCGCCATAGGAAGACAAAAAACCATCATGATAAGAACGAGGGCAAATGTCGCTTTTATATCAACTTTAATTGCGCCAAAGAGAACAAGCATAATCGCCACGGATACCAGATAAGCATTTGCGCTGAATACGCCATAATAGGTGAGGTTGACACCATCCCATCTATCTAAATCAATCTTCCGTACCGGTATGATAGCCATGATCTGCCATCGTTCATCCGGCAGAACTTTGAAGCCCCACCACAAAAGGCAGATAAAAAGAACGGACAATATGACGACAAATATTTCATTTTCCATATAACAACCTCTGATTAGTTACGTCTTCTTTTATATTACCTGTTCAATGCCCTTCCGATCATTGAACGGACATTCACCTCGGTTTCAACCAAAGGCATTCCGAAACCCTTGCAAAATATGCTCTCTGCACCCTGATGAAACATATTCACAATGATGTCCTCTGCAAACTTCATACGCCCCTGCTGAAATATCAATACGTTTGTGCTGCTGCCGGGGCGATAAAGACTTTTGGGAACGCCCTTCTTTACGAACATGCCTGTACCAATGGGAATAGGGCTGGCATACCCTTCTTCACTGTAACATTGTAAGATATCTCCGATCATCATGGCTACAACTTCAATCATTGCAACGAGACCTGCTCGGGTGCCGCCGTCAACGTCAGTATTGATTATGGTGACCACCCTTTTGTTTTTTGAATAAGGTGTGGCCATCGATAATACCGCATTGGGATTACATGAATGATAACTGCCTGGTATCTGGTAAAAGTCCACTACCCTTCCGGCAACCGGAGTATGATTATAGTGGTATTTTTCCGGCGTAAGCCTGAAGACGGCAAAGTCCCCGCACCTAAAAGCTTTCAGCCATGTTTTCTTGTCAGTCCAGAGCATTTCCTCATAGTCAAAGAATTTCCCTTTGATAAACAGATGAGAACTGTCGCAGAAGGAACCGACAAGCACCCTTGAATCGGCAGGAGATACGATAATGTCAGGATCGTCCGGCATGGGTCGGCATTCCCAGTAACGTATTTTCCTTTCAAATATCTTCCTTAGAGTATCAAGATTCTCCGGATCATCGCAACATTCCCCGAGGTCGATACCGCTTGATTTCAAGAAATCCGTATATCCTAATATCCTTTCTCCCCCAAAATGCTTATAGTTCATGAAACCCAGAAGTCGTGAAACCCTGGCACCCGTGAGCACCCGGAAAAGGAAGGGGGCATATTCCCGCAGATCGGAATAGAGAAACTTGATAGTGTCGTTGCGATAAAGTTTTTCTGTGCGAACCCTGCGGCCTTTACGTTCAATATACTGGTGAAGCATCTTTTCTTTCTGCTAATTCTTTATCCAATATCATCTGACTCTTACTTCTGTCGTTGCTGACCGAAATCAAAATCAGATTGATGAGCTTAATCAACTCGCCTGTCGATATTTCTTCATGAAGAACTTTCCGTTTGGCAATACTGACAAATCGAGAAGCTTCCTGTTCATTCAGAGTAAACTGAAGCGCATTTCGTATTGCCGGTTTATCTTTTTCGGAGACAGCTTCAATCCTGCTCAGGTCTTCTTCCAATAATCTGAATGCCTCTTTGATATGACGCATTTTCAGGTCGGTCCGGTAAAATTTCTCCGCCGCTTTATTGAAATCGTCGGCCTTTATCTGGAGAGGAGACTTAACACCTGCGATGCCGAGAACCGCGCCCGTCACCCTGCTCGCTGCGGCATGGTTTTCGGGGTACTCCAATCTCAAGGCCAAATCATCCATCGTCGCTTCGAGTTCGAGCATCTCAATCAGATCGGCCGCATCTTCTCTGAGAACTTTAAGAAGAGCTTTACGATATTCCAGGTTGTAGACGCGCAGATATCCGGGATACCTTCTGCTTGGGCGAACTCTAACCGCCTTTTCAATAATCCTTCTCAGGAAAAGGTTCTTCGTATCATGGCGGACGAAAAAAGTTGGAATTCCGATTGCGGATCCGAAGATAATCTGCCTTCGTTCACTTTCAACAAACGGATCGTCCGGGATGTGGTCATGCAATACCGTGCCGTCCGCTATATACTTGAATGCCAGAACGTTAAGAAGATTCTGCAGGTCTGCCGCCCTTCCCATATCTTCCTCGATATTCTCGAAGAGGCTGTAGTGACGGCCTTCAAATCCTGAAAATCCCATGGTGTCGTATTCACGGAGCCTGTAGAGCAGATAAATAGACATCCGGAAATCGAACACGCCCAGATCAAACAGGTCCCTCTTTAATCTTTCATGATTTCTGATTGTGCCATCGAGAGCAGGACTCTTCTCAGTGCTCATGAGAGACACAAGATAGTCAACAAGCCTGAAGTCGGGAATAAAATCGCCCCTGAGCCTGAAAAAAATGCTGATCATCCGGTCCAGCCAGTCCGGACCAAACGGTGTGACCACATGGGCAAATATTTTCATGTCCGCTTTTTTCTGCCATCGCCTCCACAGCATCCGCAGGTGTGTGTAGTCCAGCTCATGGGGCAAGAATCCGAGGACTCTTTCCGGATGCATATCGACGAAATCAAGGCGATACGGGGCGGCAGTGTAGGTTCCTACAAACAAGGGCAGGAAATGCTCCACTATCTTTATGACCAGGTCGCCGATGAACTTCTCATGGGAGCTGTTCAGCCCGGAGGATTTATCTCCCAAATATTTACTTAGTATTCGGCTGCCCATGCTTATGTGGGTGCCGTTGTTCGCAAGACTTATATTGGACGTGGTCGGAAATACTACAAGGTTGGTGCTGATAATGCCCGCCTCCCGGAGTTTCGCCACTGCATTCAATTGGCTGCGGCTTAAAACACTGTGGCAAAGGTGCATGTATTCATGCTTTGCTTCCCCCCTGCTCCAGTCTGAGAGACATGGATTCATAAAAAGCTCTCTATAGAAAGCGTCGGAAATACAATTATTGAGATGCTTGAGGCGCATAGGCGGATGAGGAGACGAGTAGACCATTGCCTTCTGTCCGCTCGATATAAGAGAAAACTTGCGATTCCCGTACATTATCAAGAGGTGCGTCAGCAGGAACCGCTTCGCCGTTTCTCTCGCTATGGCCTTACCCATCCCCATATCAGGACGAAAAGGAACAATATGAAATGAGAAGGACTCCGGGGAGGTGTTATCGTTCAAAAAATTATGCATCAAACTGCATCCGGTGCCGTAAATCAATGACGGAATATCTTTTTGGGAACCGAGGACATCCGCGAGGCACAGTTTGACCAGATAACTTATCGGCAAACGGATAAACTCTTCACCGCCATTAGAAAATATGAATTTGTGTACATCTTCTCTTAGTCCCTTTGACGGATTTTCTTTATCTGCGAGAAGGTCACGTTTGAACATATCTTCAGCGAAGGGGCTTAATCGATTACTGGGAAAGCGAACCCAGCTGTGTTCCCATATATTTTCCGTATTTGTATTCAAAAATCTCTCGAGGTCCGTGACAATTTTCTTTGTCGTATCTCCTGCCGTTGCTCGCCTGACAATATTGGCAAAGTAATTGGATTGCTCAATGGTAATGGGAAGGTCGACGTTGCCCTTCTCCCCAGCGACTACAGCCTGCAATTCCATCTCACTTCCCGCTGTTGTGTCAAAAAGGGCAAACGGAAGGCAATTGATTTTAACACCGAAGAGGCCGAAGACATCAAGCATTTCCATAATCCTTCGGGGTGACGGGAAGTTTCCGTCATCCTTACCAATCTTCTTGTGTAGTAAATTTGAAGCAGCTTCGCCCCAGCTCATATTACCCTCCTGCATCGTAAAATTCGGCTGCATAGTAGCCGAGCAATGTTAAAGAGGCATTACGCGAACATTAAGATATAGTGAAGAATGGCAAGCTGCGAGCTTACGATAGAGTAAGTTATGGCTCTGCAAACTTATGTCCTGTTCACCTGAAGGGAGCATGTGCTGCGGCAGGAAATGATCGTCCAAGGAACCCCGGGATGTGGGCTTCCCGGGGCTCTTTGGAGTGTAACAGATCAGACTGCAAGCTGATTAAAAGGTGAGTGTCAGCTTGTGTGTAAGAAGGTAGTCGTTAGCGATAGAAGCGCCTGAGTTATTTCCCTTAAAGGCATCACCTGCCCAGAGGTAGCCAAAGCCCACCATATATGACAGGTTGTCATAGACCTTGTAGGTTGCACTTATGTCAAATTCGTTACCGATGTCTTTGGAGACCTGGTTAACCACAACATTCTGGTCCATGTGTGCAGTGGTGAAACTCCCCTTTATATCCAGTTTCGGTATAGGTTTGATGCCGGCGAAGATCTGCGCCGCCTGCACGTTGTCTGAATTGTAGCCACCCACGTTACCAGGTCCCGTGCTACCATTCGCGGGAGCATTGGAAAGGCCATTCTGACCGCCCAACGCGCCGTTCCACCTGCCGAGATCGTAGTTCCAGAGAATCAGGCAGGGATTAAAGTCGGTGCCAATCTTAGCTCCACCTTCGTTCTTGTCTTTCGTACCAATATCATCACCCGTTGCATAGAATGCCAAAGCACCCACATAAGCCGGTGCAAGGTCAATATTCGCCATGATATAACCGCGCCAACCTTGTATGGTCCGGTCGATATTATTGGCCGCAGAACTGTAGGCCTTATCCTTACCCACCAGAAAACCGAATTCACTCTCGACATAAACATTACCTAATTGTGCCTTGACATAAGGCTGGAAGGCCCAGTACTGTGCCTTGTACCCGGTTGTAGGACTATCGTCAGTGGTGGAATTGAGATAATATGTTATCTGCAAGCCCGCATTTCCCTTGTCCCAATTGTACCCGCCGAGGACGGAATACTTGTCATACTCATGATCGACCTCGTAGGTGGATACTCCAACATTACCGGCAGGACCTGTGCTGCTGTAGTATTGGCTTCCCTCAATTTTATCGTAACGAGCTCCCCAGAAGAAAGGACCGGTTATCAAATCCCACACGACCCTCGGACCGTAGTCCGTCTCGCCGGTGTCCCCAAAGGAGGTGCCCCACACGCTCTGTGTCTGATAACCAACTTTTAAAGTGCCGACAGCGGCGGGGAGATTAAAGGTCACATATGCATGCGTGAACTTGATGTTCTCAGATTCAGCATCATTGCCGGCAAGATTGGTTGAGGTAGGAGTTGACGAACGGGAAGCGCCCCATATCTTTTCCAGGGCATCGAATCTCGTCGTCAGCATCAGGCCTTCCTGAATCTTGAAGTCTGTCTGCACCCTGAGTCTCTGCCACGTATCGGTTACGGATGCACCGCCATTTGCCAACAACGCGCGGTCGTTGTCATAGTAGCCCTGTGCCACATATGACCCGCTGAACTGCACATCCGCCGCAGATACAGGTAAGGCGAAGGCCATAATCAGCATAATTAGCCGTAAAACTATCCAAAACTTTTTCATTTCTTTTCTCCTGTTTTTGATTTTTCCTAATTGATCTTTCCGGGCATATCCTTGAAATGTCATCTGGAATGTCTTCACTATATTTCACAACACTCCCATATAAAGAATGAACGCAACCTCTTTTTCTTATAGTGCAACCTCCTTTCTTATGAAATTGGAGGCACGGTAGCGTATTAATGTTAAATCGTGATTAAGCGAATGTTAATGTGTCGTGAAGAATGACAAACGAGGCGTGATAATATATGAACCCATTGAAAAAGCTCATTTCAGATCTGCAAACTTGTATCCGATACCCTTGACAGTGAGAATGTATTGCGGCTTTTTTTTATCTTCTTCTATGGCCGACCTCAGGTTGCTGATATGGACATCTACTGTGCGAGGCGTTACGAAAGTCTCATCTTCCCATACGTAATCCAGAAGCTGATCCCTGGTGTAAACCCTGCCGGGATGTTGCGTAAAGAATCGCAAGAGTTTTAATTCTTTAGCACTAAGGTCGATTTTTTTTCCGTCTACGGTGACCTCATAGGTACTGTAATCGATCTCGAGCCCTTTGTATGCGAATTGCTCTCTTTTGTCCAAACCGGGATGTATTTCTGCTCTTCTCAGAACTGCACGGACCCTGGCAATTAGTTCTCTCACATTGAACGGTTTGGTGATGTAATCGTCTACCCCCATCTCAAAACCCAATATCTTATCTACCTGATCCCATTTGGCTGTGAGCATGATAATTGGAAGCGTTTCTGTCTTCGGATTCTTCCGTATGAATTTGCATACCTCAAATCCACTGATACCGGGAAGCATGAGATCCAGAATAATCAGATCCGGCTTATTGACCTTAACCAGCTCAAAGGCTCTTTCACCATCGTAGGCCTCGATAGTTGCAAATCCTTCCTTTTTCAGATTGTAACTAATCAAATCCACGATGTCTTTTTCATCATCAACAATAAGAATTTTTTTCGGCATAATAAGAAAAGACACTCCAGGAGTTTATTTAGATTGTTTACTCCAATACATTCCATCTTTTTTTCTGAAATCCATTTTGGAAATCAGTCTGCGGAACAGACCTGCTTCCCACAGAAGCACGCACATAATAAACATAAAATGTTGCAATTTTGTTAATGGATGATGAAGAATTTGTTAATCAGAAAAAAGGTCCTTCAACTGGTGATTGCTTATTGACTATTGGCAAATATCCATGATAAGCGGGGCGCGTTCGTCCTTCTATGAAACCTGACATCGATGCATTTGATGACGGCTCAATTGTAGAGTAAGTGATAACTCGAAAACATGAATAGCTACCCTCTAATTTCCATTATCATCATTATCTCAATCGCCCTCGTCTTTGATTTTATTAATGGCTTTCATGATTCCGCAAATTCAATTGCCACGGTCGTTTCGACCCGTGTACTGAGTCCCCAATATGCCGTCATGTGGGCAGCCTTATTCAACTTCGTGGCTGTTTTTTTTATTGGTGCACAGGTAGCAAAGACTGTCGGAACGGGGATTATCAGTCCTCAAGTTGTGGACAACTTGCTTATTTTCTCCGCCTTAGGAGGCGCCATAATTTGGAATCTCATTACCTGGTGGTTGGGTCTGCCGAGCAGCTCCTCCCATGCCCTCATCGGTGGTCTGATTGGAACGGGCCTCCTGAAAGGGGGAACAGAGGTTCTGGTTTGGAAGGGGATTATTAAAACGGCGAGCTTCATCATTCTTTCCCCTCTCATCGGCTTGGCCCTTGGATTAATTCTAATGACTCTGACTTTAAATTTGTCCCGATATTTTTCAGTAGCGACTGCAGGCAGTGTGTTCAGGAAGTTCCAGTTGTTTTCTGCAGCTGTTTTCAGTATCAGCCATGGTATGAACGATGCACAGAAGACCATGGGGATTATTGCTGTTGTTCTTTTCAGCGGCGGCTACCTGGGCTCCAGTTTTTATATTCCTTATTGGGTTGAGTTTGTTTGTTATCTGGTCATTGGATTGGGAACTATGTCCGGCGGATGGCGGATTGTTAAAACGATGGGGACGAAGATTACGAAACTTCAACCCATGGGAGGTTTCTGTGCAGAAACTGCGGCCGCCGTTTCTATCATTGGCGCCTCGATAGGAGGCATTCCCGTGAGCACGACCCACACGATTACAGGAGCGATTATGGGAGTGGGAGCCACAAAGCGATTGACCGCTGTACGTTGGGGAATTGCGGGAAATATTATCTGGGCTTGGGTTCTAACAATACCCATATCGGGATTAATCGCAGCGGCCATATATCTGTTTTTTATTGCTTTCAGTTAACTTACTTAGTATTCTTATAAATTGAAGTCGGATTTCTATCAGACTATTGTATTGAGGTTTTGTTCCATTCAGTTTATTAATCTGTACTGTGCTGGTCATACATGTGTTTGGTGCGATGCGGCCTTTGATATGGTGTCTGTATAATTCTAATTTAAAGGAAGTTATTATATGGTACGCTTTTTAAAAATATTCTATTCGTATCTAATCGTTATCCTTCTGGTTATTGCCGTCCTGGATTTTTTCCTCACGCCTAAGATACGCGACATCGTTACTAAAAGCATCGAGGATGAAATGTTCGGTGTGGCAAGAATCATCACCCTTATGCCCGTGGAAAACATCACACATAGTGTCCCGGAAGTTGCCAAACAGTCAAAAATGCGCGTGACATTCATCAACCCATCAGGCAGGGTCATATCCGATTCCCAAGCTGATGCGGACAAAATGGATAATCACCTGAACCGTCCTGAAATAGAGCAAGCCAGAACAGTTGGGTATGGGAAAGCCTCGCGATTCAGTGTAACACTGCAGCAAAGCATGCTCTATATTGCCCTCCCCGTTAAAGAAAACCAAGTAACAAAGGGTTATATCCGATTGGCTCGACCCCTTACAGAAGTCAGGGAATCGCTTGATTATCTATACCATGTGATGTTGCTTAGCGCGTTCATCATCGTCATTCCTTCACTTCTCCTGGCCATAATCTTTTCCAGGAGTATTGCATCGCGACTAACACCAGTTGAAGAAGCCCTCAAGAAAAATATGTAGGAGCTGTCGGAAAAGCTGAGGATAGCATAGCAAGTAATCGGAAGCTGCGTCAGGCATTATGCCTGGAATATCAACAGACCTCAGTTTCAATGGAGTTTTTTTGCATGCCCTGAGAATCAATCCAATGCTTGAGAGATTTCCTGCATAATTGTGCGTTGATTCATGATGCGGATACTCTCTTTTAATATGAAATACACAGATTCAAGAATTTTAAAAGTCATTTGTTTGTAGGTGGCAGCGATAACCAGCACCGTCCATATTTATTCTGTCTCACCTGTTCAGTTCGGGTTGTAACGTGCAAATATTCAAGCGCGTGTTTTCGTGATGAAGACGCTATCCGCTTCTTCCTGTAACAAAGCATCCAGCAATTTTGACTGGCATACTTTCTTTCAACCGGTATTCAACATCGACTGTACTCTTTAAAAGCAATATTTGTTAAAATATTATATGCTTTAATTGTAAATCAATATTCTCCGAGGAATGAAAGATGGAAGATAAAGGCAAGACTAAAACGCAACTGATAATAGAACAGACTTGCGAGGCAGACTTCAATTCATTGCGACCATTGGTAGAAGAATTCATTTTAACGCACAAGTCGCTATCTTTAAGGCAAAACTATTGGACATCCTTTTGTGATTGGCTTGCAAAAGGCCAAAGAGATGGAAACACCTTATCACTGCATGCAACTATCAAAAAGAAGACTGTTGGATTTGTTGTAGGGATTATACAAGAGAACGGCCCCCTGATTTCTCCCGAACGCGTAGGATATGTAAGCATTATGGTGGTGGATAAGTCTCACCGCACCATCGGTATTGGCAATGCTCTCTGGATAGAATTGCGGAAGTGGTTTTTGTCGAAAGGCATCACATATTTTGAACTATATACAGAATTTGGAAATAGTCTTTCAGGTTCATTCTGGAGCAATAGAGGTTTCAACACCTTCTTGGAAAGACGAAGACAAGATACTGAAGATCTACGATAAATAATAAGAAATAAGGTCGAACCTGCGTGTGCAAGGGACACGCAAAGGCCGCATACCCCTGACACGCGGCGTTAGATCAATCATTTCAAACGTAAATACTCAAAATATTTCATCCAGCATGTTTGTTGCTTTGTCGGTGCATGCAGCAATTCAGCTGTTTTTTTGATTTTAAAAAATCAGAAAGCTAAATTTTACTCGGTACTTCCTGAAAGAGAGATTTCTCAAGTCTTCCCGTGGACCCAACATTTCTTCAGGAAATCAACAGATGTCATCAGTTTTCAAATCAGATAATTTTTTCTGCAGGTTGAACCGATTCCGTATAAATCATGTCTATTGATCAATATACCAAATTTTTAAGTTGTTTCCCATTTTTCTCAGATTTTTTGATTCATTTCGCTTGACGTAGATATTTGTTTGACATTTCATGGAATAAGCATAAAAATAACCGTTAAATGTGAATAAATGCGACAGGAGGCAACAATGCCAACTAATGTCAGAATTATCCACGCTCACGACTTCATCAAAACGACCCCAGAAGGGCAGCTTAATTTAGAAAGAAGCAAGAAAGAGCTTGTGGAGGTCGCGTCAGCTTCAGCCCCTTTGGTCGATTACGGAATAATCCTAGACACTCGAAAGGCGGAGGTAGCAATGTCTGTGACCGAACTTTGGCTGCTGGCGGCTGAACTCACCAAGTTTCGCAAGGCCTTTTCTCGAAATACGGCCGTTCTTTGTCCACTTGAAAAATTTGACTACGCAGAATTCTTCGCACTCTGCGCCAAAAACAGAGGCTTACAAGTCAGGGCATTCACTTCTTTCGAAGATGCAATCGAATGGCTGACTGCGAATGGGATCTGACGCATAACAAGCGGCGTGATACGGCACATTTCAGAATCCAGTTTCCTCCCCAGGTAAGGACACTCAGAGAGATTATGACAAATACTAATATGAAAACCGTATCCCTTGTTCTTGGAAGCGGTGGCGCCCGAGGTTTAGCACATATTGGCGTTATTCATTGGCTCGAAGAAAATAATTACAAAATACGCTCTATAGCCGGTTCCTCAATAGGTGCGCTGATAGGCGGGATATATGCAGCCGGAAAACTGGATGAATATGAACAATGGGTGCGTGCCATAACTAAAATCGACATAGTCGCTTTGCTGGATCTTTCATGGGAAAAGAGCGGACTGGTCAAAGGCGATAAAATTATCAACACGTTGATCAATCTCGTGGGAGAGCAATTGATCGAGAATCTCCCCATTCAATATACTGCCGTTGCGACTGACTTTAAGGGCGAGAAGGAAATCTGGATAAAGTCGGGTAGACTTTTTGATGCAATAAGAGCATCTATGTCAATACCCCTTTTTTTTACTCCATTTAAATACAGAGGAGTCGATCTTATTGATGGAGGGGTATTGAATCCTGTGCCTGTTGCCCCAACGATGTGTGATGACACTGATATGACTCTTGCTGTAAATCTGGGTGGCCCTGCAGGTAGTCCGGAAAAACTGAGTGGCATGAGTCCCTCTCAAACGTTGCATCCATCGCCTTTACGTGACAAGATAAATTTCTTTATAGAGCGACTCCAACAATCCGTGACAAGTAGCAGCGGCAGTCGAGACTGGGGTGCATACGATATCGCCATTCAAGCCATTGATGCTATGCAGAGCGCCATAGCACGACAAAAGCTTGCTGCTTATCCACCAGACATAGTCATAGAAATTGCTAGTAATGCATGTCGGACTTTGGAGTTTGATCGGGCATCCGAGATGATTGAATTAGGATATAGAAGGGCGAAAGAGTGCCTATCTCAAGCTACATGCCAAAAGTGGAACAATGGACGCTGAAATCACGCTGCGGCGAGTGAGTTGACAGTTGGACTATATTTCATTTGACATTTCAATAGTTGCCCGATAACTAGCGAAGCCTTAAATAATTCTCTAAACAGATACTCCCCGTCTTTCTTTCCAGTCGCTACAGTTAATCGTTACAGGGGACACAGATAACCAAGTGGAGGAACATGATAAAGGAACAATCCAGGACGAAACCGGAACTTACGGAAGAGATATCCGTCTTAAAGCAGAGAATCCAAGAATTGGAAAAATCTGATGCCGACCGCAAGTTGGCTGAGGATGCCCTGTGGGAGAGCGAAAAATCGTATCGTTCGTTGTTCGAGAACATGTTGAACGGGTTTGCATATTGTCAAATGCACTTTGATGATAACGACAGACCCTGGGACTTCACTTATCTGTCTGTAAACGGTACCTTCGAGACACTGACGGGATTGAGGAATGTAGTTGGAAAGAAAGCAACTGAGGTCATTCCTGGCATCCGGGAGGCCGATCCGGAGCTGTTAGAGATTTACGGTCGGGTATCCAAGACCGGGAAGCCTGAACGCTTAGAAATATTCGTTGATTCTTTGCAGATGTGGTTCTGGATTTCGGTATATAGCCCGGAACGTGGATATTTCGTGGCCATGTTCGATGTCATCACCGAGAAAAAACGGGCGGAGCAGAAGCTGCAGGAAAGCGAAAAGAAATATAGGGAGCTTGTTGAGAATGCGAACAGCATCATTCTTCGAATGGATGCCATTGGAATGGTAACCTTTTTCAACGAATATGCCTCGCAATTTCTCGGCTTCTCTCAGGACGAGATCATCGGACGGAACGTGGTGGGGACGATCGTGCCCTCCACCGACAGTGCCGGCAAAGACCTCGCAGAGATGATTCTTGATATCGGTGTTCACCCAGAGCGGTACACGAGCAACGAGAACGAGAATATGTGCAAGGACGGAACGCGGGTATGGGTGGCTTGGACCAACAAGCCCATCCTGGACGACCATGGGCGATGTGTTGAGATATTGTGCATCGGGAATGACATCACCGAGAGAAAACGGGCGGAAGAGGCGCTTCGGGAGAACGAGGAGAAATACCGAACACTAATTGAAACCACCGGGACAGGCTTCGTCATTATTGATCGGGATGGTTTAGTGCTTGATGCAAATGCAGAATATGTACGTCTTACCGGACACCATAATCTGACTGAAATAGTTGGCAGAAGCGTCATCGAATGGACTGCTGATTACGAAAAAGAAAAAAATGCAGCGGCCGTCGGGGAATGCCTTAAGAAAGGATATATAAAAAACCTGGAAATTGATTATGTGGATTCAAAGGGCAGCATCATACCCATTGAGATCAATGCAACATACATGGAATCAGAGGGAGTGGTCCAGATCCTAACACTGTGTCGTGATATCACCGAACGTAAACGTGCAGAGGCAGCGCTGCAACAAAGCGAAGAAAAGTTTTCTACAATATTTCGTCTTAGTCCCGCCTGTATCTCCCTATCAACTTTAGCCGACGCCCGCTATGTGGCAGCAAATGATTTATGGTTCAAAACAGCGGGATACTCCCCTGAAGAAGTCATTGGGCATACCACAACTGAACTCGGTATATGGGTTAATCCTGAGGATCGGAAAAGGCTAGCGCAAACCATCATGGAGGGTGGCGTCGTTCGTGATCACGAATACCTTTTCCGATCCAAATCCGGCAAGATATATTCACTTTTGTTTTCCGCAGAGGTTATTGCAATAAATAGAGTCCCACATATTGTGAGCATATCCTTAGACATTACCGAGCGCAAAAAGATAGAAGATGCGCTGAGTCAGAGTGAGTCGACCCTGCGCAGTGTGTTCCTGGCTGCACCGGTTGGCATTTGCATCATGAAAAACCGTCTGTATGAGAGCGCAAATGTTTTTTGGTGCGAGAGTTTTGGCTACCCCGAGGAAAGTGTCATCGGCCAGAGCACCCGTATGCTGTATGAGAATGACGAGGAGTATGATCGAGTGGGACAGGTATTATACACGCATCTGCGGGAATGGGGTCTGGCATCGACCGAAACAAGGCTACGCCGCAGTGATGGTGTATTTCGCGACGTTATCTTGACAGCCGCACTTCTGCGTGCCGATGACCCGACGCCTGGCACAGTGGTAATAATTCAAGATGTGACCAATATCAAGCAGGCGGAGGAAGCACTAAGGGCAGAACGCGAACGTCTCATCTCGATCCTTGATGGGATTCCCGTTCCAACGTTGGTGATTGATCGCAACCGTCATGTTCTCCTGTGGAACAGCAACAATGAAGTATATACCGGTATTGCCAAGGAAGAAGTCTTGGGGAAACCCCTCGACCTGAGTCCTCTCTTTCGGGGAAAGGTATCTCCCACGTTAGCAGAGTTAATCATGGAAATGGGAGACGAGGAGTTGATTGCCAAGTTCGGGAGGCGAGGTTTACGAAAAAGCGAAGTTCAACCTCAGACTTTCGAGAGTACAGGGCGGATTTGGATTAACGAAGAAGAAAAGATCGTCGTCGTACAGGCAGCGAGGATTATTGATATCAATGGAAAAGTTGTCGGCGCCATTCAAACAGCGCAGGATATTACAGATCGTACCCGGCTTGAGGTGCAATTTCGTCAGGCCCAAAAGATGGAAGCCATTGGGACATTAGCTGGCGGAATTGCTCATGACTTTAACAATATCCTCAGCGCCGTTTTAGGCTACACGGAAATGGCCCTTGAAGAGCCCAAAATAAACGACCGTCTGCGGCGTTGTCTTGAGCAGGTATTCAAGGCCGGAGAGCGGGCGAGAGACCTGGTGAAACAGATACTCTCCTTCAGCCGTCAGATAGACGAAAGGCCGCGCCCACTGAGGATCAGTCCCATCATCAAGGAAGTACTGAAACTTCTCAGGGCGTCCCTGCCCACGACAATAAAGATGCGCCAGGACATCCAAACCGAACCGGACGCGGTACTCGCTGATCCCACGCAAATCCATCAAATATTGATGAACCTCTGCACCAACGCAGCACACGCCATGCGAGGGATAAAGGGTGAATTGAAGGTAAGTCTCGTCCCCGTGAATGTTGAACCGCCCGACGAGCTAGTTATTCATCATGACCTATCCTCCGGCAGGTATCTCAGATTGACGGTAAGCGATACTGGAGCAGGGATAGATAACGAAATCATAGGCCGGATATTTGATCCCTTTTTTACTACCAAAGAACTTGGTGAGGGAACGGGCTTAGGACTTTCCGTGGTATATGGCATTGTGAAAAACTATGGCGGCACGATCACCGTGCAAAGCGAGGTGGGGAAAGGGACCGAATTCAACGTGTACCTTCCCCTGCTGACCGAAGTTGAGGATAAACATGAAGCAAAGATCGAGTCACCTATTCCCGGTGGAAAAGAGCGCATTCTGTTTGTGGACGATGAGGCAGGTCTCGTCGAACTCACAACGAGCAAATTGAGAGGTCTCGGGTATGATGTTGTAGGCAGGACAAGCAGCCTGGAAGCCTTGGAACTCTTTCGGGCCCGCCCCGACAGTTTTGACCTTGTGATCACCGATATGACCATGCCAAATATGACTGGAAGCGAACTTGCCCAGCAGCTCATGCGCTTGCGTTCCGACATTCCCGTCATCCTCTGCACGGGATTCAGTGAAGTGATCACACCGGAAAAGGCAAGGGCCATCGGTGTGCGGGAGTTCATCATGAAACCTATCGTTCAACGTCAGATTGCTGAAGCCATCCGCCGCGTGCTTGATGAAAAGGAATAACTGATGGCATATTCAACAGTACGAACTGTAATCAATGACTTTGAACGAGACAGTCTTGTGCACCTTTGTAGGTGTTTCCAACAACCGACCTCTTTAATATTTTCGTTCATTGCTCTCGCATAGTACAGGTTGGAAGCTGCTATTCCTTGGCAGCTTATTCCCATCACACGCAGCTTGCGGCTACCTTCCTGTACTCGTTAAACCTGCTTTTATAGCAGGTATCTGAGGCATCAACCGGTAATAAACATTTTTGCGCCCACTTGGACTATTCCTGTGATGCATTCATCCAGAGAAAACAAGATGACGTGTGAAGGTGTATCCGGATTATACCTGACAATGCCCGTTGCCGCTGATAATAGTGGCAATAACTCCTTAAAGCACCCCTTAAATAACCCGCAAGAAAATCTCCCCAGGCTTATCCGCGGAAACCGAACAGTTATGCACACTATATTTTGCCGTCAAATTGACTTGACATAAAGAAACCCCCTCACCTATACTTCATCAAATAAGGGAGAATTCTTGTCAAAATACAGGTGGATAGCGTGAAAGAACCAAGCCATCTTCACGATGACGAAAGTCATGTTGATTACCTACCAGTCCTCTACGGGCGGCATTTTCAAGGAGCGCTTGTACGTTCGGGCGCCAGTGTAATCATGTGGTTATTCGCATTAGCCTGTTTTCTTACAAACATTATCAATATGGGTCAATTTAGAGGAATTACGCTGTCAGTCGTATACCTCATATTGATCAACCCGCCCACTTTGCTGCTATTGAAGCATATTACTCGCATACACTTATACAGATACGCTTCACTTCTGATCAATTTCCTCGAGGTCCTTGGTTACACGGCAATCATCTATTTCCTGGGCGGAATAGAAAGTATAAATCTCACCCTTATCTATGCTGCCCTCATAACGTATGTAGGCGCCATGTCGCCATGGAGCTTTCCCTATATCATAGCGATTATGTGTTCGGCTGCTTTCAGCTTTTTGCTGGCAGGCGAATATTTCAGTTTCCTCCCGCCTTATAGTACCATGCACCATTTTGATTTTTTATGGATAACCAAATTGGCTATCCTCTCAATAGTAACAGGGTTACTTTTCGTTGTAGCATACGTTTCCTCATTAACTGCCGGTACCCTGAAGAAGAACCGAAACAAATTACGCGAGAAGAATCTCGAGCTCACAGAGAAAGCAAGGATTCTGAAAGAAGCAGAGGATGAGCTCCGCATAGCGCATCAAGAATTAGAAACGCGAGTCGAAAAACGAACCTTGGAACTCGCAAGAGCGAATGAAGATCTGGAGTCAGAGCTCGCCGCGCGCAAGCAGGCTGAAGGTGCCCTGAGGGAGAGCGAAGAAAAGTACCGCAACATTCTGGAGAATATGGCTGAGGGCTACTATGAACTGGATCTTGCCGGCAACATCACTTTTTTTAATGAGGCATGCCGGATGATCTATGGATATTCTCGAGAGGAGTTAATGGGCAGGAATGCTCTCAAGCTTGCTGATAAGGTTAATGCAAAAAAGGCCTTTAAATACTTCAATGAAGTTTACACAAGTGGAAATACTCTTAAGTGGATTGATGGAGAAATGATAAGTAAAGATGGGTCTAAAAAAAAGGTTGAAGGTTCCGCTTCTCTTATACGGAATCTAGCGGGACAACCCATAGGGTTTCGTGGCATCATTCGCGACGTTACAGAACACAGGCAGTCCGAAGAGGAGAAGAGGAAGCTGGAGGAGCGGTTACAACGCTCAGAGAAGATGGAGGCATTAGGGACTCTGGCAGGCGGAGTGGCCCATGACCTCAACAACGCACTGGGAGTCCTGGTTGGGTATTCGGAGCTTCTTCTGCAAAAAGTCCCCGAGGATAGCCCCTTTCAAAGACACGCAATGCAGATTTTCAGAGGCGGCCAGCGTGCAGCGGCGATCATCCAGGACTTGCTGACACTTACCCGGAGAGGTGTGCTGGTCCCAGAGTCACTAAACCTGAACAGCGTTATTTCGGATTTTTTACAGGTGCCGGAGTTTGAAACAATCAAATCCCATCATCCCGGTGTCCAATTTAAAACATCCCTGGACGCAGAGCTCCTGAATATCAAAGGTTCATCTACACATCTAAATAAGACAGTGATGAATCTGCTTTCAAACGCTGCGGAGGCTATATCCGAGACGGGAGAGGTGCTGATCAGGACTGAGAACCGTTACGTGGAAAGGCCGATTCACGGGTATGACACCACACAGGAAGGAGAATATGCTGTGCTTACCATATCGGATACGGGATCGGGAATATCACCGGCAGATCTCGGAAAGATATTTGAACCCTTCTATACGAAGAAGGTGATGGGCAGGAGCGGCACGGGACTCGGACTGGCGGTCGTGTGGGGCACCGTGAAAGACCACGATGGGTACATTGATGTGCAAAGCACGGAGGGTGAAGGGAGTACTTTCACGCTTTATTTCCCCGTGACCAGAGAAGACCTGACCAAGGCTGAACAGGTCGTCCCGCAGAGTACATACATGGGCCGTGGCGAGCACATTTTGGTTGTGGATGATGTGGAAGGCCAACGCCTTCTGGCATCAGCAATGCTGGATAGTCTCGGATACAAGGTAAACTCTGTCGCCAGCGGTGAAGAGGCTATAGAGTTTGTAAAAAAACAGCCGGTCGATCTGCTCATCCTGGACATGATCATGGATCCCGGCATGGACGGACTTGATACGTTCCGGAGCATCCTTGCAATTCGTCCCAAACAGAAGGCGATTATCGTGAGCGGTTTTTCGGAGACGGATAGGGTGCATACCGCCCAGGCTCTCGGTGCGGGCGCCTATATCAGAAAACCCTATGTCATCGAGAAACTGGGGCTTGCCGTAAAGAACGAGTTGGATAGAAAATGAACGGCGGCATATTAAACAGTACGAACAGTATTCATTAATTTTTAAGATTTACATTTTTACGGACTTGAAGCCAACAAAAAGGTTTGCCCTGGTAAGTCTAAAAGAAAAATACACACTCCTTCCTGAAATGTTGCATGCCTACTTTTTTCCTTCCATACAACTGTTTAACCAGAAATACTTAAAATATAGTTGCCGTTTGGTGGTGGTTGAAGTATACGAAATATCAATTCATTAAATAGGGGGATATTTCTATGCAAGCCAAGTCCATAAGAATCTTCCTTGTCCTGTTTATCCTTGTCTTAATCTACCCATATTCATTAATGGCGGCTACAGAGCGACGCATTGCCCTTGTCATCGGCAACGGCGCTTACAGTTCCGGTCCGCTGAAGAACCCAGTTAATGACGCTACTGATATGGCAGCCGTATTGAAGAAACTCGGATTTATCGTTACGCTCAAGAAAAACGCCAGGCTGCAGGAGATGGACGAAGCCATTGAGGAACTTGGTAACAAGCTGAAAAGAGGCGGCGTGGGTTTGTTTTACTATGCGGGTCACGGGGTGCAGGTAAATGGAGCGAACTACCTGCTTCCGATTGGTGCAAAAATAAACAAGGAAGCAGACGTAAAATATCAGGCTGTTGATGCCAATAGAATCCTCGATGAAATGGCCACCGCCAATAATGGACTGAATATCGTCATCCTTGACGCCTGCCGTGATAATCCTTTTGCCCGCAGCTTCAGAAGCGCCTCAAGGGGCCTGGCCATCGTCAGCAGCGCTCCGTCAGGCACCTTCATTTCTTATTCCACCAGTCCAGGAAACGTAGCCCGCGACGGAGACAGGCGCAATAGCCCTTATGCGGCGGCATTGATCAAGTTTATGCAGAAACCTGGAGTGACCATAAGTGATGTTTTTATTAATGTGCGAACGAAGTTAAAGAAGGAAACGGGTCAGGTGCCCTGGGAATTATCTTCTTTGGAGGGAGAGTTTTATTTTGTGCCCGGTTCCTCCAAAACAGCAACAGATGTCAACACATCAGGAAAGATGGTAACAGAGACGGATGAGTCCAAGCCATCAGCCACAGATGAGCTGGATGAGGAGCAGAGAAAAGTTGAGTTGGAGAAGCAAAGACTGGAGAAAGAAGAAGCACTTCTTATAGAAAAGAAAGCCTTGGAGGAGAAACGGCAGAAAATAGAGGACGAGAAGGCTGCTCTGGAGGCAAAAAAGAGCAGGACTCTAGCAATGGCACGGCCGCCGGAGGTAAAGAAGGATAGTCGTTTCACTGATAATGGTAACGGAACGGTTACGGACACAAAGACTGGCCTAATGTGGGCAGCGAGGGACAATGGTTCTGATATAAACTGGCATAATGCCAAGTCCTATTGCGAGAATTACCGTGGCGGTGGCTATACGGACTGGCGTATGCCGAGGTACGACGAGCTGGCGGGGTTGTATGATGCTTCTTTAACAGGATATGTTATGGACTGCGACTCAAATGAAATGGTAAAATTAACGCATTTAATCCACCTGTCTTGCTGTTGCCCTTGGGCTTCAGAAACACACGGTTCCAACGGTGCCTTCTTCCTTTTCAACGTTGGCTACGAGAACTGGTGGCCCCAGTCAGTCGGCGCCCGCTACCGGGCGCTCCCGGTGCGTTCTGGCAAATAGATTATGTGGATATTCGGTTCTTTGATGATTTTCTTTTATGGTACAGGGCGAAGCGCTACTCACTGCAAAAAATATGCGTCCTGATCTTTGCCAGGCATGACCTATGGTCCAGTAAGTGAAATCATCTGACACGACTTCACCAGTATAAACTGTATTCATTGATTATCGATTATGTACCCACCTCACTCTTTGGTGTTGTCAGTAACCATCCCCTCCCCATTTTCATTAAATATCGTTCTACCCCCAACAAAGATTACGGGCTGTTATCATCTATCGATCTTCCAGATTATAGTTTGCATCCATAGCAGCATTCCTAACTCTCAGTCAGTTTCAGTTCCGTAATAACTCCCCTTACATTATCATAGAACGAAACCAGTAGTTCCCCGTCTGTTTCTGCCAGTTTTACCCCTCTCATATGTCTCTCACCCAAGAACAAATAATAAAGATAAAATTAAAATCTAATTCAGAAAGGAGGAACAACTATGAAGAAAAAGATCTTTACACGCTCAGTCGGCATAATGTTTACCGAAGAGATGTATCTCAAGATTAAAGAGATCACTGATCGTGAAGACATTGGCGTGTCGGATTTTATAAGACAGGCAGTTTAGTCAAAACTAGAAAAGGAAAAATCCAAAAAATAGGAGGATGAAAACAATGGAGTCGGAAAATGTTACCAAAGTGGCAAAGGAATATTATAACCCTCAGGATTTGGAGCATCCGAAGCAGACAGGGGATATTAAAAATGTAGCAAGTGAAAGAATACGTTCACTGAAAAATAAAATCAGGGAACTCAAAAAAGAGATCGTGGAATTAGAGCAGGAGAGAAGAAGATTGATCTGGCTGTCTATCAGGAAATAGTGGCGAGTAATTCAACTAACACTGAGTTAAATGACAGGATTGAGAAAGCCATTGCCTTACTGGAAGACAGAGATGATGTGTCTGAAGTACTGCGTGTCCTTAAGGGAGAAGGAAACGAAGTCTATATTGAGAGAGAAGAACAGACGAGTTGAGCTTAACCATTGGTCGGGACCGGAGTTGACTTTGGGAGGGAATTGACTCCGGTTATTTCATTTGTTCATAATTCATTACTGATGATTTTCTTATTGAAGGGTGTCTGAGAATCTCTGATTTAGGTTTTTATGCGGTTATATTTATTCAGCTATTAATGGCTAAAAATGGCTGTTCTTGGTAAATACAATGAAGTTGATGGAGACTGGAATTGATAGAGGGTAAGTACTTGGCAAGCTTCCTGTGACAAAGCGTACGGCAATTCTGGCGGACATCCATTCTTTCAAATGGCATTCATTATGCGTTATTGACTAAATGGTAGCATCGGACTATTCGCTAAGATATACATCTTTTCAACTTGAAGAAAAACTTTTTCCCCCTCGTCATTTTCGATATAAGTGACACTAATTTTGAAAAGATTTATGGGATAATGTATTTTTCTTGCAGTTATGGATCTAATTAAATAGGAAGGAATTGATCATGGCACTTATAGAATGCCCTGAATGTAAGACGCAAGTTTCAGACGAAGCCGATAGCTGCGCCGGCTGTGGGTATCCAATCGGCATAAAAAAACAAACATTTCAAAAACTATCGGAAGAAGAATGGAGACACCTCAAAGATTTTGATAAGGAATACAAAATGGTTATGAGTCCACCAAATGATGATCATATCCGTGAGTATTATTTCGAATGCTATTCCTGTTACGCAGCCTATATTGCGGATCCATGTGTAAATTGCAGCGACAGTCATTATTATTGGAAAGCAAAAGTAATTAAACTAAAATATCGTGATAATTATCAACAGTTCCTTGTATGTCATAAATGTGGATTTACTGTTCATCTTAATTATGTGAGTTGCCCAGACTGTAAATCAAAACAAACAACATTTTATTTTAAGCAAAAGAAATTACTCAGTAAAATATTCGGATGAAACATGGGACAGTAGATATAAGGGTGTTTTCAGCGTTTATTGTGATGGGTTGGTTTTAAATATCGATCATTGGGCTTTTTATTGAAAACCTCCTGAAGTCAATGACCAGACATGTTTCTGAGTTATACTGGACTTCATTCTGTAATCAACATGTGACATATTTCAATTGACCTGACTTTCAATCACTTTGCAATTGACTTAAATGCTGACCTGTAGCAAATATAGACAAACTTCAAAAGAGGGGGACGTTATGAGACATATGCGCGCCCTATATATCTTCCTCATTCTCATTCTTCTGTCTTCAACTCCTTATCTCCATGCTGCCACGGAGCAACGAATTGCTTTGGTCATCGGCAACAGCGCCTATAGTTCCGGTCCACTGAAGAATCCAGTCAACGACGCAACCGACATAGCTGCGACTCTTCAGCGCCTTGGATTTTCCGTAATAATTAAAAAGAACGCAAGCCAGCGGGTCATGGAAGAATCGATTCGGGAATTTGGGAACAAACTGAAAAAAGGAGGTGTAGGTCTCTTTTACTATGCTGGCCATGGCTTGCAGATAAACGGGGTAAATTACCTAATTCCAGTCGCTGCCAAAATCAATGAGGAATCCGACGTGAAATATGAGGCCATAGACGCCAATAAAGTGCTCGATGCAATGGCTAATGCGAATAACGGTCTCAATATCGTTATTCTCGATGCGTGTAGAGATAATCCATTTACTCGAAGTTTTCGCGATGCCACACGAGGTCTGGCAATTGTGAGTACCGCTCCCGTGGGAACATTTATCTCGTATTCCACCGGTCCCGGCGGTGTGGCGAGGGATGGAGAAGGGAGGAACAGCCCCTATGCGGCAGCTCTAATTAAGCATATGAAAGAACCGGGGCAACCAGTCGAACAGGTTTTTAAGAGTGTGCGGCAGACCCTTGCAAACCAAAGCGGAGGCAAACAGATTCCATGGGAACTGTCCTCTCTGCAGGGGAATTTTTTCTTTACCCCCGGTCACTCAAAGATGGTAACAGACACGGATAAATCCGAGGCAGACACGGATGCACTGGATGACGAACAGAGAAAAGTCGAGTTGGAGAAGCAAAGACTGGAGAAAGAAGAATCGCTTCTTACAGAAAAGGCGGCATTGGAGGAGAAACGGCGGAAGCTGGAGGCAAAGAAGAAACAGCTGGCCATGGGGGCAAGGGCTTCGGTATCCACAGCCAACGAGATTAAAAGGGATGGGCGATTCATTGCCTATGAAGATGGGACTGTTTTGGATACGAGTACGAACCTGATGTGGGCGGTGAAGGACAACGGGAGCAATATAAATTGGGTAGCCGCCAAGTTCTATTGCGAGAATTATCGTGCAGGCCGTTATAAGGACTGGCGGATGCCGACGCAAGATGAACTGGCGGGGTTATATGACAGCGGTAAAACGCAAGGGAGTTATGATGTCCACTTAACGGAAATGATTCAGCCATCTTCTTATTGCTTCTGGGCCTCGGAAACACGCGGTTCCGACGCCGCTCTCTTCAATTTCCATGAGGGTTCACGGATCTGGCGTCGCCAGTCAATCAGCGAATACTACACCCGGGTGCTCCCGGTACGTTCTCCGGAGGTGAAAAAGGAAAGCCGTTTCATTGATAATGGTAACGGAACGGTTACGGACACAAGAACCGGCCTGATGTGGGCGGCGAAGGACAACGGGAAAGGAGGCATGAACTGGTATGATGCCAAGAGCTACTGTGAGAATTACCGTGTGGGTGGATATACGGATTGGCGGATGCCGACACTGGATGAACTGAAGGAATTGTATGATGAAAGTCAGAGCAAAAGTCAACCAATAGACTTCGGCGGTCCGAATCATGTTATCACGGACTTGATTTATCTCACCGGCGGTATCGTCTGGTCTTCTGAAACGCACGACAGCGAATATTCTAAACCTTATGTGTACACCGGTGGCGGCTTCGGTTTTGTTAACGGTGATCGGGGGAATTACGACAGATATAAAAGAGGCGACTACATCCGGGTTCTCCCGGTGCGTTCCGGCAAATAGGTTCTTTGGTCATTGGGTTATTTGGGCATTTTTCTTTAGATGGGTGCAAGGCTTTAGCCCTGCTCGCGACAAGAATTTTCATCCTGATCTTTGTCAGGCATGACTTATGGCCCAGTAAAATCAATGAGTATAGATGGTAATCATCACCTCAACTCTAAATCGGAAACCCTTGACTCGTAGGTGTTTCCAATAACGGACCTCTTTAATATTTTCGTTCATTGTTCTCGCATAGTACATGTTGGAAGCTGCTATTCCTTGGCAGCTTATTCCCATCACACGCAGCTTGTGGCTACCTTCCTTGTACTGTTGATTTTTGAGTCTAACTAATCTATACATTATTTCAAGAGGCAATGCTTCTTCTGAAGGTGAAGGAAGTATGGCTGTAGAAGTCGCTGAGTGTTTGCTGACCATTTACAGTGCTGGCTGATTTTTAACGTTATGTAATAATAATTGTATGAAGGATGCCTATAGCAAACTGATTGATATCTGTGGAAAGATCATGCTTGCATGGTTTGTCTTTTCAACTATTAGGTACTTTTATTATGGGAGATTTTTTGAAGAAATAAGAATGATTCCCCGATTATTTAATGATAGTTTCTATTGGTTATCCGTTTATACGGCGATTCAGGTGCCTTTCACTGCCATCGGCATATTTATAATCATTCCTCTGCTCTTAAAAGGTCACATCCTTGGACTTATACTTGGTATTCTTTATTGGATTATGGGTTATCCAACCAATCCTTTATGGTTTATCGTGCCTCATCAGATGCAAATTGGCCCAAGCGGTGGTCCCGCAGTTATAGGGCTTGGAATAAACATATTTTATGGGATTATCACGTTAGTTGTCCTTGTACTCTTTTATTTTCATCGAAGCGCAGTATTCAAACGAAAAAAAAGCACATAACCAATCAATACAGGCGACCGTATAAATCAACGCGTGCTTTTGACATTACTCTTAATTCCAAGAGAATATGAAACTTAATAATTATGATGGCAAATGGGATTGGGGTGTCTTTTGGCTACATGGGATTATCGGTTTTGTAGTTGGTTTCTTTTTATGGTTCTCCCTGTGGGTTCTTGTCTATGCCGATCACATCACGATTGAAGATTTAATAATTGAATCGAGCATTGTAGGAGTGATATTCTTTTTACTAGCTGGATTCTTTGGGGACAAATTTTGGAATAAACTAAAAGAATACTTCTACCCTTGATTTTTACGTTGCTCTCTTTCCATCCGTAATCCTTAATTCTGATTACTGCCCACCACTGAACATTAGTGTAGACGTTTTCGGCCACTCCCCTGTTTTTCTGAAGAAGGGTTCGCTGATTACCAAGTGTAAGGTGGAAATGCTTGATGACTTATTTTCCATTCAGTTAAGATGCCCGTCGGATATAGTTCTTCGTAGTGTTTCAGTGGCCAGTCTAAGTTTTTTGAAATTTCTGCTAGTCCGTGATTCATATCCTCCATTCGGCAGTGCCGATGGTGACGCGTACCGTTCCAGCGGCGATCATCCGTGCTGCTTCCTGGTTCCAGTAATCCCAACTCTGACAACGCCCCAACACTAAACAGTGGTGGGTAACATGACTGACGGCTCTGCTTCTTCCTGAAGGAGAGATTTCTCAAGCCCGCCGCTAGACGCAACCTTTCTTCCGAAAATCAACAGATGGCATCACTTTTTAAATCAGGTACTAAGATGCCGTTCCCATACAAATCATGTTTGTTTATCAATATGCCGGATTATAAAGTTGGTTCTCACATTTTTCATAGAATCTCTTAATTCAATTTGCTTGACATAGATATTTGTTTTATATTTCAACATAAGTATAAAAATAATTGTTATGAGCAAAAGAGAAAATGAAATACGTGACTGACAACATGACGCCGGGAGACTGGGAGCAAGTCCGTTCGATCTATCTCGAAGGCATTGTCACGGGTAATTCCACATTCGAGGCCGATGCTCCCGATTGGGACAAATGGGATTCCGCTCACCTGTCTGATCATAGATTGGTCATCAGGGCAGGTAATAATGTTTTGGCGTGGGCCGCACTCAGCCCCTTGTCCAGTCGCTCTGTATACTCAGGGGTGGCGGAAGTCAGTCTGTATGTAGCAGCCGGGCATAGAGGCAAAGGCATAGGGTCGGCCCTTCTTGGGGCCTTGATAGACTCATCGGAAAAGGCGGGGATATGGACACTCCAAGGCGGTATCTTCCCCGAGAACGCACCGAGCCTCGGTCTGGTAAAAAAACACGGATTCAGAGAAATCGGAAGACGTGAAAAGATAGGCAAGATGAAGCGCGGTGACCTTGTCGGAACATGGCGAGATGTTATCTTGGTGGAACGACGAAGCACAGTGACAGGTATAGACTGAAATGGCTCAGTAGGTGTAACAAATACTATCCTCCTTATCGCCTTCTTCCTTGTAATGTAATATTGGGTGATTTCCCCGGACATACTTTGTTTTAAATGGTAATCATCGATTTGTTATTTGACATTCGTTTATGGTTTATTTATAGAAAAGCTAAATTTGTAAAAGGGGAACTTATAGATGAAATCTCTTATCATGAGAATTATCCTGATTTCTTTTTTATTTGTCCTATTAATTCCTAATCATGCATCCGCCGAATTAAAAACCTTCGTCAAGGAATATACCTATCAAGTGAGTGATTATGACAGCAAGATATCAAGCCGTGCGATTGCTCTCGAACAGGTGAAAAGGCTCCTCCTGGAAGAAGTTGGTACCTATCTGATTTCTGAGACCGACGTTAAGGATTTCCGGTTAACTAAAGACAAGATCACAACGCTGACTGCTGGTATCGTTCAAACCGAGATCTTGGACGAAAAATGGGATGGAAAAACTTACTATCTAAAGGCAAAGATGTCCATAGTTCCGCAGGATGTAACAAAATTCCTTGAGGGATTGAGAGAAAATAGTCAAAAGAACCGGGAACTGGAAGAAATGAAAAGGAAGGTGGATGAAGCCTTAAATAAGATAAAACAATTGCAGGACGAACGGGTTGCTGGGCAGCACCCTGAAAGTAAGAGTAATGAGTATTCAAGGGCAGTCGCTGAACTGAAAGCTAAAGAATGGATCGATAAAGGTATAGCCCTCATGAATGTGGAAAATTATGAAAGTGCACTTAGTGCGTTTAATAATGCAGTAGAATTTGACCCCACAAGCTCCTTGACCTACCTAAACAAAGGATGGGTACTGAATGCACTCGGAGATTATAATCAGGCATTGGCTGTGTTGAACAGAGCCTCTGATCTTGAGCCCAAAAACCCATGGATTTATATACATAGGGGAGGTGCCTACATGATGCTGGGAAATTGCCAGCAGGCGCTTCTCGATGCGGAGAAAGTAATAAGCCTAGATGTAACTATAGCCTATGCATATTCTATCCGGGGTTGGGCATATTCGTGTCTCGGCAACCTCGATCGTGCCCTCGCTGATTTGAACAAGTCTGCACAAATGGACCCTAAAAATCCAATTGTCTATATATTCAGAGCTTGGGTGCAGAACGCTCTCGGGAATAAACGTCTGGCATTGGATGATTTTGCTAAAAGCTTCAGCCTCGCACCGAATAATTCAATTGTACTGTGGAATATGGCAGCGTTTCATGCTCTCAGCGGTGAAAAAGAGAAATCGCTCCAAGAGTTGGGAAAAGCAACACGTATCAACGGCGCGTTAAAACAATTAGCAAAAACTAACGCATGTTTTCAGTCGCTCTGGAATGACGCTGATTTTAGGAAACTGGTTGAGTAATAGCTTGCCGTGGATACAGAAAAAAGATTATTATTCATTTACATCTACATTTGAGTAATTCTCTCAAGCATACTCCATTTCAATCTGTAATTCTCAATACTGCAATTTTTTAAAAACATTTAGTTGTAGGTGAAGCCAGCGCTTATGGTTGTTGGGCGTTCTTGAAATTTTTTAATGGGACCTTTCTTATTGACAACTTCCTGTTATCGTGTTTTTCTGATTTGGCTCATCTGTGCGACATTTCAAACGCCAATCTACAGTTTAGGATTGAAAATTGTGACTGTTTTCAGAGGTGAATATCTCCTTGACTGCCTTTTACGGTAGGAGTATTTAATAAAGAATTGTTACTACATGTAGCTCATTAAGCTAAATTCTTATTCCTTCAGTGACTTGGTAACAATACTGTTGCTCGGCCCGTAACTCGGTAAACCCACTAACCAAGACTTAACCTTTCGGAGAACCTTACGAGAATGATCTTTTCGGAAGAATGAGGAGGACACTATGAGTGACATTTATGAAAAAGTACAGGAGAGGCTCGATATGTTTCCGCAAGGATTTCCCAAGACAGCAAGTGGTGTCGAACTGAAAATCCTTCGCCGTATCATGACTCCGGAAGAAGGAGAGATTATGCTTGCTGTACGTCCATCTCCCGAACCCGCCTCAGCTGTTGCGGCAAGGTTGTCTCGTGATGCAAAGGAGATGGAGAAACACTTATACGAGATGTCCAAGAAAGGGTTGATCCTGCGAATCAGAACGCCTGATGGGAAAATCCTTTACCGTCTTATGCCATGGATTGTAGGTATCTGGGAATTTCAGCTGAAAAACTTAGACAAGGAGTTCGTCAAACTTAAAGAGGAGTATACCGAGGAAGGAATGGTTCCCGAAAGGAAAAAATCTAAAATATCGGGTATGCGGACTGTCCCTATTGAGAAAGAGATCGCCGGTGCCACAGAGATTCAGCCTTATGAAAAGATTTCAGAGATTCTCAATGCCCAGAAGAAGTTTGCGGTAATGGATTGTATATGCCGCAAAGAACAAAAGATAATTGGGAAAGGTTGCGATAAAATCATGGAGGCCTGCATGACTTTTGGCATCTTTGCAGATTTTGCTATTGAGAATGGTATGGCACGAGAAATTACCCGAGAAGAAGCAAATGAGATTCTTCGCAAAGCAGAAGAACAGGGGCTCGTCCATTGTTCTACGAATGAGAAAGCGACTAATCTCTTTATCTGCAACTGCTGTGGCTGCTGCTGCGGTGTATTACAGAATGTTAATAAATACAATATCCCGACAGCAATGACAAAGTCAAACTACTATGCTCAAATAGACCCTGATGAGTGTATGGGTTGTGAAAGCTGCGTGGATCGTTGCCAAGTGCATGCGATCCACGTTCAAGATGGGACTGCCGAGATTGAGAAGGCAAGATGCATCGGTTGCGGCCTATGTGTTTCAGCCTGTCCTACAGAGGCCATTTCTATGGCCCACAAGGATAAAGAAGATATTTCAGTTATGTTTCCTGACTCAATAGCCCTCTTGCAGGCAATCGGGAAAGAAAAGGGGAAGGCATTCCCATTCGAATAGTATTATATGGTCATGGGCTGGTAATGTAGAGAAGGCAGGGTCTTTATGTCCCTGCCTTCTCTATGTATATCATCCCTTCCTTCCATAATTCTTAAAAATATAGATGTAATTTTACTTTTTCAAGGGGATTATACGACACTTGTAACGGCATTTAGGTTATTATATGGATCAATATAAACAATGTTAGGCAAACAAAGGGGGGAATAAGAAATGAATGACCAGCCTCTTATTGACAAAGTCTTAAAGTATATCAAGGGGTGTAACACTGCCGACGTCGAACTAATGGTGTCTACCTTTGCCGAAGATGTTACAGCATACTTCATTGACAGGCCACCAGTTCACGGTAGCGGGAGCTTGGCTCAATTCTGGAAGATGGTGCATGACGTGACTAAGGCCCGTTGGAGTGTCGACCACGCTATTGTAGCGGGACAGGAAGTAGTGATCGAGTGGTCCCAAGTATGGACACCTCCGGGGGGCAGCACGGAAGAGTTCTCTCGTGGCGTCGATTGGTTCATTTTTGTGAATGGGCAAATTGCCGCAATCCATCAGTATTACCGGCCTCGTAACCTCGGACCAGACCAGATGTACGAGCTACAGGGTTTCCCATACGGAGACCGTGGCTACCCTGGTCGCGACGACTTTGATTCGCATCTTCCGTAGCAAGAAATGGAGGAGCGTATTGACACCGGTCATTTTCACCTAACCAGTGGCTCAAGGCGGACACGCTAGAGCGCACCGATTAGCCGCGTCGTTAATGCTTTCAATTTATAATATTCACCCCTTGGCGATGGTTCCCAGTATTGAATTGTAGGTGGCAGCAATAACCGACGTATTTCATTTTTTCCTTCCTCGCCCTTGAGCTCAACGGGTTGAAAGCTGCTACACAAGCGCGTCCGGTGCAAATCCCGCTTTCAACAAACAATCTTTTCTTGGTCAGATATATTTGTCGGAAATTTTCACTTTATGCTATATGAAGTCTGGAGAATTTCATTAATTGAGTTATTCTATTTCATTATATTGGTAGATCGATGTATGTAAGATTTTGAAATTACAGCATCGGGCATTTCACTTTTTTGGTAATCAGGTATTTCATATGAAGCTATTAGGTGTCTATCCCGCAATGGCGACTCCATTGACACCCGACGAGAGAGTCGACAAGACATCGTTGCGCAAACTTGTCCATTATCTCATTGATGGAGGCGTCTACGGTATCTTGGTTCTGGGAAGCACCGGCGAATTTCCAGCCATGACCGAATCGATGCGACAAGAGGTTATTGAGACGGCGCTAAATGAAGTGAACGGTAAAGTCCCCGTTCTGATTGGCTGCGGGGAACCGGGTACGCGCAGGACGATCGAACAGGTGAAGGCAGCCTCGAAAACTAAGGCTGACGGAGTTCTGGTGGCTTTGCCTTATTACTTTCCCCTGGATCAGGAAGCGGTCGTAAGACACTACGAGATGGTAGCCGAGGCATCGACATTGCCTGTGGTCGTGTACAATTTTCCGCAGATGACGAAGATTACGATCGCTCCCGCCACGTTGACCAAATTGGCAGCGCATAAGAACATTATCGGCGTGAAAGACAGCAGCGGCGATTTTTTTGGCTTACAGCGCTATATTAAAGCAACGGCAGGTGCCGATTTTGCCGTCATGTCTGGCAATCCGGCTCTGGGACTCGCTGCGTATCAGGCAGGCGCCAAAGGCGGCATCTATGCAGGATGCAGCCTGTTCCCCAAACAGTGTGTCGATTGCTACACTGCTTTCATAAAAAACGATATGGTTACTGCCATTGCGCTACAGAAAAAACTCTCCTTGATTCCCTTAATGTCCGGGTTCGGCCCGAATGCGGCCGTCATCAAGTTCGGTCTAAGCAAATTAGGAGTATGTGGTCCTACGGTTACGGCACCGATGTGTCTGCCCACCGGCCAGGAAGAAAAGATTGTGGACTGGATGCGAAGAGTGGGAATCGCGCTATAGTGCCACGCTGGTTCACCTGCCCACCACAAAAGGGTCCACATTGCACAAGTCTTCTGAACGGATGATCGGTGAGGGGCTGCTATACTTTATTTCTATCTGCAATCTTCTATATTGAATCTCTCCGCAGCAAGCCGCGGAGAATGCGCTCGCTACCGAATTCAACGCTTAGACGAGGTGAAGAATTGTAGATGCTATACGTAACAAAAATAAGACTTTCTTGAACGGCATACAAAGTTCTGGAAAAACGGATTTACTTGTCTTAAAATTAAATCGTCAACAAGAAATATCGTATAAGAATCTCATCGGATCCTGAAAGCGATACATCATGGCGGGACGAATAAACGAAACGATATACGCCGGGCTAAGAAAAATTTTTGAGAACTTGAGCCGCGCCGTTTTTAGCGGATTCTCATATTGCAGGCACGCGTTGTCTGTGCTCATCATACACTTGCGCAATGCCGTGCTGCGCGCCGCGCTCCTCCTGAGCGGCTGGCTGAAAAAATTATGGAAATACTTGAGCCGCGCCGCTTCCGGTGGATATCCGTATTACAGGCATTCGCTGCCTGTCCGCATCATGCACTGGTGCAATGTCATCTTTCTTACCACACTCCTGATGAGCGGCCTCAATATTTTCGACGCCCATCCTGCCCTCTACTGGGGCAAGCAGTCATACAGCGGCGCTCCCCCTGTATTGGAGCTGCTGGGCAAAGAAGATGATGAAGGAGACATCGCCCGCGGCGTCACCCGCATCTTCGGCCATGAATTAAATACCACCGGATTCCTCGGCGCCTCCAGAGACTCGGAAGGAGAATTGACCGAACGCAGCTTTCCCTCCTGGCTTACAATACCCGATAATCGATGGCTGTCCATGGCGCGGCGCTGGCACTTCTCTATCGCCTGGCTCTTCGTGGTAAACGGCGTTGCCTTTGTGGCCTACGCAATTGTGAGCAGGCATCTGCAGCGCGATCTTGCTCCCACGAAGCAGGATTGGCGCTCGATAGGCAGAACGGTTATCGATCATCTGCTCTTTCGGCATCCAAAAGGTGAGGCGGCCAAGAACTACAACATTCTCCAGAAATGCGCCTATCTGGCAGTGATCTTTTTCCTTCTCCCCCTGATGATCCTGATGGGACTCGGGATGTCGCCGGCGATGGATGCATTTCCCCCCGGCTGGGTGGATATCTTTTCCGGCCGGCAATCCATAAGAACGACCCATTTCATTGTCGCCTGGACGCTGGTGCTGTTCGTTTTCATTCACGTGTTTATGGTAATCATCACCGGCTTCTGGAACAACCTTCGCTCGATGATTACGGGATACTACAGGGTCAAATCGGAGGCGGATCATGGGTAATGACAACAAGCTCACCCGGCGCAGTCTCATGGCGCGCCTTCTTGCAGGCGCAAGCGTATTGGTACTTAGCGGCTGCGAAAAACTTTCGGAAACCACCTGGTTCCCCAAGGTGCTGGGTCTCGGCGAAAAGGCTACGTATAAAATTCAAAGGCTGATCCTGCCGCGCAAGGCGATGGCGCAGGAATTCACAGAAGCCGATCTGTCGCCGCAATTCCGCAGCAATGGGACATCGATGCCGGATAATCCTGCATACACGGCGCTGGCGGATAAAGGATTTGCGGACTATCGCCTCTCGGTAGGCGGCCTGGTTGAACGGCCCATGACTTTTTCGCTTGCCGACATTCGAAAGTTTCCCAGTCGTACCCAGATAACTCGCCATGATTGCGTTGAGGGATGGAGCGCAATAGGTATGTGGAAGGGGGCACGCCTCAGTGCACTGCTCGAAGCGGTACATCTGAAGCCCAATGCCCGTTATATCGTTTTCCACTGCGCAGACCCGATGGAGGAAGACGGCAGTTCCCCCTATTACGAGAGCGTCGACCTCGAAGACGCTTTTCACCCACAGACGATACTCGCTTATGAACTGAATGGCAAACCATTGCCAATCCCGAACGGCGCACCGCTGCGCTTGCGATTGGAGCGGCAGCTTGGCTACAAAATGGCGAAGTATGTCATACGCCTTGAAATCGTCGAAGATCTTTCCATGATAGCTAAGGGAAAAGGGGGTTACTGGGAAGACCATGGATACGAGTGGTATGCCGGTATCTAACGGGCATACATTCCTTCGAATGACGACTGCGGCATCTGGCTCTTCTGTGCGAAGGGGAAGTTCTTCGCGAAAAGGTCAAAGGTTTTCTCGACTCTTAAGACTGTAATGGACTCATTGACAACTTCCTGAAATCCACAGACAGCCACCTTTCATTTTCATTGTAGATTTCAAATGGCAATCGTGATACTCGAAACGCAGATATAGAGTCAGAGATTAAGATTCATAAACCCCTTCTGCATGAGGGTAAATGTGGACTGATTACTGAAACCCTGTTTCTCAGATGAGCGCGGGGTTTTGTGTTATTGAGGAGGCAGCAATGGAACGGCTACAGAAGATTCTAGTGTTTTTTCCCATATTATTTCTCATCTCATGCATGGCAAAGCCAAACGTTCGTTTGAATGCAGGAGGCGTGGAAATGGAGCTGACAAAGCAAGTCCCCATGTTTGCATCGGGAGCCCTTTCGCCGGATGGCAAATATGTCTTAACCGGGGGGTGGAAAGAGGACAGCTTCAAATTATGGGATATTACAAAAGGAAGCCAAGTGAAAATATTTTCGACTGAAAAGGGCGGGTTGCTTGGCATAGGAGGAGTGTATGTAGTTTTTTCTAGCGATGGTAGATATGCTCTATCTGGAGCGAAAACGCTTAAGCTCTGGGATTTGTCCTCAGGCAAGGAAATAACGACGATAGGAAATATGGGTGCTAGATATTTATCTTCGTTTTCTGCTGATGGTAGTAGGGTTGCATCCCTTGCGAGAGAAGAAAAGGGTTTGACGGTGAGACATTATATTTTAGTTTGGGATGTGGCCACATGGAATAATGTAACAAAGATTGAGCCGCCAAAGTATCTGAACTCACCGCTTGCCGTGGCGCTGTCACCTGATGGAAAATATATTTTGACAGGACATGGGCGCGGTGGTGCTCTTGCGAAAGAGGCTAAGATAGTTTTCTGGGATGCTGTTACAGGGGAGGCACTAAAAGCAGTCACGGCGAGTGAGGGTCTTATACCAGATGTTTATGCTGTTGCCTTTTCTCCCAATGGGAAACATGCTGCCTCAGGAGGTTCAGATGGCACTATTAGATTATGGGACATCACGTCCGGAACAGAGCTAATGCGAATAAAAGGGCACAGTGGACTCGGCGGGACTTTTTGCGTGGCGTTTTCCCGCGACGGTAAATATCTACTTTCGGGCGGTGCAGATGGTATTCTTAAACTTTGGGACGCTTCTTCCGGCACGATGATAAGAAGCTTAAGTGCTTTTTCTGGAAGCGTATCAGGCTTGATTCCGCACGCCGTAGGTATGGCAGCCTTTGTACCCGACGGTAGGCATTTGGTTTCAGGAGCAAGCGATGGTGCAGTCAGAATATGGGATGTTCAAACGGGAGATGAGAATGCCTTGTTACTTGGATTTGAGGACGGGGAGTGGCTGGCAATCACGTCGGAAGGCTATTACAACTCGTCGGAAAAGGGCGCTCAGTATCTCAAGGTAAAATATGAGGGGCAAGAGTATACGGTTGACCAGTTTTACGATGTCTTTTACAGGCCAGATATTGTGGCGGCAAAGCTGGCTGGGCAGGACATAAGCGGGCTAATTTCAATTACGATGAAGGATGCAAGAAAATCCCCGCCGCCGCTGATTGAGTTTACCTCGCAATCTGCGGGTAGCGATCAACAAAAGGCGAAGATCTGCTACAAAATAAAAAGCACAGGGGGCGGTATCGGAGAGGTCAGAGTCTTCCACAACGGGAAGCTCATCCAGTCCGACGGTTATTATAGAGAGATTGCCGGAACCGCATCCGATAAGACGCAATCGGCAGCCATGGGCAGCAACGCCATCTATGCAGACATGCGGAGCGTATCCGTGAAAGGCAGAGCCGATACAACCCCGATAGCGACCAAGCCCAAGGGAAACGTCTTTGAAGATTGCAAAGAGATAGATGCCATCCCGGGGGATAATGATGTGAGCGTTGCTGCCTTTAACAGAAGTAACACAGTGCAGAGTCCAACGAAGACCATAAATTTTAAGTCAATCATCAAGGCTGAAGATGCGCACCTCTATATTTTTGCAGTCGGGATAGACGAATACCGGGACAAAGAAGTCAATCTCAAGTATGCCGTGAAGGATGCAAAGGATCTGGAAGAGAAATTCAAAGCGCAGTCAGCCACATTATATAAACCCCAGAATATCCACTACACGCTCCTGGCAGACAAAGAGGCAACAAAGACCAATATCACCGGCAAGATCAATGACCTTTCAAAAATGATAAAGCCGAATGACAGCTTCATCATCTTCGTAGCAGGACATGGGGTATTATTACAGAATCAGTATTATATGCTCACCAATGACTTCAATGGCAGCGTGAGCGACGAGAGCATGATCAGCTCCAACGAGATCGTGGAGATGTCAAAGAAGATAAAGTCTTTGAGCCAGCTCTTCATCTTCGATACGTGTCATGCAGGTGGCGTGGATACTATCATTAGCGGTCTTTATGATGCACGTATGTCCGTCCTTGCCAAGAAGATGGGTCTTCACATATACGCGTCGGCCAATGACAAACAGTCCGCGATGGATGGGTATAAGGGAAATGGACTTTTCACCTATGTTTTACTGGATGGTTTGAACAACAATAAAGAGGCCGACATGAATAGAGATGGTAAGGTAACCGTAGTAGGGCTTGGTGAATATTCCAAGAAGATGACCACGAACATATCTAAGGAAATTGGTCACAGCCAAACACCGTTGATAATCAATTTTGGAAAGGACAACCCGATATATAAATTACAGTAAACGTTTCAAACCGTAATCGTTATCTTTCATCCCATAAGAGCTGTCAACAGTAGTAGGTGAAAGCAACACCCGACAGTTTTTCAATTACTTCCTTCTCTTGATTTTTCTATTTTGCCTTTTTATGCTACATTATAATTGGAAATAGATAGAAACGGTTCCCATAGGAGACCTTAAGGCCAAAGAAAGTCAGAAGCAGAAGGACCTGATTCGTTAGCGAGATGGGAACGATGACAGGAACTGCCATTAAGAAGATATATGTGGACAACCGCGGGATTGCGACTCTTATTTGTCCGAAGTGCGGTGATTTACGAAAAGAATCTGTGGAACCGTATAAAGGTAAGGCAGGTCCCTTAAAAATTAAATGCGGATGCATGAATGTCTATGAGGTAGAGCTCGAATTCAGGGGCACCTTCAGGAAAGAAACATCCCTCAACGGCAAATACTTCAGAATATCTGATCCGGGTGATTGCGGTAGGATGATTGTGAAGGACATGTCCTTAGGGGGGTGCAGGTTCGAAATGACGAGAGAGACCGATTTGGCTGTAGGAGAGGAAATAAGACTTGAACTCGTGTTGGATGAGCATGCGGCCAGCGTGACCAAGAAGAAAGCCGTTGTTTCGCATGTAAAGGGACGCCTCGTGGGCTGCAAGTTTTGCGATCCTCTCGGTAGCAGTATTGATCCGGCTATCGCCTTCTACCTTAGGATGTTATGAAAAGGGCCATTGGGAGTTCAATGGTAAGAAATATGTTGAGATCAGCAACCGAGAAAACCCTTAACAAGTAGGCGCACCGGATCGCCGATAAATCCGGCTCCCGGTGAACTTTATGTTAATGCTTTCAAGCGATAATATTCACCTCGCCACCATGGTTGCCTGTATTGACTTGTAGGTGTTGTCAGCAACCCGAGCATCCTCATTTTTCTTTGCTCGCCATTGCACATTACTGGTAAGAAGCCGACACACAATTCCATCTGACTCAAATCTAAGATTTCTATCCTCTCTCAAGTTCAGTATAGAAATACTCTCACAACGTCTTTACCGCTTCGTCGGTTTTGCCTTCACATCAGAGCGTTCTTTATTCAGCATAGCAAGAAGAAGGAGTATTTCCGTGAGCGGGAAACCCGAGACCAAGGGTTAAAGAAAGCGCCATGTCAGGTGGTTCTGGGTGATTACGTGCCGGTATGGTACGACCTTCTCAGGGCGTCTGACAGAGTAGCGGAAAGGACGCTTCTGGGCTATAAGAGTTACATAAATAATTATCTTGAGCCGTTCTTTGGCAAGAAGACCTTTGACGAATTAGATTCGGCGGAATTTAGCCGGTTCATCTCATGGGCAAAAGGTCGGCGCTATAGGAAAAAGAAACTCAAGAACGAGACCGTCAACAAAATCTTTGTGGTCCTTAAAATGATTTGCAAGAGCGCCGCAAGCGATCACAGATGGGGAAGCAGCTACAATCCTTTCCGGGATTTTAAGAAACTTCCCGAAGGTGAGGCATATGAGAAGATACATCCCTTCTCCGTCGAAGAACAAGGCAAGATAATTGACCAGATGACTGACCACTGGAAGCCCTATTTTCGCTTCGCTTTCTGCTCCGGTCTTCGACAGGGAGAGCAGTTTGGCTTAAAGCCTGATGATATAGATTGGGAAAAAGGTCTGCTCCATATAAGAAGGGCCATAACCCTTGACGAAAATGGGAAGATAATCGAAGGGCGAGCAAAAAATAAATACAGCAGAAGGACAATTAAACTGACCTCTGTCATGTACGATGCTTTAAGAGATCAGAAAAAGGTGTTTGATCGATACCGGGGTGAGTACTTTTTTTGTAATATGAATGGAGATTTGATTCGTCAATCGAACCTGCTGTGTGATGTGTGGTTGCCCGCATTGAAGGAAGCCAAAATCAAGTATCGGGAAATGAAACAAACCAGACACAGTTTTGCCACAATTGCTTTAAGCTGCGGAGAAAATCCCCTGTGGATTGCAAAGGTCATGGGCCATAAAAACACGGATATGATTATACGTGTCTACATGAAGTATATTGAAAATGAAAACGGCTCTGGGTCTGAGGACGGCAAGTTATTAGACAGCGTCTTATCAGGTACGAAAAAGTAAAGATAAAAAAGGATGGGTAATACAAATTTGTGATAAATTTATGGCAAATTTATGGCAAAACTTGGGTTACCGATCTCGGTTGCAATCTGTAACCCCTTGATATCATTTGGCTGGGAGACCAGGATTCGAACCTGGATATACGGAGTCAGAGTCCGTTGTCCTACCATTGAACGATCCCCCAGCAGTTTACATCCGCAATTTACAATCCGTCAACCGGGACACGAAGCCTTCGTTCCCTTCCTGAACTTTATAACTGAGGATGTCATCCCGGTCATGATATAATTAATAACTCTACTGGCGGATGTAATACCACTAAAGCCCCTCATTATCAATAAAAAATTTGCTTTGGTCATTGCCGGAAATATGACGGGACGGCTATTGCGTCCCTCCCGAAGGAACCGGCTGCATAGAGTACATCTTCCTTCATGATTTATTGCAGCAAAAAGTTATTGAATCCTTCAAACACTGAAACTAAACTTAATAATATATTAGTTCTCGTAAATGGTGTATTTTGGGTCGCAAGAAAACCATGCCTGAATAAGGCACATACTTCCATGGCTAATTAAGATCATACACCATTTAATCTCTGCCGACGGCGAGACAAAGGAAACACTTAAGAGAAGATTACTCTTATATGGGAAAAACACACCCTACGGACCTTTCCCACATAAAAACAATGGGACATCCTGAGATGAGGAGCTGCCTCGACTTTCTACTTTGTGGAGATTTACAACAGTACATGGCCCTTAAAAAATTACCTTGCTTATGATGCTATGCCACAAATGCAAAAGAGAAATTAATGTTCCCAAAACAGTGGGACGGAAAGACATCTGTCCCATATGTCGGGCGGATCTTCGCTGCTGCCTCAACTGCCGCCACTACGACCCGAAGTATTACAATCAGTGCCGTGAGCCTCAGGCCGAGAGGAGCCTTGATAAGGATCGGGCCAACTTCTGCGATTACTTTAAATTCAAAGATAGTGCCTCGGAAGAAACGGCAAAAGGCGATAAGGACTCGGCCAGAAGGAAACTCGATGATCTTTTCAAATAGCGTCGGTGCCCCGCCCACACGAAAAGAAGCATATTCTTTCAAGAAACATCAAGGTATAAGTCAATGCCGTTGAAAATTTTTCTGTCATACTTGACATTATTTCAGTTCTTTCTCTGAACCGGTTAACAAATATTTTAAAGGAAACTGATTATGTTTTGCTACCAATGTGAACAAGCCGCGAAAGGTGAAGTGTGAAGCGTGCACCGAGGCCGGAATCTGCGGCAAGAGCGAGGACGTTGCTGCATTGCAGGACTTATTGACATATGCCCTGACAGGGCTTTCTCTTGTTACCCTCGAAGGGGGAAGGTTGGCATCGTTGATCGCGATCTTGATGTGTTTATTCTGCATCTCTTTTTTTGCTGCATCAACCAATGTAAACTTTGATCCCGAACGATCGATAACCCTGTTCCGGCAATACGTTCAATACAGAAATGCCCTGCTTATCAAAGTCAAAGGAGTTGGCGGCAATACCTCTTTCGTTAACGATTCCGACGTCTTCAAACCGGCAGGAACCACCGATAAACTGGTCGCCTAGGGCGAGAAAACAGGATTGAAATCCTATCCTGCTCCAAGTGATGATGTTCTCTCCCTCAAGCACAGAGCCCTCTTTGGCATACGTGGCATTGCGGCCTATGCAGACCACGCTGCGATTCTCAGCAAAGAGGTTAGTGCGTTATATGCATTTATGCAGGAAGGGCTAGCCCAACTTGCAAATGAGAAAATGACGCTGGACGAAGGCATCAGTCTGGTTCTCAAGTGCGGCGAGATGAATCTGAGGGCCATGGAACTCCTTGATGCCGCACACACAGGCACTTATGGTCCCCCTGTGCCGACCAAGGTTCCGCTTGGTTCAAAGAAGAGCAAGGCTATTCTTATCTCTGGGCATGATCTTAAAGACTTGGAGGAACTCTTCAAGCAAACTGCGGGAAAGGGCATCTATGTTTACACGCACGGAGAGATGCTCCCATCTCACGGCTATCCAGGCCTGAAGAGATACCAACATTTCCACGGGCACTATGGTACAGCCTGGCAGAATCAGGCAGGTGATAAAAAGGGCTCTGAAACTGCCCGGCTTCGCCGCTGATACAGACGGCGGATCCGTCACCGTGGGTTTTGGCAGAAATGCCATATTGAGCGTTGCTGACAAGATCATTGAAGCCATCAAGAATAAGAACATCCGCCATTTTTTCCTTGTCGCTGGTTGCGACGGCGCAAAGCCTAGCCGCAACTACTAGACGAAGTTCGTCAAGCTCATCCCGAAAGATTGCGCGGTCCTTACACTCGCCTGCGGCAAGTTACGCTTTCTCGATAAGGATCTTGCAGATATTGGTGGGATTCCGAGGCTGCTCAATGTCGGACAGTGCAACGATGCCTATTCCGCGATTCAAATCGCCGTGGCCCTAGCCAAGGCCTTCGGTGTCAGAGTAAATGAGCTTCCTCTTTCTATGGTATTCTCATGGTACGAACAGAAGTCGGTTGCGATTATCCTTGCACTTTTCACCATCGGCACAAAGGATATTCGTCTGGGGCTGTCTCTTCCGGCGTTCACCTCACCCAATGTCCTCGATTTTCTCATCAAGCAAATCGCAATCGAGCCTATTACAACGCCAGAGGCGGATTCGCAGGCTATCCTCGGTTAAATTATCACCCTACCAGATGGAATAGGCGAAACACCTGTCTCGTCTGAACTCTATCACCTCCAGCGATTACCCGCGGCCTCTGGCATACGAGGTCTGCACATGTGCAGTATTGCATGCTGCCAAGACTCACGGCATCAATAGATGCATTTGGATATGCACTACCCGACAGATCACGCCAGCCGGCCGACCTGTTTATAACGGAAACAATCAACGAGATGATCATTGACCATTCCCACCGCCTGCATGAAAGCATAACAGATAGTCGGACCTACGAATCTAAAGCCGTATCGCCGCAGATCCTCACTCAGGGTATTGGATTCGGCAGTCTGCGCCGGAATATCTTTCCCCGATCGAAATTTATTCTGCTTCGGCCGCCCACCAACGAATCTCCAGACATACTCGTCGAACGTGCCGAACTCCTTCTGCAGGACAAGGAATGATTTTGCATTCACGATGGCGGCCTCAATCTTCAACCGGTTTCGTATAATATTTTGATTCGCAAGCAGCTGCCTGACCTTACTTTGCCTATAAATTGCCACGGCGCAGGGGTCAAAGTTATCAAAGACAGTTCGGTAGCTAATGCGCTTTCTCAAGACAGTTTCCCAGCTCAGGCCTGCCTGCATACCCTCCAGGATGAGGAACTCGAACAGTGCTCGATCATCATGGAGTGGCACACCCCATTCAAGATCATGATAGTCTATGAGTGCTGCGTTATTAGCCCACTCACAACGGCAAATTTTCACAAGTATACTCCATACTCACAGCGGCTGAACCAAACTTTCAGATAACTGTTAGGAATAATTTGTCTGTTTGTCAATAGCGAATATATTATTGATATAATGGAAACAGCGGCAAGAATATTACCAGCATTTTACATCTGTAAAAATATGTTGTAGAAGAATGAGAAAGAGGGTAATAGATGAGGGACTCGAAAGGCAAGTAACACGATTTCCCCCTTCAGTCGAAATTCCGGCAGTATCGTGAATTATTAATATTTCTCTCAACAAACCAACGGGCGCCAAATATCAGGGAGCTTCTATGCCTACCTTGACCATCAAAGAACTGCTATCCCGGAAGGAAAACGACCGGCGCTTCATGGAAAACGTCCGAGCGATGAAGAAGCTGCCCGCCTTTGAGGGCAAATTCGCCCCCTTCCCCGATTGGGTTCACCCAAGCATTCAATCCATCCTCAAGGCAAGAGGGATTTATCAACTTTACAGCCACCAGGCCGAGGCAGTGCATCTGGTGGGCAAAGGCCGTGATGTGGTGATCATCACCCCGACAGCAAGCGGGAAGACCCTCTGTTATAATATTCCCGTTTTGAACAAAATCATCGAAGAGCCGGAAACACGGGCCATCTATATCTTTCCTACCAAGGCCCTCGCCCAGGATCAAATGCATGAGGTGCATAGTCTGATCACTGCCTTGAGTGCAGAGATAAAGACTTATACATACGACGGCGACACGCCCGACGATGCTCGCCAGGCCATCCGCAAGCAGGCGCATGTAGTGGTCACAAACCCGGACATGCTTCATGCGGCAATACTCCCGCACCATACAAAATGGCAGAAACTTTTTGCAAATCTGAGATATGTAGTGATCGACGAACTTCACGTCTATAGGGGAGTATTCGGCTCACATTTTACAAACGTTATCAGACGCCTCGTTAGGATATGCCGTTTTTACGGACAGGAACCTATCTTCATCTGCTGTTCGGCGACGGTGGCGAACCCGAAAGAGCATGCTGAGCGTCTACTTGAGCGACCCGTAGAACTGATTGATAGGAGCGGCGCTCCGACGGCTTCCAAGACCTTTATCATGTACAACCCGCCCATCGTCAATCGTGAACTGGGAATCCGTCGATCTGCAATGACACCGGCGAGAAAACTGGCAGCGGAACTTATCCAAAATGAAATCCAGACCATAGTATTTACCACGAGCCGCCTGAATGTCGAGATACTCACAAAGTATCTCAAGGATAAATTTACCAAAGGGAAGGCCCTTGATACACATTTTGTTATGGGCTACCGGGGCGGTTACCTGCCAAATTTGCGTAGAAAGATAGAGCAGGGACTTCGCGATCGCGAGATAATGGGTGTGGTCTGCACTAACGCCCTCGAGCTCGGAATCGACATCGGTGATCTCGAATCATGCATCATGGTTGGCTATCCTGGTTCTATCGCGAGCACGTGGCAGCAGACCGGAAGAGCCGGAAGACGGATGGGTCACAGCCTAGCTATACTAATTGCCCGGAGTAACCCGATGGATCAGTTTATCGTGGAGAATCCGGACTACTTCTTTTCCCGGTCACCGGAGCACTGCCGCGTCAACCCCGAAAATCTCCTGATACTCCTTCAACATCTGAAAAGCGCCGCCTTTGAACTTCCCTTCGAGAAAGGAGAACGCTTCGGGAGCGAAAATCTTGAGGAACTCCTTAATTATCTTGAAGAGAAAGGAGTTCTACACAAGGTGGATGACCGCTGGCACTGGACAGCGGAGAGCTATCCCGCCGATGAAGTTAGTCTCCGGAGCATTAATCCTGAGAATGTCGTAGTCGTCGACGCCACGGATGCAGGGGCGCATAAAGTAATCGCCGAGATAGACTGGGACAGCGCCTTTTCCATGGTTCATGACGATGCCATCTACATGGTAGAATCTCAGCAATTCTATGTGGACAAGCTCGATCTCGAACGAAAGACGGCGTTTGTCCACAAGGTCGATGTGGATTATTATACCGATGCCATGACTTACACAAATGTTCGGGTTATCGACAGCTTCGCCGAAAAATACAGGCAAAAGATCATCGTTGAACACGGCGAGGTACAAGTAGTGCGAAAGGTTGTGGGATATAAGAAGATTAAATTTTACACATCCGAGAATCTCGGTTACGGAGACGTGACGCTTCCGGAAAAAGATATGCACACCACCAGCTACTGGTTCACCATACCCAGGGACATGCTCTACGGGCTATCCTGCACACAGTCCGAAATCATTGACGGACTGTCCGGCCTCGCCTACAGTCTTCACCACATGGCGTCGATGCTCCTTATGTCCGACGCGCACGATATTGACAGATGTATCGGCGACAAGAGCGGTGAATGGTTTGTCCGCCACGGAGCTGGATCGCGTTTCATAACTACTTCACCTCAGACCGCCACAGATGCGACGGGCGTAATGGCGGACGCATTTGACCCAACTGTGTTTATCTTTGATGCCTATCCTGGAGGGATCGGCTTTTCGGAGCTGCTCTATCTAGAACATGATCGCCTGCTGGACTCAGCACTTAGTCTGATTCGGAGTTGTCCTTGCAGATATGGCTGCCCAAGTTGTGTAGGACCAACACTTGAGGTAGGTCCTGCGGCCAAAGAAACGGTCCTAGCCATCCTTGATTTGATTATCGAGAAGACATGAACACTATCAAACGGCTGCAACGCCTGACAGGCGAGAACTCACCCAAGCAAAAGAAATCCCCAAGGGCTGATGAGATCAGCGAACTGCGGAGGCGTATCGAAGCTATCACATCACGGCGACCCGCGGGTACGCGGAAGCCCACTTCCAGGCTCTATGAAAACTTCTTCCCTCTTGAGGATACGATTCGGGGAGAAGAGGTCGCCAACGCCTTCGGAAAATTCTTCATCGTCCATGCACACCATGCGGGTTCTTCGAAGCACGGTATCCGCAGTATCAGGGAAATGTCGGCCCTTAATATGGCGGCCGCTGCGATTCTTGCTAATAACGCAGATATCGCTTCGTTTGACTGCAAAGATGCCTTATTTCTTGACACGGAAACCACCGGACTGGCAGGCGGCACAGGCACGTTCGCTTTTCTCATCGGTCTCGGCTGGTTTAAAGATGACGCATTCCTTACGCAACAGCTATTTGCCCGTGACTTCTCCGAAGAAAAAGCCTGTCTTCACTTTCTGCTCGAAGTGGCCCGAGATAAGAGCTTTCTCGTGACCTATAACGGCAAGATCTTCGATGTCGGTCTTTTATCGACGCGTTTTATCCTTAACCGTCTGCCTGACGGGCTGACCGCAATGCCCAATCTCGATCTTCTTCACCCTGCCCGCCGCCTTTTCGGGCATCGCCTAGAAAATAATCGTCTGTCCACCATGGAGAAAGATATCATCGGATTTCATCGTTATGGCGATATACCGGGAAGTGAGATTCCTCAGCGCTACTTCGATTGGCTTAGATATCACGATCCCCACCTCTTGGCTGATATCTTTGAACACAACCGCCTTGACATCATTTCCATGGCGGCCCTTTCGGTTCACCTTGCGGAATTGTTGAACTCAAAACCCGATATTATACGGAACGAATATGCTGACCTTTTGGCGGCATCGCACCTACTTGTTGACCGCGGCGAATCGGCAGGAGCACGGATTATCCTAGAAGCACTATCAAAGCAAGATAACCCCGGCGCAGCCTATGAAGCGAGAAAATCCCTTTCCCTCATCCACAAGCGCCATGGTCACTGGAAAGACGCCATCCGGATCTGGGAAACAATGCTTTTCTGCAATCCTGGCAACTTTTTTGCCGTGGAAGAGATGGCTAAATATCTAGAACATAGGCGGCGCGATTTTAAGAAAGCTATCGAAATAGTAAACGAAGCTCTCAGCCTTCCCCATACTAGAGCAGCTTCAGAAAGGGATGCATTAGTCTACCGTCTCAGGCGCCTTCAGAGCCGTGCCGGCTGCCTTAACGATAAATAGAACAATAATTCGTCGAAATTCCGCATATTCCTAATCAATTATCATTGACAAATAAATGACGAACGCCTAAATTATGGACAAGTTTTTTGTCCCGTTTGAAGATGTGCCTTGCAAAGCAAGCAGTCTCAAACAATAATGCGTTTTGGGGTGTAAGATTGAGCAAATTGATAAACACATATAGGTGTAAGAAAAAGGGGCATTTAATATCAGAGGCATGCCAGGATGCGACCTGCGAATGGAGGCTTAAGAACGAAACTTTTTTGAACTGCACATGGGTTGCCTGCAATTATGGACCCTTTACGCTTGAGGAAGTTGGTGAGATGATGGGTGTAACCCGTGAGAGGATAAGGCAAATAGAGGCGAAAGCTCTCAAGAAACTACAGCACAAGAAAAGAAGAGAACAGCTTAAGGATTTTGCGTCTCCGGATAGTGACTGGGATTTTATATAAGCTCGTAGTTTACCTAGATCGATTCACCATGTCATTCAGGTCCTTACCGACCTTAAAAAAAGGCACTTTTCTTGCGGGAAGGTTTATCACAACAGATGTTTTCGGATTTCTGCCCTGGATCTGTCTCCTGTTTCTGACCGTGAAATTTCCGAAGCCCCTGATCTCTATCCGTTCACCACGCTTCAGGGCGGTGCTCATTGCCTCAAAGATAAGATGAACCACGAAGGCTATATCTTTAGCGGGATACTCCGCAATTTTTCCCTGAACCCTCTTAACCAGATCTCTCTTCGTCATAAAACAGCTCTTTAATGGTAATCCGCAATGGGCGAATAATATAGAATGCCATTGAACTGCTCTGCTTTTCCACGCATCTGAAGCTCAAGTGCTGTAAACATCTCCCGGAAAAAATAATCCCAGAATCTTAATCCTTTTTTCTTTGGGTATATGACTTCAGGCATTCCCTTTATTCCGGAGATCTCTCCGGCAAGCGTCACGGCATACCCCATATCACCCAAATAGTCGACAAGACCCAATTTCTGCGCCTGTCTTCCCGTAAAAATCCTCCCATCAGCGATTTTTCGCAGGTTCTCTTTTGGAATTTTCCTGTCGCGGGCCACCATATCAAGAAACTGATCGTATATATCATCAACGAGTTCTTGAATTAGTGCCCTTTCTTCAGACGTCATATCCCTTACGGGTGAGCCTATGTCCTTGAACTTTCCACTCTTAACGACTGATGCTTTTAGGCCCAACTTCTTGAGAAGCTCTTCCGCGTTGGCAAAGTACATGACAGCAGAAATACTGCCCGTGATAGTTCCCGGATTCGCTACAATCTTGTCTGTGGCACAGGCAATCATATAACCTCCGGATGCTGCAAGAGACCCCATGGATGTTACAACTTTCTTCCTTTTTTTCAGTTCAATCACAGCCTCATAGATTTCCTGTGAGGAAGCAACTCCTCCTCCCGGCGAATCAATTCTCAGCACAACTGCCTTGATGGCGTCATCTTTACCAAATTGATTCAACTGTTCGAGAACATCACGCGTATCGCCAATGAACCCTTCGACTTTGACGACGCCTACCTTATTGTCAAGGGCAAATGAATGCCTGTCTTCCGTCGATGACCCTAAAACATAAACCAGCAGAAAAAATACTATTCCGATCATGAATAAAAGGAAGATACCTAATATAATGGGGTGTTTTCTCACGGCTTGACATTACCCTTTGTCATTCTCTGCTATTTTTACATCGGCCAAGACCTTGCCAAGATTCGAACCGACATTTTCTTTGTTGTTTAAATACTGCGTAACTGAAGAAGATCCCTCAGGCGGCGATTCATAGTCCTTTATGCTCAGTCTGATTCTTCTATTCTGCAAATCCACGCTTTTAACGATTGCCGATACTACGTCGCCCACAGCATATATCTCTGATGCGGCCTTTACCCTCTTATGGCTCAACTCCGATACATGAACCAGGCCTTCAACTCCTTCCTCCAGTTCTACAAAAATACCGAAGTCTGTCACATTAGTCACTTTTCCGCTAATGACCGCCCCAGCAGCATAAATGAAATTCTTTTCGTCCCAAGGGTTCTTGTCGACCTGTTTTATTCCCAAAGAGAATTTTTCATTCGCCACGTCAATATTCAAGACCATCGCCTCGACTTCCTGACCCTTCTTGTATAATTCCGAAGGATGTTTTACATTCTGTTTCCAGGAAATATCAGATACATGGACAAGGCCGTCTATTCCTTCCTCAATACCGACGAAAAAACCGAAGTTTGTGATATTACGTATAACACCTTTGACGATACTACCCTCTGGGTATTTCTGTTTAAGCGCCTCCCATGGATTTTCGGTTGTCTGTTTTAGCCCCAGGGAGATTCGCTTCACCTCCGGATTGACGTCAAGAACCATGACTTTCACAATTTCGCCCAGAGACAAAACTTTAGATGGATGTTTAATCTCTCTTGTCCAGAACATTTCCGTTATATGTACAAGACCCTCCACACCCGGTTCCATTTCGACAAAGACGCCATAATCCGTGAGGTTCACTACTTTGCCCTCAATTACAGAACCCACGGCGTATTTCTTCTCAATCATCTCCCACGGATTGTCCATCAATTGCTTAAGACCCAGGGAAACCCGTTCCTTTTCTCTATCAAAAGAAAGGACCTTGACTTTAATCTTATCACCTTTGGAAAAATTATCCGATGGTCGTGTAATTCTTCCCCATGATATGTCGGTAACATGGAGAAGACCGTCAATTCCGCCTAAATCTATAAATAGTCCGTAATCGGTTATATTCTTGATAACCCCTTCCATGATCTTTCCTTCCTCGATACCATCGAGCGTCTCCCTTTTTGCCGCTACCCTTTCCTGCTCCAATATAGATCTTCTGGAGAGCACGACATTGTTTCTCTTCCTGTCATATTTGAGGATATTGAACATCAATGTCTGTCCAACGTACTTATCGAGGTCTCTCACTGGACGGACATCGACCTGAGAACCGGGAAGAAAAGCTAAAATTCCGATATCTACAGAGAGTCCACCCTTAACTCTCCCTACGACCGTACCCTTCACGGGAACATTATGTTCACACGCATTTTTAACATCATCCCATACTTTAATCTTTACAGCCTTATCCCTCGACAGGACTAGATTGCCATCCGTATCTCTCCTGTCTACCAAAACTTCCAATTCATCACCAACGGCAAGTGAAATATTCCCTTCTTCATCCTTCAATTCCCTTGCCGGTATATAGCCTTCCGTTTTCCAGCCGACATCTACCATAAGAACGTCACTATTTATCTGGACAACTTTACCTGTCACGATCTGGCCAAGCTGAACGCTCTGCAAACTCTGTTCATATAATTCCCTGAACCCGACATCCTCTTCCTTACCAGCGACCTTTTGAGGAAGTGTCCTTTCAGCTGGCGATTTTTCTTTAACCTTCTCACCGTTACTTTCTTCCTTAGAAATTGAGTTGTTGCTGTTAACCATTAAACCGTTACCCCCCTGAATTTTTAGAAAAAACCTCTTGAGAGATGATGAAGTAACATACTGGTTATGAAATATCAAGCTAATTCAAAATTTCTCATGCGAGGTCAGCCCGCACAGAATTTCCGATGAATTCAGTGCAGTTAAAAATCACGCCGCATCAGCTATTTACGTTTCTGACTTATGGCACATGTACCCTTAATTATAGAAATCATCTTCTCAACGACTTCTGAGACGCTCATTCGTGTAGAGTCCACAACTGTCGCGTCTTCGGAAGCCTTCAAAGGGGCTATTTTTCTTTCCTGATCTTGTCTGTCTCTGACAAGCAGATCCCCTGCAACTGTCTTATAGTCCACACTGACGCCCTGCAAGATCAGTTCACTGTAGCGCCTTCTAACCCTCTCCTCTACGCCCGCATCTAAATAAAATTTATAATCGGCCATTGGGAAAACTACTGTCCCCATGTCTCTGCCTTCGGCTACGATACCCCCTCTTTCCCCTGCATTGCGCTGAATTGTCAGCAGTCTTCCTCTTACTGCGGAAACCGCCGAAACCTTTGACGCGACAAGACCGACTTCCTCACTCCTGATCATTTTCGTCACATTCACACCATCAATAAATACATTCAAGCTCCCATCTATATTATCAAGATGTAACTCTGTGCGGGAACATAAGGCTGCAAGTGCCTTTTCGTCGTCCGGTAAAATCCCTTCCTGGATAACTTTATAGGCAAACGCCCTGTAGAGAGCGCCCGTATCCAGATAAAGGTATGATAATCTTCTTGCAAGGGCTTTGCTGACCGTACTCTTGCCTGCACCAGCAGGGCCGTCAATGGTAACAACGAATTTTTCTTTCATGGTTAAGCGCCCCTTCACAACACATTGAAGACGAACACACGGCAGGCATGACGCGATCTTAAGCGCCTGTGCTATAGCATACTGGTCAACCCTTAACAATATTAAATAGTAACTCCAACCAAAAGCTATCGGCTTCATATCTCCGATGACACCGCATAAATGATGACTTGATTCTGACTGCCAAAAGAGTTAATAAGTTACAGGCATGTAGTCATTTGACCCTAACAAATCTTCCATAGTTAGATGATAATTTCTTAATTGGAGAGGATATCCGTTGAATCTATTTAGCATATTTCGAAGAAACGGGATGGGAATCATCCCTGCCGTAATTGTGTTTCTGATCTTTCATACCGCTGGATTAGCGCATGCTTCTTTTACCATCGAAGATGAAAGAAAACTCGGCAAGGAATTTTATGAGCAGCTCGACAAAAGTAATGTCTTGATCCATAACGAGAGAGTAGACGCATACATCAATCAGTTGGGAAATAAACTAGTCGCCCAAAGTGAGAAGGCTCCTTTTGACTTTCGGTTCTCGGTGATCAAGAGTTCGGCAATCAATGCCTTTGCAACTCCGGGCGGCTATGTGTATGTCAATAGAGGCTTAATCACCTTAGTTGAAACGGAAAGCGAGCTGGCGTCCGTACTTGCACATGAAATAGGACATATAAATAAAAGACATGTGGCGAATATGATAGAAAAATCGCAAAAAATTGGTATGGCTACACTCGCCGCAGTTCTTGCCGGTGTATTTCTTGGAGGTGGGGGAGATATCTCTGCCGCTGTCACAGGCTTTTCTTTGGCGACGGCCACATCCCTAAATCTAAAGTATAGTCGGGAACATGAAGAAGAGGCGGATAGGATGGGTATGTCCTACTTGGTTAGAGCCGGATACGATGGCAAGGCTATGTTGGACTTTATGAAGTTAATGAGAAGATATGAGTTTTACTCGAACAAAATACCATCGTACTTCCTCACCCATCCAGGCACCGATGAAAGGATCAGCTATATAGACGCCCTTCTTCAGACTACATATACCCAAGGGGGACGCGAAAACATCATCGGGAATTTGAAAAGGATACAGACAATCCTTATGTTTGGAGAAGAGAACCTCGATTCCAGTCTTCACTATTTTCAAAATGATCTGCAAAAAAACCCCACCGACATTGATTCCCTCTATGGGATTGCAGTAACTCTGGAAAAGATCGGCCGAACTGATGAATCCCTGGTCAACTTTCGTAAAGCGCTCAGCCTGTCTCCCGAAGATCAGGACATAAACAGGGATCTCGGAATTCTTTACTTTAGACTCGGCAGGGTGGCAGAGGCACTTGTCTATCTAAGCAAGGCATTGAGCCTTAAAGAAGACGATCTCGACACTTTGATTTACCTTGGCAGGTCTTACGAATTGCAGGGTGATTACACAGCGGCCGTGAGCCTTTACAAAAAGATCGAAAAGAAAAATATAATTGATGCAGACATATACTATAGCATCGCCATGGCTTACGGGAACACAAACAATCCTGGCGATTCCCACTACTATTTCGGCCTCTACTTCAAAAAGAAAAAGAATATAGAGAGTGCCCTTTTTCACTTCAAGGAAGCCTTGAAATATTTTCCTGCACAGGATGAGAGATCTCTGCAAATAGAAAAAGAGATGAAGTCAATGAAAAGGTGAAGCCCTGCATCTATGCTTAAGACATATCAATCTGGCTCGGCGTCAGCTCCTTCTTTGCATAGTCCAGATAGATCTGCTCCTTGATAAACAGTTCGAAGAGATCCCTATCAATGTGATTATCCTGGACCATATATCGCATTATTTTAATCGCTTCCGATAGAGTTTTTTCCTTCTTGTACGGTCTGTCCTTTGCCGTTAATGCATCGAAAACGTCTGCAAGCGCAATAATTCGAGCTTGGAGAGGGATCTCGTCGCCTTTTAGTCCAAAGGGATAGCCGGCGCCGTCGATCCTTTCATGATGGGAGGAAGCGTAATAAGACACGTTTTTTAGCTTCTTAGGAAAGGGGAGTTGACAGAGCATCTTATGCGTAATAGTAACATGATTTTTGACGATCTCTTTCTCCTTGTCCGTAAGAGTACCCACGGGGATACTTAGATTGTATACCTCATCATCGCTCAGAAAGCTTTGCAAATCTCCGCCGAGAATCCATTTCCTACCTGCAATTTTCTTCACTCGGTCAAGCATTTTTTCATCCATGAATTTTGTTCCCATATTAATATCTGCGAGAAAGTCATAATCCGCATTCAAATCATTTTCATCTTCACCAATGTTGCGATGTGACTTTTTCGCACTATATCCTTCTCTGTGTCTATTTCCATTTTTCAGTGCTTCAATTGCATAGTCCCTTTTCAAAACCTCAAACCGTGCTTTTAAGGCCTCCATTCTGTTATAGACTGTTTCAAGTTTTTTCCCTTTGTCGACAATATATTCCGGCGTAGTTATCTTGCCAACGTCATGAAGCCAAGCGGAGATGTGGAGTTCCTTCAATTCATCCTCATCAAAGCAGATGTCCGCATATGGTCCCTCCACGCTCTTATTTATCTTTTCTGCAATGGCCATTGTTAACTCCGAAACGCGGCGAACATGGCCACCCGTGTAAGGAGATTTCTCATCAATCGCAGTGGCAATCGTTCTGATGAAAGATTCCAATAGGTTTTCAAGATCATGTATTAGACGTTTATTGGATATGGCGACAGCAGCCTGGGATGCCAATGACTCCGTCATCTTCTGATTTTCCATTGAAAATGAGATGACTTCGGTCTGCCCCTCAATTTGGGCATTCAATAACTGCAAGACACCGATAATATCGTTTTCATGATTTCGCATGGGAACGACTAGCATAGACTTGGAGCGGTATCCGGTTTCTGCATCGAATCTCCTGGTGCCCTCAAAATTGAATCCCTCTGCATGATAGACGTCAGAAATATTTACTACCTGACCTGTAATAGCCGCATATGCAGAAACATTGGCATGATTAGGCTTCCCATTGAGATTCTTTAATCTTACGGACGGCCAGGTGATCCTTCCTCCGGTTCCCCCCATGCGGATATTCAAAGAAGTGTTCTGCACGATGGCAAAGTGGAGTTCCTCTTCATCGTCAGACATGATATACAGGGTGCCGCCATCGGCATTTGTAAATTCTCTCGCCTCATCCACAATCATTTCCAAGAGTCTATCCAGGTTCTTTTCCGCCGACAGAGCCTTCCCGATCTGGTTTAACCGTCTGATCCGATCAAGTTGTTTTTCCATGAATCCTTTAACTTCCGGAGGCAGTTTGCTCAATAACGTATTGACTTGGTCATTTTCACAAACAGTTTTTTCTTTCTTATCCTTGTCCATCTGACACCCTCGAAGAAATTCAAATGCTCAGTGGAAGATTTACGCCTAAAAACAATACAATATTTCAAGCCCGCCTCTCGACAATTTCAGGATGGACTCAGCCGGAAATGATATACAAAAAATACTCTGCACAGTTTGACATGAACTTGGGGAAGGGAGAAAGAAACGGTACACAGGCGTGCTTTGCCATAAATTCTTTTATGATATTCATCTTACTGCATCATCTATCTCAATCGAACAACTGGCACATCTTTCTTGAGCTTGTCCCTGAAGTATTCCATCTCTTCTTGCGAATAGGCTTCATACTTCAGAAATTGTTTATCAAGAGTCCTTGCAGGAATAAACTGCTGTAATATGTAACAGCTTGCATTTCTCAGCAGCTTCCCCATCTCTAAGAGATCTTCTTCGTGCAGCAGTTTCTTTGGAACAGTCGTGCGAAATTCATAAGGCATGCCAGATTTAATTATTATTTCTATACTCTGTTTGATTTTATCCTCAACAATCTTTGACCTTGTCACTTTCTTGTATTTATGGAGCGGTCCCTTTATATCCATGGCAATATATTCCAAAAGTCGGCCACTGATTAGTTGTTCCAATACCTCGGGACAGGCACCGTTCGTATCTAATTTAACTAAATACCCGATTTCTCTAACACGCTTTATAAAGTCGATCAAGTCATGATGTATTGTTGGTTCGCCGCCCGTAATTGTCAGGGCATCAAGCTTTCCCCTGCGTCTTTCTAAAAAAGAAAGTACGCCTTCCTCCGACAGGCATTCTCTGTAGAGATCCGGATCTACTAATTCCGGATTATAACAATACGGACACCTGAAGTTACAGCCCTGCGTAAATGCAATTGCACTTATCTTCCCGGGATATTCAATCAATGATACCTTCTGCAACCCGCCAATCAGCATCTTCTAAAAACTGAAAACCTTTCTCCCTCTATATTCTTCCTGTTTCCCCAAATTCCATTGTTTGACGGGTCGCAGATAACCGACCACGCGTGAATATATCTCACAGGCTTCCATACAAATGGGGCATGTCTCCTTCTCGCCGCTTAAATAGCCGTGCGAGGGACAGACACTGAAGGTGGGTGTGAACGTAACGTAGGGTAAGTGATACTCCGTGCATACTTTGCGCACAAATGTCTTTACCGCTAATGGATCATTAACCCTTTCTCCTGCATAAGTGTGGAAAACCGTCCCTCCCGTATACCGTGCCTGGATATCATCTTGCAGATCCAGGGCTTCAAATATATCGTCCGTATAGTTCACAGGTAGCTGCGTAGAGTTCGTGTAAAAGGGTTCACAGTTGTTCTGCTCATACATATCCTGATTGGCGCAGATAATATCTGCATATTTTACCTTATCAATTTTTGCGAGGCGATATGAAGTGCCTTCCGCGGGAGTCGATTCAAGATTATAGTTGTTTCCCGTTTCCTTTTGGAAGTCTATAAGCCTCTTTCTCATGAAATCCAATATCTTCAAAGTAAATTTCTGCCCTTCTTCACATCCTATATTCTTACCCAATAAATTGAGACATGCTTCATTCATGCCGACAAGTCCAATTGTTGAGAAGTGATTTTTCCAATATTCGCCAAAGCGTTTCTTTATATCTCTCAGGTAATACTTTGTATAAGGATAGAGGTTCCCTTCTGTAAATTTTTCCAGCACTTTTCTCTTGGTCTCCAAACTTTCCTTGGCAATGATCATAAGCTTTTCCAGACGTTCCATAAATTCGTCTTCTGTCTTAGAAAGGTAGCCGATTCTCGGCATATTCATTGTAATCACGCCAATAGAACCAGTTAAGGGATTCGAGCCGAATAAACCACCTCCTCTTTTTTCCAATTCCCTGTTATCTATACGCAGTCTGCAGCACATACTCCTCGCATCTTCCGGGCTCATGTCTGAGTTTATGAAATTCGAAAAATAGGGGACTCCGTATTTGGCCGTCATTTCCCATAAGTCGTCAAGATTTCGATCCTCCCAGTTGAATTCCTTCGTTATGTTATATGTCGGTATGGGAAATGTAAAAACCCTGCCTTTGGCGTCTCCGTCAGCCATAACTCTAAGGAAGGCCTTATTGAAGAGATTCATCTCCTCCTGAAAATCCTTGTATGTCTCTTTCTGAGGTTTGCCTCCGATAATTACATTTTGATCGGCGTAATACTTCGGTACTGTCACATCTAGGGTGACGTTTGTAAACGGCGTCTGGAAACCCACCCTCGTTGGCACGTTAATATTAAAAATAAATTCCTGCAGCGCCTGTCTTATTTCACTATAACTCAACCGATCGTACCTGATGAAAGGGGCAAGGAGCGTATCAAAATTGGAGAAAGCTTGAGCGCCAGCCGCTTCCCCCTGAAGAGTGTAAAAGAAATTAACTACCTGCCCCAAGGCGCTGCGAAGGTGTTTGGCCGGCTTGCTCTCAACTTTACCGGACACTCCTCTGAAGCCCTCCATAAGAAGATCATACAGATCCCACCCTACACAGTATACGGAAAGAAGACTCAAATCGTGGATATGAAAATCGCCGTCTGTGTGTGCTTTCCTGATTTCCGGCGAATAAATCTCGTTCAACCAGTAGACCTTACTGACTTCGGAAGATATATAATTGTTCAAACCCTGTAAAGAATAATCCATATTGCTGTTCTCATTAATCTTCCAGTCCTTCTTCTTAAGATACTGATCGACCAGGTCAACCTCCATCTTGTTGGTAATTTCCCTTAATCTGGCGTGCTGTTCCCTATATATGATATATGCTTTAGCGGTTCTACGATAAGGAGAAGATAAAAGGACCTCTTCCACGATATCCTGAAACTCTTCCACTGTCATGACCTTGTCGTCGAAGAGTTTCTCGGCTAAATTAAGAACTTTTATCGTGAGTTTTTTCGCTATGGCGCCATCAAACTCACCCGTTGCATCGCCAGCCTTCTCAATGGCATTGGTTATCTTTTCTGCGTTGAATTTTACTAACCGGCCATCTCTCTTTCTTATCTTTTCATGCATAAAATGCCCCCCTTGGCTCCGCAATAAAAATCTAATCTCATCTACCCAATATATTGGGGTAGGAAATGATTCTACTACTATATATTGATATAATCAAGACAAAAAAAAGTTTTTTTTTGTCTCGTTTCTTGCCTTACTCAGCAGCCAAGTATGCGCAATACTGCAACATTAAGGATTCATGTGATCAAAAGTATCAACAACAAGGAAGCGTAGTGACGCAAATTGAGGTGGATCAAGGGCGTTATAGCATGGTATTGGCATCCAAGATCAGCCTTCTCTCAAGCATTGTTTTATGACTATTGAAGCAGAATGATCTTGCAAACTGGCGGGACAAAAAGAAAGAATACTGCACCCGGCGGAAACCGTCAATCACATTGACATAGCTTCTGTGAAGATCATATTTGGTTATGCACGAATATGCAGGTCTCAAAAAAGTTTCCCAAGTAAGACAGACCCCATATGTATCGCGCCTAATTCGTCACACCTATTTTTTCAATGCCTTCTTAACCAGGAGCAGCGAATTACGAAACATAACTTCTATCTCGGCATTAGTCAAACCTGCACCCAGTGCTATTTTCCGCGCCGTCTCTTCGTGAACAAGATCATGGGGGACATGACTGTCGCTATTTAGAATGAGAGGGGCTTTTGTTTGGCGGGCTATCTTTGCGATATGGCCATTTGTCAAACTATGTCCCTTCCTAGTCGTAATTTCGAGATATATTGAATTTCTTGCCGCCTCCATTGCTTCTTCTTCCGTAATCAGACCGGGATGTGCAAGTATATCAATAGGAGATCTCAGCGCGGCAACGTTAGTGCCTGTCGCAACCGGTTCAACAATCGTTTCTCCGTGAACTACAATAATCTTCGCTCCTTTATGCCTGGCCTCCATGGCAAGATCACAAATGTATTCCGGGGGAACATGGGTCAGCTCTATACCTGGGATCACCTGTATTGCAAGGCTATCCGTCAATTTCTGACAGACTTTCACAAGCCGGGGAATAATAAAATCAATATTGGAATGGTCACCATGATCAGTTATGGCAAGGCCACTATATCCCGTCACCTTGGCTCTCCTTGCCAGTTCTGAGGGAATCAGCTCACCATCACTAAAGATTGAATGTGTATGCAGGTCTATCACAAGGCCCTACCTCACCGGTATGCTAAACAATAACGACCATTTCATTTACTCAGCGGTGATGTATTGATTAGCAAATTTGTGAGATGAGGTCAATAAATGATATGGTAATCTTATAAGAATCAACTGACGGTGATTCCATCGTAAGAGGATTGAAATGAGAGACTCATAATTGTTTGCGCTAGGCATCTCACGACAACATGTCAATCTTTTTCTTGACAAACATCTTCAAATCCATGTTAGTCTCAGCAATCAATTGAAGAAAAAATTTCTGTCGACGCTTATGTTCAAAATTATAGATCGATATATCCTCAAAGAAATCGCCTACCCGTTTTTCCTTGTTCTCTTTGTTCTTACATTTGTACTTCTTATGGGTAAAATCATACAACTCATGGACCTCATGGTCAATAAGGGCGTTAGTTTCATCGATATATCAAAGCTTTTTTTACTGCTGACACCATCATTTCTGATTTTGACCATTCCTATATCACTGCTGATCTCGATACTGGTCGGATTGGGAAGGCTTTCCGGTGACAATGAATTGACCATTCTCAAGGCGTCCGGCATGAGTCTATATAAACTCCTAGGTCCCGTTGCTACTGCTTCATTAATAGCCTTTATAATAACGGCTGTCACCAGTCTTTTTTTAGTTCCCCATAGTAAATACGCAACAAAGAATTTGCTCTTTAACGTGGCGAAGAAAAAAGCGAGTGTCGGTATCAAAGAAAAAGTGTTCAACGACGATTTCAAAGGAATTCTTCTTTACGCAGAAAGTATTCCCATTCACGGTGACTACATGAAAGGAGTCATGATCTCAGACACAAGAATAGGCAAGGAACCCAGCACCATTATAGCGGAGAAAGCTTTTCTTGTATCAGACCCTTCATTGATGACGTTAACCCTGCGATTGGAAAACGGCAGTACGCATACGGTCGACAAAATGCTGAAGAACTATCGGAAAATGGATTTCAGTTCATATGACATAAATCTTGATATTGAATCGTCTATCGCCGAAGCAAAAAAAGTTAACGCAAAGGACAGCACTGAGATGACGGTTTGGGAACTGTCTCAGAAGCTTAAGACGGCTGGTTTGGAAGATGCTGTTTTTCGGGAAATGGCCATTGAATTTTATAAAACGATCACAACTCCTCTTTCATGCATAGTATTCGGCATTCTGGGAATTCCTTTGAGTATAAGGGCGCACAGGGCTGTTCGATCGAGGGGGTTTACTCTCGGCCTTGTCATAGTGTTCATTTATTACATATTACGACTTGGAGGCGAAGCCCTCGTCGAAACAGGAAGACTCTCACCACTCATCGGAACATGGTTTCCCAATATCATATTCTGTATTGTTGGATTTTATCTTTTGATCAGGGCGGCAAATGACAGGCCTGTCCGCATAGAGATAAATGTGGGCGCCTACTTGAAACAGCTGATGAGCAAGTGCACAAAGAGAATTAATTTATGACTATATTAGATCGATATGTGACGAGAGAGTTTATCCGGCTGTTTGTCCTCGTGCTGACGCTGCTCACATCGCTCTTCCTGATCGTTGAATTCTTTGAACGCATAAGAATGTTCCTAAGCAACAATGCTTCCCTCACACAGATCCTATCATACTTCCTTTTCATGATCCCCATGATGATTTCACAGACTCTTCCCGCTACAGCACTGCTCGCAGCTCTCTTAACTTTCAGCTCCCTTGCCAGAAATTCCGAATTGCTGGCCATGAAGGCAAACGGCATCAGCCTCTACAGGACGTCTCTCCCCGTGTTTATTGTATCGTTGCTGATATGTATATTTGCCTTTCTCAATAGTGAACTGGTTACACCATACAGTAACCAGAAGGCGGACAATATTGTATACGTGGAAGTGCAAAAGCGAGAACCCTTGGGAACATTCAAACAAAATCAACTCTGGTATAGAGGACAAAGCGGCATATACAATTTCCGCTTATATGACCCTAAATTGAATATTATACAGGGAATTACAATAAATTATATGGATAAGAACTTTACGCTGAAGGCACGTATCGACGCGGAAAGAGCGGAATGGAAAGATAACAAATGGGTATTTTACAATCTCTTGATAACGCGCTTTGGAGCAGAATTCCCCTTGCTCGAGTGGGCTTCCTCGAAAGTGATAGACATCCCGGAGACACCCGCGGACTTCAACCTCGTTCAAAAAGAAGCAGAAAAAATGGGATTTATTGAACTAAGGAGATACATCACGAAGCTTCAGGCTGAGGGCTACGATGCGACACGATATTTAGTTGATATGTACGGCAAGGTCGCATTTACCCTCGTCATCATCATTCTCATTACTATTGGTATATCCTTTTCACTGATAAGGACAGAGCGAAGCGGCGGCGTTATGCAGAGCATCGGTATTGGCATTATCATTGGATTCTCTTATTGGATTGTCCATGCCTTCTCCATGTCCTTGGGCCGCTCCGGTTCAATACCACCTATTCTCTCCGCATGGTTTGCAAATATTCTCTTCGGATTCGCATCGGTTATCATGTTCTTACGAGTCAGGACTTGAATCGGTCACCAATTTTTCCTTACCTAGTAACGGTAATAATCGGGCTTGAAGGGCCCCGCCATGGGAATACCAAGATAATCGGCCTGCTCTTTAGTTAATCTTGACAGTTTGGCACCCAGTCTCCTTAAATGCAGTCTTGCCACCTCTTCATCTATTTTTTTTGGTAGGGTGTGGACACCAATTGCATATTTTCCGGATGCAAGTTCAATTTGAGCAAGACACTGATTGGTAAAGCTCGTACTCATGACAAAGCTTGGATGACCTGTACCACAACCGAGGTTTACCAACCTTCCTTCAGCAAGGACGATAATTGAGTGCCCGGATTTGAGAGTCCATTTATCGACCTGGGGTTTTATGTTTTCCCTTTTGCAACCTTTGTTTTTTTCCAAATATTGCATGTCTATCTCGCTGTCAAAGTGACCTATATTGCATACAATGGCCTCATTTTTCATCCTGTTCATATGCCTGCCGGTGATGACCCTGCAGCAGCCTGTGGCCGTAATAAAAATATCGCCTTTTGAGACGACATCGTCCAGCGTCTTCACCTCATAGCCCTCCATAGCCGCCTGAAGAGCGCTAATCGGATCGATCTCAGTGATGACCACCCGGGCCCCGAAACCCCTCATTGATTGCGCACATCCCTTGCCAACATCGCCATATCCGCAAATTACAACCATTTTACCCGCAACCATAATATCAGTTGCGCGCTTAATACCATCGGCGAGCGATTCCCGGCAGCCATAAAGATTGTCAAATTTTGACTTGGTCACCGAATCATTGACATTGATGGCCGGAAAGAGAAGCTCCCCCGCATGCGCCATCTGGTAAAGTCTGTGAACACCTGTTGTCGTCTCTTCAGACACGCCGATAATCCCTGAAGCGACCTTTTGCCAATGTTTCGGATTCTGTTGCAACGAGTGTTTCATGCGATCCACAATGATCTGTAATTCCTTGTGAGCGTATTGTCTCTCAAGCAGCAAAGGATCCTTTTCATATTTGACGCCCTGATGAATATAAAGCGTTGCGTCGCCTCCGTCATCGACAATGAGATCGGGGCCGGAACCATCACGCCATGTCAGCGCTTGTTCCGTACACCACCAGTATTCTTCAAGCGTTTCACCTTTCCAGGCAAAAACGGCCGCAGATCCCGCTTTCGCTACTGCCGCGGCCGCATGATCCTGAGTCGAGAAAATATTGCACGACGCCCATCTGATGTCCCCGCCAAGCTCTTTAAGCGTCTCTATAAGCATGGCTGTCTGAACTGTCATATGCAGACTGCCTGTGATCTTTAAGCCCATGAGCGGCTTCTTCGTACCATATTTCGCCCTCACGGCCATAAGTCCGGGCATTTCATTTTCGGCAAGTTCGATCTCTTTTCGCCCCCAGCCGGCAAGGTCGATATCCGATATTTTGTATGGTAAATTCTTGTCAAGTTTTAGATATGTCATAAGGTCCTCCAGTCCATACCTTAGGCTCGATGCCTTCACGTCTATATTGACGCAGCCTGTCTTAAGGCTTCAACCATGTCCGCCTTTTCCCAGATATAGTCATCGAGAAAAAAAGTCTTGGGAAGTTTTCGGTAGATTTTACCGTCTAGAAGCTTAAATTTTTCAATCATGCCTCTCGGAGACAAGTCGAAATATTCTTTAATCAGCATATTTATTTTCGCATCGGACATAATTCCCGTGCCAAAAGTATTTACGTATACGGAAATCGGCCTGGCCATGCCGATGGCATATGCAACTTGTATGGCGCATTTTCTTGCGAGCCCTGCGGCGACAATATTCTTTGCTACATAACGAGCGCCGAGTACTGCCGAGCAATCCACTTTTTCCGGCGATTTATTGACAATGGAACCTCCTCCGATCTGAGCGCCCGGATACCCTCCATAAAGTTGAACGACAAGCTTCCTTCCTGTCACTCCTGAATCTGCCGCACTGCACGAATTGATTGCCTGCCATTCGCCGGTCGGATTGAAAAGGAATTCCGTTTTCTCATCGACCCATCCTTTTAGGCATTCCATAGCAAGACGTTTCGCCTGGGGCTCCACGCTGGCTTTCGTATTATCCGGTACTTCACGGTAATCGATTGCATTAGACATGAGTACCGTCGCCACACGTTGCGGAACGCCTTTGTCATTATATTCCACCGTTATCTGCCCTTTGCCGTCCGGAGCAAATATTGGATTCCCACAATTCTCAAAAGCCCTCATCATTCTGGTGGAGAGTACGTAGGGGAGCGGCAGAAATTCGGGTGTCTCATCGCAGGCAAATCCATATATGATGCCTTGATCTCCCGCACCGATTTCCTTGTGCTTGCCCATATCTGCCCGGGTGCCAATATTGATGTCAGGAGATTGTTCTATAATGGTATTAAGTATACCCATTGAATTTCCGTTGAGACCAAGACGATAATCGACGTATCCAATTGAAAGAACCGTATCACGAACAATTTCTTCCACATCCACATAAACCCGCGTGGCAACTTCCCCGCCGACTATACAGAGTCCCTTGCCAAGGAATATCTCAATTCCACAGTGCGGCATAGTATCTGCAGTAACTCCGATTTTCTGTTCCTCATCGAGAATGGCAGCGATGATATTCGCTGCTATCGAATCGCAAACAATATCCGGATGTCCAACCTTAACACTTTCAGATGTTATTAACATGCATTCTCACCTCATATTTTAGAATTAATAATTCTTGTTACTTAATCTAATTCACCCATTTTATCCTTCTCTGCGTGAAATTTGTAATTCCTCCTCGTGCGCTCAGTCGGAGTTACAATACCTACAGAAATAATGTACGTTAAGGCTTCTTCGACTGACATACCTACCTCGACCAGTTCATCTTCTGGCACTATAATGAGATAGCCCGATGTGGGGTTAGGTGTTGTAGGCACGAAAACGCTGATCAGGTTCTCCCCGGTCTCCTTCTCGGTCTCCCAATTGGGTTTGCCTGTCACAAAGCCAATCGCGTATAAACCCTTCCTTGGAAATTCAACCAGCACAACCCGCTTGAAACTGCTTCTCCTGTCCATAACCATGGTATCGGAGAATCGTTTGATAGCCTGATAAATATTCCTTACAAACGGTATCCTATAAAGAAGGTCTTCCCCGGATTGGACTATTTTATTACCGACATAACTCGCGGTGATGAGGCCGCAAATGAAAATCAGGATTATGGTTACAATCGCTCCAAGGCCAGGAATATGGATACCCAGCAGCGTGTCAGGATGATATCTTAAAGGGATAATCTTAAGCAAGCTATCCATTATATCTATGAGAAAGAAAAGGATATAAAGTGTTAATCCTATCGGGACTGTAATAGCGAGACCCGTCAAAAAAATCTGTTTCAGTTTCTTCTTCAATGATCGAGAACCTTCATGCCATTTTTGAATTTTTTTTTGTTATAATAAAAAGTTATTATCTTTTCAACTGCTATTTAAAAAGGGGTCAGGTGCAACGACACCAAAACCCCTTGTAGAAATCCGATCTATAATTGTTGCTTATGCGGTAAAGTTCTTATGAATACTACTTATAGTTCTTGAGCCTATTCTTATCGTCCAAGAAAATGCATTTAGGACGCCACTTCTTTGGAGCCGGATCGTCAAGCACAGCATAGCTCGCAACAATAATAATGTCGCCCTTGGAAGCTTTCCATGCGGCAGCTCCGTTGAGACAAATGACGCCGGAATCCTGTTCTCCCTCTATCACGTAAGTGGAGAATCTCTCCCCGTTGGAGACGTTGTATATGTCAACTCTCTCATAGGGCAGAATATCGGCAGCACTCATCAGCCTCTTATCGATTGTGATGCTACCTTCATAGTGGAGGTTGGCATCAGTCACTGTTGCCCTATGCAATTTCGATTTGAGCATAAACCTTTGCATGTTGTGTTTTCCCACCTCCAGAAAAGCCAATCTTCAACATTCTAAGTGATCATCATATGTCAAGCCGATTACCGAATATGTAATTGTCTATCAATCTCGTTTTATTTATCTTAACAGCAAGGGCCAAAACAGACTCTCTTTCAATATGTCCAACATCCTTAAGTGTTGTCGTATCGCATATTTTAGCATAATCGATATTTGTATGGGGATAGAGTTCTATGTACTTCCTCACCTCAGCAAGGATAGAAGCGACATCCCTTTCTCCCTTATCATACATCTCCTTAGCTATCTTCAGGGAGCGGCTTAGACTCAGAGCTGCTTCTCTTTCATCCGTTTTCAAATACACGTTTCGCGAGCTCATGGCGAGGCCATCAGGTTCCCTCACTATCGGCATGCCGATAATATCGAGTCCCATATTGAGGTCTAGAACCATTCTCCTAATGGCCACAAGTTGCTGGAAGTCCTTTCTGCCGAAGATTGCATAGTGTGGTTTTACAATATTGAAAAGTTTTGCGCATACTGTAGTGACGCCCCGAAAATGCCCGGGCCGAGACATTCCACAGAGATTCTGCGTAACGCTCTCGACATTGACATAGGTCTGATAATGTTCAGGGTACATCTCTTTATTTTCCGGAAAAAAGATTACATCAACGCCTATGTCGCCCGCCAAAGCCTTATCTCTCTCAAAATCTCTCGGATACTTTTCAAAATCTTCCATCGGACCGAATTGCGTCGGGTTCACATAGATGCTGATAACAAGGCAGTCCGCCACTTGCCTTCCCTTTCTCATCAAACTCAAATGGCCATCGTGGAAATAGCCCATTGTAGGAACAAAGGATATTTTCTGTCCTGCGTTCCTCGCGGATTCCGAGTATACCTGCATTCCTCTGACGGAAGTAATAATCTTCATCTAATATCCCGCATGCACAAAAAAAGCCTACACGTCAGAGACGTGAGGCTTTAAATGTGACCCGCGCTGTTTGCCTTCGTTTTACCCCCCGTCTCAGTCCACAAAGGGATCCAAGCGGCGGAAAGTCACTAACAAAATAACAGGATCGTGTCAAGGAATTTTTATCGAATGGAGGGCGTTAGATAATTTGCCGATTTCGAGAGCCGTCAGTGTCTCGCCCCTTCTTGCGCCATCGATGCCTAAATCATCGAGTGCCTTTACCACATCCATATCCGAATAACCCGACAAATTGAGTCCTCTAAGATTATTCAACAGCGTTTTTCGTCTTTTGGCAAAGACTGCTTTTGAAATCTTGAAAAAGAATTCATGGTCTGCCAAATCCAGTTGGGGCTTTTCCCGCATCACCATCTTCAACACTGTGGATATTACCGCAGGCTTCGGATAGAAACAGCTGCGCGGGACTGCCATTTCACGCGTGCAAATCAGATACATGGACACCAGTACTGTCGGCACTCCGTATGCCTTCGTCCCAGGGGTGGCAATAAGCCTGTCTGCCAGCTCTTTTTGAAACATGAGAATCATGGACGATATATTGTCGCGGTAAGCCAATAATCGGAATAGTATCTGTGAGGAAATGTTAAACGGGATATTTCCGATGACCTTGATCTTCTGCGACAGCAATTCGCCAACGGCTGAGGAAAAATCATATTTAAGTACATCTGCCTGAACAACATCCACATGACGGTAAGGCGCCATCCTCTCTCTCAAGATAGCTACCATTCTCGCATCTATGTCGAGAGCAATCACTTTCCGTGCCCTTTTCGCTATGGACTCCGTCATGAGGCCAATACCCGCACCTATCTCAACTATGATGTCATCTTTCTGTATATTTGATATTCTGATGATTTTGTTTATGGCATTTCTGTCCTCGAGAAAAGTCTGTCCCAAGCGTTTGCGAGGCCGGATCCCGTGATCTGTGAGAATTTCTCTTACCGTCGCCATAGTTCCTTTTTTATCACTTCCGAGAAGCGGCACTATGAATCATGCTTTAATAAAGATTCCAGAGGCCACCTGGAAACTGCATTTAGATTCAAAGAGTCCTTTATGCCTTTTGTCAATAGATGCCAGCCTACGACGGCAATCATAGCCGCATTATCCGTACAAAAGATGCGGGGCGGTATGTAGATATGAATGCCCTTGAGCGCACACTCCTCGGCAAATCTTTCTCTGAGTCGGCTGTTTGAGGCAACTCCGCCACACACGACAATCCTTGATATGGAGTGGATCTCCGCGGCCTTAAGAGTTTTTTCCACAAGGACGTCAACGATAGCTTCCTGGTAACTGGCGGCCACATCGGGCAACTCATCCTTGCTAAAGGGACATTCTCTATTCTTCATGTGGACTAATAGGGACGTCTTCAGGCCGCTGAAACTAAAATTCAGACTGTCTCTCATGGCCCTGGGAAATTCAATCCGTTTTCGGTCTCCCTTTCTCGCCAGCCTGTCGATAATAACGCCGCCCGGATAGCCGATATTTAAGAGCTTGGCAGCCTTGTCAAACGCCTCGCCCGCAGCGTCGTCCCGCGTCTGACCCAGAACAGTAAAATCCTGAAAGTCGTGCATCAGGTATGTGTTTGTATGTCCGCCAGACACTACCAGGGCGACAAGAGGGAACTCAGGGCGGTCGGGACCGAGAAAGATGGATGCTACGTGACCCGCCAAGTGGTTGACCCCTACAAACGGTATCTTCAGGGCAAGCGCAATAGCCTTGGCAGCCGACAAACCCACAAGCAGAGAACCAACCAGTCCGGGTCCCCTAGTTACAGCTATTCCTTCTATATCATTTAACATTACGGATGCGCCATTGAGCGCTTCGCATATCACCGGTATGATCATCTCCATGTGTTTACGCGATGCGATCTCCGGCACGATACCGCCATAAATTTTGTGCAGGTCCACTTGAGAAGCAATAACATTGGAACGAAGTAATTTACCATCCTGGAGCACGGCGGCGGCCGTCTCATCGCAGGATGTCTCTATTCCCAAGATATACATCATTTCCTCTCCAAGTGAATTTTCTTTTTACAAATAGTTTCGATTTATATATATAAGTAAATAACCTTTGTAAATAACATTTAAAGATTGTGCAAAGTTGAGAGGAACAAGCACCATGGAAATCACTACTGACTTTTTGGTCTTAGGCAGCGGCATTGCCGGATTAAGTTTTGCCATCAAGGCAGCAGATCTCGGCACTGTCGCCATAGTGACGAAGAAAGAAAAATCTGAGTCAAATACGAACCTAGCGCAAGGCGGCATAGCCGCTGTTTATGACAAAGCTGACCGCTTTGAATATCATATAAATGATACCATCGCCGCCGGGGCCGGTCTTTGTAAAGAAGAAGTTGTCAGATTTGTCGTAATGGACGGCCCTGAAAGGATCAAGGAGCTTCTCGAGTGGGGGGTAGAATTCACAAGGGCTGGAGATGATGGTGCCGGTCATTATGACTTGGGACGAGAAGGCGGACACTCCATGCGGCGAGTTTTGCACGCGCGAGATCTCACAGGACAGGAAATAGAGCGCGCACTCCACGAAAAAGCCAGCCTGAAGAGGAATATAAAAATTTTCGAAAACCACATCGGCATTGATCTCATATTGGAATCAGCTATTATGGGCAGAGACAAGAGCCCCATGCAGAAATGTCTCGGCGCCTATATACTAGATACGGACCGCGGTCAGATTCATACTTTCAAGGCGAAGTTCGTTATTCTGGCCACTGGCGGTTCCGGGAAGGTATACCTTATTACAACAAATCCCGACATTGCCACAGGAGACGGCATTGCCATGGCCTACCGAGCCGGCGCCTTCATAGCCAATATGGAGTTCATCCAGTTTCATCCCACCTGTCTATACCACCCGGAAGCGAAATCCTATCTCATCAGCGAAGCCCTTAGGGGTGAAGGCGGCCTTTTGAGATTAAAAGACGGCTCCACCTTCATGGAGAAATACCATCCCATGAAGAGTCTTGCACCCAGGGACGTTGTCGCCAAGGCTATCGATACGGAGCTGAAAAAATCGGGTGATGAATACGTTTTGCTCGACATAACACATAGAGACAGAGATTTTATAATCAGCAGATTTCCCAATATCTACAAGAGATGTCTTGCTTTCGGCATAGATATCACAAGAGATCCGATTCCTGTCGTTCCTGCTGCTCACTACCAATGCGGAGGCGTACAGGTAGACCATTACGGAGAAACTAATATAGAGCGGCTCTTCGCTTGCGGTGAGGTAGCATGCACCGGGCTCCATGGGGCAAACCGTCTGGCAAGCAACTCGCTTTTGGAAGCAGTAGTATTTGCCCATCGGTCATTTTTCAGAATAGCAGAGAGGTTTCCTGTCACTAAAGATGAGCCGATACCTATTCCGCCCTGGGATCCGAGGGGGGCTACGGAAAGCGATGAATCGATCGTCGTAGCTCACAATTGGGATGAAGTCAGAAGGTCCATGGGGAATTACGTGGGTATTGTTCGATCAAACAAGAGACTTGAACGTGCTCAACGTCGAATTGACCTGATAATCCGCGAAATAGATGAATACTACAGAAATTTCATCATCAAGAGTGATTTAATTGAACTCCGTAATATTGCAACAGTTGCAAAAATAATTATTCAATGCGCACGGATGAGAAAAGAAAGCAGGGGACTTCACTACAATATAGATTATCCCGAAAAAGATGACAGGCTATGGTTGAAGCATACCATTATTTCCAAAGACCAGCCGAGCGGTAATAAAATACCGTGAGCACCATTTCTTAATCCTGTCCATTTATTCCATGTGATATCAGCCAAACACCCTCTTAAATATAAAGTCAACATGCGCGAGAAAATTCTCAATTCTGCACACATCTTCTATCTCTTTTGCATCCATGTACGACATTACTTCGCCATCTTCCAAAAGCAACCGCTGAAAATCAATGCCCTCATTCCATGACTTCATGGCATTTCTCTGTACAACTCTATAGGCATCATCTCTGGACATTCCGTGCTCAATGAGCTTCAAGAGCACCGCCTGGGAAAAAATGACCCCCTTAGTCATGCCCACATTTGCAAGCATCCTCTCCGGATATATAACAAGATTTCGCACCAGTTCAGTAAACCTATGAAGCATGAAATCCAGAAGAATCGTGGCGTCCGGAGCAATGACCCTCTCTACTGATGAGTGACTGATGTCCCGCTCATGCCAAAGGGCGACGTCCTCCAGCGAAGCCACTGCATATGATCTCATCAGGCGAGCCAGTCCGGACAGGTTTTCCGACAAGACGGGGTTCCGCTTGTGGGGCATAGCCGACGAGCCCTTCTGTCCGGGCGCGAAATATTCTTCCACCTCTCTGACTTCCGTTCTCTGAAGCAATCTGATCTCCTGGGAAAATTTATCGATGGAAGACGCAACTATTGCCAGAGTGGCAAAAAATTCTGCGTGTCTGTCCCGCTGAACAATCTGGGATGATATCGCCGCAGGTTTCAGCTGCAGCTTTTGACACACATATTCTTCGATTGAAGGATCAACAAAAGAAAAAGTCCCGACTGCTCCGGAAATCTTACCGCAGCTGATTGCGTCTTGTGCCCGGACCAGGCGTGTCAAATTTCTCTCCATTTCCTGGTACCAAAGAGCCATCTTCAGGCCAAACGTTATGGGTTCAGCATGGATCCCGTGAGACCTGCCTATCATTACCGTATGTCTGTGTTCATTCGCTTTACTCTTCAAAACAGGCAAGAGGATATTTACATCATCGATGAGTATTTGTGATGCTTCTCTGAGAAGAACGGCAAGTGATGTATCCAAGACGTCCGATGAGGTAAGACCCATATGAATAAACCTGCCGTCTTCCCCTACCTTTTCCGTCAAGGAAGTCAGGAAAGCGATCACGTCATGTTTAGTCGTCTTTTCTATCTCTTCAATCCTCGCTATGTCAAACCCGGCTCTGTCCTTGATATTCCTGAGAGACTCGTCGGGAATATCTCCTCTTTTAGACATGGCCTCACATGCCAATATTTCTATATCGAGCCATGTCTGATATCTGTTTTCAGCAAGCCATACGGCGTTCATCCTTTCTCTTGAATATCTTGGGATCAATCTTCTCCTCCTGATATCTTTATTGTTCTTCTTGAACCAGTCGCATTGATTTTGAAATATAGAACAAATCGGCTGAAAAAGAAATCAAAAAAGCTGTATATATTGCCGTATATAAAGTATAATAAACAATAAGAACATCAGCCACTGAAAACATGGTTTTTCGTAGCATCCATGATGTCTTTGCTGCTGAAGACTTAAGCAGAGCTTAGCAATACGCATCCTGAATTCATGGATGACTTCTAGCAAGGAGAGTGAAATGGATATTTCTGATTTTAGAAGACCGGGTTTCCATATAGATCCAATTTTTCTGAACAGGTGGTCTCCTCGAAGCATGTCAGGTGATGAGATCAGCCAAGACTTGTTATTCTCTATTTTCGAGGCTGCCCGGTGGGCCCCTTCATCAAACAACAACCAACCATGGCGTTTTCTTTATGCGCTAAGAAATACGGATTACTGGCCCATATTTTTCGATCTCCTGACCGAACAAAATAAAATTTGGGCAAAGAATTCCGCCGTATTGGTCGTCGTTATCTCTAAGAAGACCTTCGACTACAATGAAAAGCCGGCGCGCACTCATTCATACGACACCGGTGCGGCCTGGGAGAATCTCGCCCTTCAGGGTTCTTTGAAGGCACTGGTCGTCCATGGCATGCAGGGCTTTGATTATGACAAAGCAAGGAGCACACTTAATATTCCCGATGTCTTTCAGGTCGAGGCCATGATAGCTATAGGTAAACCCGGAAAGAAGGAGGATCTCCCGGAGAGTCTACAGGAAAGGGAAATGCCCTCACCAAGAAAAACGCTTTCGGAAATCGTGATCGAAGGAAGATTCACACCTGAAAAATAATGTTGCATGACCTCAAGCATTCATCTGATTATCTTCTTCTCTATTTGCCGCCACCATCTCTCGCATGCGAGGAATGGCTATCCTTATTTTATTAGCAATTCCGTGACAGGAATCTTGTCTTTAATCCAGGACTTATGAAAATGATCCGATAACACAGACAATGGACCATAATGCAGAGGAAAAAATGTTTCTCTTTAAGAAAATCGTCGCCCCCCTACTATCCCCCATGACACTGATTCTTGCGTTCTTGCTCAGCGGTCTAGTTCTGCTTTGGTTTACGAGAAGGCAAAAAACGGGGAAAATGATCATAACGTTGGCTGTAATCATGCTTGCCCTTCTTAGCTATGGGTCTTTCTCTGACCTGCTGCTCGTCCCCCTTGAACGGCAATATCCTCAACTCATGGTGGAGAGTACAGTCGGCGAACCCTTTTCTTCTCATTCAATGCACTCCGTGAAGTGGATTGTCCTTCTGGGTGGCGGCCATGTTACAGATCCGAGAATTCCCGTCACAAGCCAGATATCAACTGAGTCCCTCACTCGCCTTGTGGAATGCGTTCGCATTCACCGACTGATTGCAGGCAGCAAAATTATCCTTTCCGGAGGAGCCGTCTACGATTCATCATCTGAGGCACGAACGTTTGCAAAGGTTGCAGTAATTCTCCATGTCAACACGGGGGATATGGTACTGGAGGAGGTCTCCAGAGATACGGAGGAGCAGGCAGAAAATATACGCCCTATTGTGGGTCAAGACCGCTTCATCTTAGTGACCTCCGCGTATCACATGCCCAGGGCCATGGCCATCTTTAATAAAGCAGGGCTTAAGCCCATCGCCGCCCCGACTGACTACCTCGTCAAAGAGAGACACATGCGGGCTGCTGATGATTTTTATCCTTCCGCCATGGGGCTTTTCAAGGCGGAGCATGCCATGCACGAATATCTCGGTCTTTTATGGTTTCGGATGAGAAACTGGATGTGATACTGCACCCCAAAACGAATCTTGAATTTATGACGCTTAAATGTTAAAAAGCCCAAATCATTGAACCCTTCTCTGAATATAGGGCCTCGCGGAACAGGACATGCGAATATGAGATATAACCTGAAACTGTCGTTATGTCTTGCTCTTTTACTGACCACATCCGGCCTGCTCGCAGCAAAAGGTGAAAAGACGGTGGCTGTGCTACCTTTTGCCGTTCACAGCGCGGAGGGCATTGACTATGTCAAACAGGGCATTTGGGACATGCTCTCTTCCCGAATTGCTGTCAC
>Ga0326727_10001028_pt1 | contig 108001 bp, 105 predicted proteins | sample MB2enrmetagenome_FD_207643 | JGI IMG/M metagenome (GOLD analysis project Ga0326727, IMG submission 207643) | Lab enriched peat soil microbial communities from McLean, Ithaca, NY, United States - MB29MY | ecosystem: Environmental > Terrestrial > Soil > Wetlands > Peat | place: USA: New York...
AGTCCTCGACTTGCAGGGCAAGACTTTGCTGAACTGTGGATGTTCATCCGGGCTCCTCTGAAAGCTGTTTGGTCGTGCTTTCAGCTTCCCAGATTCGCCCGGATGAACAACCTATCTGGCACCTACACCTAGCCCTCCTGCGGCTGGAGGAACAGGCACGGGGGATTTGGGCTGGTGAAGACCCCCCCCATCGAACATCGCATCATCCATAAAAACAGGACAGACCGACGCCGAGTACGAGGAGATCGCGTTCAACGCCGGGTCACACTCCGAGTTGGTCCGGATGGGTTACAAGGACTTCGAGCGGCTGGTCAAGCCCAGGGGCGTGGCCACGCAGAATGGGCGGATGATCCAGCCGACCTTGAGGGGAAAACCATCGAACTCCGGCCCCTCCAGCCGGAACTGGCTGGCGCGGTAATGGACCCGCTGGGCCCGGCACCCGGTATGATCTATTGAATCCTCCGCTGCCCCTGGAAAGGAGTTTCCATGCGCCGCCTCAATCTGCTGCTATGCCTGCCGGCCCTGCTTTCCGCGGCCCAGCCGGTGATCCGGGACATGAGTCTCACAACTCCCGATGGGTTCGTCCTGACGGGCACCCTGACCGTCCCGCCGCAGCTCGGCCGCCGTCCGGTGGTGATCCTCGCCCACCAGTTCCAGGCCGACCGGAGCGGGTGGAAGCCCCTGGCCGATCTGCTGAACGCCAAGGGCGTCGCCACCCTGGCCCTGGACCTGCGCGGGCATGGCCAGAGCATCTGGAAGGCCGGACAGACCGTGGCGGTCACCCCGGACTTCCTGGCCTCCGGCCAGGCCGTGGGCTTCGACCGGATCCCGGCCGACCTCACCCAGGTCGCCGCCTGGGTGCGCAGGCAGCCTCGCATCGATCCGCGCCGCCTGGCCCTGGCCGGCTCCAGCCTGGGTGCCTTCGCCTCACTGCTGGCCGCCCCGGCCCTCCACCCGGTGGCGGTGCTGGTGCTGAGCCCCGCCGGCAAGGGCGCCTTCGGCGATGACGCTGGCGCCCGCATGGTGCGCGCGGTGGACCAGGCCCACGCGGCGGTGCTGGTGATGGCCGCCCAGGACGACCAGGAGGCCGCGGACAACGCCGGGGCCATAAAGGACGTGTTCGGCGTCTGCGCCCGGATCGTTCCCGGCAAGGACCACGGCTTCGCCTTCTTCCCCGGCGAAGCCGGGATCATGGCGGGCTGGCTCACCGAATACCTGACCTACCACGCGCCCGCCCCGGCCAAGGCCAAGATGGTGCAGCCGACCGAGACGTCCTGATCTACTTGAGGTTGTTGTAGGCGGCCTTGACCCAGTCGGCCACGTGGTATCCGCCATTACGCCCTGACTCATGGCGGCCTTGGCCTCCAGCAGGGTCCTGAGGATCTTCAGCCGGGACACATCGTCCATGGATGCATACCCGATGCTGCAGGAGGCAGGCCTTGTCGGTGACGATGGCCCCGAGCTGAACGTCACGCTGGAACTCGGGGACGGGATGTCGTACACGTCTGTGGACGCGCTTTACCGGACAAAGAAGGTGGCGGTCTACCTCGACGGTCTGTCCCAGGGCTTACATGGTGCACCCCAGACCAAGGAGTTCGACACTATGGTTACCGGGGTGCTAAAGATGCAGGGCTGGAAGGTTCACCGGATCCCAAACTCCGCCCTGAGCGACCTGACCTTGAATTAACACCATCTGAAAATACTGGCCCAGAACCTTGGCGGAGCTTGATCTGGTGCCTGACCGAGTTTTCAATGGCCCCCCCGGCTCCCGCAGGAGGAGCGGGCTTCACGCAGCCTGGAGGGGACCGACCGATCTTCCACCACCTGGGACCGCAGGTGAATACTGCTTGGATCTGGTGACCGGTTCGAAGGGACCTATCAAGTAACAACGGAAGAACCCTTCCGGCAAATGGAGCGCTACCGGACCCTGTGCTGCACGATCACCAGTGAGGGGGGGATTCTTACACGGTAATGAAGGTGCTCCCGGCCCAGCCGTATGTCAGCCAAGGAGGTTGAGCCGCGCCACCAGCGCGGCATAGAACCCGGCGGCTGCCGACAGGTGCTCCAGGGGGCAATGTTCGTTGGGGGTGTGGGCCAGAGCCTCATCTCCGGGGCCCAGGCCGATACAGGGGATCCCAGCCAGCCCAGCGGCGGTGGTGCCATTGGTGCTGAAGGCCCAGGTGAAGACCTCCGGCTCTCGGCCTAGGACGGCCTGGTAGGCCTGCACCGCCTCGGCCAGCATGGGATCGTCCTCGGGCATGATCCAGGCGGGGAAGAACCGGTCCATAGGATAGACCCGCCCGGTGTAGGCCGGCTCGCGGTATTCGGGCACGGTCACCTCGGCCTCGGGGCAGCAAACCAGGGTGCAGGCCTCCCGGACTTCAGCCAGGGCCGACTCCCGGGTCTCGCCAAGGGTGAGGCGCCGGTCCAGGTTTACCCAAGCGCTGTCAGGCACCGCGCACTGGCTCGGTCCCGTGAAGAAGACTTGGCTCACGCACAAGCTGCCCTTGCCCAGCACCGGACCCTCCTTGAGGCGGGCGTGCAGCTTCTCCAATTCCAGGGCCACCCGGCTGATCTTGTAGATGGCGTTGTCACCCCGTTCCGGAGCGCTGCCGTGGCAGCTGCGCCCTTGGACCCTTACCTGGATATCCATGCGCCCTCGCTGGCCCCGAGCCAGTTTCAGACCGGAGGGCTCGGTGAGCACGACCATCTCTGGCTGGAGCCTCTCCTCCTCGACGAGGTATTTCCAACACAGGCCGTCGCAGTCCTCCTCCATCACCGTTCCAGTGAAATACAGGCTGAACTCGCGGTTCAGGCCCAGTTCCTTGATGATCGTGGCCGCTCCCAACATGGCAGCGAAGCCGCCTTTTTGGTCCGCAGTGCCCCGTCCCCAGATCTGCCCGCCTTCGATTCGGGGGGTGAAGGGGTCGTCTCGCCAAAGGCCCGGGTCGCCGGGCCGGACCACATCAAGGTGGGCGTCGAAGGCCAGGGTACGGGGCCCGCCACCCATGCGTCCAATGAGGTTGCCCAGCCCGTCGATGCGGATGTCGTCGAAGCCGATGGCAGCCATCATCTTCGCGGCTACCTGGATCACCTCGCCCTCCTGGCCGGTAAAGGACGGAACCCGGACCAGGTCCGCGAGCATCCGGGCGATCTCCGGTTCCAATTCCCTGGCGCGGTCGGCGATGCGTTGGTATAGGTCGGTCATGGTCGTTCCCTTGGATAAGCCGATATCCAGCCCGGTCCCAACGGCGGGCCGGGCCGGACATCGGTTTAGCGCGGTTGCTGGAACTACTTCTGGATGGTGGCGTACTTCGCGGGAATCTTGAGGCTCGGGGTGTTCATGTAGCCTTTGCCGAAAACATAGGTGTCCATGTAAACCAGTAGTTCCTTCTTGTTCTGCACGCCGGTGCTCATGTCGGTGTAGTAGGTGCCACTCCACTTGGCGCCAGGAGTGTACTTGCCCAGGGCGTCGAAGATGTCCTTGGGGTTGGAAAGCTTGGCCTTGCCCTCCACCACCCGCTTGCCCAACTCACCCATGGCGGCAGTGAACACGAAGCCGGCGCTGTAGGGGGTAGTGCCCAGGCGCCCGGCGGCGCCCTTTGCGGCGATGGCGCCATCGATGCGCTTCATGATGGCCGCCCAGTCGCCCTTGACATCGGCCAGGTTGAGGCTCAGCGCGCCGGGGAAGCCCATGAGCGGGGAAGCCGATCCGGGTTCGGGGTAGAGGGCGTTCTTGGCCGCAACCACGCACTTGATCACGGGCTCGTTCTGGGCGTCGTTGGTGCAGAAGAAAGCCACCTTGTCATTGTTCGGACCGCCAAATTGCGCGGCCCACTGGGGAACCTTTTCCAGCAGGAACTGCTGGGCGCCAGCCACACCCACGTCCGAGGTGGGATCCGGGGCGCTCTCGAATACGAACTTGAGACCCAGGTCCTTGCAGGCCTGCTCCATGACCGCCCGCCGGCGTCCAAAGCCCTCATAGGACATGTGTCGCGGGAAGGAGATGTGGACCAGGGTCTTGGCACCCATCTGTTTGGCTTCCCAAGGGATGGTGTAGCCCCGGGAGACGAAGTCCAAGTCCACGGCCAGATCCGCTGACTGGGTGATAACCAGAGGATCCTCCAGGGGGAACCCACCCAGGAGCAGGATGTCCGGGCGCTTGGCGCGGATCCGCTTGTACGCCTCTGCGGTGCCTGGCAGCATGTTGTTGGTGACAATAACTTTCATGAGCGGATCTTCCGCCAGGGACACTAGGTTGGAGATGTAGGTCTCCTGCTGGGACATGAAGTCGTCGGGGGAGGCTACCAGTTTGCACATTCCGCCATGGGCCACATCGCCGTATTCCTTTATGAGTTGCTCGGCGCCGCGGTATTGGTCCTCGCTCTGGACCACAGTTTCAACCCCCAGGCCAATGTGGAACTTGGCGGCGGCGGATCCGGGCATGCCTGCCAGGGTCAGCAGGGCGGCCGACAAGGCGGCCGCGTGTTTCGATAAGACTCGCATAAATCCTCCTTGGGCTGTTGGTGGGCTGTGGTTCGGTTGGATGCCAACAAGTCTGAGAGGTACGGAATGCTGGAAACATCGAAGATTTGGATCGCAACGTTTCCATTTTGGAAAAGACCAAGGCGTTCTCGGAGGCTAATTACCTGAAGGATGTTATGTTCTTCATTGAATCCGGCCATCAGTGTTCTGGGGGCACATTGTTCAAGGCGCAAATTCCCTCCACCCAATCTCTGCTCGCCTTCGAAGCAGTGGCCCGCCACCACTTCTGCAACAAGGCCGCCGAGGAGCTGTGCCTGACCACTGGTGCGGTGAGCAAGCAGATACGGTCTCTAGAGGAGACTCTCGGACTGGAGTTGTTCACCCGCGGCAAGCACGGCTTGGAGCTCACCAAGGCTGGGCAGAATTACCTGGAGCACATTCGCCCGGCCCTTGCCAAGCTGGCCGAGGCGGGGATCGTGGTCACTCGGGCCAAGGCCAGGGCCCAACTGCTGCACATCGAGGTGCCCCCTTCCTTCGCCGACCGCTGGCTTCTGCCCCAATACTCGGAACTGGCCGATGCGGGCCTAGCCAACAAGGTTATGTTTTCCACTTACCCGTTCCTTGAGCCGGAGCAGCCCTTTTCCTACCTGTACGACGCCTACGTCTGCATCGGCGAAAGGGAGTCGCCCGGCTGCGTGGTGGAATACATCTGCGGCCGGGAACTGATGCTGGTTGCGAGCCCGCGGCTGCTTGAACGGATGCCCCCGGTCCACGGCCCCGCTGACCTGGCTGGCTTCCCCATTTTGGAGCACTCGGAACTGCCACAGGTCTGGGAACACGCCCTGGAACAGTTCGGCCTGCGTCCGGGGCAAATGGTCCACATGAGCCCGTTTGACTTCTATTCCGTCCTGATCCGCAGTGCCAATGTAGGCCTGGGCCTGGCCATGATACCCACCTGCTTCATCCCGGCAGAGCTGGCGTCCGGTGAACTTGTTCCGGTCCTGGAGCACCGCCAGGACGAACGCTGCGGCTATTTCTTCGTCTACCTGGAGAGCCGCCGCAACGACCCCCTGTTGCGGAAGTTCCTCAAATGGCTGTTGGGGCGGGACCAACGGTGCTAGCAAGTAAGGGGCCGGGTCCCTTCATTTCGCCTCGGTCATCGTTCTCTGAAAGCGTTCGCATTCAGAGAACGATGGAACTGAAAGCTGAAGACATTGTTGAAGGCAGCAGTGTTGGTCAAATGCCCGAAGACCCTGGCCGACTACGTGAGGAGCCTGGGCGAGTTCCAAGCCATGCCAATTATCCCCCGAGAGAATGTTGTCTTTAAGCTGTCTCGACTCGGCCCTTCTCCTCCTTGGCCACCTTCACGCCGGGCTTCACCAGCTTCCCAGCCATCGCCGCCGTGATCCAGTCCGCCGTGTCCTGAGAGGCCTGAATCACTGCAGGAATTTCCTCCGGGCTGATGCCTTTGGTGGCACGGATCTTTGGAACGCATTGTCCGGTGAGGATATCGGCGATGTCGTAGCTGGCGGTGAATGGTCCAACAGGCTGGTAATCAGTTTACGGGTTCATTTCCATGAAACCGCTGGAAGAGCTGCCTCCCCACTTGAACTTGGAGAAGTGGTTGCGGCTGTCCATGTTCGCCGAGCACATCTCGCGGTAGGTAGTGACTCCGGCTACGACATCTTCCCCGCTGAAACAGCATGCATTCAGGACACGTATGAATTCCATAGCTGCGTTGCTATTGAAACGCACATGTCCGGCTCTCGTCACCTTGAGCAACCAGTTGCCCTTGTTGCCTTCATCGGGATCAGCGTTGGCGAGGTGAGCAGGATAGTAGTGGATCACCAGGTCGAGGGGATTAATCGTCATCGACACCAGCGCCGGGCCGCAGGGGATTCGGAGGACGGGTTTGCAGGCAGCTGCGATGGCGGGCTTCTCTTCGCGTCCGGACAGTTCATAGCACAGGCGAAGGAGGATTGATTCCAGGGCCATGGTGGTAGTTTGCCGGAGATCAGTCTTCACCAGGTCCTGCAGAGTGGTCACGATGGTGGCAAGCATCTGCAGGCCTTGGTTGTTGTTGTACTTGTTGGAGAGAGTCATGCATACCTCTGTAGAGATGGCCTTCTAAAAGGCAGGGGTGAAGTTGAATCCGGATGAAGGGCGGCCACCTGTGCGCCGTGCGTGCGTGCGCACGCTATTGATTTTTTAATTAAGTAATAAAGGTCAATGTATGCGTGCGCACGCACGCCACACACGCGGTCCATCACTTGATCCTCTCCAGGCGAACCCGGCCAAGATCCGTGACGTGGTCTTCGCTGTCGATCAAGGATTTGACGCGTAAATCTCTGAGAGCGGAGCGGAGAGCAGCACCAGGGTTGGGTTCACCACGGAAAACATCCAGAGCAGCCCGGCGCCCAGTACCACTCCCGTCTACCGGTGCAATAGCTAGGACACGGAGAACCTGATCCCGCCTGGTCAGCTGGCCTGACTGTCGGGTGCTATCCACCGTGAAGGAGACAGGCACAGCAGGGGTATCGTCCAGGTCCCAGAGCCCCGTGTTGGGGTCCATCTTCAACCGGATGACCTCACCCGCTGGGCCATCGTTGGATTTGGCCACGACCAAATTGGCGGTCTGGCCAGACCCAGGTGCAATGCCACCAGCGGTGGTTTCAGATCCGGTCGGTACCAGTGCCAGCACAAGCCGGGCGCCAGCAACGATGGCATTGGATCCCCGGACCATTTCCGCCAGGGGAGGGGTTGAAGAACGCGTTCGCGTCTGTCCGACAGCACTCTTTCTGGTATGGTGGCTCAGGGTTACCGAGACATCGTACCGTTCTGCCAACTGCCGTGCGGTAGCGAACAGATCCCGGAAGGCCAGAGCGTCGTTCTCGTCACCCTCCAGGACGTTGGAAAGCGGGTCAACGATGACCAACCCTGGCTCAACATGCTGTTTGGCCATGCCGGTAAGGTACGAGTCCAGATCGGTAGCCAGACCGCGAAAGACGGAGCTACCGCCGTCCATGCTAGGGCGCAGGACGTGGAAGCCGCTGATGAGCAGCCGGGAATCCAGACATGGGTCGCATGTTGAATGCTTCTTCGAGCAGGCAACGAGCCGGCGGTGGATGCTGGCCTGACCATCCTCGAAGATGTGGCCAGGGCCTGCGCAGATGCGGGGCTGCTGGAAGCCTCGGTAGAGGCGGGCAAGATGCGCTTCCAGAAGAACGTGAAGGTTCCAGGCCGCGGTACCGAACGGTTCTACTTCATCACGGGCCGGGGACTGGAAGCCTACAGGCAGCGGCAGGCAGAGTTGGCGGAGGGGTAGCCATGGACACGACAGCCCGAAGCGCGGTTCCCACGTTCCCACTGGCGGGTTCGCAGTGGGAACCGCCAATTCTCTTGCCAGCTATGGGGGTTCCCACGGTTGCCCTAGTTCCCACGGATTTCCGGCACAGCGAGGCCCCTCGTCCCGGCTGAGGCCTAATCCATGTTGAGGACCGGCGACTCGGGCCATGCCGGATCGGGGTTGATAGTGGTCAACCGGCCTTCGGCGAAGATGTAACGCCGAAACCCCTGGACTGCCTGGTCTGGCAACCTAATGGCCGCTAAGGGGTTATGGAGAAATTCAATGCCTTCAAGAAGGCTTGACCCGGGGTGCCAGCAATAGGCCAAGCTGTGTATAACCCCTGAAACACAGGAAAAAACCTCTTGAAGGAACGGTGCGATACACACCGCCTCCCCGCTCTTTTTCGTGATTGAATCACGATATTCCAAAAAGCTATCGACGATCTTCCCAGAGCGTGGGTCGAGCCCAATGACATGCTCCCCAATCCCAAGGCAGGCCTTCACAAAATGGGGCGGCTTCCCATCAATGAAATCGTTGCATCCGTGTCCGTTGATAGCGATAACGTAACCGTCATCACGTTGAACCCGCCTTTTTTCAATCCAGACCGGCCACTTTTTGGCCTTGTCGTTGATGGCGTTTGCATACCTCAGCTGGATCTCGTCAACGGGGGAAACGCGCGCTTCGCAGCTGCCGAAATCATATTCTGGGACCCTGTCCGGTCCTTCGCCTTTCCTTGGTGCGACTGCTTCGAACCAGTATCGCCTTCCATCAACCACCACCCAGAAGTCGGGACCGGCAGCCTTCCCCTTTTTCGGATCCAACCCTTGGTCTTGAAGGGCAGCGTATAGGTACATCTCCCAGAACCGCTGTTGGAAATTGTTTCTGGCGTCCCTGAGGAAATGCCAATCGTGGGGCGGCCTGTAGCGATCCCACAGACCTTCAACAAACTCACGCATTTCTGCGTTGTGCTCCATGTCTCGGAGATATTTGTATGTGGGTTCACAGTCATCTCCTGGCAAGAAGAACGATTGAGCCATGATTGTCTCCAGGTGATTGCCGTTCACGATCATCGCCATATCTTTTCGGCTTCCCAATCCCTTAATGCTGGGTCGGCCTTTCAGAGCCAGGAGAATAATCTGCCGAAATAGTCGGTCAAGGCGCCCACCCGAGGCCGGTAAATGGGGCCATGGACGTTTTTGGTTCCAATCCTGCTTGTAATTAAATACACTTTATGAGTTCAACATATCACTTGAAAGGGGTCTGGTGAATTCAAAGCAGGACGTCTTGTCTGAGGTCACCCGCAGGGACGTCATTGACACCCTTAACCTGAGTGGTGTCGTCTACCATGGCCGTCTTGATGAACCGGAATTCTTGGGGCGGTTATTCGACTTAACAACCCTCCCGTCCTTCGACTCCCGCTTCCAAAATGCCTCGGGTGATATTTGGCAGCACCGCATCAACAACGACGATTGGGATGATGGCTGGGTATGGACGGACTCCCGGTTCAATTTGCTCCACGGACCATCGGAAACTTTCCTTGCCTTCCTTGCTGAAATGATCCATCCAATCGTGCGGCCGGACCCTGGGGAGGCGGCGAAGGTTTGCGAAATGATGAACACAGTCCTGCGGCGAGAAGGCTGGGAACTGGCCGAAAGTAAGCAGATCGCAGGGCGACCCGTCTATGTACCTCGACGGGCGGGTAGTCCCCGATTGCCTGCCTTAAGCGCTGCCAAGGGGATGGCGGAGCGAGTAGACCGGGCTTATGTCCACCGCCAAGTTGAGCGGATGGAACAGGCCATCGAGAAAGATCCCGAGCAGGCCATTGGCACGGCCAAAGAGCTTGTGGAAACATTGGCCAAAACCATCCTTGCCGATCATGGCCAGCCCCTCCCAACGGAGGCGGATTTCCCAAAGCTTGTAAGAGCCGCCTTGAAACAGCTCAACCTGGTGCCCGACGAAATCCCCGATCATGCCCAGGCTGCAGAGACGATCCGGAAACTATTGATGAACCTCGCCACAATATCGAATGGTTTGGCTGAGCTCCGCAACGCGTATGGCACAGGCCACGGCAAGCCGGCGCGCACCCGAGGGCTCAGTGCCCGCCATGCAAAGTTGGCGGTTGGAGCTGCCGCCACCATGGCAGTTTTCATGCAGGAGACTGCCGAGGAAATGGGCAAACGGAAATAATTTCCTGAGCCTGGAACTGCAAACGAGTTCCGCCCTGATCACCCGGGATACCACCGGGATACGGCAACAAAAAACCCGATCCGCGGATCGGGCTCCTTTGGCGGAGAGAGAGGGATTCGAACCCCCGTACCGGTCACCCGATAACCTGATTTCGAGTCAGACTAGTAAGTAATGGCTAGGGTTGGGGTGAACCGGTGAGTGTTGCGCATATAGCAAAATAGCTTGGCTTATGGTTTGGCAGACGCACGGCCTGGGGGCTAGACATCGGAATAAAATGTGCCCATAGTGTGCCCATAGATTTTTGGGCACAGCCCGGGAGTGAATCTGATGAGTGAGTCAGGTACGCGCGATGAGCGGGAGGAACGTGAGCCGATCCGGTTGAACAAGACCGAAGTTGCCGCCCTGCAGGCTGCCTCCCGGGACTACTTCAACCCTGTGGAGGGATATCGGGGGCTCTGCGTCCGGGTGCTCCCGAACGGCCAGAAGTCCTACGTGCTGCGTTACCGGTTCAGCGGCATCCAGAAAAAGCACGTGCTGGGCCAGAGCCCCGAGATGACGCCGGATGCGGCCAAGAAGGCCCACGCCGCAGCCTGGAACCTGATCAACGCCGGAACGGACCCGGGGCAGGCCAAGGCCCAGGCCCGGCAGGCGGCGAAGGAAGAGAAGCGGAAAGCTCTCACGGTCGCCGATCTGGCCGACCGCTACCTGCGAGAGCACGTGGCTGCCCTGGGGGACCACTGGCGGAAGGAAGCGACCCGGCTGATCAACAAGCACATCATCCCGGCCCTGGGGCCCCTTCCCCTGGCCAAAGTTGGTCCGGCTGACATCTCGGCGCTGCTTTACGAGATGCGGCAAAAAACCTCGACCATGGCGAACCGAACCCGGGCCGTCCTGCGGACCATGTTCTCCAGGGCGGAAGAGTGGGAATACCGCCCCTTGGGCAGCAACCCCGTCGCCGTCGTCAAACAGCGAGGCCAGGAGACGAAGCGTGACCGCCGCCTCTCGGACATGGAGTTGAAAGCACTCGGGGCCGCCCTCAAGGATTCCGGGGAGGGTGCGACCGTGCTGCTGGGCCTCCGCCTTGCCCTCCTGGCCGGGATGCGCAAGGGCGAGGTCCAGGGGGCCCGGTGGGAGTGGGTGGACCTGGACGCAGGGGAAATCCGGATCCCCAAAGAATTCCACAAGACCGGCAAGAAGACCGGAAAGCCACGGATCGTCCACCTATGCTCTGCCCTGGTGGCCGATCTGAAGGTGACGATACCTACCATCGGGTGCCCCTACGTGGTCCCCGGGAAGGCCAGGAGGCGGACGGACGGCAAGGGTGTGGAGTGGAAGCCCACGGCCGACCTGCAAGCCCCCTGGAAGCGCATCCGCGAGGCCGCTGGGCTGGCGGTGGCTGGCGAGATGGAGGACGCGGACCCGGGGCTGCACGACCTGCGGCGCACCTTCGCCAGTGTTGGGACGGACCTGGGTCTGAAAGGCTTCGCGGGTGAGCTGCTGGGTCACAGTGAGCAGACGGTGACGGACATCTACACCCGGAGCGCTGCCGAGCCCCTGCACGACGCCGCCGAGCGCATTGGGGCCAGGATCGACGGCATCCTCTCGGGAAAGATCGACCCCGAGAAAGAAGCCGAGGAGCGCAGGCAAGCCAAGGAGGCCAGGGCCCCGGGCACCGCTTAGTAGTTTTCCCGGTGAAACAGCCTGTGGCCAAACCGGGGCCAATCGCATTGCCGTTAGGGTTGCAAGGCTTCCCCACGAGCCGGCAAATCAATTCATTTTCGAATAAAGAGGCCGATAGCTGCGACCACGAGGGACAGGATTGCTATACCAAGCGTCCACTTTTGATAGTTCTTTTCAAGAGAAGACTCTGATTTTCGAATTTCTACTATGCTAGCCGGCAACAAGCGACCTCTAAAAATATAAAGCAAGGTAAAGACGATCACCGGGACCGCCATAAAAACTACGGACCGGATACCTACTACCCCAAATATCTTCCGCACCGATTGTGGCAGTATCCATAGGTTCAAGGACAATAGAAGCCCGGCTCCAATGGGCCACCCTCTAAACCAGCTATACCACAACTTCCCCTGGGTGAAAGTCGGCAGAACGGTTTCAATCGCTCCCGCACACCACGCCTCACTTTCCCCCTTTGCACGAATGCAGGGGAATAGACTCGCCAGGGCGCCACTTGAAATTGAAATTGTCCGATTAAAGTCTGAAATCCATATAAGATAAGATAATATTTTATCAGGTAATTCCGGAATAGTCTCAATCTCTTCAATGCTCGTAAACTTATAATCAATATTATTTATTTTGAAATTAATTGAAATATATAATTTTTTATCTCCAAATAACATCGCAACCCTGTCAATAATACCTTTCAGGTCTGCTAGATTCACTTGGTGCGCAGGAAGCTTCCGCTCTCTTTCTGTAGTCTTTTCCATCGGGTGGCCTACGGGTTATCCAGATCACACTTAATATTGTTTATTGGATCCTACACCTCTCTCCCACAGCAACCAAGCGGACACTTGCCCCCGCTTTCGTAGGTCACGGCGCGGACTATCTCGATGCTGGGGCCCACGACAACGGGCCGGCCGGCTCCAGGGTGGCGACCGGGTAAGGCTGCAGGGCGGGGCCAGTGCGGGGGCTTCCGGTTCGATCCCCGGGAGGGCCGGCGCGGCGGGAACCTGCCAGCGCCCCGGCCGTTGCGAAAGTCGAAACGCGTTGCGAGGATCTCATCCCAACTATCTTTGTTTTAAATCTTTACGTGTCAATTCAGTCATGTCCTGGTGAGCTTAAGGCAGCCACCCACACCGGAGGTTGCCTCATGGCTCAGACCATCTTCTCCGCCGCCCACCACCAGGCCCTCGTTGACGGCGTCAGGGACCTCTCCAGGGCCTTGTTGGCGGCCGACCCCGCCACCCTACCGACCGGGGCCTCGGACGTCGTCCAGGGCCTCCGGGGGCTATTCTCCAAGCTGATTGACGCTGAGTGGGTCGTTCTCCAGCGGGACCCCGGTGCCTGCGAAGCGGACCCGGGCGTGATCGCGGCAGAGGAAGCCATCGCGGCTAGGGTGGTGAAACTGGAAGACGTGGCGAGAAGGGCCGGGACCGGACTTCTACCGGCCCGTTGACACCCCGGTGGGGACCGGGGGTGGCTGCCCGATGCGTGAATGCTGCCCGCAGGGCGCGCAGGTTTGACGAATTAGTCATCCCTGCGCAGATTCGCACCAGTGCTGGATCTAAGCGGCTCCGTCAAACCGTTGGGAGCATCAATCAATATTGAAAATGCGTCTCAATTTATTATAGTAATGTCAAATCGATATTTTTCTCATAACTAGAAAATCCGAGCCGGCGCGCGACCCGCAGAAAGCGACATCCCTGAAAAGGACCCGTTTTACCCAGAGGTGCCTTGTGGGTCAATGCCTTTTCACAATTCCTCGGCCGTGAGAGAAAAATTTTGCGATTTATTCTCATTTATATTTAAATTAAATTCTCATGCAGTACCGAGAATTGATCTCACCGAGACGGCCGGGGGAGGGATCTGGGTCACTCAGACGGCTCGGACGCCGGCAGGGCCATCGGGATGACCTGGATGCCGGCAGGGCCATCGGGATGACCTGGACGCCTGCAGGGCCATCGGGATGACCCGGACGGCGGCAGGAGCACCGGGCTGACCTGGACGCCAGTAGAGCCATCGGGATGACTGGGACGCCTGCAGGGCCATCGGGATGACCTGGACGCCTGCAGGGCCATCGGGCTGACCTGGACGCCTGCAGGGCCATCGGGATGACCTGGACGCCGGCAGGGCCGTCGGGATGACCCGGACGGCGGCAGGAGCACCGGGCTGACCTGGACGCCAGTAGGGCCATCGGGATGACTGGGACGCCTGCAGGGCCATCGGGATGACCTAGACGCCTGCAGGGCCATCGGGATGACCCGGACGGCGGCAGGAGCACCGGGCTGACCTGGACGCCGGCAGGGTGTTTACAGAACCCGGCGCCGTTTCAGCTCTGGGGTGATCTCGTGCCCGTTGGCCCGGAGCCACTCCATGGCCGCGGGGTGGGTGATCATCTCGGCCGAGCTGGGTTTGGTTTCGCCGCCCCGGTCGTCGTAGCTGTGGACGATGTAGTAATAGCCGTTCACGGACAGGTAGAGCTTCTGGTGGTGCATGAAGGCGTGGGGAGAGTTGTTGGTGGGCCGCGCCGTTGCAGGCGCTTCGGGCCAGGAACGGACGGCCTTTTCAGGTTCCTCGCTATTTCAGGTGGGTGACGGGGTAGCGGCCCCGTGCCCCGCCGCACGAATCGCAACCACCAGCCGGGCGATCCCGGCAACTCTCCTTATGGTTCACCATGCCTGCCAATTCGTCTTTGGCTTCGTGCCGATGTTCGTGTTCGTTGAGGTTGAGGGCTAGTTCATCCGCGAGGAGTTCAGGCCAGGCAAGCAGCGTGGTCAGAATGTGGTCCCGGCGGTCCGGGGCAAGGGGGTTTCTTGTTCAGGAAATATTGACTTGCCTCGGCAAGGGGAGGATAGTGACGCCGCAAATCGAGCAGCATTCCTTCCATTTCCTGCCGTCCCTCGGCCTTTGCCCAGGGAAAGTACCGAGGGACCTTCGGGCTTCCCCTGGGGAATCAAGGGGGGAGTATGAACACGAAAGGTAAATTCCTCGCGTTCGCAACCACCGGGTTCCTGGCCATAGGCCCAGCAGTGGCCCAGAGCGAAACGAACCCAACCAACCCCCTGGTGGGGGTTTGGCAGCTGTACTGGATGAGAGACCACATGGCCACCCAAGTGACTACCTGCGATTTTTTGGGAGGGAAACCAACTGGGATCCTCATCTGTCTCCCATCCGGAGTCTATTCGACACAGATCCTGGCCGGTCCCCCACCGGTCCAGAAGACTCCGGGCATACTGCCGTTCGCCACCGACAAGGAGAAAATTAATGCCCTCTTCGGCTACTTCGCCCATTTCGGCACCTATTCCACCGACAACCTGAATGTGACATGGCACATCCAAGCGGGTCTTGGGCCAGACTGGGTGGGTGTCGATGATACGATGTCCTATCAGGTATCCGGTGACAAACTAATAACATCGCAAATCCTCGAGTGGGGGGGCAATACATTTGAGCGAAGGGTGGAATGGAGACGCCTGGACGTGGAGCCCAAGGGGCAAGTCTATTCCCTGACCCGCGTGGAAGTGCTCGCGCCGGACGGCACGCCGGACCCGGAGCAGGGGAAGTGGATGGGAGACCACCCGACCGGGCAACTCATCGACCTGTCCGCTGGATACTACTCCCTGCAGGTCATGCAAGACCCTCATCTCCCATCGTTTTCAATATGGGGTGCACCGAAGAAGCATAAGCTGGCCGCCGCGCTCGGCTACTACGCCGACTATGGGACCTACACCTACGACCCGGCCACCGCCACTGCCATCAGCCACATGCTGGGTAGCTTGTGGCCGAACCTGCGTGGTCACGATCTGAAGACCCATCCCCAGATGGACGGGGACCGGTTCATAAACACCACCGATCCCATCGACGCCGGGAAGGGCAAGGCGCTGGTCTACCGCTGGACTTGGGAGGTGGTGAAATAAAGCGTTTCTTCAGTCTCGCATACGAAACAGCGAGGGGCCGACGAATTCGTCAATCCTGCGCAGATCCGCACCACAGATGGATCCTCGCGGCTTCGCCAAACTGTTGGTAGCGTCAATTAATATTTATAATGCGTCTCAATTTATTATAATAATGTCAAATCGATAAATTTTTTACAACTAGAGTTACCGTGCCGGCGCGCGACCCGCAGAAAGCGACATCCCTGAAAAGGACCCGTTTTACCCAGAGGTGCCTTGTGGGTCAATGCCTTTTCACAATTCCTTTGTCTTAATATTGAGAAGCATTCTCATCGTCTAAGGTCGTCCGCACAGCAGGCTGTGCGGTTTAACCACCAGGTTGCCTCCTGTGGATCCTGCGGTACCACCGTCGCGGTTGCCGGGCAGGTCTAAGCTTCCGGGTCTATGCCAGAGGCGAAGTCGCGGGACGCCATCGCCAAGGACCGGGCCCACGCCTTACGAATGGCCCGAGCTGCCCTTGAACGGCTGCCGTGTGCCTCTAGGAAAGCGGCAGCCTCCCTGGCTATCTCGAGGGCCACGGGTGGCAGCTCGGGCGCAGCCGTGGCCCTCCTGGCAATCTCTTGGCTACCGAGGGGCCCAGAGCCCACCAAAAGATGCTCAACAATTTTCCAGGCGGGAACACCCAAGGCCTCAGCAGATGCGTGGAGGTGGGCTGCGGCCTCGGGGCTGAGGCGCAAGCGCACTTCCTCGACTTGAATCTCCCGTCTCGGACGGCCCCCACCCTGTCCTTGGCCAACACCGGGATTCTTTGGGATTGCCAAGGGTTCACCTCCCGCCTCAAATAATCCCTACGCACGTATGCGAGGTCAAGAATGTTTTCAAGCCACTTCAACTTCTGATATCGGCTATTATGTAACTTCCAGTCTCAAGATAAGCCTTTTGAAATCAGCACATCCGAAAAACAGGTGCTGCTGTTGGCAAATTAATAGGGTTCTAGTTGAGAATGGGGCCTATTTTATGTGATTTTCATTAAGAATCCGACCTAATCACGCCGCGACGGGTCTACCATCTGGTCATCACCAATCAACCGGAGTTGAGCGCATGGCCTACCCGAACCTTACCCAGGAAGAGAGGCTGGTGAACGATCTACTCCTAGCAATGGCTGGAAAGGCGGCGAAGGGCGTCGATTCCTTTTCCGGCTGGATGATGGGCGGCCACGGACTCGCAGCGACCATCCTCGTGAGCCAGTTTGCCACCCTGGCCAAGCATCTTTCAGGTTGCGCGATCAAGTGGACCCTCTGCCTGTTCGTCGGCTCCTTGGTGTTCGGGATGCTGGAGAAATACGCAGCCCTCCTGGTGACATCGGCTTCGGCCGGCGCAAAGGTCGGGCGCGAAGCCTTCGCGCGGCACGAATTGGTGGATCCAAAAATCGAAGTCGTCATCCACAGCATGGAAATGGCCTACTTCCGCCCGCTCAGGTGGTTTGTCCACCGCAGCTTCGCGAAGATCTTGGCCGGAGACTTGAACTCTGGGCCTAGAAAGTTCATGAAGCTGGCGCAAATCCAAGGGTTACTATTGGTCGGCCAGTTCGTCTCAGTCATCGCATCGGTGTGGATCATCGCGGCGGGGTTCAGGTTCTAGACAAGGGGCCGGGGGCCACCGGGATGCTTGGGTGCTGCTAACGCTGGCCCGGGTCGGTCCGGGTCATTTTCAGCGACCCGGACCGTGCAAATCTGCATCAGCATTAGCTGGGTCCAGGGGGTCCAAGTTGTCCAACTTAAAGTGAGGGTATATAGGGAAGTGGAATGAAGGAAGGTTGGAAGAGGAAGGGTGTATATAGGAATTTGAAAAATGCCAGCTAAGCCGGGACACCTGGACCAAGCCAGTCGTGGCGCTGGTTTGCGCGGTCCGGGTCGCCTTTCCTGACCCAGGCCAACCCGGGACAGAATAAAAATCCCGCCCTTGGGGGACGGGATTTTTATGTGCTACGCAGACGGGGCCGGTGATCAGCCCCCAGTCAAGTATGCGTTGAAGGCGGCCCTGGCCCTCGAGAGCGAGGGGAAGGTGACGACACGCTCCCGGTTGCCGCCCCCACCCCGGAGCCTCTCCTCGTGAAGAGCGACCCGCCCCTCCCGCATTATGCCGCCCAGGGCCTTCCAGAACGCGCCCTCGCCCACAGCATGGTGTTCCCTATACTTGACACGAGACGCCTCGACGTAGGCCCCGTAAAGGGCAGCCTTGGGGACCACGACCTCGCTGTCGCCCCACTCCAGGACCTGCGGAAAGCCGGAGGTGCCCCGCTGGGGAATATCCCCGGCCTCGATGATTTCGGCCAGGAAACGTTCCGGGCCCCGCAGCGACGCAAGTTTCTGGTTCAGCAATCCATCTGTTGCCGGCGCTTGATTCACGTCGATCTCGGTCAGGTCGTAATCCAGCAGATATCGCAGAAGGTGCGGATAGCCGCCTTGTTCCATTCCCTCGCGCATGGCCCGGAAGAAGGCCTTGTCCTGCCTCCGCCCGTTGCCGACCTCGAACACGGCGAACCGGCGCTCGTCGTGCGTGGCTGGGACGACCCAGGTCTCGTTGCTCAGGATGGCCAAGCGTGTGAGGTTGTCCACAGTGAAAGGCTCCAGCCCCTTGCGCTCGATCACATGCTTGGTTCCGGTGATCAGGCCCTTCAGCCTTCCCTCGGTCGCCTTGTTCCCCGCCCAGGTGGCCTCGTCGGCCACGAACAGCAGATTGGACTCGAAGTGGGAGTTGAAGTTGCCGGTGAGGTAACGTTCGGAGTCGGCCACCATGGCGTGGGGCCCCAGTAGCCAGCAGATGCGCTCGATCAACGCATTCTTGCCGGTGCCCTTCTGCCCCTTGAACACGACGGCCACCAGGGGCTTCTCCCATGGCTTCTGGATCAGGTGCGCCATCCAGCCCAGCAACCACCGGCAGTGGGCCTCGTCGCTCTGGCAGACATTCTTCAGCGCGTGTTCGAGGAACATGTCCAAAGCCGGGTGATTCGCAGGGCCGTCGACCGGCTCCACCCGGAAGCCACGCCACATGTTGTAGAAACGGAGCTCCACAGCCTTGCCGGGGGCGAACACCAGGTCGTCAAACGTCCTACGCTCCGGGTGCTTCATCCACAGCTTGGAAAGCTCGTATTCCTTGCCGTCCCCCAACTGGATCTTCCGGTTGGCCATAAGATCATGGAAGTCGCGCACCCGCATGTGCTGGAGCTTCGGCTCCCCGTCGGGCCCCGTGGTCTCGCGCAGCACTCGGGTGCCGGAACCGGCCACCAATGCGAACTCCTTGTTCAGGGCCAGGACCGGATCGGGGGTAGCTGCGTTTTCCCCCTCGCCCTCGGCCGCCTCCACGGGCGTGAAGACGGCCTCAGGGGCAGCACTCCCGGGCCGGTTCTCCCCGTGCTTGTAAGCGTTGCGGACTTTCACCTCCAGTTCGTCAGCATCCCAGGGCGGGGTGCACCGGTCGTTCCAGTGCTCCAGCATCAGGTCCAGGGTGGTGTCCTGGTCGCAGCCAAGATCCTTGCACTGGGCCGCGACCTTGAAGGTCTGATTGTCGCCGCCCTGGTCCTGGACGGCCACGGGGGCGGCCTTCAGGTAGGCGATGACCCGCTCTACAGCACGTTCCTGATCAACCCCCGGCAGAGGAGCACGATCAACAGGCCCAGTGCTGCAGCTATAGCCTAGGCGGCTAATAAGCCAAGCAGGGGCGGGAGAAGGAAGTGCAGGGCCCGGGAGAGCTTCGTAGGGGTGGCCGTCGATCTCGGAGCCGGGGCCGACGATGAGCTGGCCGGCCGAGCGGATGTCGAGGCCTTCGCCGAGGACGTCGACGCCGCCTTTGAGGGGCTCGTCGCAGACGTAGATGAGGTGCTGGCCGCCGGTCGGGGTCCGGTGCTGCAGAGTGACGGGGAAGTCGAAGCCTTCGTTTTCGAGCAGAAGGAGGGTCTGGTCACCTTTCTTGCCTTTTTTGGTGTCAACGTCTACGACCACGAGGGCCTTGTCGTCGCCGAAGCGGCCGGTGAAGATGCCGACGTTGAAGGGGTGGGTGGAGAACCACTGGGTGATGACGTCCCGGTCCCGGGTCGCTTCCTGCTGCCAGCCCGGGTGGGTCGGGAGCTTGCCGTTGCGACGGCAGGGGAAGATCCAGAAGCCGCGCTCCGCGAGTGACAGTGCGTGTTCAAGTGTCGGGTTCATCTCGGTCCTTTGTCGTTTGTCGTGGAGATGCCGGCCGCAGGTTCATGGCCGGGCGTCGATGGGTTCAGCGGTTGGCGGGAGTAGCCGTAGCGAGGCCAAAAGGCCTCGCCAGCGCGTCCAGATGATCGAGGGCGGCCTCCAGGGTCCGGTCCATATTCCGCAGCCCCTGGAGGCTTTTGCGGGCCGCTGCGATGAGCCAGGGGTTGCCGGCGCGGAGGGGCGCGGCCGCATGGTCACGGAGCACGAAGTCAACCAGCAGGAGGGCCTCTGCGGCCGCGTCCTGCTGTTCGTCAATCTGCCGACGAACCCGGGCCAGGGCCTGACTGAGGTCCCGGCCCACGTTCGGCATGGCCGTGGGGGTGACTGGCGGGCGGCTCACTCGGCCACCGGGAGCTGTGCGCCCTTGAGCGCATCGGCCAAGGGCATAAGGATGTCCCCCCACGCCACGTTGGAAAGGTATTCGGCCTCCCGGATTTCCTTGAGGGCATCCTGCGCACAGTCGACGCTGAGGGGGTCGAGCCGCCGCAACTTTGCGGTGAGCCTGTCTTCCAAGAACCACTCGACGAACGGGCGAGCATCAAGCGATGTGATTTCCCACCAGGATGAGACCGTCTCACACAACTCGCGCAGAGGGTGGCCAGCGACCTTCTGGAAGAGCCGGTCCAGCTCCGCGACGTCCCGGGCAGAAGCCGTGGTATCATGGGGGGTCGGTTCTTCAAAGCTCTTCGTCGCGGCCCCGGTGCTCGTCCCGCCGGGGCTTTTTGCGTTGGGGGTCTCCAGCTTGGCGGCCATGGGTCACGCTCCCTTCTGGGCGCAGCCGTCGAGCCAACGTTCGACGTCGGAACGCTTGTAGCGGACAAGGCCACCAATCTTGATGAAGTCGGGCCCGATGCGCCGAACACGCCAATCGGAGAGGGTGGCCACGGCCACGGAGAGTTCCTTGGCGAGGCCCTGTGGCGTCCACAAGCCGTCGCGGTTGTCCAGGGGGTGCGGCTCCTGGTGGAGCTGAGCGGGGATGAAAGCGGGGGTCATGTTGGCTCCTAACTGATTGAGGTTGGGGGTGGTGCTGCAGTAACTCGATGTGAGGGTCCAGCCGGTGAGGGGCAATATCGTCGCTCTTCGTCGATGGGCTCCGATGGTGCCGACCTGCCCGGCGCACAAAGGCTCACGCGTGGAGTGGGTGGCGCTGCCACCCGCCGCTGCAGTTCCGGAGAAGCTCGGGCTTGCATGTCGTGGATCTCCTTGGTTGATAACCCGGGTAGGTTCGGACCGGATAGGGCTCATGCCGTGAGCCGTCGTCGCCGGGATGCGGTGGCGCTGACCCGTCCATCACGGAAAGCCCGCGCGAGGAGTGGGTGGCGCTGCCACCCGCCGCTGCAGTTCCGGAGAAGTTCGGGCTTGCACGTCGGGGATCTCCTTGGTTGCTAACCCAGGTAGGTTCGGACTTGAGGCAACCGCTGCTGGCGGTTGTTGTTGTTGTTCGGGATGTGATGGCATCGACCGTCTCCTTCCACGTAAGCTCACGCCGGACGAGGCTATTCCGAGTAGCCGTTGTCGTCCGGGTCGGGGCCGACCACGGCACCGGCCGCCTACCCGTCGCTGGTCACGCCCCCGGCAGCGAAGCCCAGGGGTCTCCCTCTCCGTCTCCCTGGAAATGTGCCCATAGTGTGCCCAGGCACGAAAAATTCAGGACATCTGGCGCCTTTTAAAAGAAAAAGGAAAAGCCCTGAAACCTTTGTGTTTCAGGGCTTGTGTGGCGGAGAGATAGGGATTCGAACCCCAGTACCGGTCACCCGATAACCTGATTTCGAGTCAGGCGCATTCGACCACTCTGCCATCTCTCCAGGGCAGCCAGTGTATCAGGTTTTTACGCCTGGTCGCGCCGGCGCCGGCGCGCGCGGCCTATGCTGGGGAGACAAGGAGCGGTCATGCAAGGCGGTCGCGGGAAGAGCGGGCCCCAGCCGTGGGCGGAGGCGGAGATCACGGAGGGCCTGGCCTCCAGGTTCGCCCGCAACACCCTGGAGGCGGTGCGGAGGGAGTACCCCAACAAGCTGGACCACGTGCTGGCGGGCCCCCAGGACGTGCTGCCGCCCGGCCGGCTGCATCCGGCCTTCTACGGATGCTTCGACTGGCACTCGGCGGTGCACGGGCACTGGATGCTGGCGCGGCTGCTGCGGCGGTTTCCGGGCCTTCCGGAAGGACCGGACCTCCGGGCGGTGCTGGACCGGCACCTGGCGCCGGAACGGATCAGCGTGGAAGTGGCGTACTTCGTGAACCCGGCCCACCGGGGCTTCGAGCGGACCTACGGCTGGGCCTGGCTGCTGAAGCTGGCCGGGGAGCTGGGCGCCTGGGCGGAGGCCCGGGCCTGGGCCGAAGCGCTGCGGCCCCTGGCGGAGGCGGTGGCGGCGGCGTTCCGGGATTACCTGCCCGGCCTGGCCTATCCCAACCGGGTGGGCACCCATGCCAACACGGCCTTCAGCCTGAACCTGGCCCTGGACTACGCGCGCACCGCCGGGGACCGGGCCCTGGAAGCGCTCCTGGAGGACCGGGTGCGGGCCTTCTTCGCCCGGGACCGGAACGGGCCCCTGGCCTGGGAACCCAGCGGGGAGGACTTCCTCTCCCCCTGCCTGGAGGAGGCGGCCCTCGTGGGCAAGGTGCTGGACCGGGAGGCCTTCCACGCCTGGCTGGCGGCTTTCCTGCCGGACCTGCTGGCGGGAACCCCGCTGGAACCCGCCAAGGTGGGGGACCGGACGGATCCCAGGACCGTCCACCTGGACGGGCTGAACCTGAGCCGGGCCCGGTGTCTCACCGCCCTGGCCGCCGCTCTGGGGCCCGGGGACCCCAGGGCCGCCGGCCTGGAACGGGCCGCCCGGGATCATGCCCGGGCGGCGCTGCCCCACGTGGTGTCAGGCCGTTACGTCGGCGACCACTGGCTGGGCACCTTCGCCGTGCAACTGCTCTGACCTGGTCACCCCCGCTTCCTCTGGAAGAACCCCTGCAGCTGCTCCCGGCACTCCGCTTCCAGCAGCCCGCCCTGGAACTCCACCTGGTGGTTCAGGTTGGCTCCCCGCAGTTGGGTGGCCCAGCGGCTGATGCCCACCTTGGGGTCCGGAGCGCCGAACACCACCCGGGCCACCCGGGCCTGGAGCAGGGCGCCGTAGCACATGAGGCAGGGCTCCAGGGTCACGTACAGCACGGCGCCGGGTATGCGGTAGTTGCGCAGCCAGGCGCCGGCGCTGCGCAGGGCCATGATCTCCGCGTGGGCGGTGGGGTCATTGCTGGACACCGGGCAGTTCTGCCCGAGGGCCAGGAGCTGCCCCTCCAGCACCAGGGCGGCGCCGATGGGCACCTCGTTCAGGCAGTCCGCCTGGTACGCCTCCTCCAGGGCGAGCTTCATGAAATGGATGTCGTCGCCCGAGAACATGGAAGCCTGTCCAAGTCGCACCTGGATTATACGGTGAACCAGCGCCTACGGCTTCCGGGACGGCGCCCTCCCGGTCATCTCGCCGAACACCCGCTCCAGCTCCTGCCGTTCGTCGTTGCAGCCCAGGGCCTGGAGGGCCTCCCGCAAGGGCCTGAACACGGCGGTCTCCTCCTCCCGCCGGCGCTCCATGACCCAGGAGCGCTCATGGTTGGGCAGGGAGGTCAGGGGGCGATGGTCCAGGTGCTCCCAGACGCTCCGGAACCACTCGCGCATGGCCAGGTAGTTGCCCTGGGCACGCAGTTCCGCCGCCACCGCCCGGTGCACTGCGTACGGCAGCCAGTCCCGCCAGTCGCCCCGGGGGCTCCAGAAGGCGGTGCCCTGGGCCAGGGCCAGCGCCGACGGGTGCCGGGGGTGGAACCGGGCCCAGCTGATCCAGGCCCGCCACAGGTAGGTGCGGTTGGGCCAGGAGCGGATGGCCTGCTCCAGTCGGGGCAGGGCCTGTTGGGCGGCGTCGGCCCACCGTTCGGGGTTGGGCTTCCAGGGGGCCGAGGGGGCGAACTCCAGGGTCACCAGGGCCCGGGCCGCATCCTGGGCCAGGGTCGGTTCCAGGCGCGGGTCGGGCATGCGCCGGAGCAGGAGGTCGAAACGCTCCCGGCGGGCGGCCAGGTGATCCGGCTGGGCCTCCACCACCCGCTGCAGCCTCTGGAGCATGGCGGGTCCCTGGCTGTCCAGGAGGGCGGCCAGACTCCCGGAGTTGGGGCAGGTGGTGCCGGTGGCCCGCAGTTCCTCGCCCCGGTACAGCGCCCACCGGGGGCCCGGGCCCCAGCCGTGGCGGGCGACGCGCTGCTCATGGGCCTGGCGGTCGGCCACCTCCCAGCGCAGTTCCGAAGGGGACCAGGGCGCCAGCTCCGGAGCCTGGCGCAGGGCGCTCCATTCCAGGATCCAACTGGGCATGCCGCCCACCACCAGGCGCAGGGGCGGCTCCACGGGCGGCATGGGCGGGGCATCGCCGCTCCGGTCCATGGCCTGGGCGATGAGCCGCCGCCAGGCGATGGCGGCCTCTCCGGAACCCATGAGCTGGGAACTTCCGAATACCGCGGCCTCCCGCACCCCGTTGCGGCCGGCCCAGTGCCGGGACTCCCCCAAAGCGTGCGCCGCCAGGTCCCGGGACCCCTGGCCGGCCAGGGCCAGGGCCCGCAGGCCATGGAGGGTGCCCTGCAGCCGGCAATAGTCCTCCCAGCCCCGGGGAGTCACGGGTTCCGGGGGCACCTGGGGAGCCAGCCCGGCCAGGACCTTCAAGGCGCCGTTCCAGTCCCGGCGGCGCAGGCTGGGCGCCACCAGGCGGCTCACCATGCCCGCCTCCGGCCACGGGTCGCCGGGCACCGGGAGGCACAGATCGTCCAGGTGGTCCAGAGGCAGCCCGGCGGCGTCCGTCATCTCCACCCAGAACGTGGCCAGGTCCAGGTCGTACGGGTCCTGGCGCAGGGCCTGCTCCAGGCTGCGGGCGGCCTGGGCGCAGAGCTTGCGCATGCGGCCGGACTGGCCCACGTCCCAGTGGGCCAGGTGGGAGGCCACGGCCGCGGCCTCCCATTCCCAGTCGGGCAAGGCGATGACCTTCTCGAAAGCGTCGGCCACCTCCCCGTACAGGTCATCGGCCATGGCCTCCCCCTGGGGCCCGGCCAGGCTGATGCGGGCCGGAACCTGGGCGCCGCGGTCCTCGGGCCCCGCATGCCAGGCCGGGACCTGGATCCGTCCGGACCGGTCCAGGTCCCGGACCCTTCCCCGCAGCATCTGGAAGGCCTGGGCCAGGGACTCCAGCAGGGCCTCCCCCTGGTCCGGGTGCTCCCGCAGGAACTCCTCCCGCGCCTCCCACCGGGGCTTGCCGCCGCGGGCGTGGATGGCGTCCAGCACCTCCTCCCCCTGGGGCAGTCCGGCGCCGTGGCCCGCCTCCTCCCCCCTGGGGGTCAGGAGCAGCCAGTGGGGCCCCGCCCCCCAGCCCCGGCGGTTCCACAGGTCCTGGGCGGCGGCGGCTCCGAGGGGCTCCAGGATGAAGTCGCCCCCGGTGATGAGCTTCTGGAAGACCGGGTCACCGGCCTTGGCCAGGGGGTTGTAGTCCCCCGGGCGCAGGCACAGGGCCCAACGGGGGTAGCGGGGGTCGGCGGCGCGCCGGCGCTGGAGGAAGTCCTCCCAGGGGGAGCTGGCGGCGAGGGTGCAGGTGACCAGCAGGGCGGGAATGAACCGAAAGTACGTCATTAACCATTAGTGCTGCCAAAAGCGTCCCGGATCCAGGGTCCCGGTGGAATTTTTCCCCAGGATGCTCTGGGCCGCCAGATGGCCCACCGCCAGGCCCGAGGTCATGCCGTGCCCGCCCAGCCCGGCCACCCAGTGCAGGGAGGGATTGCGCGGGTCCGGGCCCAGGACGAAACCCCGGTCCGGGGCGAAGGTGCGCAGCCCGCACCACAGCCGGGCCACCTGGGCATCCTCCAGGGCCGGCACCCGTTCCTGCACCGAGCCGGCCAGGGCTTCCAGGACCGCCGGGTCGTGGACCGGCTGCCGCCCCCGGGGCGGCAGGTCCACCAGGCTCTCGTCGCAGGGGCACAGGAGGGTCCCGCCGGACTCGGGGCGCAGGTACAAGGGCCGGTCGGCCCACCAGGCCCAGGGCTGGTCCGGGGGGCAGGGGGCGCTGCTCCAGGCCAGGTGCCGGCGCAGGGGCCGGAGGTCCAGGTCCAGGCCCCCGGCCATGCGCCCCACCTCCCCGGCCCAGGCTCCGGCGGCGTTCACCAGGATCCGGGCGCGCACCGGCCCCAGGTCCGTGTCCACCCGGAACCCCTCCCCCGCCGGCTGGATGCCCAGGGCGCGGCAGCCGAAGCGCAGGCGCGCCCCGGCGGCCCGGGCCCGGCGGGCGCAGTGGCGCAGTTGGGCGTGGATGTCGATGATGCCGTCCCCGCCCAGGCCCAGCCACTCGACCGCGGCCATTCCGGGCAGGGGTGAGCCGGCCCCCTCCCGGAAGGCCAGCCCGAAGGCCCGGGCCTCCTCCCCCAGGGCCCGGGTGCCCCCCGGTTCCGCCCCCAGCAGGTAGCCGCCCCCGGGCGGCAGCAGGAGCCCCGCCCTGGCCAGGCGCTCCCGGCCCTGGATGGCGAGGGCGGTGTGCCCGGGCCGCCCGGTGAGTTGCCGGGCGATGCCGGCGTTGTGCCCGCTGGCGTAGAACCCCGGCAGGTCCTCCCGCTCCACCAGGAGCACGCCCCGCTGGCCGGCTTCGGCCAGGTGCCAGGCGGTGGAGAGCCCGGCGATGCCGCCGCCAATGATGAGAATTTCAATATTTTCTTGATGCATTCAAGAACCCCGCCCCATTCTGCCAGCCTTGACCCGGAGGGGGAGCGGCGCGATGCTGGGTTATCCCCCCCCCGGGTGGGGTGGGGTAGGAGGCGACGATGATCCGGCTCAAGATCCAGGGCATGAGTTGCAAGAACTGCGTGGCCCACGTGAAGGCGGCCCTGGCCGGGGTGCCGGGCGTGGCGGGGCCGGTGGAGGTGAGCCTGGAGGCCGGGGAAGCCCGGGTGCCGGGCAGCCCCGACCCCGAGGCCCTGGTGGCGGCGGTGGCGGACGAGGGCTATGCCGCCGTGCTGGTGCCCTGATGGAGGGCTGCTGCCCAGGCCTGCGGCTGGACCCGCAGGTGCGGGAGGACGCCCGGCGCCGCCTGCTGTCCGTGCGCGGCCATGTGGAGGGCATCCTGCGCATGCTGGAGGACGAGTCCGTCTACTGCGCGGACGTGCTCAAGCAGCTGAAGGCCGTGGGCGGCGCCCTGGACAAGGTGGGATCCCTGGTCCTGGCCAGCCACCTGCGCCAGCACGTGGTCACCGCCCACGAGCGCGGCGACGAGGCGCGCATCGTCGCCGAGCTGCTGGAGATCCTCAAGTACCGTTAGGAGCCTGTCATGGGCGTCAGCACGTTCCGGGTGGAAGGCATGAGCTGCGCCAGCTGCGTGCGGCGGGTGGAGCGGGCCCTGGCCGCGGTGCCGGGGGTGGAGGCGGTGCGGGTGAACCTGGCCACCGAGGAGGCCGCGGTGGAGGGCCAGGGGTTCCAGGAGGCGGACCTGGCCGGGGCCCTGGCGGCACGGGGCTACCTCCTGGTGGCCGAACCGTCGCCGGAGACGCACCGGGACCAGGTGCGCCGGGCCGGGCTGCGGGCGGGGGCCGCCTGGGCCCTCACCCTGCCCCTCCTGGCCGGGATGGTGCCCGGAACACACCTGCACCTGCCCTGGCCGGTCCAGGCGGCGCTGGCGGCCTTGGCGGCCTTCGGCGCCGGCAGCGGGTTCTTCCTGCGGGCGGCGCGCCAGGCCTGGGCCCGGGAGACCACCATGGACACGCTCATCGCCCTGGGCGCCGCGGTCACCTGGGCTTTCGGCCTGCACGAGGGGCTGCAGGGCCGGGCGCACCTGCCCTTCGAGGCGGCGGCGGGGCTGGTGGCGTTCCTGCTCACGGGCAAATGGCTGGAAGCCAAGGCCAGGCACCGGGCCGGGGACAGCCTGGAGGCGCTGCTGCGCCTGGCCCCGGACACGGCCCTGCGCCTGGGCCCGGACGGCGCCGAAGAGCCGGTGCCCACCCGGCTCCTGCGCCCGGGGGACCGGGTGCGGGTGAAGCCCGGGTCGGCGGTGCCGGTGGACGGGGTGGTGGTCTCGGGCCGGGCGGAGGTGGAGGAGGCCCTGCTCACCGGGGAGCCCCTGCCGGTGGCCAAGGGCCCCGGCGACCCGCTCATGGCCGGGGCCCTGGTGCACGGCGGCGCCCTGGAACTGCGGGCCGAGGCCACCGGCCAGGACACCTGGCTGGCCCGCCTGGCCCGGCAGGTGGCCCAGGCCCAGACTTCCCGGGCTCCGGCGCAGGCCTTGGCGGACCGCGTCTCGGCGGTGTTCGTGCCGGTGATCCTGGCACTGGGGCTGGCGACCCTGGCGGGGTGGTGGTGGACCGCCGGCACCCTGGCCGCCGCCTGGCGCCCGGCGGTGACCGTGCTGGTGATCGCCTGCCCATGCGCCCTGGGCCTGGCCACCCCGGTGGCCATGGCCGCCGCCCTGGGCACCGCCGCCCGGGACGGGCTGCTGGTGCGGGACGCCGCCGCCATGGAAGCCCTGGCCCGGATCACCGACCTGGCCTTCGACAAGACCGGCACTCTCACCCGGGGCCGTCCGGCCCTCCTGGACGTGCGGCCCGGGAGCGCGGACCGGGACCAGGTGCTGCGCCTGGCCGCGGCCCTGGAGCGGGACTCCGAGCACCCGGTGGCCCGGGGCATCCGGGCCGCCGCCTCGGGGCTGGACCTCCCCCCGCCGGAAGCCTTCCGCAGTCGGGCGGGGCTGGGAGTGGAAGGCCGGGTGGAAGGGCGGGACCTGCGCCTGGGCGGCGCCGCCTTCCTGGGCCTGGACCTGCCGCCGGCGCCCCCTCATGGCCTGGTGGTGGGGCTGGCGGATGGGTCCGGCCTGCTGGGCGCCCTGCTCCTGGCGGACACCCGGCGCCCGGAGGCCCCGGCGGCGGTGGCGGCCCTGGCCGCCCAGGGGCTGCGCCTGCACCTGCTCAGCGGCGACACCCAGGAAGCGGCCGCGGACCTGGCGGCCGGCCTGGGCATCGCCAGCGTCCAGGGCGGCCTCACGCCCGCCGGCAAGCGCGCCTTCATCCAGGACCTGCAGGCCCGGGGCGCCGTGGTGGCGTTCGCCGGCGACGGCGTGAACGACGCTCCGGCCCTGGCCCAGGCGGACGCCGGCATCAGCCTCCCCGGGCTGGACGCGGCCCAGGCGGCGGCACCCCTCAACCTGCTGCGGGAGGGGCTGGAACCCCTGCTCCAGGCCCGGCGCCTGGCCCTGCGCACCCGGGCCGTGGTGCGGGAGAACCTTGCCTGGGCGTTCGGCTACAACCTGGTGCTGGTGCCCCTGGCGGCTCTGAACCTCCTGGACCGCTTGGGCGGCCCCATGCTGGCGGGCGCCGCCATGGGCCTGAGCTCCCTCACGGTGGTGCTCAACGCCCTGCGCCTGCGCCGCTAGAATCTGACCCGCAACCCGGCACGGTAGTAATTGTCGGTCACCGTGGCCGCCTCCAGGAAGACCGTGACGCCCTGCCAGGGCCGGCGCCACTTCACCGGCAGGCAGTACGAAATGACCGCGTGGCCGGTCACGCTGCCGAGGCAGATGAGACGCATGGTGCCGCGGTTGGGGTGGCGGGGCAGCAGCGGGTTGCGCTCGTAGCGGCCCAGGAAGGTAAGCTGCTCGGACTGGGCGCAGTCCATGGCCACCACTGCCAGGTAGCCAAGTTCCCAACCGGTGTCGGCGGCGGTCCAGGGCTCCGGGGTCCATGCGCCGGCGGTCCGGGAAACGACGAGCAGGCCGAGGGCCAGGGTCAAAGACCTTGTGAAAGAATTCATATTCCAGCGGGGGTTGACCAGGAGGATTGGGAGGGTGAACCGGGGATTTAGTTATATATAAATTGTTTAATTAATTTAAATCACGTTGTGGTAGTCAATTTGTTTACTTTGTTTATTTAATAATTTACAACTTGAATAAAAATATAATCATTTAATTTAAATTCGCCACCTTTTCAGATAGCCTAAAAAAAGGATTGTTTTATCTTTTAAGTGCTAGCTAATCTTGCCAAGGGGTAGGTGCACCGTGCGCCGGTTCGTCCAGCTGATGGTCCTGGTGGTGATGATCCTCGCCGGATCCGTGCCTGGGCTCTACCTGCTGGGGCCCTCCCGGCCCCTGGCCTGCTGCGCCTCCATGGACCCCAAGCCCTGCCCCTGCCGGGATGCGGACCGGTCTCCGGGGCCCACCGCCCCCTGCGGGCCGGGCATGACGATCCCGGCGGCCCTCCTGGCCCTTCCCGGGGCGCCGTCCCAGGCCCGGCCGGGACGCCGGGAGCCGGCTCCCTTCCCCCGGAAGCACCCGGCGGGGATCCTCGCCCGGCTGCGGGCGGCCGGCCCGGGCCTCCAGCCCCGGCCCGGTCCCGCCCCCCCCGGCGGGTCCGGCGACCTCCAGGCCAGGCTCACGGTGTTCAGGATTTGAGAGGTAATCTCGATTCGTTTCGAACGATCGGTTGACCTTTTCAAGTCCAACACCGGAGCATCCCATGCGCATGCCCTTGCGCCTGGCCCTGTGCCTCATCCCCCTGGCGGGATGGACCCAGGCCCAGGTCCCCACGCCCCCTCCTCCCGTCCAGGATCCGGCCGGCCCCGACGATCCCCTCCTGACCTCCCTGATCCAGGAAGCCCTGGCCGGGAACCCGGACCTGGCCCAGGCCAAGGTCCTGGTGGACGCCGACCGGGAGCGCATCCCCCAGGCCCGGACCCTGCCCGACCCCACGCTGACCCTGGGCATCCAGAACGACAGTTTCAACAAGATCGAGGTGGGGCAGATGGAGACCAGCTTCTACCAGGTGATGGTCACCCAGCCCCTGCCCTGGCCGGGCAAGCGCGCCATGCGCGGCGAGGTCGCCAGGCTGGGGGCCCAGGCCACGGAGGCGGCCACGGAACGCACCCGCCTGACGGTGGAGGCGGACGTGCGCCGGGGCTACTATTCCCTGCTCCTGGTGCGCGGCCAGCTGCGCCTGCTGGGGGACCAGGCCCTGTTCCTCAAGCAGGCGGAGGAGACCGCCCGCAGCCGCTACGAGGTGGGCCAGGGGTCCCAGGCGGACTTGCTGCGGGCCCAGCTTGAGCGCACCCGGCTGGACCAGGCCCGCTCCCAGCTCCAGGCCCAGGAACGCACCAGCCTGGCCGTGCTCAACCGGGTGCGGGGCACGGCATCCGACACTCCTGTCCCCACCCGGCAGACCCTGGACCAGGTGCCGGACCCCCAGCCGGCGGCGCCGGACTTCCTGGACCAGGCGGAGGCCCGGAGCCCCGAGCTGAAGGCGGCCAGGCTCGGGGTCCAGCAGGCCGAGCGCGGCGTGGACCTGGCCAGGCTCGAGCGCCATCCGGACTTCTCGGTGAGCGCCGGATACATGCCCCGGGGCGGGCTGGAGCCCATGTGGACCGCCAGCGTGGGCATCACCCTGCCGGTCTGGCGCAAGCACAAGCAGAGCCGGGCGGTGGCCGAGCAGGAGTACCGCCGCACCGCTTCGGCCTGGGATGTGGAACGGGTGCGCTGCCTCCTGGCCCAGCGGGTCCAGGAACGCCAGGGCGACCTGGACGCGGACCTGCAGGTGATCCGGCTCTACCGGGCCGGGCTGCTGGTGCAGAGTGAAAGCACCTTCCGGGCCACCCTGGCCCAGTTCGTGGTGGGCAAGGTGCCTTTCCTGGCGGTCCTGGAAGCCCTGAACGGCTGGGTGGCCGACCAGAGCGGGCTGCTCCAGGCCCAGGCCCAGGCCCAGGCGGTGCGCATCGCCCTGGATGAGCTGAACCTGGGCGCCACTCCGGCCATCGCCGCGTCGGCCCTGCCCGGGGGCGCCGGCATGGGCGGCGCCGCCCCGAGCGCCGGCGGCGCCGCGGCCAGGTCCGCCGGCGCCCCGGCGGCGGGCGGCGACTCCGGCTCCTCCTCCTCATCCTCCGGTTCCATGTAGGCGAGGCTCAGACCATGGTCAACGCAACCCGACCCCCCAAATCCTACCTGGCCCGCACCGCCGGGCTGATGGTCCTGGCCCTGGCGGTGGGCTCCGGAGGCACCTGGCTGGCCCTGCGGCACCGGGCCCAGACCCAGCAGGCCCAGGCCGCCAAGGACGCCGATCCGATCGTCTTCTACCGCAACCCGATGAACCCCGCCATCACCTCGCCCACTTTCATGAAGGACGAGATGGGCATGGATTACATCCCCGTCCACGAATCCGACCTCAAAGGCCAGGAGGGGCCCGCGGTGGAGGGCCTCGCCGCGGTCAAGATCGACAGCGAGCGCCAGCAGCTCATCGGCCTCACCACCGCCCCGGTGGCGGAAGGCCCGGTGGGCGGCGACATCCGCACCACCGCCCGGGTGGCGGTGGACGAGACCCGGATCCGCCACATCCACGTGAAGGTGGACGGCTACGTGGAGAAGCTGTTCGTGGATTTCGTGGGCATGCCGGTGGCCAAGGACCAGCCGCTGTTCACCTATTTCAGCCCCGACTTCGTCAGCGCCCAGGAGGACTACCTCCTGGCCCTCAAGACCCAGAAGAGCCTGGCCGGCGGATCCCTGGCCGGCAGCGGCGCCGACCTGCTGGACGCGGCCAGGCGCCGCATGGCCCTGTGGGACGTGCCCGCGGGCGCGATCGCCGAGCTGGAGAGGACCGGCGAGGTGCGCAAGTCCCTCACCCTCTACTCGCCCATCACCGGGGTGGTGACCGCCAAGACCGCGGTGGAAGGCATGCGCCTGGGCCCGGCCGACACCCCCTTCGAGATCACCGACCTCGCCACCGTCTGGGGCGTGGCCGACGTGTACGAGCCCGAGATCCAGCGGGTGAAGGTGGGCATGCCCGCGGACCTGACCCTGGGCACCTTCCCGGGGAAGGCCTTCCACGGCCGGGTGGCCTTCATCGATCCCCAGGTGGACCCCAAGAGCCGCACGGTCAAGGTGCGGGTGGACCTGGCCAACCCCAGGGGCGAGCTGAAGCCGGAGATGTACGGCGAGATGGTGCTCCGGAGCCAGGCCCGCCGGGGCCTGGTGATCCCGGTGGACGCGGTGCTGGATTCGGGCGCCCGCAAGATCGTGTTCGTGGCCCTGGGGGACGGCCGCTTCGCCCCCCGGGAGGTGCAGGTGGGCGACAACCTGGGCGAGACGGTGGAGGTGCGCTCCGGCCTGAAGCAGGGCGAGTCCGTGGTCACCCGGGCCAACTTCCTGGTGGATTCCGAGTCCAGGCTCAGGGCGGCGCTGGCCCAGTTCGCCGGCAAGCCGTCTCCGGCCGGCGCCGCCGGGCCCGCCCCCGCGGCGAAGCCCTAGGAGCCTGTCCATGATCAAGAAAATCATCCGCTTCTCCGCCGAGAACCGGCTCCTGGTCATCGCATGCGGGATCATCGCCCTGTTCATCTCCTTCTGGGCCATGCGCACCATCCCCCTGGACGCCCTGCCGGACCTGAGCGACACCCAGGTGATCGTCTACTCCCGCTGGGACCGCAGCCCGGACCAGGTGGAGGACCAGGTCACCTACCCCATCGTCGCCGCCCTGCTGGGGGCGCCCAAGGTCAAGGCGGTGCGGGGCCTGTCGGACTTCGGCTTCTCCTACGTGTACGTGATCTTCGAGGACGGCACCGACATCTACTGGGCCCGCTCCCGGGTGCTGGAGTACCTGAGCAAGATCACCGCCTCCCTGCCCTCCGGGGTGAAGACCGAGCTGGGGCCCGACGCCACCAGCGTGGGCTGGGTCTACCAGTACGCCCTGGTGGACACCAGCGGCAGGCAGAGCATTGACGAGCTGCGCTCCACCCAGGACTGGTTCCTGCGCTACGCGCTGCAGGCCGTTCCGGGCGTGGCGGAGGTGGCCACCGTGGGCGGCCAGGCCCGCCAGTTCCAGGTCAACCTCAACCCCAACGCCATGGCCGCGTACCGGGTCACCATCGACAAGGTGATCGGCGCCGTGAAGGCCGCCAACAACGAGGGCGGCGGCCGGCTGGTGGAATACAGCGGCCGGGAGTACATGGTGCGCGGGCGGGGCTACGCCAGGACCACCCAGGACCTGGCCGGCGCCGTGCTCAAGGCCGAGAACGGCACCCCGGTGCGGCTGGGCGACGTGGCCACGGTGACCCTGGGCCCGGAGTTGCGCCGGGGCCTGGCCGACCTGGACGGCAAGGGCGACGCGGTGGGCGGCATCGTCATCATGCGCCAGGGGGAGAACGCCCTGCACGTGATCGACCGGGTCAAGGAGAAGCTGGAGACCCTCAAGGCCTCCCTGCCCCCGGGGGTGGAAGTGCTGCCGGTCTACGACCGCTCCAGCCTGATCGAGCGGGCCATCGCCACCGTGAAGGACAAGCTGGTGGAGGAGATGGTCATCGTCTCCCTGGTGATCCTGGTGTTCCTGTGGCACATCCCCTCGGCCATCATCCCCATCGTCACCATCCCCCTGAGCGTGGCCCTGGCCTTCATCCCCATGCTGCTCCTGGGCCAGAACGCCAACCTCATGTCCCTGGCCGGCATCGCCATCTCCATCGGCGTGCTGGTGGACGGCGCCATCGTGGAGGTGGAGAACGCCTACAAGAAGCTGGAGCGCTGGAACAGTTCGGGCCGTCCCGGGGACTTCCACCACGTGCGCCTGGAGGCCCTGCTGGAGGTGGGGCCCAGCGTGTTCTTCTCCCTGCTGGTGATCGCCATCGCCTTCATGCCGGTGTTCACCCTGGTGGACCAGGAAGGCCGGCTGTTCCGGCCCCTGGCCTACTCCAAGAACCTGGCCATGGCCATCGCCGCCATCCTGGCCATCACCGTGGACCCGGCCATGCGCATGCTGTTCGCCCGCATGGACCCGTTCCGGTTCAAGCCCCGGTGGCTGGCCTGGTGCGCCACCCAGGCGCTGGTGGGCAAGTACTACCCCGAGGAGAAGCATCCCGTCAGCGCGCTGCTGCAGCGCATCTACGAGCCCCCCTGCCGGTTCGTGCTGCGCCACGCCAAGGCCACCATCGGCGTGGCGGTGCTCATGATCGCGGTCACCGTGCCGGTGTTCATGAAGCTGGGGTCCGAGTTCATGCCCCGCCTGGGCGAGGGCACCCTGCTCTACATGCCCTCCACCCTGCCGGGCATCAGCGAGACCGAGGCCCAGCGCATCCTGCAGGTCCAGGACCGGCTCATCCGCACCGTGCCGGAAGTGGCCCGGGTGTTCGGCAAGGCCGGGCGGGCCGACACGGCCACCGACCCGGCGCCCTTTTCCATGATGGAGACCGTGATCGAGCTCAAGCCCGAGGACCAGTGGCGCACCCACGACCGCTGGTACAGCTCCTGGGCCCCCGGCTGGCTGAAGGGCATGCTGCGCCCGTTCTGGCGCGACCGCTACACCGAGGAGGAGATCGTCGACAGCCTGGACCAGGCGGTGCGCCTCCCGGCCATCCCCAACGCCTGGACCATGCCCATCAAGGCCCGCATCGACATGCTCGCCACCGGCATCCGCACCCCCGTGGGCCTGAAGGTCAGCGGCCCGGACCTGAAGGTGATCCAGGACATCGCCGTGCAGGCGGAGACCATCCTGGGCAAGGTGCCCGGGACCCGCAGCGCCCTGGCCGAGCGCACCGCCGAAGGCTATTTCCTGGACTTCGACCTCAAGCGCGACCAGCTGGCCCGCTACGGGCTGAGCGTCGAGGAGGCCAACACGCTGGTGATGACCGCCGTCGGCGGCGACAACCAGACGGTGGTGTTCGACGGCCGGGCCCGCTACCCGGTGAACGTGCGCTACGCCCGGGACTACCGGGAGTCCGTGGCCTCCCTGAACCGGGTCCTGGTGCCCCTGCCCGGCGGCGGCACCATCCCCATGGAGGAGATCGCCGACCTGAAGCTGGCCCAGGGCCCCGGCATGATCCGGGACGAGGACGGCATGCTGACCGGCTATGTCCTGGTGGATTTCGACACCTCCAGGATCGACGTGGGCACGTACGTCACCCGGGCCAAGGCCGCGGTGGAGCGGGAGCTCAAGGTGCCGCCCGGCTACAGCCTGGCCTGGAGCGGGCAGTTCGAGAACATGATCCGGGTCAAGGAGCGGCTCAAGCTGATCCTGCCCATCACCCTGGTGCTGATCTTCGGGCTGCTGTACGCCAACACCCGCAGCGGCTTCAAGGCCTCCCTGGTGATGCTGGCGGTGCCCTTCTCGGCCATCGGCGCCTTCTGGCTCCTGTGGATCCTGGACTACAACATGTCCATCGCCGTGTGGGTGGGGCTCATCGCCCTGCTGGGCCTGGACGCGGAGACCGGGGTGTTCATGCTGCTGTTCCTGGACCTCTCCCACGGCGAGGCCCGGGACGCCGGACGGCTCAGCACCACCGGCGACCTGGTGGAGGCCATCATCCACGGGGCGGTGAAGCGGGTGCGGCCCAAGGCCATGACCGTGTTCGCGGCGTTCATGGGCCTGCTGCCCATCATGTGGTCCACCGGCACCGGCGCCGACGTCATGAAGCGCATCGCCGCGCCCATGGTGGGCGGGCTCGCCACCAGCTTCCTGCTGGAACTGCTGGTCTACCCGGCCATCTACTACCTGTGGAAGCGCCACGAGGTGACCCCGGGCCCCGCAACCGGGACCCGGCAGCCTGCCTGAGCCATCTACCGGGGTGGAGACCGCCAGCCTCGGACCCGGATCACAAGTCCTCCGGGACCCGCCGCCCCTTGACAGGTCCCGGGGAACCGCTATCTTCGACACGATGCAAGACACCTGGATTCAATAATTAATCAAAAAACCAAGCACGGATCCGTCCCAAGCACCTTGCTTCTTTTCCCATCCAGGCCCCCACGGGCCCCTTTACAGGAGCGTTTATGTTCTCGCGTGCAACCACCTTCGCCGGCATCCTCATGGCCGCCGCCGCCACCGCCGCCTACGCCGAGCCGGCCCACAACCTGGACCTGGCGAGCCAGCTCCGGGAGGGCGTCTCCACCCGGGATGACGCCATCCACCTGCTGGGCCAGCCCGTCAGCGAGGACCGGATCAATGGCTGCACCATGTGCACCTGGGCCGACGAGCGCCGGGCCATCAGCCTCCACTTCGGCCCGACCGGGATCCTGGAGGACCGGAAGGAATGGCGACACTGATCCGGTGACGGCGGAAGCCCCATGACGGGCCGGCCGTTCCGGCGCCGCCGGCCCCGGCCGGGTACCCCTCGCCTGGGACGCCCGGGACGCTCCCGCCGCCATGGTGCGCGACCCGGCCGACGGGCAGGTGCTGGCCTTCGCCCAGGGCGGCGCCCTGGACCTGGCCACCGGCCTTCCGGCCCTGGAGGTGTGCCTGTCCAACGGGGCGGTCAGCTTCGCCTACCGAGTGAAGACGGCGGGCGGCTGGTGGACATTGCCTCCGGATCCCGGTACCGTTGGCTTTTTCGAGGTGCCCATGCTCAATGTCTTCATCGCCCTGGCCCTGACCACCGCTCCGACCGCCAAGCCCGCCACCAACACCCTCTGCCCGGTCGAGGGCGGCAAGGTGGACGCCAACAGCCCCAAGGTGGTGGTGCGCGGACGGGAATACCGGGTCTGCTGTCAAGGGTGCGAAGCCGAGCTCAAGGCCCACCCGGACAAATACCTCAAGCCGGACGGGACGCCCAGGAACGCGAAGTAGGCCGGGTCACCCTGCTTCCTCCTCCGGCTCGAACCGGTTGACGTGGGTCTGGAAGTCCGGCAGGAGGCGCTGGTAGCCCGAGTCCATCAAAGGCGAGGAGATGATGAAGTCGGCCGTGGCCCGGTTGCAGGCCACCGGCACGTTCCAGACCACCGCCAGGCGCAGCAGGGCCTTCACGTCCGGGTCATGGGGCTGGGGCTCCAGGGGGTCCCAGAAGAAAATGATGAAATCCACCATGCCCTCGGCGATCCGGGACCCGATCTGCTGGTCGCCGCCCAGGGGGCCGCTCTGGAATTTCTCCACCTCCACCCCCAGGGTGCGCTCCAGGAGGGTGCCGGTGGTGCCGGTGGCGCACAGGTGGTGCCGGGCCAGCAGGTCGCGGTTGTAGGCAGCCCATTCGGCCAGGTCCTGTTTCTTGTGGTCGTGGGCCACCAGGGCGATGCGCATGGAGGTTCCGGAGGTCTTGGATTTTTCATTCATAATATCCCTCTCAATGCAAATTTTATCCAGACCGTGTGACGGGAACATTACAAAATCGTGCGATCGCTATCTAGTGCGCGAAGTTCACATCGATCGATCCCCGCTGTAACACCTGCCCTCCAGGCTGATTGGTAAACCTCTCATGGAGGCAGGGAAAAAGAACATCACCATGCCTATCGCCTGGCTGGGCGGCCTCGCCTTGGCCCTGGGCACGTTCACCGCTTCCGCGGCCAGCCCCGCCTCCCTGACGTCGGGCCGCGCCAAGTACGTCTTCCTGTTCATCGGCGACGGCATGGCCATGCCCCAGATCAGTTCGGCGGAGGTCTACGCCGAGGCCATGACCTCCAAGGCCATCGCCGTGAAGCGCCTGAGCTTCACCCAGTTCCCCGTGCCCGGCCTGACCACCACCTACGACGCGGGCTCCTTCGTCACGGATTCCGCCTCGGCCGGCACCGCCCTGGCCACCGGCCACAAGACCCTGAACGGCGTCATCAACATGGACCCGGCCAAGACCCGGACCTGCAAGACCCTCGCGCAGTACGCCCACGAAAAGGGCATGAAGGTCGGGATCGTCACCACCGTCTCTCTGGACCACGCCACCCCCGCGTGCTTCCACGCCAAGACCCCCTCCCGGGGCAACTACTAGGACATCTCGGTCCAGCTCACCCGCAGCGGCTTCGACTACTTGGGCGGCGGCGGCTTTCTGCAGCCCAGGGGCAAGGACAAGAACCTGGCGGACGTGGTCCAGATGGCCCGGACCGCCGGTTACACCTAAGTGAACGACAAGGCGGCGTTCACCGCGCTGAAGCCGGGGCCCGGAAAGGTCCTGGCGGTGAACGGCGCCCTCCAGGACTCCGCCTCCATGCCCTGCGAGATCGACCGCAAGCCCGACGACCTGGCCCTGGCCGACTACACCCAGAAGGGCATCGACCTGCTCGGCGCCTGCCCGAAAGGCTTCTTCATGATGGTGGAGGGCGGGAAGATCGACTGGGCCTGCCACGCCAACGACGCGGCCGCCCCCGTCGGCCGCAACTCAGATGTCTGCGAACCCGCAGCCCAGCCCCTCGACGATGGTTTCGTAGGCCCGGTCCAGCTGGGCGTCGGTGATGCAGTAGGGCGGCATCAGGTAGAGGGTGCTGCCCAGGGGCTGCAGCAGCAGGCCACGGCCCAGGAAGAACCGCTCCATGCGGGCGTTCAGGCCCGGCGAGCCCGCCACCTCCATGGCGGCGATGGTGCCCTGGATCCGCAGGCGGGAAACATGGGGCTCCGCCAGCAGCACCTGGGCCAGGCCGGTGCGGTGGCAGTGCTCGATCTGCTTGCGGGCCAGGGCGCACGCCGGGTCCACGAACAGGTCCAGGGACGCCAGGGCGGCGGCGCAGGCCAGGGGGTTGGCGGTGCAGGCATGGCCGCTCTGGAAGGCCTTCTCCGGGGCCTCGTCCAGGAACGCCTGGTAGACCGGCTCGGTGGTGACGGTGAGGCCCATGGGCAGGGCGCCGCCCGTGAGCCCCTGGGCCAGGCAGAGGATGTCCGGGGCCACCTGGGCCTCCAGGCACGCGAACCCTTCCCCGGTGCGCCCGAAGCCGGTCATCACCTCGTCCAGGATCACCAGGACGCCCCGGGAGCGCAGGCGCTCCACCACGGCCCGCAGGAAGGCCGGACGGTGCATGAGCATGCCGCCGCCGCCCTGGACCAGGGGCTCGATGACGGCGGCCAGGGTGTTGGCTCCGTGGCGCTCCAGGTGACGGTCCAGGACGGCAAGGGCGGCGGTCTCCCTGTCCTGGACTTCCCCGTCCGCCATCCAGGTGTGGGGCACCGGCAGCACGTCCACCGGGAACAGCAGTTCCCGCCAGGCTTCGAACAGGCCCGAGGACACCCCGACGGACATGGCCCCCACCGTGTCCCCGTGGCAACCCCCGTCGAAGGCCAGGAACCGGGTCCGCCCCCGCACCCCGTGGTTGCGCCAGGCCTGCAGGGCCATCTTCAGGGCCACTTCCACCGCGGTGGAGCCGTTGTCCGAGAAGAAGCACCGGTGCAGCCCGCCGGGCAGCAAACCGGTGAGGCGCCGGCACAGGTCCACCGCCGGCTCGTGGGTGAACCCGGCGAACATCACCTGCCCCAGCTTGTGGGCCTGGCGGGCGACGGCGGCGGCGATGGCCGGGTGGCCGTGGCCGTGCAGGATCGCTCCCCGGGAGGAGATCAGGTCCAGGACCTCCCGGCCCTCGATGTCGGTGAGCACGGCGCCGCTCGCCGACCGGATGGGCACCGGCGGCGCGGCGGTGCCGGCCTGGGTGCACGGGTGCCAAACCAGGGTGCGGTCCAGGTTAAGAAGGTGCTCGGAGTCCATCTGGGGCGTCATTATACCAGCGGGGCCGGGTCCAGCCTGGCGGGCAGGGTCAGGCCACCGGCCGCAACGGCAGCACCAGGGTGAACCGGCAGCCGGGTGCCAGGGGCAGGTAATGCACGCTCCCGCCGTGGTCGTCGGCGATCCGGCGCACGATGGCCAGCCCCAGGCCGGTGCCCCGCTGCTTGGTGGAGAAGTACGGGTCGAACAGGTGCGGCCGGCTGTCCTCCGGAACCCCGGGGCCGTTGTCCTCCACCTCCAGGCGGGCCATTCCGCCGTCCGGGCGGAGGGCTACCCGGATCCGCCCGGACGGCCCGGCCGGAGCCGGGCCCATGGATTCCAGGGCGGCGATGGCGTTGTTCACCATGTTGACCAGGGCCCGCTTGACCATGTCCCCGTCCCAGCAGGCTCCCAGGGGCGTTCCGGGCAGGTCCAGCGCCCAGGCGATGCGCGGGTGGGTGGGCACGAACAGGGCCATGGCCTGGCGCACCAGCTCCACCGCGTCCAGTTCCGCCGGCTGGGGCGGGGGCAGCATGGCGAACCTGGAGAAGCTGTCCACCAGCCGGGTGAGGCTGGCCACTTCCGCCAGGATGGTCGCGGCTCCCTCCGCCACCACCTGGGGATCCAGCCGCCCCTCCCGGGACCGGCGCAGCAGGCGCTGGGTGGTGAGCTTGATCGGGGTCAGGGGGTTCTTCACCTCGTGGGCCATGCGCCGGGCCACCTCCTGCCAGGCGGCGCGCTTCTCGGCGTGGGCCAGGGGCGACAGGTCCTCCAGGACCGCCAGCTCGCCCCCGCCGGTGAGGGGGATCATCGCCGCCCGCACCGGGCGGCCCTCCCCTTCCCCGCCGATGCGCAGCTCCTCGTACCGGGACCGGCGGTCCTGGCGCACCTGCTGCAGGAGGTCCGGCAGGCCGCCGCTGCGGGGCTGGCGGGACAGGTCCTCCCAGGCCGTCTTGGGATCGTTCCCCTGGTCCACCCCGAACCAGCGCCGGGCCACCGAGTTGAAGGTGCGCAGGGCGCCCCCGGCCTGCCAGCTTAGCACCCCCACCGGCAGGGCCTCCAGCAGCTGGTCCAGGTAGGCCCGCTGGCGCTCCAGGCGTTCCGACTGGGCCACGATGGCCGAGCGGTTCTGCAGCAGGTCCCGGGTCATGGCGTTGAAGCTGCGGGAGAGCAGGCCCAGTTCGTCCTCGCCCTGTTCCGGCAGGGACACCTCCAGGTCCCCCCGCCCCACCCGCTGGGCCGCCTTGGCCAGGGCCCGCACCGGCTCGGAGATGGTGCGGGCGATGGTCAGGCCGGTCCACACCGCCGCGAACAGGGTGAGCAGGGTGAGGAACAGGAAGGTGTTCTGGGGCAGGGTCTCCAGGGTCTCCCGGCCGGTGGAGAGCTGGAACGCCTCCTGGTAGCGCCGCTCCAGGCGGACCATGCCGTCCAGGATGTCCAGGGGCACGAACACCCCCACCACCGTGCGGGTGCCCTGGGGGCCGGCCGGGCCGGTGGCCAGGTGCCACTCCCCCGCCATGGTCAGCTGGGTCTCGGGCCCCGGCAGCAGGGGCTCCAGCCTGGGCGGCGCGAGCCCCGGGGCCACCGCCGCCTGGGGCGCCTCCCCGGGCCGCACCCGGCCCACCAGGTCGAAGCCCAGCTCGTCCCGCTGCGCTTCCAGGGCCCCCGGGGCGTCCGGGGCCAGGTGGGCGGCGGCCGCCTTCAGGCGCAGGTCCAGCTGGGTGCGGAAGGCCACGGCCACCCTCCGGCCGTCCCGGATCACCTGCTGGGTGTCCGGCAGGAACCAGCGGTCCACGTTCTTGCGGATGAAGGTGCGGCCGATGAGGAACAGCATCAGGCTGGGCACCAGGCCCACCATGAACAGGGCCACCACCAGGCGGGTGCGGATCCGGGCCCCCAGGATGCCGCTGCGCCGCTCGAAGTACAGCTTGGCCAGGCTGCGGGCGACGATGAACAGCAGGGTGCCGATGGCCAGGACGTTGGTCAGCCCCAGGGCCAGGAGGGCCCACCGGCTGGGGGCGTCGATCCCCGACGGTTCCGAGGCCGAGAGCAGCTTGTAGAACCGGAAGATCATCCAGATGACCACGGCCAGGCCCACCGCGAAGTACAGGCGGGTCAGCTCGGGGTTGCGCTTGGATCGGGCGGCCATGGAAAGAGTCTATTACCGGTCTCAGTGGGCCGAGGCCTGCTTTCGGCCCTCCACTTTGTGGGTCAGCAGCACCAGCGGGATGGTCAGCAGGAACAGCCACCCCAGCGCGTAGAACACCTCGATGAAGCTGAGCACCGCCGCCTGCTGCTGCAGCGTGCGGTACAGGGCCCCCAGGGCCTGGCGGGCCGCGGTGACCGGGTCGGAGCCGTGGTGCAGGAACAGGGCCCGGCCCAGGTCCAGCCGCTCCAGGGAGCGCGGCACCGACATGGCCCCGGCCAGCTGGGCCTGGTGCAGCTGGGACCGGCGGGCGATGAGGGTGGTCACGAAGGAGACGCCCATGCTGGCGCCGATGTTGCGCATGACGCTGAACAGGCTGGTGGCGTAGGGGGTGTCCTCCTTGGGGATCTGGTCCATGGTCAGGAGCGTCAGGGGCACGAACATGAACGCCTGCCCCGTCCCCTGGTTCAGCTGGTGCCCCAGGATGTTCCAGGTGCCCGAATCCAGGTTCATGGTGGAGTAGCCGAAGAAGGCCATGCTGGTGACCGCCATCCCGAACGCCAGCATCCAGCGGGCGTCCCAGTGCCGCCCCAGCAGGAACCCCACCAGGGGCAGGCAGGCGGCGGTGGCCAGCCCCCGGGGGCTGGTCCAGAGGCCGGCGGTCTGGGCGTTCCAGCCCAGCAGCTCCTGCATGAACAGCGGCAGGCTCACCAGGCTTCCGTACAGCACGAAGCCCAGGACCGTGGCCATGGCCACGCCGGCGGTGAAGGAGCGGATCTTCAGCAGGGCCAGCTTCACCAGGGGGCGGGGGGTGCGCAGTTCCCGGATCACGAAGGCGGTGAGCCCCACCAGGGCGATGCCGGCCAGCGCCGCGATGAAGCGGGAGTTGAACCAGTCCTCCTCCTGGCCCTTGTCCAGCATGATCTGCAGCGCCCCCATGCCCACCGCCAGCATGCCCATGCCCCAGGCGTCGAAGCGCATGGACCCGCGCCGGATGTAAGGCGGGTCCTTGATGTACAGGGAGATCAGGGTGAGGCTCAGCATCCCCACCGGCAGGTTGATGAGGAAGACCCAGCGCCAGGTGAGGTTCTCGGTGATCCACCCGCCCAGGGTGGGGCCCAGCACCGGCGAGGCGACGATGCCCAGGCTCCAGATGGCCATGGCCTTGCCCCGCTCCGCCGGGGGGAACTCCTCCAGCAGCACCGCCTGGGACAGGGGCTGCAGGCCGCCCCCGGTGAGCCCCTGCATGATCCGGAAGGCCACCAGCAGGGGCAGGCTGGGGGCCAGCCCGCACAGGAGGCTGGACAAGGTGAACCCGGTGACCACCGTGAGCAGCAGGCGCTTGCGGCCGAAATAGTTGGACAGCCAGCCGGTGATGGGCAGGATGATGGCGTTGGCCACCAGGTACGACGTGAGCACCCAGGTGGCCTCGTCCACGGTGGACGACAGGCTGCCGGCGATGTGGGGCAGGCTCACGTTCACCACGGACGTGTCCAGCACCTCCATGGTGGCGCTGGTCATCACCGCCAGGGCCACGATCATGCGGCCGGTCCGGGCGGGATCCGGGGAGGGGGACATGGCGGCGGGGATGACAGGGTCAGCCCTAGCCTAATCCCTCCCCGCCACAAAGAACAACCGTTTGAACGGCAGCAGCACCTTGCCGTCCGCCGCCGCCGGGAAGGCCATGGCGCACTGGTCCAGCATGGCCTCCTTGAAGGCCGCCCGGTCCTGCGGGTCCGGCAGCCGCTCCAGGTACGGGCGCATGCCGGTCCCTTCGTACCACTCCACCAGCGCCTGGGGGGAGGCCATGACGTGGTAGTAGACCGTCTCCCACACGTCCACCCGCGCGGCCAGGGGCGCCAGCAGGTCGTAGTAGAACCGGGCCGGGTGGAAGGTCATGTCCGCCCCGGCCCCGGCCATGGCCGCGGCCCACCGGGACCGCTGGGCCACCGCCTGCAGGGCGTTGCGCAGGCAGCTGTCCCGGGCCGGCATCTGCACCGCCAGGCAGCCGCCGGGGGCGAGCCAGCCCAGGAGCCGGGGCACCAGGTTGTCGTGGCCCGAAACCCACTGCAGCACCGCGTTGGAGAACACCACGTCCCACTCGCCCTCGGATTCCCAGGCGGCCGCGTCCGCCAGGATCCAGGTGCCCTGGGGGAAGTCCGCCCGGGCCCGCCCGATCATCTGCGGGGAGCTGTCCAGGCCCACCAGTTCCGCGCCCGGCCACCGCTCCCGCAGCACCCGGGTGCTGTTGCCGGGGCCGCAGCCCAGGTCCAGCACCCGCCGGGGCGCCGGCGCCGGGATCCGGGCGCACAGGTCCCGGGAGGGCCGAGTGCGCTCGTCCAGGAACTTCACGTATTGCCCCGGATCCCATGAAGGCATGCCCGGCTCCTCAGCGATTCTCTCCCGGCAACCGTTTTACCACCATTCAGACCGGGCAGGAGTAGAGCGCCGCGGTCTCCCCGTCCCGGTAGTAGGACTTGCGCACCCCCCGGTAGGCCCAGCCTTCGCTTTCGTACAGGGCCCGGGCGGCGACGTTGGAGACGCGCACCTCCAGGTGCAGCACGTCCACCCCCAGGCGCGCCATGGCCGCCTGGGAGTGGCGCAGCAGGGCGCGCCCGTAACCCCTGCGGCGCGCTTCCACCGCCACCCCGATGCGCAGCAGTTCGGCCTCCTGCACTTCCGGGATGATCCGCCAGCGGGCGAAGGCGTGCGGGGGAAAGGCCCAGATGTGCTCGCACTCGTCCAGGGGGCCCCAGGCCTCGATGAAACAGGCCCGGTCGATGGCTTCCACCCATTCGGGCACCCGGCTGCCCGGCTTGAGGTGCAGGATCCGGCTCACCGTGCGGTCCCCCGGCGCAGGGCCTCCGGAAGGTGCCCGGATGCCTCCGGGAAGTGCACCTCCGCGTCGGTCTCCCGCAAATAGAAGGGAGCCAGGGGCGCTTCCGGGGGGCCCAGGGGCAGTTCCCGGCACAGGGCGGCCAGCCCGGCCAAGGTGGCCTCCGCTTCCGGCTCCAGCTCCAGGGACGGGCGCGGCAGGGCCGGCGCCGCCCGGTCCCGGAAGGCCCGGGGAGCCCACCAGTCCGCATCCCCCACCACCTCCCCCAGGCCATCCAGGGCCTGCTTCCGGGCCGGCCCCAGAGGCCCCTCCCCCCATGGCTGCAGGAACGCCTCCTGGCGCTGGCCGTCCAGGACGATCCAGACCGGCCCGGCGCGGCCCGCCAGGCGCAGGGCCCGGGCCCGCAGCTGGAAAGAGGAGAAGCCCCAGGTGGGCAGCCCGGTGAGGGCCAGGCCCTCGGCGGTGGCCACCCCCACCCGCAGGGCCGTGAACCCGCCGGGGCCCACGCAGGCGGCCACCCCGGCCAGGTCCGCCGGGGCCGCCCCGGCTTGGGCCAGCAGGCGGTCCAGGGTGGGCAGCAGGAAGGCGCTGTGGCTGCGCCCGGGGGTGGACCCCACCCACCGGGTCCAGGTGCGCTCCCCGTCCACGAGGGCCAAGTGCAGGCGTTCGGTGGTGGTGTCCAGTCCCAGGATCAAGAGCCCGTCTCCGTGCTGGAACTAATATAGCTGACAAAGGGAGGCGGCCCCCCGAGGGCCGCCTCCCATCGGCTCCAGCGGGCCCTAGACGTTCTTGACCACCTTGCCCGCCTGCAGGCAGGAGGCGCAGACGCGGATCCGGCGGGGCACCCCGTTCACCAGGGCGCGCACCCGCTGCAGGTTGGGGTTCCAGCGCCGCAGGGTGATGTTGTTGGCATGGGAAACGTTATGCCCGAAGATGGGCTTCTTTCCGCACACTTCGCACTGTCGGGACATGGGGAACCTCGCGAATTCGGCTGCAGCCAGGACCAAAGAACCACCAGTCTAGCAAATCCGCCTGGGAAGGCAAGGACTTAGTGGATACGCGGGGTCGCGGGGCCTTGCGCCCGCCGCCCGGTTCGTCCAATGTAGGTTCTTTTCCCGGCGGAACCGTGGATCCTGCGCTCTGGGCCCTGGCCTTCACCCTCCTGCCCTGGCCCGAACGCCAGAAGGCCCTGGTCTGGGCCCGCCTCCAGGCGGGCGCCGACCCGGACCTGGTCCCCCAGGCCCAGGCGGACCTGGCCCGCCTGGCCCGGGACCGGCCCGCCCTGGAGGAGGGTGCCGTGCGCCGGGGCGCCCGGCTGGTCCTGCCCGGGGATCCTGATGCGGACCGGCTGCTGGCGCCCCTGCCCTATCCGGTGGCCCTGTGGGTCCGGGGCACCGTCCCCCCCGCCGGGCCGGCCGTGGCCATGGTGGGCAGCCGCCAGGGCGGGCCCGCCGCCCTGGACCGGACCCGGAGCTGGGCCCGGACCGTGGCCGGGGCCGGGGTGGCGGTGCTCTCGGGGCTGGCCCGGGGGGTGGACGGGGCCGCCCACCGGGGCGCCCTGGAAGCGGGGGCCACCTGGGGCATCCTGGGGTCGGGCCTGGACCACCCCTACCCTCCCGAACATGCCGGGCTCATGGACCGGATGGTGGCCGCCGGCGGAGGCGTGGTCACCCCGTTTCCCCCGGAGTCCCGGCCTTTGCCTTGGCATTTCCCCCGGCGCAACCTGATCCTGGCCGCCTGGACCGGGGGCGTGGCCGTCATGGCCGCCCGCTACGCCTCCGGCTCGCTGGTCACCGCCAAGCTGGCCCTGGACCTGGGCAAGGAGGTATGGGCCTGCCCGGGGGCGCCGGAGGACCCCCTGGCGGAGGGTCCCAACCGCCTGATCCGGGAGGGCGCGGCCCGGATATGTGTTTGCCCACAAGATCTTCTGGAAGATATGAGGTTTTTACGTTGGGACTTGACAAACGCCCCATGAACGACCCCATCATCCCAGGTTGGAGACTCCCTTGACCAAGCTCGTTATTGTCGAAAGTCCGTCCAAGGCCAAGACCATCACCAAGTACCTGGGCAAGGGCTACACGGTGAAGGCCAGCGTGGGGCACATCCGGGATCTGCCCAAGAAGCTGGGGGTGGACATCGAGCACGGGTTCCAGGAGGAATACGAGATCCCCCCCGGCAAGGCCAAGGTCGTGACCGAACTGAGGGCGGCGGCCAAGAAGGCCAACGAGATCATCCTGGCCACCGACCCGGACCGGGAGGGGGAGGCCATCTCCTGGCACCTCCTGGAGGCCATCAAGCCGCCCAAGGCCATGGCCGTGCACCGGGTGCTGTTCAACGAGATCACCCCGGCCGGGATCGCCAAGGCCATGGCCGCCCCCACCACCATCAACAAGAAGCTGGTGGACGCCCAGCGGGCCCGGCGGGTGCTGGACCGCCTGGTGGGCTACAAGGTGTCCCAGGTGCTGTGGGACAAGGTGCGCCGGGGGCTCAGCGCCGGGCGGGTGCAGAGCGTGGCGGTGCGCCTGATCGTGGACCGGGAGCGGGAGATCCAGGCCTTCCGGCCGGTGGAGTACTGGGTTCTCAAGGGCCGCTTCGCCGCCAAGATGCCGCCGGTCTTCTGGATGAAGCTGACCCGCCTGGGCGGCGCCCAGGTGCAGCTGGGCAACAAGGAAGCCAAGGTGCGCATCGGCGCGGAAGCCGAAGCCAAGCGCCTGCGGGACCAGATCCTCCAGGCCGCCTGGAAGGTCACCACCCTGGAGACCCGGGAGAAGCGGCGCAACCCCCTGGCCCCCTTCACCACCGCCAAGCTGCAGCAGGAGGCCGCCCAGAAGCTGCGCATGAGCGTCACCCGCACCATGCAGAACGCCCAGCGCCTGTACGAGGGGGTGGACTTCGGCGAAGGGCCGGTGGGCCTCATCACCTACATGCGCACCGACTCCCCGCGCCTGGCCCCGGAGGCGGTGGAGGCCATCCGCGGGTTCGTCGCCAAGCATTACGGCAAGGCCTACCTGCCGCCCAAGCCTCGCATCTACAAGGGCAAGGCCAGCGCCCAGGACGCCCACGAGGCCATCCGGCCCACGGAGATCGCCCGCACCCCCGAGAGCCTGAAGAACCGCCTGGAGCCGGACCAGTTCCGGCTGTACGCCCTGATCTGGCGGCGCACCTTGGCCTCCCAGATGGAGGCGGCGTGCTTTGATGAAACATTGGTAGAGTCCGCCGCCCTCCTGGGCAAGCAGGAGGCCGTGTTCCAGGCCACGGGCCAGATCGAGCGGTTCCCGGGGTGGCTCGCCGCCTACCGGACCGCGACCGACGAACAGAAAGCCGAGGAGATCCTGGATGCCACCGGGGACGAGGAGGCCGAGGAGAGCGTCGGCCTGCCGCCCCTGAAGGTGGGCCAGTCCCTCACCCTCCAGCACCTGGACACCGAGCAGCAGTTCACCAAGCCCCCGGCCCGCTTCTCCGAGGCCACCCTGGTGAAGGAGCTGGAGGAGGACGGCATCGGCCGTCCGTCCACCTACGCCAGCATCATCGCCACCATCCAGGACCGGGATTACGTGAAGAAGCACGAGGGGCGGTTCAAGCCCACGGAGCTGGGCTGCGTGGTCACCGACCTGCTGGTGCAGGGGTTCCGTGAGCTCATGGAGCCCACCTACACCTCCGGCCTGGAGGGGGAGCTGGACCGCATCGAGGGCGGCGAACTGACCTTCCTGAAGGCCATGAAGAATTTCTATGGGCCTTTCGAGAAATTGCTGCTGCAGGCCGGCACCCACATGGCCAACCTCAAGGCCGGCATCCCCGCCGACAAGCCCTGCAAGAAGTGCGGCGCGCCCATGCTCAAGCGCATCGGCAAGAACGGCCTGTTCCTGGGCTGCTCCCGCTACCCCGAGTGCGACCACACGGAGGAGCCCGAGCAGATGGAGGAGCCCGAGGACGCCCCGGAATGCCCCCTGTGCGGCGCCACCCCCATGGTCCTGCGCAAGGGCCAGTTCGGCCCCTTCTGGGCCTGCCCCAACTATCCGGGCTGCAAAGGCATCCGCAAGGCCGACCCCAAGGGCCTGCCGGTGCCCCCGGACCAGCCCCTGGACGAGAAGTGCCCCACCTGCGGCAAGCACTTCGTCAAGCGCCACGGACGCTACGGCGAGTTCATCTGCTGCGTGGACTATCCCAAGTGCAAGACCGTCAAGAAGGAGATCCTGGGCGTGCCCTGCCCCAAGTGCGGCGGCGACCTGAGCCCGCGCAAGACCCGCTTCGGCAAGGTGTTCTACGGGTGCACCAACTACCCCAAGTGCGAGTTCACCGCCTGGGACAAGCCGGTGCCCCGCTCGTGCCCCGCCTGCAAGGGCAAATACATGGTGGAAAAGGTCCGCAAACCCAGGGGCAAGGACCCGGTCACGGTGCTGCTCTGCCCCGCTTGTTCCCATGAGGAGCCGCTCGGATGAACCACGAGATTCGTCGCAAGGACCGTGCACTGAACGAAGCGGAGGCCTGGGCCATCCTTCGGGAGGGAGGCGACGGGGTGCTGGCCACGTTGGGCGAGGACGGGTACCCGTACGCGGTGCCCATGAACCACGCCGTGCTGGACGGCGCCCTGTACCTGCACAGCGCCCTGTCCGGGCACAAGCTGGAGAACCTGGCGTTCTGCGACAAGGTTTCATACTGCGTGGTGACCGAGCGGGAGGTGGTGCCCGCGGAAGTGGCAACCAACTACCGCAGCGCCGTGGTGTTCGGGCGCGCGGTGCGGGTGGAGGACCGGGAGGAGCGGCGCCGCGGCCTCATGGCGCTGCTGGAGAAGTTCTGCCCGAACCACATGGAGGCGGGCCTGCGGGAGCTGGCGCAGGAATTCGAGCGGACCGCGGTGCTGCGCGTCGACATCCACCGGATCACCGGCAAGGCCCGGCGCAAACTGGACTGATTGACGGGACCCGCTTCCCTGACCACACTTTCAACAGGGTACGCCGGGGGCGCGCATGGAATTTGTGGAGTGGACGGAGAAGTACACCGTGGGCAATCCCCTGGTGGATGCCTACCACCACATTTTCTTCCAGATGGTGGACGAGTTCCGCACGGCCCTGGCCCAGGAGACGCCCCCGGACATGGAGGACCGCATCGCCTTCCTGGTGGACTACACCATCATGCACTTCGAGTCCGAGGAGAAGCTGATGGAGAAGGCCGGCTACCCGGATTCGGACAGCCACCGGGAGAGCCATCGCCTGTTCCGGGAGAAGATGCTCGACCTGCAGCGGCGCTACCGGCTGGATCCGGGCACGGTGAAGGCGGACGAGCTGCTGTGCCTGGTCCAGGACTGGTTCGCCAACCACATCCTGGGCACGGACATGGAGCTCAAGCCGTACGTGACCGGGATCTGATCAGGCTCCCAGGTCACGGATGATCAGGACACCTTTGCCAGCCACCGGCTTGAAGACCCGGGGCCGGTAGAGGGCTTGGGCGGCCCAGCCCCGCCCCTGCAGGTCCGCCCGGATGGAGCGGAGCGAAAACCCATATTGATTACTTAACAATTTTGTCAACAACAAGTTTCCCTTAGACTGGGCGGGTTTTCCCGGAGCCCTTGCCATGCGGATACCCGGCTTCGCCCTCGTCCTGGCCCTGGCCGGCCTGCAGGCCCTCCTGCTTCCGGCCCGTGCCGCCTCTCCTCCGCCCTGGATGGACAGTTCCATGGGCCTGCTGCTGGGCGAACTCACGGCCCGCCACGGGCCCGCCCAGCGCCTGCGGGTGCAGCGGGGCCTGGCCCAGACGGCCCGCTACTGGCGGCCCGAGGACGGCGGCGCCGGGGATTTCGAGGACTTCGTGCGTGCCCACTTCACCGCGGATGCCCAGGCCCTGGACGGCCTGTTCCAGCGCCTGGAGGCGGCCCTGGCCGGCCTGGAGGCCCACCGGGAAGAGGCCGCCCGGGGCTTCCAGCGCCCCCTGCGCCTGGACCTGGGACCGAGCCTCCCGGTGGACCGGATCCTGGCCGGGTTCGACCCGGGCGCCCACGATCCGGAGGACTTCTTCCATGATCGGCTGGCCTTCGCGGTGCTCCTGAACTTCCCCCTCACCTCCCTGGAGGAGCGCCGGCGGGACGGTGCCGCCTGGAGCCCCCGGCAGTGGGCCGAAGCGCGCCTGGCGGGGCGGTTCGCCCGGCGCGTGCCGGGAGCGGCGCTCCAGGACCTGGCCGCCGCGGCGGCCGGAGCGGAAGCCGCCGCCCAGGCCTGGCGGATCCGCCCGGAGCGCCTGGTGGACGCCCACGGGCGGCGCCTGTTGGCGCCCGGGCCCGGGCTGCTCTGGCACTGGGACCTCCGGGACGCCATCCGCGCCCAGTACGGCTCGGGGCGGGCCGGGCTGGCCCGCCAGCGGCTGCTGTACCAGGCCCTGGAGCGCTTCGCGGAGCAGGCCGTCCCGGGCGCGGCCCTGGCGGATCCCGGCCCGGACTGGGATCCGGCCCGCAACCGCCTGCTGCCTCCCCCCGGCCCGGGCGCGGCGCCGCCCCCGCCGGACCGGGTCCGGGCGCTGCTCCAGGTCTTCCAGGCGGAACGCCGGCTGGACGCGGCCCTGCCCCTGGCGCCCACGCGCATGGCCCGCGCCTTCAAGGACGACCGCCAACTGCCCGAAACCCAGGTGCGCCAGGCGCTGGAGCAGCTGTGCGCCTCGCCCCTGCTGGCCCGGGCCGCCGGCGTGCTGCGCGCCCGCCTGGGCCGCCCCCTGGAGCCTTTCGACGTGTGGTATGACGGCTTCGGCTGGGGAGCGCGGCCGCCGGAGGCCCTGGACGACCTGGCCCGCCGGCGCTATCCGGACCTGGCGGCCGTCCAGGCGGACCTGCCCCGGCTGCTGGGCGTGCTGGGCTTCCCGGCGGCCTCGGCGGCCAGCGCGGTCCGGGCGGTCCGCCTGGAGCCCGCCCGGGGCGCCAGCTGCACCCTGGGGGGCACGGTGGCCCTGCGCCCGGGCGAGGCCGGGTTCCGCTCCTTCGTGGCCTGCCTGCACAACACCGGGCACGCCCTGGCCCGGCGACTGGCCCGGGCGGAAGCGGACCACCCGGCCCTGGCCGGCTACCCCGGCCCGCCCTTCGAGGAGGCCCTGGCCTTCCTGGTCCAGTCCAAGGCCATGGACCTCCTGGCGTTTCCCCCGGCCCCCGGGGCGGCCCTGGACGCCTTCTGGAGCGCCTGCGCCGGCGCCGGGACGGCGTTGGTGGAACTGGAGCTGTGGCGCTGGCTGTACGCCCATCCCGGGGCCGCCCCGGACCAGGCCCAGGAGGCCCTCCTGGCCGCCGCCCGGGGGGTGTGGAACCGCTGGTTCGCGCCCGCTTTCGGCTGCCGTGACGCCCTGGTCCTGGGGACCCCCGGAGACTTGGCGTCCAGCCGGCTGGGCCTGGCGGATCATCCCCTGGGTTGGGTCATCGCCCTGCAGTTGCAAGCCCGGCAGGGCCCGTCCGCCCGCCTGGGCGAAACCTTGCCCCGCCTGGCCCGCCTGGGGGGCCTCACCCCGGACCTCTGGCTGGAGCGGGCGGGCGCCGGCCCCCTGGACCCCGGCGTCCTGATGCGGGCCGCCGAGGCAGACCTGGCGCGGCTGGAGTGACTTTGGCGTTCCCAAAGACCGGCCGGTTCCGGCAAACTGGAACCATGACAAGAAACTACTACGCCGGCCAAGAATTGGATGCCCCTTGCGGCCGTTGCAAAGGCGAGACCCGGCACCGGATCCTCTCCATCACCGACGGCGTTCCGGAAAAACTTATCTGCATCAGCTGCAGTTCGGTGCACAAGTTCCGCCTCGGCGTGCTGGAGCGCCAGGCGCCGCCGCCCAGGGCCAGCCGCCCCACCGCCGCTGCGCGGGCCGTGACCCCCCGGGCCGCCGCCTCCCCGTCCCGGTTCCAGGAGCTCATGGTGGCGGAACAGGCCGGGAGCAGGGCGCTGGCCTACACGGTCACCCATCGCTGGGACGAGGGCATGTGGATGGACCACCCCAAGTTCGGCCTGGGCAAGGTGCAGAAGCGGCTGGGCCGCAAAGTGGACGTGTTGTTCCGGGACGGGCTGAAGACCCTGGTGAGCGCCTGAGCGGTCCACGGTCCATTTGAAAAAATTAAGTTAATTTTAAAAATTAAATAACATCTGACCGAATTATCAATATTTTACCTGATTTCTTTTCGGGTTATACTGTTAACGGTTATATTCAGTATTGTAATATCCAAGCCCTGAGGAAATCATGATCCTTGCCAAGGCGGCCATGCTGCTTTTGCTGGTGCTCCTGGCGTCGGCCTGCGGCACCCGGAGATCCGGGCACGCCCCCTTCCATATCGGGGTGTGCACCCAGACCGTGGCCCAGAACGAGGACGAACTGCGGGGCGCCGAGCAGCTGATCCTGGAATACGGCTCGGCGGCCAAGGGCGGCATGATCCGGCACATCACCTACCCGGACGACTTCATGTCCCAGCAGGAGACCGTCATCACCAACCTGGTCTCCCTGGCCGACGACCCGAAGATGAAGGTGATCGTCGCCAGCCAGGCCATACCCGGGGTGGCGGAGGGGTTCCGGCGCATCCGCGCCCGCCGTCCTGACATCCTGCTCCTGGCCGGGACGCCCCACGAGGATCCCCTGGTGATCCAGAAGGCCGCGGACCTGGCGGTGGACCTGGACAACGTCTCCCGGGGCTACACCATCCCCTGGGCCGCAAGGGAGATGGGCGCCAGGACCCTGGTGCTCATCTCCTTTCCCCGGCACATGTCCTACGAGGTCCTGTCCCGGCGCCGGGCCATCATGGAGCAGGCCTGCAAGGACCTGGGCCTCCGGTTCGCCTTCGAGACCGCCCCGGACCCCACCTCGGACGTGGGCTCCGCCGGCGCCCAGCAGTTCATCCTGGAGAAGGTCCCCCAGTGGCTCAGGAAGTACGGCCCCCACGGCGAGAGGGTGGCCATGTTCTGCACCAACGACGCCCAGACGGAGCCCCTGATCCAGCAACTGGCCGCCAGCAGGAACGGCATCTTCGTGGAGGCGGACATCGCCTCGCCGCTCATGGGCTACCCGGGCGCCCTGGGCCTGGACCTGAGCGCCGAGCGGGGCGACTTCCCGGCCATCCTGAAGAAGATCGAACAGGCGGTGGTGGCCAGGGGCGCTTCCGGGCGCCTGGGCACCTGGCCCTACTCCGCCGGGTTCGCCATCACCGCCGGCCTGGGCGAACTGGGCAAACGGGTGGTGGAAGGCAGGGCCAGGCCCACCTCCCCCGCCGACCTGCAGGCCTGCCTGGACAAATACAGCCCCGGTGGAACCTGGAAGAGCACCTTCTACACGGACCTGCACACCGGCATCCGGGCCAGGAACGAACTCCTGGTGTTCATGGACACCTACGTGTTCGGGCGGGGCTACCTGGGCACCACCCACCTGGCCATCCCGGCGAAGTACCGCAAGCCATAGCTACCTGCGGATGGCGAAGGGGGAAGGCAGGGAAGCGCCCTCGTCCACCGGCCACCAGTCCAGCCGGGTGACGCGGGCGCCCCCGGGACCCCGTTCCAGGATCTCCCGCAGCGCCTCCAGGCGGGAGAAATCGCCTCCCGCCTCGCCGGTGACGGTGCCGTCCGGCTCGTTGCGCACCCAGCCCGCCAGGTCCAGCTCCCGGGCCCGGTCGCAAAGGAAGTAGCGCAAGCCCACCCCCTGCACCCGGCCATGCAGCTGGAAGCCGACCTTCACGGCGCACCTCCGTTGAAGGCGGCGTCGAAGGCCTCGCGCCGGGCCATGACCTCCGGGCAGGCCATGTCCAGGCGCAGGGGCGTCAGGCTGATGAAGCCGGCCAGGGCCGCCTCGGCGTCGCTTCCGGCGCTGCGGGCGTAGGTGGGTCCGATGTCCGCGCCGATCCAGTAATAGGGCGCCTTGCGGGGGTCCAGGCGCTGTTCCACCATGTCGTGGTAGGTGCGGTTGTCCTGGCCGGTGACCTTGAAGCCCCGGGGCTCCCCTTGGGGGAAGTTGACGTTCCAGATGCGGTTGCTGGGCAGGGTCAGGGCCTCCCAGCGCTCCAGGAACTTCCTCAGCCAAGGCTCCGCCAGGTCCAGGTCCCCGTCGGGATCCAGGGAGAAGGCGGCCGCCCGGGCGCCCTGCATGGCCCCCTCGAAGGCCGCGCCCACGGTTCCCGAGTAGAACACGTCCTCCCCCAGGTTGTAGCCGTGGTTCACCCCCGCCAGCACCCAGTCGGGGGTGCGCTTGAGCAGGGCCCGCACCCCCAGCAGCACGCAGTCCACCGGCGTGCCGGTGCAGGCGTAGCGGTCCTCCGCCAGTTCGTGCACCCGAAGGATGTCGTGCAGGCTCAAGGCGCTGGAGATGGCCGACCGGTTCCGGTCCGGCGCCACCACCACCACCCGCCCGAAGGCCGCCGCCACCCGGGCCAGGGTCTTCAGCCCCGGCGCCCAGGCCCCGTCATCGTTGGAAAGAAGGATCAGCCGTTCGGACATGCCCCAGTTTAGCTTCGGATCCTGTTCTTGACCTCCCGGGTTGGAGGCCCTAGAATCGAAACCTCACGGCGCGTGGCGCAGCCTGGTAGCGCACTACCTTGGGGTGGTAGGGGTCGGAAGTTCGAATCTTCTCGCGCCGACCAACAGGAAGCACGGAGGGCGGACCCCCAAGTCCGCCCTTTTCCTTGCCGGGGGGCAAGATTCGGACTTCCGATCGGCAATGGCGCGCAGGTAGCCCAAGCGGAGGACGCACTGCGTCCGGAGCGGTCCGGCGCAGCCGGATGGGCGTGCGCAGCCAGTGCCGCGGGGGGAACCCGAAGTTCGAATCTTCTCGCGCCGACCAACAGGAAGCACGGAGGGCGGACCCCCAAGTCCGCCCTTTTCCTTGCCGGGGGACAAGATTCGGACTTCCGATCGGCAAGGATGGGTTCAGGTTTTTCTCCCACCGCCAAGCAGCCCGTGGAAACTGCTCAAGATCCCCTTTTTCTTTCCCTTGGGTTGGGCCACGGAGGCAGCTTGGGCGCTGAAATCCACATCCTGTGGGATCTGCACGGAAGGGTCAAGTTTCCGGGCCTTGAGGTAGCAGTTTGTGGCATCGAGATCAAAACCCGTCCTGCGGTAGATCTCACCCAAGGCGATCCATGGCTCGGCTTTTCCTGGGCGGATCTGGGCTGCATGCCGCAATTCGGCGATGGCCCGTGGGGACCAGGCTGGATTGGCCATCCTCAGTTTCCCGAGCATCAGCCAGACTTCGTAGGCCTCGTCATCCACCGGCCGAAGCCCGACGGCGCTCTCCAGAGTATGGATGGCGTCGGTCGCGCTGCCGGATGAACTCTGCTGGCGGGCCTGAATGATCAACTTCCGGACCAGGTCCTCATTTGACGCAGGCGTGACCGGCAGTCGGGGGCGCGGCCTGTCGAGCGGTGGTGCCGGCTGCCCACCGGGATTCAGGTCTTGCCTGATGGTCTCAGGCTGTGCGGGGATGCTGGGCTCGGGTGAAGGCGGGGAGTTTGGCTTGCCGGGAGGCTGGTCAAGCCGCCTGGAGCCCGGAACGGGTGATGGCGGGAGGTTCAGGGCCGGCTCGGCATCCGCCGCAGGGAATTCCGGTAAAGGCAAGGAAGGCATCTCCCCCTCGGAAAGCGCCAGGCCGCCCAGGGCCCAGAGGGTGCCGATGAGCCGGCCGGCGTCGGTCCGGTCCAGATTGCTCAGGAAGTGGAAGGTCTCGAAGTCGATCGGGTCGGCCGTGAGGAAGGTGAGCGCGTAGGCGATGCTGGGGGTAAGGGGGAGCTCACCGAGAATGGTCAGCAGGTCCCCCTGGCCCTTCCATTTCCAGGTGGTCTTGTGCTCCAGGACGTCCACCAAGTCTTTCAGGTCCTTGGACCCCTGAAAGGTGCGCCAGATGAAACGACGGTGCTGCAGTTGAAAGTGGAGATCATAGGTCAGGAATTTTTCCTTCGGCCCTGCATTCCAGGCCCAGGACTGGATCGGGCGGTCGAGGGCACCCACCATGATCACCTCCTGGAGGCTCCGGAGGTGCATATCTCGTTCCTTGGGGGTCATCAGACCGCCCTGGATGACCTTCGCGCCGATGCGCTTGGGTTCATCACTGGCGAGCAGCTGCTCGAGCATCTGGAGATCGAAGATGCCCTTGCGGAGCAGGTAGCTGCCGAACTGTTCGCCGGCCACCTCACTGCGGAGATGGATCAATTCGCCTTGGCTGAGATACAGCCTTCGCACGCCATCGCTCTGTTTCAGAATGAGTTCGCCTTCCTGGGCGTCTTGACGCAAGACTCCCATGAGGACGGATAGATTCATTGGGGGAACAGGCTGAACCATTCCTTATTCCCTAAAAATTAAAAATTAATATTAATTTAAATTACATGAAAGTTTATCTAGGTTGCAAATTGTTTGTCAAGCAACACTTCCCCTCCCAGGCGGCAAGAAAAATAATCCCGGCCCTGTTTTGATTTTTCAATGCTTAACCAAGCCTTCCACTGTGCCGGTCGGTCGCCCTTAACCAAGCTGTGGTCTTTGGTTTAGGTCCGGATCCTCGCCATTATCCGGGACCTTCGTCACTATTTTTATTAAATAATTAATTGAATCAAAATCCTGCAAGGGAAGTTGGGATTGGGACCTGAACGGGAGAACGCTCCGTCGGAACACGAGTGAACGGACCCCCCCCCTTTTCGCCTTGACAGATTCGGGAACCGGTATTTATTACAAATTATCACCCAACATAATGTTATGACAACATGTCTACATATCAAGATGGAGAGCGTCATGGAAATCACGAGTCGAGATATCGCCAAAATGATCGACCATTCCCTGCTGCGCCCTGAGTTCACGCGGGCGGACATCGAGAGGGAGTGCGGGATCGCGAAGAAGCACGAGGTCGCTTCGGTCTGCTGCGTTCCGACCGACGTCAAATTGGCCAAGGAGCTGCTCTCGGGCACTTCGGTCAAGGTCGGCGTGGTCGTCGGGTTCCCGCACGGGTACTGCACCACGAAGACCAAGGTCTTCGAGACCGAGCAGGCGTTGGCGGACGGGGCCGTCGAAATCGACATGGTCCTCCCCATCGGCAAGCTGCTGAGCAAGGACTACGACTACGTCCGGAACGACATCAGGGCGGTGGCCGCGGCCGCCCACAAGGGCGGGGCCATCGTCAAGGTCATCCTGGAGAACTGCTACCTGAGCGACGAACTTAAGGTCGCCGGCTGCAAGCTTTGCGAGGAGGCGGGGGCGGCCTGGACCTGTCGGTGGGCTATACGGCGACCCTGACCGCGGTCCTGACCGCGAGCCTCATGAACGGCCAGAACGCCAACCTCTGGATCGCCATCCTCGTGGCCCTGGCCCTGGGCCTCCTGGTCGGGTCAGCGAACGGCTTCCTGGCAGCCTACGTCAAGCTGCCGCCCCTCATCGTGACGTTGTCCATCGCGCTCAAGGACATGGGCTCCAACTACGTGATGCCGAGCATCGCCGCCGCCGTCGTCGGCGGGGTATCGATGTCCGGGGGCGAGGGCAACTATTTCGGCGTCATCCTCGGGGCGATCTTCCTGCAGACTTTGACAAACCTTCTCGTCGCGATAGGCTTGGGCGACGCTGGCAAGTGGCTCGGTTTCGGCATTGTGCTCTTCACCCTCCTCATCGTCTTCGTGAGCGACAGACGAGTCAGGTAGGGAGGCGGTTCGGCAGGAATTCGGCGCATCGGCGGAAGAGGCGGGCGATGACAATCTTGAAGGAAAACACGGGCATTCCCCTCTACGTCCAGGTGGTCGCCGAGCTGAGGGCGAAGATATCGGCCGGGGACTACCTGCCGGGCCAGAAGATCCCGCCGGAGTTCGAGCTCTGCCGGGAATTCGGCGTGAGCCGGATAACGATCAGGCGCTCCGTCAAGACGCTCGTCGACGAACGCCTCCTCTATACCAAGCAAGGCAAGGGGACCTTCGTCAGCGCCGTGAAGATAGGGCGGCGCCTGCCGAAGCTGTACAGCTTCTCCGATGACATCCGGGAACTCGGCTTCGAGCCGAGCTCGAGGATCCTCGAGCAGACCCTGGCCGAGGCGGACGACGAGACCGCCGAACTGCTCGATCTCCCCGGGTCCGACCGCCTCGTCAACAGGATCTCGAGGGTGCGGATGGCCAACAAGATTCCCATCCTGATCGAGCGGACCTTCATCCCCCACTACCTCTGCCCCGACCTCCTCGAGGAAAGCTTCGACCACAAGTCCCTGTACCACACGTTGACCGAGCGCTACCGGCTCGAGCTGGACCGGGCCGAGGAGACCTACGAGGTGAGGCTCCTGACGGTTGCCGAGGCGAAGGAGCTGGGCTGCAAGCGGAACCTTCCCGCCTTCTCGATCCAGAGGCTGGCCTTCCACACGGGCGGCGGCGTCGTGGAACTGACCAGGTCCGTGGGGCGGGGGGACCTGCTCCGCTTCTCGGTCCAGCTCATCACCCACGAAATGCGCTTTTCGCGCGACGTGTTCAACATCTCGGTCAAGGAACCCTCCAACCCCAATTGAGGAGCTTGCCATGCACAGCACCAAGGTCGGGGTCATCGGAACGGGATTCATAGGGCCCGCGCACGTGGAGGCCCTCAGGCGCCTGCCCGGCCTGCTGGGCATCCCCGCGGCCTACGAATGGGGCCGCTTCGTCTCGGCCCTCACCGACGTGCGCTACGACGGCCCCGCCTGCATCGAAGTCGAGGGCCGGGCCTTCGAGGCCGACCTGGATTCCCGGAAGGCCGCGATCGAGCAGAGCGGGCGGTACCTGAGGCAGTTCATCATCGGATAGGAAAGGAAGGCGCCCATGAGGACCGGGAGGGGCGAGGCCATCGAATTCCTCTGCGCCAACCACATGGACTGCGGCCAGGTGGACATGGAGTCGCTCTGCTACTCGTTCGCCAAGGAGATGGACCGCGGCCTCGGCGGGACCGGCAGCAGCCTGCTCATGATCCCGACCTACCTTGAAGCCGACAGCGAGATCCCGAGAGGAAGGCGGGTCATCGCCGTCGACGCGGGCGGGACGAATTTCCGCGTCGGCCTCGTCTCCTTCGATCCCGGGGGCAAGCCGGAAATCGACCTGTTCAGGAATTTCCCCATGCCGGGCCTCGCCGAGGAAGTGGACTCGAGGACCTTCTTCTCCACCATCGCGGGCTACCTCTCGGAAGTGGCCGATCTCAGCGACGCTATCGGTCTCTGCTTCTCCTATGCCACCGAGATCCAGCCGAACCGTGACGGCCGGCTGCTGCGTTTCTGCAAGGAGGTCAAGGCCAGGGAGGTGGAGGGCCAACTCATCGGGGAGGGCCTCGCCAGGGCGCTCAAGGAGGCCGGCCATGGAGGCGGCCAGCGCATCGTCCTCCTCAACGATACGGTGGCGACCCTGCTCGCGGGCAAGGCGGCCAGCGCCGACCGGGCCTTCGAGAGCTTCATCGGTTTCATCCTCGGCACCGGCACCAATTGCGCCTACGTCGAGGAGAACGCCAGGATCACCAAAATGGCTGGCCTTGACCCAGCGCGGAAGCAGATCGTCAACGTCGAGTCCGGCGCTTTCGGCCGGGCGCCTCGAGGGACGATCGATCTGGAATTCGACGCGGCGACCGTCGATCCCGGGATGTATACCTTCGAGAAGATGATTTCGGGAGGCTACCTCGGTGGGCTCTACCGGGCCGTACTCGCCAAGGCCGCTTGCGAGAAGCTCTTCTCGCCAGGGGCGGCCGACCTGGTTCGGCGCCTGCCGCCCATGGAGACGCGGGATCTGGGGATTTTCCTCTCCGGCCCTGCGGTCCGGACCGGGCCGATAGCCTTGGCCTTGCCCACGGACGAGGATTTCGACCTGGCGTACAACCTGGCGGAGCGCCTCGTGGAGAGGGCCGCGAAGCTCACGGCGGTCAACCTCGCGTCCATCGCCGTCAAGTCCGGAGCGGGCAGGGACCCGCGCCGCCCGATCTGCGTCACCGCGGACGGGACGACGTTCTACGAGCTGAAGGGTCTGCGGGAGAAGACGCTTCGCTTCCTCGAGCCTTTCCTCCTGGAACGCCACGGCGTCAGGTGCGAGTTCGCCAAGGTGGACAACGCCCCTTTGATAGGCGCGGCCATCGCCGGCCTCACGAACCCGGGCTAGCCCAGCAGGATCGGGAGGATGATGCCCAGGCTCAGGGCGAACAGCCATAAAGCCGGAGCCGGGGTCCCCACCGGCCGGAGGCGTCGCGCCTCCCCTGCCGCCGATTTGGGATCCGACAGCAGCCAGCGGGTATAGCGCCGCTCAAGCAGGAAGAACACCGCTGCCGTGATGCCGCCGTAGATCAGGTGGCCGATGAGCGACGGCAGCAGCTGCGAGGCCGCGGCGCCGGTCCAGTCGCATTGCCCGGTGAGGATCAAGGGCAGCAGGGTCATGGGCCCGAGATACCACCAGATCAGGCCGAAGGTGCAGCCCCAGAGCACCCCCCATTCCAGGGTGGGGGCCTCATGGCGGAACAGCAGCCCGTAGCCCATGCCCAGCACTGCGCTGATCAGGAGGTGGAGCAGGAACCCCAGGACGGTCGAGAAGTTGCTGCCCAGTCCGGCGGTGTGGGGCAGGACGCCGGTGGCGAGCATGGCCGGGCTCGAGACCAGCCCGCCCGCCAGCCCCGCCAGGGCGCCCCATTGGAACGAACGCAGAACACGGAATCCCGCCCCTTCCCGCTCCCGGTGCAAGGGATCCGACTGGATCATGAGCCGCACCCAGATCCGGTCCAGACTGGCGTAGACCACGCCCAGGATCAAACCATAGAGGATATGCCCGACCAGGGAGCCGAAGAGCTGGCTGCCGTGGTCGGCGGACCAGTCCAGGGGCTGCCCGCCCAGGGCCGGCAGCAGGGTCAGCTGGCCGAAGAACCACCAGAATATTCCGTAGCCCAGCCCCCAGCCCATGGCCGAACCGTAGCTCCGCACATCCCGCTGGAACAGCGCCCCGAAGGTCGTGCCGATGACCAGGGCCATGATGAAATGCAGAGAGATGGCGTGGGCCACCCCGCCGAGGCTGGCAATGAGCGGAAAGTAATCCCCTTCAATCATCCACTGGCTGAAAATCAGGCTGCTCAGGAGCCCGGCGAGTCCGCCGGCCACCAGGGATCGTCCCCAGTGGTACCGGCCCGCGGCGGGCTGGAAGCTGCCCAGGATGCCCAGGGCCAGCCCCACCGGCAGGCCGAAGCAGATGAGCAGGGCGACCAGTTCGGGAAAGCGCACCCGGGCGTCCTGCATCATGCTGGCGGCATGGGCTGGGCCGGCCGCGGAGGTGAGCACGACCCACCCCAGCAGAGCGAAGCTCAGGCCCCAGACCAGGCCGGCCCCGGGGCTGTGGGCGCGCGCCCCGACGCAGAGCCCGAACACCAGGCCCAGGACCGCGCCCAGGGCGCAACCCTGCACCACCGAGGTGCCCAGCGCGGCGGCGCCGGCCAGCCCGCCCAGGAAGCCCACCGCGGCCCCGATCCAGGCGCGTCGGGCCGTGCAGGTTGCCGGCATCGGTGGGTTGGTGTCCATGGGTTCGCCCCAGTCAAGATCATTTGCGGACATTCGCGGTCACTTGAGATCGATGGTCTGAACGATGTCGCGGGGGAAGAACAGTTCGATCGTCCAGTCGATCAGCACCCGGGTCTTGCGCTCGACGCCGGGCAGCTTGGCGAGATAGATGCCGCGCCACATCAGCCAGGCCAGCAATCCCGAGAACCGGATGGACCGGTCGCGGGCGAACGGCAGGGTCAGTTCCGCGCAGGCCGTCTGGAACCCCACCACGCACAGCGCGCCCAGGGAATCGAAGTGGAAGGGGCGGCCCGGCCGGCCCGACCAGGCGGCGTGGAGGTTGGCGGCCAGGGTCTGCGCTTCCCGCATGGCATACTGGGCCGTGGGCGGACAGGCTGCGCCGCGCCTGGCGTCGGTGAGCGCCGCGCAGTCGCCCAGGGCCCAGACGCCGGGGTGGCCGGGCACGGCCATGGTGCTGTCCACCACCACGGCTCCGCGCTTGTCCTTTGCCACGGGGAGCGATTTCAGCAGCGGATTGGGCGCCGTGCCGGCCGTCCACACCAGGGTCTCGGCGGGGATGGCGGTCTCGCCCAGCAGGACCTTCCCGGGTTCCGCGCCGGTGAGGCGGGTGTTCAGCCGGAACTGGATGCCCCGCTCCTCCATCTTCCGGAGGGCGTAGCGCGCCAGCGATTCGCTCAATTCGGGCAGGATGCGGTCCCGGGAGTGCACCAGGAGGGTGCGCAGCTCCGGCTCCCGCAGGTTGGGATAGTCGGCCAGGATGCCATGGGCGAAATCGTTGATGGCGCCCGCCAGTTCCACCCCGGCGAAGCCGCCGCCCGCGACCACGAAGGTGAGCATCGGCGCCCGGACGGCGGGATCCGGCTCGCGGTCGGCGCGCTCGAACATCTCGATGACGTGGTTGCGGATGCGGATGGCGTCCAGCAGGGTCTTGAAGTTGAACGCGAGCTTCTCCACGCTGGCCATGCCCAGGTAGTTGGAGACGGCCCCCAGCGCCAGGACCAAGTGGTCGTAGGTCAGGGGGCGGGGCCTGGCGCCGCCGGCTTCGGGATCCACCAGCTCCACCACCCGGCGCTCCAGGTCGATGCTCCGGACCCGTCCGCGGATGAAGGCCGTGCGGTGCAGGCTGCTCCTGAGCGGGGTGCTGATATGGCTCGGCTCCAGGCTGCCGCCGGCCACCTCGGCCAGCATCGGCGTGAACAGCAGGGCGTTGGTTTCGCTCACCAGGGTGATGGCGACGGACGGGTTGCCCTGGAACTCGTGCTCCAGGCACGCAGCCGTGCGCATGCCGGCGAATCCGCCGCCCAGGATGAGGATGTTCTGCACCGGCTCCGGGTCCGGCGGCGCGGGCCGGGCCTCCGGGCCGAACGCGGCGGCGGCGAGGCGGTCGAGGGCCTTCACCAGCAGGGCCAGCACGGCGCCGAAGGTCATCCACCCCACCAGCGCCGGGAAATACCCGCGCATCTGCGCCGCGCCCCACTGGGGCCTCGCCCCGGACAGCACCGGGATGGCGATCACGCTGAACAGGCCCCAGAGGGGAATCCCCAGGGCGCCTCCGGACATGATGCGGTCCAGGTACCCCTCGCGGGTGGGCAGGACAACGATCGCATAGATCGCCCCGACCGCCAGACCGAGCAGGGAGCCCCAGAGGGGATGGGACAGGGTGAGCGCCAGGGCCGCGCCGCCCAGCGCCCCTGCCGTGGTTCCAATGAGCCCTCGTCGGGCCAGGCGGTGCATCATTCGACCCTCCTTCCGGAGCTGGCTCCGGTGGTCAGGGCCTTCTGGTTCCCGGGCAGGGGGGATGGCGCGGGCCGGCAGCCGGGGTTCGGGATGGGCATCAGGGTCCCTGGGCAACGGAGTGCTTCCTTTCCTCCTCCACCACGGGGGCGGTGGACCGTGGCTGGATGAGCTTGGCGACCAGGCCGGTCCAGCCGGTCTGGTGGGACGCCCCGACGCCGCATCCGCTGTCGCCATGGAAATATTCGTAGAACAGGATGAGGTCGCGGAAATGGGGATCTTCCTGCTGCTTGCGGCTGGCGCCCGCCACCGGCCGGCGGCCGTCCGGCCCCCGCAGGAAGATCCGCTGCAGCCGCGCCGACAGTTCATCGGCCACCCCCGCGAGGGTCAGGAAACGCCCGGAACCGGTGGGGCACTCGATGCGGAAGTCGTCCCCGTAGTAGTGGTGGAACTTCTGCAGGGATTCGATGATCAGGTAGTTGACCGGGAACCAGATGGGCCCGCGCCAGTTGGAATTGCCGCCGAACAGCCCGCAGTCCGATTCGCCGGGGTTGTAGTCCACGCGCAGCGCCTGGCCGTTCCAGTGGAAGGTGTAGGGATGTTCCCTGTGGTAGCGGGACAGGGCGCGCACACCGTAGTCCGAGAGGAATTCGCTCTCGTCCAGCATGCGCCGGAGCAGTTTCTTCATGCGGCTGCCGCGCAGCAGGGAAAGCAGCCGGCGCTCGCCCAGCCCCGGCTCCTGCCAGCGCGAGACCAGGGCCGCAAGGTCGGGGCGGTAGCGGAGGAACCATTCCAGGCGCCCCTTGAAGTCGGGGACCTGGTCGAGCAGCGAAGGCTCCAGGGTCTCCACGGCGAACAGGGGGATCAGCCCGACCATGGAGCGGATCCGCATGGGGATCATCTGGTGGCCGGGCAGGTCGAGCACATCGTAGAAGAAGCCGTCCTGGTCGTCCCACAAGCCGTGGTCCTGGCCCCCGGCCCGGGTCATGGCCCCGGCGATCTGGAGGAAGTGCTCGAAGAACTTGGTGGCGATGTCCTCGTAGACATGGTTGTGCCGCGCCAGTTCCAGGGCCATGCGCATGAGGTTCAGGCAGTACATGGCCATCCAGCCGGTGGAGTCGGACTGGTTGATGTGGCCCATGGTGGGAAGCGGCGCGCTGCGGTCGAACACGCCGATGTTGTCCAGGCCGAGGAAGCCGCCCTGGAAGATGTTGCGCCCCTCGGAATCCTTGCGGTTCACCCACCAGGTGAAGTTGAGCATGAGCTTGTGGAAGACCCGCTCCAGGAACGGGAGGTCGCCGGGGTCGTCCGGGCGCGAGTGGCGGCGCTGTTTGCGGTCGATCTGGAACACGCGCCAGGCGGCCCACCCGTGCACCGGCGGGTTGACGTCGCCGAAAGCCCACTCGTAGGCCGGCAGCTGGCCGTTGGGATGCATGTACCACTCGCGGGTGATGAGCACGAGCTGGTCCTTGGCGAACCCGGGGTCCACCGAAGCGAGCGCGACGGCGTGGAACGCCAGGTCCCAGGCGGCGTACCAGGGATATTCCCACTTGTCGGGCATGGAGATGATGTCGGCGTTGTTGAGGTGGGCCCATTCGGCGTTGCGGCCGCTCTTGCGCGGTTCCGGCGGCGGCGGTCCGACGGGGTCGCCATTGAGCCACTGGGGCACGTCCAGGTAGTAGAACTGCTGGCTCCAGATCATGCCGGCGAAGGCCTGCCGCTGCACCAGCCGCGCATCCGGGTCCGCGACCTCATGCTGCAGGTTCCGGTAGAATTCATCCGCTTCCTGGCGGCGCAGGTCCATGACCTCGTCGAAACGGTCCGCCGGCAGGCCGCTGGAGCTCAGACGAAGGCGCACCACAGCCTGCGCTCCGGGTTCGACCTGGACGACCCGGTGGGCGGCCGCCTTGGTGCCCACCCGCCCCGGATGGACCGCTCCCGTCAAGCCGTGAATTATATATTCATGAAATGCGTCCTTGAAGGGTCCGGGCGCATCGCCGCCCCAGAGCAGGGGCCCATGGGTCTCGTTGTGGGTGAACAGGAGTTCGACGTCGCCATCGGCGCGCAGGAAGTATTCCCCCAGGCCGGGATGGCGGGCGAGCAGGCTGTTGCCATCGATGGCCTTGAGCTCCGGAACGGGCGACGGGTAGCCCCAGGACCAGGTGTTCCGGAACCAGATCTGCGGCAGGATGTGCAATTCGGCCGGGTCCGGACCCCGGTTGACGGCGGTGACGCACATCAGGAGGTCGCGCGGAGCGCCCTTGGCGTACTCCACGAACACGTCCCAGTAGCGGTCGTCGTCGAAAACGCCGGTGTCGAGCAGCTCGAACTCGGGATCCAGGCCGCTGCGGCGGCCGTTCTCGGCCACCAGTTCGGCGTACGGGAACGCCCGCTGAGGATACTTGTAGAGCATCTTCAGGTAGGAGTGGGTGGGGGTGCCGTCGAGGTAGTAGTAGAGTTCCTTGACGTCCTCGCCGTGATTGCCCTGGGAATTGGTGAGCCCGAACAGGCGCTCCTTGAGGATCCGGTCGCGGCCGTTCCACAGGGCCAGGGCCAGGCAGAGCCGCTGCCCGCGGTCGCTGAAGCCGGCGAGGCCGTCTTCGCCCCAGCGGTAGGCCCGGCTGCGGGCCTGCTCATGAGGGAAGTAGTCCCAGGCGGTGCCGTCGGGGCTGTAATCCTCCCGCACGGTCCCCCACTGCCGCTCGCTGAGGTAGGCCCCCCAGAGCCGCCAGGGCTGCTGGCCGCTGCGCGCCTCCTCCAGGCGACGATGTTCCTGGGTGGGGAAACCGTTGGACATGGTCATGATATTTCCCATCGCAGGCAACTCCCCGTTGCTGGACCTGGGATCCGAGGGTTCCGGGGCTTCGGGGATGGGCCCCGGTGAACTGCTCATTTGGGTGCGAATGGCTTATTAGTTGTGACAACCCAGAAAAAACTTTGCCTACTCATGATGTCATCAGGGGTTTTGCCTACCCGGTCCCGTCCAGGCCGGCGTACGCCTCGCCCGAGGGGCCACCACCGTGACGCCGGTCGGCACGTCCTCCGCGGCCAGGGCGCAGTGGCCGTCGGGGCTACCTGGATCACCCGCCGCCCTGCCCTCCCGGCTCATCGAGGGTGGTCCACGAGTTGGGACCGTTGCTGGCCGGACTCATCCATTTTGCTTGGATGAACCGCCCCCAATGATCTTCAAAAATGTAATTATCTGATTTATTTTGAGTTAAATAATGGCTTGAACATTGCTCCAATCCGAGTGCTACGCTCCGAACCTCTACTATTTCGGCGGCTATGCCCAAAGGAAAGCACTGATGAAAATCTCCCACGTAACCCTAGTGACGGCCGTCTTGGCCCTTGCTCCCATCTCCGCCTTTGCCCTTCCCACCATGTTCCAGCACGCCCACACCATGACCGTGTCCCCCACGGTCCCGGCGGCCCAAGGCAAGGTCAAATTCGGCAAGGCGGATAATGGCAACACCTCCATCGACTTGATAGTCAAGTACCTGGCAGAACCCCAGAAGCTGCAGCCCCCCGAGGCCATCTACGTGGCGTGGGTGAGCCCGGACAAAGATTCGCCGGCGCAGAACATCGGGGCCCTCCAGGTGGACAGCGGCCGCAAGGCCACCCTCAAGACCGTCACTCCGCTGCACACCTTCGAGTTGTTCGTGACGGCGGAGGCCAGCGGCCAGGTCCAGGCACCCACCGGCACGCGGCTCATCTGGACTGAACACAACACCGACTAGCTATTCGCCCGCCCAACCCTGCCAGATCTTCTGGAGCATGCTCGAGTCATGCTCCTCCACCACCACCAGGTGCCGGGTGGTGGGCCGGCCCCCTTCCGTGAACCGGTAGGCGCCGGCGAGCAACGCCCGGTCCTGGGCGGTGGCGCGGTGGTGCTGGCGCAGATGTTCGCCCATGGTGGAGCTGAGGTAGGCCTCCAGGAACCGCACCGAGCCGCCTACGGGCCGGTCCGGTTCCTCGAACAGGGCCCAGCGCATGGCCCCATCCCGCAGGCGCAGGCGGCGCACGGGGTTCATGGCCCCCAGGAAGGCCTCCTTCTGGTCCCGGGGCACGGTGTATTCCATCTGGACCAGGATGGGGCCCGCTTCCTGGGGGATGGCCGTTGGGCCGTGGGGCGAGTCCCGGTGGGGGCTCAGGTCGAGGTCCTGGTCGAAGGCGGTGATCCGGAGCCTGGTCAGGACCACCAGCGCGGCGATCATTCCGGCCGCGGACAGGCCCATGGTGATCCGGAGCCCGGCCTTCGTGGCCAGGGCACCCCAGAAGGCCGCCCCCAAGGCCATGGCACCCCCCCATACCGTGTGGTAGGTGCCGAACGCCCGCGCCTTCACCCAGGGGGGAACGGAGAACTGGATGGCCGTGTTGACGGTGGAGAGAATGGCCAGCCAGCTCATCCCCGAAAGGAACAGGCAGAGCGCCACGGTGGGGGTGTGCGGAACGTAGGCGATGACCGCCTGGGCAAGGGCGGCCAGCAGGCTGAATCCCCCGAGGACCTGGTTGGTGCTGAACCGCTGCCGCAGGGGCCCGATGAAGAACACCGCCGCGACCGCCCCGGCGCCGATGCAGCTCATGAGGCCACCGAAAGCCTGGGAGCTGAGCTTGAGGTCGTGGATGGCCAGGGCGGGCACAAGCGAGAAGATCACCCCGGCGAACCACGAATACCCCATGGCCCACAGGAGGATCACCTGGAAGGGCCGGCTGTGCCGGGCGTACCTGAATCCCACCTTCAGGGCGCCCAGAAAGCGTTCCCCGGGAAGGTCGGACGTGGTGGGGCGCCGTTTCCAGGCCAGCAGGGCCACCACCACCGCCAGGAAGGACACCGCGTTGAAGCCGAAGGCCCACCCCGCGCCCATGAGCCCGACGATGAGCCCGCCCACGGCCGGGCCGACGGCACGGCTCACATTGAAGCCTGCGCTGTTGAGGGCAACCCCCCCGGCGAGCCCCTTGCGGTCCAGGAGTTCCGGCACGATGGCCTGGAACGCCGGCATGCTCAGGGCCGAGCCGACGCCGATGAGGAAGGACATGGCCAGCAGGATCGCCGGGTTGATCTGGTGCAGGAAGGTCAGGCCGGACAGGGCCCCGGCGGTGACCATCATGAAGACCTGGGTCGCCAGGAGCAGCTTCCGCCGGTCCAGGATGTCGGCGATGGCCCCCGCCGAAAGGCCCAGCAGCAGCACCGGCAGGGTGGTGCCGGTCTCGATGAGGGCCACCAGCAGCGGCGAGGTGGTGAGGTGGGCCATCTGCCATTTCTCGCCCACGCTCTGGATCTGGGTGCCGACGTTGGAGGCCATGTTGGCGATCCAGAGCATCAGGAACAGCCTGGACCGCAAGGGATCCAGGAGGTTCGCGCGCTCGGACGCCGGTTCCGTCATGGGCAGTCACCCGAAACCCAGCTTGAAGGCCAATTGAGACGTCGTTCCCACTCCAAGAATCTTTACCAAACACCTACCGGGTTGCAACCTTCCTGAAATCGATGAAGCCGCGCTCCACATCCACCGCCACCAGTTGCACCCGGATCCGATGGCCCACGTCCAGGCCTTGAAACTCCTCCAGCAGCCTCCCTTCCACCGGCGGCCTGAAGATCCGGACCCAGGTGCCCTTGGCGGAAGCGCCCGTGACCACGGCATCGAACCCTTGCCCGATCCTGCCTTCCAGGAACAGCGCGGCAGCGGCTTTCCCCACCTGCCGTTCGACCTTGTTGGCGGCGTCCTCCTCCCGGGTGCAGCGCCTGGCCAACAGGTCCAGTTCCTCCATGCTGTAAGGGCTCGGGCTGCCCGCCATGGCGGCCTTGAGCATCCGCTGGGTGGCCAGGTCGGAGTAGCGCCGGTTCGGAGCGGTGGAATGGGAATAGTCCTTCACCGCGAGACCGAAGTGCCCCGGGGCCGTGTCGCCGGGCTGTTCGGCAACGTATTCGCCCGCTCCCAGCAGCTTGATGATCATCAGGGAAAGGTCGGGAAACCGGGGCGGATCGAAGGGAACTTCCTTGCGGTCAGGTACCGGGCGGTAACCCCGTTGGCGGCGATCATGAAATCCTCGATGAGGACCTTGGCGCGGTCCTTGCGCTCTTCCTCCTGATCGCGGATCTGGTCGCCGTCGAATACCGGCTTCGCCTCGGCAACTTGCAGGCTCAGAGCGCCATGCAGATGCCGGAGGCCCTTCAGCTTCTGGGCGACCTGGTCCTGGAGGTGCCTTGCGGCATGGCCTCGGCGACGGTGAGCTGGTCCAGATCAAGGGAGTGGGTGTCGTCGATCGAGGCCCAGAGGAGCCCCCTCAGGTCCCGGGCCACGGAGCCGGCGCCGGCGTCCCCGCCCCTGGCCGTGATGGTTTCCAGTTCGGCCAGGGCCGGTGCCCCGAAATCGGGGAGCAACCCATGCTCGACCATCGATCTCCGGGCAATATCCTGCAGCATGGCCCGGTGGTTTTCGTTGAGATGCATCGGCGTGCCTTCGAGGTCGGAAAAGGGGGACTGGAGCAAGCGTAGCCCATCGGGCCGGGGAAAGCGGTCCGGTGCTCCCAGTGAACGGCTTCAAGCCCGTTCGGGACGCGGGTGAATGGCCAGGGTCCTTCATGCGCACGAAGGGTTTGAACTCATTCAAATTGGATAGGCAGTTAACTCGTTTTTGAGAGTACGACCGCATTCCCGGCTGGGTGATCCTCAGCCTGGTGGCACTTGGCCTGACCGTGGGCTGCATCTACCCCGACCATGGCTACCGGGGCGGGTGGCATGGGGGCGGTGGTCATTGGCATGATTAATAAATGGCTGCTCCGGAATCACGGACGCCTGGCGGCTGCCTGGATCACCTGGCGCCCTGCCTTCCCGAAGGGCTCCCGCCAGTCGGGGAGCACCTCGAGGAAGGCGGTCAGTTCGTGCCCCTGGAACCCCCGCACCGTCGCGGCCCGGAACAGGGCGTTGACGATGGCCTGCTCCGTGGCCTCCGCCGCGGCGTGGAACAGGGGATCCAGCGCGCTCTCGTGCAGGGTCCGCACGGCCGGCATGGGCGCCCCCGGGTCATGGGGGATCCGGTAGGCGGTGGAGAAGGCCAGAGCGATATCTCCGCTGGCGTGGCCGAAGCAAGATCCGGTGCGGGCCAGGCCGGCGGCGGCGCGCAGGGAGACCCTGCGCAGCTGCCGGTCGCTCAGGCTGGCGTCGGTGGCAAGCACCATGATGATCGATCCCGTGTCCCCGGTGGCGGACCGCTCCGCCAGGCGCCGGGCCAGGACGGGGCCCAGGGGCCGCCCCGCCAGGATGAGGTTCTCCGTGGCACCGAAGTTGGTCAGCACCAGGCAGCCGAGGGTGACGGCGGTCCCTTCCGCCTGCAGAACCCGCGAGGCGCTGCCGACGCCGCCCTTGAGGCCGAACAAGGCCATGCCCCGGCCGGCCCCGACACTGCCCTGGGCCATCTCCGTCCCGGCCCCGTCCAGGGCTTCGTTGTAGTGCCGGGCCGTGACCCCATGGGCCTGCAGGTCATTCAGGCAGCCGTCGTTGCACTCGCACACCAGGGGGTTGAACGTGCCCAGGTCGCGGCCGATCCCGGGATGCTCCCGGCAGGCCCGCTCGATCTGGGCCCGGGCCACCGTCCCCACGGCGAAGGTGTTGGTCAGGGCGATGGGGGATTCCAGGGCCCCCAGTTCCTGGACCTGCATGAGCCCGGCGCTCTTGCCGAAGCCGTTGAGGATGGTGGCCGCGGCGGGCACTTTGCCCATGAACAGGTCGTCCGGATGCGGGCGCACCACCGTGACTCCGGTCTGCACGTCCCCCGCGGCCAGGGTGCAGTGGCCGACGGCCACCCCCGGCACATCGCAGATCGTGTCGCGCGGGCCGCTCTCCAGCCTGCCGATGCGGGGCGGGGCGGTCATGGCGGCGGCTGCCGCACCGGCTGGCTGAGCCGGCCCAGGAGGGTGCGCAGGGCGGCCGCCACCTGGGCCACCTCCGGCCGGTGGGGGCGGAGGGTCCTGGCCCGGGGCGCCCCCTGGGGCGATGGGAGGGCCGGCACCGGATCCAGGCCCAGGCCCAGGTTCAAGCCCCGGGTCAGCTGGCCGGTGAGCAGCAGTTCCCGGCAGTCCGCCACGGTGAGGCCCTCCCGCAGCCAGTCCCGGATCCGGGCCAGGCGGTCCAGCTCGTCCACGTGGTAGTAGCGCAGGTTGCCCTTGCTGCGCCGGGGCTGGATCTCCGGGATCACCGCCTCCCAGTAGCGCAGCTCCTTGGGCTTGACGCCCAGCCTGGCTGCGGTCTCGCCGATCTTGAGCCAGAGGCGTTCCATCAGGTTTCCCGGGCCTCGATGCCGAGGACTTTGAGGCGCTTGTACAGGTTGGACCGGTCCAGGCCGAGGCGCTCGGCCACCCGGGTCATGTTGCCGTTCTGCTGCCTGAGCTCGCGCTGGATGTAGGTGCTCTCGAACCATTCCCGGGCTTCCCTCAGGCTGGGAAACTCGGGGAAGGAGAACGGGTCGGGCTCGGCCAGGTGGCGCACCGCCAGGGGGCCCAGGTCCCGGGTGGTGATCTCCGCCCCACGGGCCAGGATCACCGCCCGCTCCATGAGGTTCTTCAGCTCCCGCACGTTGCCCGGCCAGTCGTGGCGCAGCAGGGTGTCCCGGGCGTCCGGGGCCAGGCGCCGCACCGGCCGCCCGTACTTGCGGGAGATGCGCTGGATGAAGGCCTCGGCCAGGAGGATCAGCTCCTCGGCGCGCTCCCGCAGGGGCGGGACGCGCAGGGGCACCACCGCCAGGCGGAAGTACAGGTCCTCCCGGAACCGCCCGGACCGGATCTCCTCGGTGAGGTCCCTGTTGGTGGCGGTGATCACCCGCACGTCCACCGCCACGGCGCCGCCGCCCCCCACCGGCTCGATGCGCCCCTCCTGCAGGGCCCGCAGCACCTTGGCCTGGGTCTTGAGGGACATGTCGGCCACCTCGTCCAGGAACAGGGTGCCCTCGTGGGCCTCCTTGAACTTGCCCTTCTGGTCCCGCACGGCGCCCGTGAAGGCGCCCTTCACGTGGCCGAACAGCTCCGACTCGATCAGCTCCTCGGGGATGGCGGCGCAGTTCACCTCCACGAACGGCGCCTGGGTCCTGGGGCTGCGGGCGTGGATCAGGCGCGCCACCTCCTCCTTGCCGCTGCCGTTCTCTCCCACCAGCAGCACCCGCCCCTCGGTGGGCGCCACCAGCTCCACGTCCGAGAGCAGGCGCTTCATGGCCGCGCTCTCGGCCAGGAAGAACCGGTCCTGGTTCACCTCCCGGTACAGGCGCAGGTTCTCCTCTTCCAGGTGGCGCTGCTTGAGGGCGTTGCTCACCACCAGGAGCAGGCGGTCCAGGTCCACCGGCTTCTCCAGGAAGTCGAAGGCGCCCAGCTTGGTGGCCTGCATGGCCGTGTCGATGTTGCCGTGGCCGGAGACCATGACCACCGCCAGTTCGGGACGAAGGGCCTTGGCCTGCTTCAGGGTCTCCAGGCCGTCGATGCCCGGCAGCCAGACGTCCAGGATCATCAGGTGGACCCCTTCGCCGTCCGGGTTCTGGAGCAGGTCCAGGGCCTGCTCGCCCCGGTCGGCCTTGAGCACGCCGTAGCCTTCCTCGGCCAGGGCCTCGCCCAGGGATCTCCGGATGCCGGGCTCGTCGTCCACGATGAGGATGGTCAGGAGCGTTGACATGAACGGGACGCGATCCTTTCAGGGCTTCTTTATACTATCCCCTGGGGAGTAGAAGATGCTTGTGGATTCCCACTGCCACCTCGTCGGCAGTCACCCATCACCAGACGTGGATGCAGTGCTGGAACGGGCCCGCCGGGCCGGGGTCACCGGTTTCGTGGTGGTGGGCACCGACCTGGAGGATTCCCGCCTGGCCCTGGACCTGGCCCGGCGCCGTCCCGACGTGCAGGCCTGCCTGGGCCTGCATCCCCACGAGGCGCGCCGCTGGGACCCCCAGGTGGCCCAGGGGCTGGAGGACCTGCTCCAGGACCCCGGCGCCCGCCTGGTGGGGGAGACCGGCCTGGACTGGCACTACGACCACAGCCCCAGGGACGTCCAGGAGGCGGTGTTCCGGGAGCACCTGCGCCTGGCCCGCAGGCTGGGCAAGCCGGTGGTGGTGCACACCCGGGAGGCCCCCGCCCGGACCCTGCGGATCCTGAGGGAGGAGGGCGCGGACCAGGTGGGGGGCATCATCCACTGCTTCTCCGAGGACCGGGCCTTCGCCCGGGAGGCCCTGGACCTGGGCTTCCACCTGAGCTTCTCGGGCATCGTCACCTTCCGCAACGCCGCCGCCGTCCAGGACGTGGCCGCCTGGGCACCCGAAGACCGGATCCTGGTGGAGACCGACTCCCCGTACCTGGCCCCGGTGCCCCACCGGGGCAAGCCCAACGAACCCGCCTTCGTGGCCCACGTGGCCGCCCAGGTGGCGGCCCTGCGCGGGGTGGCGCCCGGGCGCCTGGGGGAGATCACCACCCGCAACCTGGAGGCCCTGTGCGGCTGGCCGCCCTGTTCCTGAGCGGAGCCATCGGGCTTCTGGGGCCTCAAGCGCTCCTGGCCCAGGTCTCCTCCACGCTCCCCTGGCGCGCCGCCCCGGCGCTCCCCTGGCAGATGGAGGAGCCCGGGCCCCCGCCCGCCCCCTGCACCGCCTCCCCCACCCAGACCTCTTTCGGCCTCACCGTGCACCTGGCCCGGGACGGGGCCGTGCGCCTCACCGACCAGAAAGGGCTCATCCGCCTGCGTGCCGGCCTTCCCGGCCGGGTGCGCAAGGCCTGGCGGGACTGGGGGGTACCCATAGCCGACCCGTTCGCCCCCCTGCCCTTCCCGGAGCATTCGCCCCTGCAGCGGGGCATCGGCGCCCTGCCGGTGGGCTCCCTGGACTTCCGCCCCGCCCTGGAGGGCCTGCTGTGGATCCTGGACGACGACGAGAGCTACCTCACGGTGATCTACCCGGCCACCGCCCAGGTGGTGTACCTTCCCCTGCCCGGAGGCCAGGACCTGGACCTGGCCTTCGGCCCGGACCGGCTGGCGGTGGTGGAGGACGGCCCGGCCGGCTCCGCCCAGCCCCCCGAGGCCACCTGGAGCCTGCACTGGCTGGCCCTGCTGCCGGAATTCATCCAGCTGGGCAAGGAAAACGCCTCGGCGCTGCACCGGGGCACGGCCCTGGAACCGTTTCCCAAGGATTGAGAACGGACGGCGATCAGTACTGCACGATCGGGTACGTCCCCTTCTCGATCACTTCCCGGGCGATCCGCCCGCGCAGCCTGGAGCTGGACTGGGGCACGAACCGGTCGAACGCCCTCAGGTCCTCCAGGGCGGCGGCCAGGGCCTCCCCCTCCAGCACCTCGGCCAGCAGCAGGCGGGCGTTGGTGAGGACCTTGGGCCAGTTCTCGTTCACGTACGCCTCGGCGCAGTCCTGGGCGAAGGCGGCCCAGCGGTGGCCGGCTTCGAGCATCATGCCGGCGCGCACCACGGCGCTCTCCATGGCGTAGATCTCGGTGAGCATGTCCGCCACCCGGGCGCTGGCCTCCTGGTTCTCGATGAGCTTCTGGCCGCACACCTCCAGGGCGGCGGCGGCGGTGTAGGAGCACAGGCGCTTGGCCAGCTCCACCCCGTGCCGGGCCGCCCCCAGGGGGCCCTGGAAGCCGGCCAAAGCGGGCACCCCCGCGGTGGTCCTGGCCAGGGGCAGGGTGCCGTTGCCGGTCTTCTTGAACAGGGCGCCGGCGATGATCAGGCGGTTGATCTCGTTGGTGCCCTCGAAGATGCGGTTGATCCGGTTGTCCCGGTAGATCCGCTCGGGCGGGTACTCCGAGGAGAAGCCGTAGCCGCCGAAGCACTGCAGGGCGTCGTCGGCGGTGGCGAACAGGGCCTCGGAGCCCCAGACCTTGGCGATGGACGCCTCCAGCTCGAACTCGTTCATGATGTCCAGCTTCTGCCTGGCGGCGTCCGGCTGGTCCCAGGAGACCGCCTGCATGCGGTCGTCGATGTAGCCGATGGTGCGGAAGTTCATGGCCTCCGCCACGAAGATCCGCGTGCTCATGTCCGCCAGCTTCTGCCGGATCAGGCCGAAGTCGTGCAGAGGCTTGCCGAACTGGTGCCGCTCGCCGGTGTACTTGATGGTGTAGTCCAGCACCACCTTGGCGGTGCCGGTGCAGCCGGCGCCCAGCTTGAACCGGCCGATGGTGAGGATGCCGAAGGCGATGCGGTGGCCGCGGCCCACCTCCCCCAGGAGGCGGTCCTTGGGGATGCGGCAGTTGTCCAGGGTCAGGGCGCGGGTGGAGGAGCCCTTGATGCCCAGCTTGTGCTCCTCCAGCCCGGTGGAGAAGCCCGGGTCGTCCTTCTCGACGATGAAGGCGCTGAACTTGCGTCCGTCCACCTTGGCGAACACCACGAACACGTCGGCGAAGCCGGCGTTGGTGATCCACATCTTGCTGCCGTTGAGCACCCAGTGGTCCCCGTCCAGCACGGCGGTGGTCTTGGCGCCCATGGCGTCGCTGCCGGAGCCCGCCTCGGTGAGGGCGTAGGCCGCCAGCTTCCGGCCGCTGCCCAGCAGGGGCAGGTACTTGGCCTTCTGCTCCGGGGAGCCGAAGTAGACGATGGGCAGGGTGCCGATGCCCGTGTGGGCCCCGTAGGTGACCGAGAAGGAGGCCTGCTTGCCCACCTCCTCCAACAGCACCAGGGTGGTCTTCTTGTCCAGGTCCATGCCTTCGTAGGCTTCGGGGATCTCGATGCTCAGCAGGCCCAGTTCCCCGGCCTTGGCCAGAAGTTCCTTGGTCAGGGGGAGGTCCAGCAGGTCGATGGCCGCATCCTTGGGGATCACTTCGCCCAGCATGAAGTCCCGGGCCGCCTCGCCGATGGCCTTGGACTCGTCGCTGAGGTCCTCGGGCGTGAACTGCGGTTGGGAACCGATGGGAGCCAGCAGGAAACTGCCGCCGAAGATCTTGTCGCTGGTCGAAACTTCCATGAATCCTCCCGAAGCGGTGAGCGGCTGAATGTTAAATGAGTCAATCAAACGAATCCCCAGTTTACCGGTTTGGATGGTTTATGGGCTGACGGATCCGGCCCCTGCAGGGATGATGAAAGGGAGGAGACCGGGATGCCCCAAGGCAGGCAGGTGCAGGCGATGTTCGCCGGCATCGCAGGCAAATACGACTTGTTGAACCACTTGCTCTCCCTGGGCAGCGATTTCTACTGGTGGCGGGCCATGGCCCGGGCCGCCGGGGCCGGGCCGGGCCGGTCCTTCCTGGACGTGGCGGCCGGGACCGGGGATTCCTCCCTGGCCCTGGCCCGGCGGGGCGCCCGGGTGGTCTCCACCGACTTCACCCAGGCCATGCTGGCCCTGGGCCCCGCCAAGTTCCGGCGCCGGGGGCTCGAGCGCCTGGTGTGGGCCTCGGTGGGAGCGGACGCCCAGCGCCTGCCGTTCCAGTCCGCCAGCTTCGACGGCGTCACCATCTGCTACGGGATCCGCAACGTGGAGGACCGGCTCCGGGCCTACCGGGAATTCCTGCGGGTGCTCAAGCCCGGCGGGCAGCTCACCATCCTGGAGTTCAGCCGGCCCCGGCGGGTCTGGCTGCGGCGCCTGTACGACTTCTACAGCCTGCGCCTCCTGCCCCGCATCGGCGGCTGGATCAGCGGCGACCGGAGGGCCTACACCTACCTGCCCGAGAGCATCCGCGCCTTTCCGGACCAGCCGGCCCTGGCGGCGGAACTGGCGGCCGCAGGCTTCCAGGAGCCCGCCTGGACCGACCTCACCGGAGGCATCGTGGCCCTGCACACCGCCCGGAAGGCTGCGGGTGATATCATGGGGGCCTGAGGCGGAACCAGAAACTTCGCGTTCCCAACTGTTTCCAGGTCTTTACCATGCATTGAGGCGCTGCCATGTCCAAGCCCGATCCTTCCATCACCGCGGATCTCCTGAGCAAGCTCCCGAGCAAGAAGACCGATCCCCAGAAGTCCACCCTGCCCGGGAAGAAGGATCACACCACCCAGCGGGGGCCCCTGCCCCAGCTGCCCAAGGTCAATTCACGCTCCGCCGAGAAGGCTTCCGGGGGCCAGGGCCACACCCGCACTTCCAACCGGGGCAAGTAGATCGAAGCCCGTCCCGGTGGAATGGCGGCACCCCCCAGGAGTGTCCCGTGCGCCTGCCCATCTACCAAGTGGATGCTTTCACCGACCGTCCGTTCGGAGGCAATCCGGCGGCATCAAGGGTGACCGGGTGGCCATCGCCGGCAGGGCGGTGAAGGTGCTGGAAGGGACCTTCCTGCTCTGACCAGCGTTTGCCTGCGCGGCCACGGGGGCCTCATGGGCTGGAGGAGGGGTCCGGCCGCCCCTGGTTTTCATGGGGAGCTTCGCCGCCTTTCCGGCCGATCTGGGACATGTGTTCCCGGTCCTGGCTCACCGCCTCGCCGCCCTTCTTGCCGATCTCGGCCATGTGCTCCCGGTCCTGGCTCACCGTCTCGCCGCCCTTCTTGCCGATCTCGGCCATGTGCTCCCGGTCCTGGCTCACCGCCTCGCCGCCCTTCTTGCCGATCTCGGCCATGTGCTCCCGGTCCTGGCTCACCGCCTCGCCGCCTTTCTTGCCGATCTCGGCCATGTGCTCCCGGTCCTGGCTCACCGTCTCGCCGCCTTTCTTGCCGATCTCGGCCATGTGCTCCCGGTCCTGGCTCACCGCCTCGCCGCCCTTCTTGCCGATCTCGGCCATGTGCTCCCGGTCCTGGCTCACTGTCTCGCCGCCTTTCTTGCCGATCTCGGCCATGTGCTCCCGGTCCTGGCTCACCGCCTCGCCGCCCTTGCGTGCCGGTTCCTGCCTGCGCTCTTCAGCCATGAGAATCACCCCATCTATTTATAAATAAAAAGGCATTGACCTCGCCCCCATGGGGAGCGGTCCATCCTTGATGCCAATAAAAACGGCAATGTTCCTTGGCCCAGGAAAAGCCAAAGCCAATAGGCTAAAAATTAATTTATAATTATTCTAATGAACCAGGAGACGGATCCCGGTTGTGGGCGGCTGAGCCCAGCCCTTCCTCTGCCGGGACAGGCTCCCAGGTTGGATTCTGCGGTTCAGTTCTGAATCAACCGTCGCAGCCCGGCTTCGGTCAAAGCCGTGGCACCCGACTGCATGTTGGACCCTCGATCCTCACCTGCCGGATCCGGGTTCAATCCACCGCGTCCGCACTCACGGGGACTGCGTCCAGGACGCGCTGTTCGCAGGCCGGGAACCCGTCCCGGCTGGGGTCCAGGACCAGGTCGAAGTTGGCGGGGTCCATCCAGTCCCGCCCGGAGATGTCCCGGATGAAGCCGGCCCGGTCCCGGTCGGAAGCGTGGATGAGCTTCTGGGCCTCTTTGGGAGTGGCCGCCCGGCCGATGTCCACCAGGCGGCGCACCCGGAACTCCAGGTCCGCCTGCACGTGCACGTGCAGGGTGAGAGGGCGGTCCTGGAAGGCCGCGAAGCCGCCCCGGCCCACCAGCACCGTGGCTTCCCGGTCCAGGATCCGGGCCATGATCCGGCTCTCCTGGGCGAACAGGTCCTTGCTGTACACCGGCAGGTCCGGCGGCGGCGCGTAGGGGGCCTCGGGGGTGCCGGTGCCCAGCAGGCACAGGATGTTCTCCCACAGCCGGTCCGGGCGCTCCTCCTGCTGGCTCAGGGCGACCGCGTCCAGCCCCAGGGCCTGGGCGGTATGGTGCAGGATGGACCGGTCGCAATAGCGCCAACCCAACTTCCGGGCCACCTGGTAGGCGATGAGGGAACCGCCGCTGCCGAGGGTCCGGGAAACCGTGATGGCGGGAAACCAGGTCATGGGATTGGGTTCCGCGAAGCCGGAAATTCTGGTTGGTACCACTATGGGCGTCCGGACACCAACAGGCAATAGATCCGTTCCGTCCGGCTCAGATGTCCGGGGTCACCGCCAGCGGTTCCGTGCGGGAGGCGGGGCAGTCGTGCCCGGTGAGTTCGGTGGCCAGGCGGTCCATGAGCCGGCGGGCGGTGGTGAGCTTGCCCCCCAGCACCAGGCGCAGGTTCCGGAACCGGGGGTGGCGCTCCAGGACCGCCTCACGGGTCAGGCGCACGGTGCTGCCCTGCCTGGCCAGCAGCGGGCGCACGCCCAGTTCCTCCTTGTGCAGGCGCAGGGTGCGCCAGGGGATGGCCGGAAGCAGAGCCTCCAGGCCCTCGTACAACTCCTCCCGCTCCCGGGGGATGATGGGCGCCCAGCCGTCGTCCACCTCCCGTTCGGTGGTGCCCACCTGCAGCAGCCCGTCCCGGGGGATCACGAACAGGATCCGACCGCCGGACTGGCGCATGGCCCAGGGGCGCTCGCACCCTGGCACCGGGTCCAGCCACAGGTGGACCCCCGCGGACAGGCGCAGGCGCCGGGAGGGTTCCTGGAACCAGCCTTCCAGGGCCCGGTCAGTCCAGGGGCCCAGGGCGAACACCCACTGGGCCGCCTTCACCGTGCGCGCAGTCCCGTCCCGCCGGTCCCGCACCCGGGCGGCGCGCAGGGTTCCCGTCTGGTCGCTCCAACCCTCCACGTCGTGGAAATCCAGCATGCGGGCGGCACTGGAGGCGGCCAGGTCGCGCACCACCTCATGGTCCCAGGTGAGCAGGTCGGCGTAAGCCACCGCGCCCCGGAACGGCCCCCGGGCGGCCCTGGGGTCGGCCTCGAAGCGCTCCCGGGGCACCAGGCCCAGGCGCAGGTCCTGGGGCCAGCCCGGACGCTCGGCGCCCCAGTGGTCGTACAGGCCGATGCCGAAACGGTGGGCCAGCCCTTCCATGAGCCCCACGTGGGGCATCCAGAACGCATCCCAGCGGCAGCGGTGCGGGGCGATGCGCACCCAGGTGGCCCGCTCCCGGAGCCCCTCGCGCATCTGCTTGATGTCCCCGGTGGCCAGGTAGCGGATGCCGCCGTGGAACAGCTTGGTGGACCACTGGGACGTGCCCCCGCCCACCGCGCCCCGGTCCAGCAGGGCGCAGGAAATTCCCCGCAGGGTCAGTTCCCGGGCCAGGGCGGCGCCGTGGATCCCGGCCCCGACGATGCCCACCTCCACTTGGATCGCCGCCGGGCTCCCGGCGCCGGAGGGGGGCGGCGGCGGTGCGGGCCACACTGGATTAGCCATGACGCAGTATGCCAGGGTTGGTTTTTTCAGGCCAAATCGGGCAGGTTCATGGAAACCAGCACCAGGTCAGCGCTGCCGGTGTTCTCGTAGGCGTGGGGCACCCCCGCCTCGATGCGCGCCACCAGCCCCGGGCGGGCCGGAGTGCGGTCCCCCCCCACCCACAGGATCCCGTCCCCGCTCAGGAAGTAGAACACGTGGGCGTAGGCGTCCGTGTGCACCCGGAAGCCCCCGCCCGGCTCCACCCGGGTGAGGACGGCCTTCACGTGGCCGTCGTGCATGGCCTTGCCCGAAACCCCGGACGTCACGTCGGGGCGCACGGTCTTCCAGGGCAGGGCGTCCAAGTTGAACAGGTGGTCCATAGGAAAGCCTCCCGGAGATCAGGGCCTTGGAAGAAGTCTAGCCTGACGGGTTTCTTGACAGCATGGGCGGTTTGCTTAACCATTTGGTTTAACCAGGAGGTTAATCCTTGCCCGCCCCTGCCTCCCCCCGTTCTGAAGCCAGCCGCCACGCCATCCTGCGCGCCGCCGTGGCGGCGTTCTCGGAGCAGGGCCCGGCCGGCGCCCGCATGGACGCCATCGCCCGGGCCGCAGGGGTGAACAAGGCCCTCCTGCACTACTACTTCGGCACCAAGGAGGGGCTGCACCAGGCGGTGCTGGACGCCATCTTCGGCCCGGTGCGGGACCACGCCCTGGCCCTGCTGCAGGGGCCGGGCAGCGCCGGGGAGCGGCTGCTGGCCTACTTCCTCACCCACTTCGACCGCCTGGCCCTGGGGGACACGGCCCGGCTCATGACCTATGAAATGATGCGCGCCCGGGAGGGCCAGCCCTCCAACCTGCCGCGCCTGGCCCGCATCCTGTTCACCCCGGTGCACCAGGCCATGGTCCGGGTGTTCCGGGAAGGCCTGGACGCCGGGGAACTGCGCCCGGGCGACCCGGACCAGGTGTTCAAGGCGCTGACCGGGATCAACGTCTTCTACTTCATCTCGGCCCCCGCGTACCGGGAGATCGACGGCGCGGATCCCCGGGATGCGGCCCAGGTGGCCCGCCAGCGGGGCCACATGCTGGGCGTCGCCGCCACCCTGCTGTTCGCCGACCCGCGCGGCGGCGACGCCGCGGTCCGGACGCTGCTGGAACGATTCCCCCGGTCCATCCTCCCCGCCCAAGGAACCCGCCCGTGAGTTCGCGCATCCGCATCCTGTTCGTCATCGTGGCCTTGTTCGTGGGCTCCCTGGTCTGGTACTACGTGTCCACCGACCACACTCCGGAACTGGTGCTCCTGGGCACGGTGGACGCCGACCAGGTGATCGTCAGCCCCGAGGTCGCCGGGCGCATCGTGCGGCTGGCGGTGCAGGAGGGCCAGGACGTGCGGGCCGGGGACCTGGTGGCCCTGCTGGACCGGGACGAACTGGCCGCGGCCAAGGACGCCGCCGACGCCCAGGCCCGCAGCCTGAAGTACCAGCTGGGCGCCTCCCGGGACACCGCGGCCAGCACCGTGGGCGACACCGCCAACCAGGTGGCCAACGCCCAGGCCACCGCCAGCGCCGCCATCGCCTCCCTGGCCGAGGCCCGGGCCAACCGGATCAACCAGGCGCAGATCACCCGGCGCACGGTGGCTCTGGCGGACCAGGGCATCATGAGCGCCCAGGACCGGGATTCGGCGGTGCAGTCCCTGGAGGCCGCCCAGGCCCATGAACAGGCCGCCAAGGACACGGCCGCCGCCGCCGAGGCCACCCTCAAGGTCGCCCAGGCCCACCTGAACCAGGCCCAGGCGGCCCTGAAGACCGCCGACTCCGCCGCCGGCCAGCTCCAGTCGGCCCAGGCCCAGGCGGTCCAGGCCCAGGCCCGCCTGGACTATACCCGCATCGTCGCCCCCATCTCCGGCAAAGTGGGGGTATGGGCCGCCCGGGAAGGGGAGGTGCTGAACCCCGGCAGCCCCATCGTCACCATCGTGGACCTGGGCCAGACCTGGGTCTACGCGGCCATCCCCGAGACCCAGGCGGACGCGGTGGCCCTGGGCGACCAGCTGGATGTGCGCATGCCCAGCGGCGCCCGGGTCACGGGCAAGGTGATCGTCAAGGGGGCCGAGGGGGACTTCGCCACCCAGCGGGACGTGGACCGCATCAAGCGCGACATCAAGACGGTCCAGCTCAAGCTCTTGATCCCCAACCCCGGGGAACGCTTCGTGCCCGGGATGACCGCCGAAGTGCTGGTGCCCCGCCGGCTGCTGAGGAAGTCATGAGCCTGTTCCAGCGCAAGCCCAAAGGCCCGGAGGTCGCGCGCGCCACCATCCAGGTGCAGGACATCGTCAAGCGCTTCGGCGATTTCGAGGCGGTCAAGGGCATCAGCCTGGAGGTGCAGGACGGCGAGACCTTCGGCCTGCTGGGCCCCAACGGCGCCGGCAAGAGCACCCTCATCCGCATGATGACGACCCTGATCCCCATCACCTCCGGCAAGGCCTACATCGACGGCCACGACGTGGACAAGGAGCCGGACGAGGCCAGGCGCTGCATGGGCGTGATCCCCCAGGCCCTCACCAGCGACATCAACCTCACCGTGCAGGAGAACCTCTCCATCTACGCCAAGCTCTACGACGTGCCCCGGGCCCGGCGCCGGGAGATCATCGACGAGCTGCTGGAGGCGGTTGACCTCACCAAGTGGCGGGACGCGGAGACCCGCACCCTCTCCGGCGGCATGCGCCGGCGCCTGGAGATCGCCCGGGGGCTGGTGCACAGCCCGAGGATCTTCTTCCTGGACGAGCCCACCACCGGGCTGGACCCGGTGTCCCGGGTGGCGGTGTGGGAGATGCTGGGCAAGCTCAAGGAGCGGGGCCGGCTCACCATCCTCATCACCACCCACTACATGGACGAGGCGGACCGGCTGTGCGACCGCATCGCCATCGTCGACCACGGCCGGCTGGTGGCCCTGGACACCCCGGCCCGGCTCAAGCAGAGCGTGCCGGGCAACAACGTCATCGAAGCCCAGTTCCGGGGCGCCCCCCCGGACTGGGAGGCCCGCCTGCGGGCCCTGCCGGACGTGACCAGCGTGCAGGCCGAGGGCGCCGCCATGTTCCGGGTGCTCACCACCAACGGCTCCCGCACCACCACCGAGCTGGTGGGGCTGGCCCTGTCGGCGTCGGTGGAGGTGCTCACCCTCATGGTCCAGAACACCACCCTGGACGACGTGTTCGTGCACTATACCGGCCGCCAGCTGCGCGATGAGCAGGTCAAAGTCAGCCCCACCATGTTCGTCCCGCCCCGGAAGCTGCAGCCATGAACCGCCTGCTCGCCCTGGTGGAGCGGGAGCTGCGCAAGTTCTTCCGCTCGCCCACCCTGATGCTCACCGCCATGGTCTTCCCCCTGGTGCAGCTGGTGATCCTGGGCAACGCCTTCGGCGGCAAGATCACCGAAGCCCGGCTGGGGGTGGTGGACTTCGACCACGGCCCCCAGGCGGTGCGGGTGCAGGAGGCCTTCGACGCGGTGCAGGCCAACATCCGCACCTTCCGGCCCATCCCCTACACCAGCGACAAGCAGGCCCAGGAGGACGTTCGCGCCGGGCGCCTGGACGCGGCCATCGTCATCCCGCCCCAGTTCTCGCGCCGGGTCATGGCCGGGGAGAACCCGGCCCTGGGGCTGGTGGTGGACAACTCGGACCAGTTCGTGAGCAGCAGCCTGGAGACGGAGCTCCAATCCCTCACCGACGCCCTGAACCAGCCGGCGACGCCGCCCCGGGTGACCCAGCAGATCGCCCTGAAGATCGTGGAGGTGTATCCCTTCATCGAGTACATGAAGTACCTCCTGCCCGGGTCCATCACCCTGGCCATGTTCGTGTCGGTGATGATCGGCGGCGGCCTGCTGTACATCGACGACAAGGCCCGGGGCGTGCACGAGGGCTTCCTGGTGACCCCCGTCACCAGGGTGGAGCTGGTGCTGGGCCTGGTCACCGCCGGGGCCATCAAGGCCACCATGGCCGGGTTCGTGATCACCCTGCTGGGGTCCCTGATCGCCGGGCTGGGGGTGATCTTCCATCCCCTGGCCCTGCTCCAGCTGCTGCTGATGATCCTCTCCACCTCCATCGCCTTCAATGCCCTCATGTTCCTGTTCATGGTGCGGGTGGAGGACCCCCTGGTGCCCCGGGCCATGTTCGGCATCCTCAACACCCTGCTGTACTTCCCCAGCGGCGCGGTGTACCCGGTGAGTTCCTTCCCCCCCTGGCTGCGGGCCCTGGCCTCGGTGGACCCCTTCACCTACGCGGTGCACGGCTTCAAGGGCCTGCTGCTCAAGGAATCCGGGTTCGCGGCGGTGGTGCCGGACATCCTGTTCCTGCTGGCCATCGGCATCGTCGCCCTGGCCCTGGCCACCCGGCTGTTCAAGCGCACTCTTTAAGCCGTCACGGCCAGTAGGCCACCGGCGGTCCGAACACCCCGGGCTGGCCGGACACCTGGAACCGCACCACCACGTTGCCGTCGGCGCTGGCCAGGTCCGGCAGGCCGTCGCCGTTCAGGTCGCCGATGGCCACCCAGGTGGGCCCGTAGCCCCCCCGGTACAGCGTGGGCGCCAGGAACGCCCCCGGGTGGGCCGGATCCTGCAGGAACACCGACAGGCTGCCGGAACTGCCCGGCAGGCCGTAGTTGGCCAGGACGAGGTCCGGCCGGTTGTCGCCGTCCAGGTCCCCCACCGCCACCGAGCAGGAGCCGTAATCCCCCGCGTCGTACGGGACGGCGGGCAGGAACGTGCCCGGGGCGGCCGGGGCCGGAACCTGGAGCAGCACGCTGAGGCCCTGGGTGGTGGGCGAAAGGTTGGTGCCGAAGTTGGCGGTGACCAGGTCCGGACGCTGGTCTCCGTCCAGGTCGGCGATGGCCACGGCGAGCGGGTTGCTGCCCACCGGGTAGTCCACGTGGGGCAGGAAGCTGCCCGGGTTGGCCGGGTCCTGGAGCAGCACCGACACCACGTTGCCGGTGGTGGCCACGGCCAGGTCCGGCAGCCCGTCCCCGTTCAGGTCGCCCATGGCCACGGCGGCCGGCACCCCGCCCACGGGGAGGCTCACCGGCGCGGCGAAGGTGCCCGGGGCGGTCTGGAAGAACACCAGGAGGGTGCTGCCGCCGTCCGCGGCCACCGCCACGTCCGCCAACCCGCTGGTGGTGAGGGCACCCAGGGCCGCCCCCTGGGGATTGCGGCTGCCCAACTGCAGCACCGCCGGGGCCAGGAAGGCTCCGGGCACCGCCGGGTTGGGCGGATAGACCGAGACGGTGTTGGCCGGGTTGGCGGTGACCCCCGTCTGGGTGTCCACCACCACCACCCCGATGCCCGTCCCGCCGCCCAGGTCGCCCACCGCCAGGGCGCCCGGAGTGGAGCTGGCGCCGGTGTGCACCGAGGCCTGGAAGCCGCCCGGCTGGGACGGGTCCTGCAGGCGCACGCCGATGAAGCCCGGCCCGCCCGGGTAGGAGCCGGTGACGCTCACCAGGTCCAGGCGGTGGTCGCCGTTCACGTCCGCCAGGGCCACCGCGCTGGTGACGTAGGCGGTGCCTGCGTTGTAGTTGTCGTTGTGGTAGCAGGACACCAGGGTCGCCGCCGCCAGGACCATACCCGCCCGCAGTACCTTTCCCACCATGGAGACCTCCCCGGCGCCGGGCCGACCTGCGAATCAGAGAGCCGATCTGGCCAGGAGTCTACCAGACTGGGCGCGCGGGTTGCCCCGATCACCCGGCGGTCCCATCGGTTCCGGGAAGCGCCTCTGGGCCGACGGCGGGCGGGGCGCGCCGCCGAGAGCGGCAAGCCGTTCCTGCGGGACAGCTTAAGAAACGATTTCTACAGATTTTTAATGTGTTAATTACATCAATTCAATTCAATTTTATTTTTTGATTTTGTTAGAAATTATTTTAATATTAGTAATAATTAGATTTAAAATTATTCAAAAAAATCGAACCGAACGTTTTTTTTAGATGTGTGCCTAAAATCAAATTAAATAACTGAAATCATTTTACATTTGAATTGGTCACCTGGATGTGAATCAATGTACCTGATGCCTTCCAAATCATCTAAATTAAGGACATTCAAGTCAGTTACTGCCTCCAGTACTTCGATCATCAACGCGTTTCACCCGGCGATTAATCAATTTAAAAAAATTTACTAACGCCGGAAAAAGCCTGGTTGTCGTCTGCCCGCGATTCACCTGGACACCCGTCCGGAGGTGCGGGCGCCTGCATAAGGAGATCTCCCTTGAACCCGACCCTCCGCCGCACCGGCCTCAGCATCGCCGCCTGGATCGCCCTCTCCTGCCCCGCCTGGGCCGGGGACGCCGCCTTGCGCCAGGTGGAACAGTACAACTACTCCATCCACATCCTGGCCATGCTCCTGGTGGGCTTCGGCTTCCTGATGGTGTTCGTGCGCAACTACGGCTACAGCGCCACCACCGGAACCTACCTGGTGGTGGCCACGGGCATCCCCGTGTACCTCGGCCTGCGCGCCACCGGCTGGATCTCCTCCGGGCCCCTGGGCCCCCATAGCATCCAGGTGCTGCTCCTGGCGGAATTCGCCTGCGCGGCGGGGCTGATCGCCATGGGCGCCGTGCTGAGCCGTCTGCGCCTGTTCCAGTACGGCCTGCTGGCCTTGATCCTGGTCCCGGCCTACATGCTGAACGAGTGGCTGGTGCTGGACGGGGGCCTGGGCGTCACCAGGGGCTTCACGGATGCCGCCGGGTCCATCACCATCCACGCCTTCGGAGCCTACTTCGGCCTGGGCATGGCCGCGGCCATGACCCGTCCCAGGACCCTGGACCAGCCGGTGGAATCGGACGCCACCTCGGACCGGTTCTCCATGCTGGGATCCATGGTGCTCTGGCTGTTCTGGCCCAGCTTCTGCAGTGCCGTGGTGCCCCCGGAGCAGATGCCCCAGACCGTCCTGAACACCATCCTGGCCCTGTGCGGGGCCACCCTGGCCACCTGCGTGGTCAGCGCCCTGCTGCGGCGGGGCAAGCCCAGCTTCGGCGACATCGCCAACGCCTCCCTGGCCGGAGGCGTGGCCATCGGCGCCACCTGCAACCTGGTCTCCGCTCCCGCCGCCTTCCTCATCGGCCTGGCGGCCGGGACCCTCTGCGTGGTGGGCTACGTGGCGGTCCAGCCCCGGCTGCAGAAGACCCTGGGCCTGGTGGACACCTGCGGGGTGCACAACCTGCACGGGATGCCCGGACTGCTGGGCGGCCTGGTGGCGATGGCGGTGGTTCCCGCCGCGGCCGGCGCCCAGTTCGTGGGCATCGTGGTGACCGTGGCCCTGGCCCTGATCGGCGGCCTGGTGGCGGGCCTGGTCATCCGGGCCACCGGCGAGAGCAGGCAGGCCTACATGGACGGGGACGAGTTCGTCGGCACCGACATGGAGGTCCCCGTCAGGTGAAGGCGAACGCGCCGTAACCCACCACGCAGTCCGGGTCTCCGGCCGTATCGCCCGAATTGCGCAGGTCCAGCAGTTCGCACACCAGCCCCCGGCGCCGGGCCGCCAGCAGCAGCCCGCGCACCGGGATGCTGCCGCAGGCGGCATCAGGGCCGAGGCGCTCCGGGCTCAGGGCGGTGATGGCGCCGGCGGTGGCCCGGTCCATCTGCCGGGCCGTGGCCTGGTCCAGGTAATGGCTCAGGTCGGAACTCACCACCACGACCGTCTCCGGGCCGCCCCACAGCCGCTCCAGGGCCGCCTCCACCTCGCCGGGGCCGGCCTCCCCCACCACCACCGGCACCAGGCTGAACTCCGTCAGCACCTCCTGCAGAAAGGGCAGTTGCACCTCCAGGCTGTGTTCGGGCCCGTGGGCGCCGTCCTGGATATGCACCGCGGGCAGGGCGAGGAGGGCCTCCACCCCGTCCCGGTCCACCGGAACCACTCCCAGGGGCGTGGCGAACCCCACGGCACTGGTGGCCCCCAGGCCCCGGAACGGGATCCGGTGGGAAGGCCCCAGCAGCACCACCCGGCGGATCCCGTCCCGCCCCAGGCCCAGCCGGGCGTAGGCCGAGCCGGCCACCGGACCGGAATAGCGGTAGCCCGCGTGGGGGGCGATGATGGCCTTGGGCGGGGCGCCCCGGGGCGCCGCCGCGTCCAGGAAGGCCCGCACCGCCGTTCGCAGGCGGGCCGGATCGGCCGGATAGAAGGTTCCCGCCACGGCGGGCTGGCGAAGTCGCTCCATGGGACCTCCCATCCGGAAGCACACGTTCTGTACCAAAATTTCCGTTGCGCCGCCGTCTGTCAAGGTGCGAAATGCTTTCACGGGGAACCCCATGGAGGATCTGCCGCGCGCGCCGGAATCCGCCCCCGCCCCCTTCTGGCGGCGGCTGGAGGATGGCCGCGCCCAGTGCGGCATCTGCCCGCGCCGATGCCGGCTGCGCCCGGGCCAGAGGGGCTACTGCCGGATCCGGGGCAACCAGGACGGCGCCGTGACCCTGCTGGCCTACGGCCGCACCACCGGGATCCAGGTGGATCCCATCGAGAAGAAGCCCCTGTACCATTTCCTGCCCGGCACGGCGGCGCTCTCCTTCGGCACCGTGGGCTGCAACCTGGGGTGCCGGTTCTGCCAGAACTGGAACCTGAGCCGCAGCCGGGACCCCGAGTCGGCCCTCGCCCGCGCCGCGCCCGGGACCCTGGCCCGCCTGGCCCGGGAGCGCAACTGCCGGAGCGTCGCCTTCACCTACAACGACCCGGTGGTCTTCCACGAGTACGCCGTGGACACCGCCCAGGCCTGCCACGCCCTGGGCGTGGCCACCCTGGCGGTTTCCGCCGGCTACCAGTGCCCGGAGCCCCGGGAGGCGTTCTACCGGCACATGGACGCCGCCAACATCGACCTGAAGGGCTTCACCGATTCCTTCTACCGCCGCCTGTGCGGGGCGCGCCTGCAGCCGGTGCTGGAGACGCTCCAGTACATCCGCCGCCACACCCGCACCTGGCTGGAGGTCACCACCCTGCTCATCCCCGGCGAGAACGACTCCCCCGCCGAGCTGGACGCCCTCACCGCCTGGGTCGCCGGGGAGCTGGGCCCGGACGTGCCCCTGCACTTCTCGGCCTTCCACCCGGACTGGCTGATGCAGGACCTCCCCCCCACGCCCCCGGCCACCCTCCGGGAGGCCCGGCGCATCGCCCGGGGCAACGGCCTGCGCTACGTGTACCTGGGCAACGTGCGCGACCCGGAAGGGAGCACCACCTGGTGCCACGGGTGCGGCGGGCTGCTCATCGAGCGGGACGGCTACCGCCTGGGCGAGTGGCGCCTGACGGCCCAGGGTGCCTGCGCCCGTTGCGGGGCTCCCTGTCCGGGCGTGTTCCGGCAGCCTGGCTCCCTGGAAGGCTCGCCGGCGCCGGATCCCGGCCGCATCAGCCCCTGCCCAGGCGGGACAGGAACCGGTTCCACAGGGCGTCCAGGTTGATGAACAGGAGCCGGGCCATCCCCCGGTGCCGCCGCCGGTCGGACCTGCGCTGGCGCCGCTCCATGATGACCCGGGGCGGGTTGGTATGGCTGGCTGAGCGGCGATCACTCATGGACTTCTCCGGAGGAGCAGAGGGGCTGGAAAACGACCCCATCCAGGACTGGGCCCGAACGGAAAGGTACGGACCAGGGCGCCCCCTCACCAGGGGGAGTCGCGTCCGCCCGCCCTGCCCCTACCGGGGCGGATCGCCGCTGTCCGGCAAGCGGGTGAGGTCGTACGGGGTTTGCTGGTAAACGTAGTAGTTCAACCAGTTGGAAAAAAGCAGGCTGGCGTGCCCACGCCAGCGCACCAGCGGCGGACGGGCCGGATCGTCCTGGGGGAAGTAGTTCCTGGGCAGGGCGATGGGCAGGCCTTTCTGCAGGTCCCGGACGTACTCGCTGCGCAGGGTCAGGGGGTCGTACTCCGAGTGCCCGGTCACGAAGATGTGCCGGCGGTCCGTCGAGAGGATGATGTAGACCCCGGCTTCGGGGGACTCGCTGAGCAGGAGCAGCTCCGGCACCGCCAGGATGTCCTCCCGGCGCACTTCGGTGTGGCGGGAGTGGGGGGCGTAGAACACATCGTCGAAGCCCCGGGCCAGGCGCTCGTGGGGCACGTTCAGGCCGTGGGCGAAGATGCCGAACATCTTCTCCGGCAAGGGATGCTTGGGGATCCCGTAGTAGTGGTACAGCCCTGCCTGGGCGCCCCAGCAGATGTGGAAGGTGGAGTACACGTGGGCCCGGGCCCAGTCCAGGAGCTCTTTCAGCTCGTCCCAGTAGTCCACTGCCTCGAAGGGCATCTCCTCCACCGGGGCGCCGGTGATGACCAGGCCGTCGAAGAACTCCTCCCTCACCTCGGCGAAGGTCCGGTAGTGCTCCAGCAGGTGTTCCTGGGGGGTATTGCGGGAGTCGTGGGACTCCATGTGCAGCAGCTCGATCTCCACCTGCAGAGGGGTGTTGCCCAGCAGGCGCAGCAGCTGGGTCTCGGTGAGGATCTTGGTGGGCATGAGGTTCAGGATCGCCAGGCGCAGGGGGCGGATGTCCTGGCGCAGGGCCCGGTTCTCCCCCATGACGAAGATGTTCTCGCTTTCCAGGATCCCCATGGCGGGGAGGGTGTCGGGGATCTTGACCGGCATGGGGGCCTCGACGGAATTTGGCAGAATCATAGCAACCGGGGGGAGCGGCAGCACCCCGGAAGGGGCTCGCGGGCAAATTCCTTATGGCCTCATAAGAGCGGAAACCCTAGCACTACTGTGTCATAAGTATTGACTGCCCGATCGCCCTGCCTATGCTTTAAGGTGGGGCTACCTATGGTCCAGACTGTCGAAGGCCGAGCACGGTTTGACGCCTACGCCGCCATGTTGGCGAAAGCTGTAGGCCATGCGGACCGCCGCGAACCGGTGGCGCTTTACTGCCAGGGGCTGATTCTGCCGGGAGACCGGAAAAGCGTGGAGCCCATGGCTGCCAGGCTGGATCCCCTGCATGTCCAAGCCCGGCACCAGTCCCTACATCACCTGGTGGCCAAGGCTGGATGGAGTGATGAGGCCGTGCTTGGGGTGGCCCGGAATTATGCGAGGGAGGCCATGGAGATCCAGGGGCCGCTGGAAGCCTGGATCGTGGATGACACCGCCTTTCCCAAGAAAGGCACGCATTCCGTGGGCGTTGCCCACCAGTATTGCGGTCCGTACGGAAAGACCTCCAACTGCCAAAATGCCGTGAGTGTGTCCTTGGCGTCCCGGTGGGCGAGTGTGCCGGTGGCTTTCCGGCTCTACCTTCCTGAGCGGTGGGCCAAGGACCCGGAACGGCGAACCCAGGCAGGGGTGCCCCAGGAGGTTCGCTTCCAGACCAAGTGGCAGATTGCCTTGGCCCTGATCGATGCCCAGCGGGACGATGGGGAACCGGATCTGCCGGTGCTGGCGGATGCGGGGTACGGGGATGCCTGCAATTTTCGCGGCGAGCTGACCAAACGCCACTTGCCTTATGTGGTGGGGATCAGCAAAACCACCACCGTGTGGGCGAACGGCAACGCGCCACTGCCCCCGAAGGTGCAAAAAGGAAAGGGGCAGCCCGGCAAACGGCTACGGCGGGATGACGACCATCAGCCGGAGGCCGTAAAGGCCCTGGCCGAGGGCCTGCCGCCGACCGCCTGGCAGCGGGTGGCCTGGGCCGAAGGCACCCGGGGACTGATGGAATCCCGGTTCGCGGCCCTGCGGGTGCATCCAGCCCATCGGGACAACACGCTCCATGGCCTGCGGCCCGAAGAGTGGTTGCTGATCGAGTGGCCGGCCTCCGAACCGGAGCCCACCAAGTACTGGTTCTCCACCTTCCCAGTCACCATGCCGATTGCCCAACTGGTTCGGATGGCCAAGTTGCGCTGGCGCATCGAACGTGATTACCAGGAGATGAAGGACGAACTTGGCTTGGACCATTACGAAGGCCGCGGGTGGCGGGGGTTCCACCACCACTTGAGCCTATGTGCGGCCACCTATGCCTTCATCGTGGCGGAACGATGCCGCCTTTCCCCCCCTACGGTCCAAGCCATTTTCAGCTTCGTCCACGCGCCCCCCGGACCCGCCCCCCTGCCCAGAGGGCATCGGTCCCTTCCGGCCTGAACGCCACACGCCCAATTCCATCACAACGTTGCATAGGCGCCTGGAGCGGGTCCTGGTGCGCTCACTGGCCTTCTGCCCAACGTGTGGGAGGAACCAGTGCGCTTAATTTATGACACAGTAGTGCTAGAGCGGTCTCCGGGGCGGCGCCTGGTCCGGCCCCACCCGTCCGGCGGTGACTTCCGCCGCGAAGTAGCTCTCCCCCTGGAGGGGAGCCCCGGCCAGGCGGCGGAGCATGGCCAGCTGCCCCACGTGGGTCAGGGCATCCGCCAGCGGCCCCTGGAGCAGCCGGGCCACATCCACCTGGATGGCCGCCCCCGAGGCGAAATGCTGGTCCAGTTGTTCCAGCGCCCGGTAGAACCGCGCCTCCTCCTGGTCCCAGCCCTGGGGGACGGCGGGGTTCCACCGTTTCTGGCCCTGGCACAGGCTCACCGCCCATTCCAGCAGGTCCCCCATATGGGCCAGGATGGCCAGCGGTGTCTTGCCTCCGGAACCCTGGAACTGGGCGAAGCTTTCCGGCGCCCCCCGGACGCATTTCCCGCCCCGGTAGGCCAGGGTGGCGAGCAGGTGACGCAGCAGATCACGTTCGTTCATCGTGGCCGCCTCCTTGGCAGTGGATTATCGTAGGAAAGATTATTCCGGTACCATCCGATCAGGGAGATGCCATGACCACCACGTTCAAGTTCGAATGCTGGCCCTCCGTGTGCGACGGGTGGGTGGCCAGCGGGACGGCGCAGGGGGTGGAAGGAGGCTCCTTCGAGAACCGGCCCGTCTGGTTCGGATGCCAGGGGGACACCTGGGCGGAGCTGCAGGCCGGGATGGCCAGGCTGGCGGAAATCCTGGGCCCCCGGCTGGAGCCTGGCCTGCAGCTGACGCCCATCCAGGTCCACCTCCGCACCTGGCCCGAGGACAGGCCCCTGCTGGTGCCTCCGGCGGGCACTCCCGAGGCCCTGTTCAACAACCTGGTCAACGTCGGCTCCAGGCGCCGGGCTTTCGTGGAGAACGCCGAGGAGGTCCGCATCGTCTCCTTCCTGAAGATCGGCGCCCTGGCCCTCCTGCTGCCCGCCGACGCCTGGAAGCCCGAGCTGGTCTCCAGTTTCCTGGCCTTCGCCGTCGGCCTGGTGCCCGAACACCCCACCCCCGCCCCGGAACGGGCCGGACAGACCCCCGCCGACCTGGTGGAGGAAATCCTCCTGGGCGGCAAGGAGTGATCCTCAGGATCCCGCTTCCGGCGTGGGGACCGGGGGCAGGTGCTGGGTGACGCCCTGGTCCACCAGGTCCTTGAGCGCCAAAAGAACGGCCATGTCGTACCAGGCGGTGTAGTTCAGCATGTCCCGCACCTTCTCCCGGGGCTCCGCTCCGGCGGCGAAGCTGGAGATGAAGTCGAAGGTGACCCGCAGGATCCTGGATCCCAGGGGGATCTGGTCCAGCCACCGGTCGTCCTCGGGAAACCCCGTGCCGTTGGCGTTCTTCTGGGAGTAGTAGATCACCTCCGCCACCTCCTCCAGGCGGGGGATCTGGCGCAGCAGGCGGTAGCCGATCTCCGGCACCCGGCTGTAGACCTCCCGCTCGGCGCTGGTGAGCGGGGACTGGGCCCGGACCTTGTCCAGGATGGCGGCGGGGATGGCCAGCAGGCCGATGTGGGAAAGCACCGCCGCCAGGCCCACCATCCACGGCTCCCCGAGCCTCAAGGCGACGGCCAGCCGTTCGGCCAGGTCGGCCTGCTGGCGGGCCCGCCCGAAGGCCACCGGGTCCAGGATGGCGAGCATCTCCACCACCAGGGCCAGGGAACCCTTGAGGGTCTTCTCCACCAGCTCCCGTTCCACCAGGCGCAGGCGGGACTGCTCCAGGTGGGTGCGGACCCGGGCCAGGACCAGCGGCGCCCGGAACGGCTTGGTGATGTAGTCCACGCAGCCCGCCTGGAAGCCCCTGGCCTCGTCCTCGTCCCGGTCCAGGGAGGTGAGGAACAGCACCGGGATGTCCCGGGTCAGCGGATCGGCCTTGAGCCGGGCGCAGGCCTGGTAGCCGTCCATTTCCGGCATCATCACGTCCATCAGGATCAGGTTGGGCGGAGCCTGGAAGATCAGGTCCAGGGCTTCGGAACCGTTGTCGGCCACCTGGACGTTGTAGTGGTCCTTGAGCACCGCGGCCATGACGCAGAGAACTTCCGGCGAATCGTCCACCACCAGGATGGTGGCTCGGTCCTGACGCGGGGCGGGATCCATGGTCATTCCTTCGATTGACCATGATTTTACAACCACCTTGCAAGGCTCATCTCCCAAATTGAGCGAATCAACAAGAAATTTGTCGTTCAAGAAAACCAGCCCCTCCTGTCCAGGGTTCATTGCGCGGAGCGTGGGCGGCAAATATCCTTGAGTTGTGAGCGGCGCAGCGCGAACCTTCCACCTGCCAGCCACCCCAACCCCCGGAAAGTGCCACCATGACCGCCAGACTCAGCCTGCCCATCAGCGTCGAGGAACGGATCTCGGGCTGGACCCGGATCCAGGAAGCCCAGAAGGCCAAGGCCCTCGGCACCCCCAAGCCCCGCCCCACCGTGACCGTTTCCCGCCAGTTCGGCTGCGAGGGCTTTCCCCTGTCCATGCGCCTCCAGGCCCTGTTCGAAAAGGCGACGGGGGAGCCCTGGACCATCCTGGACCGGGCCCTGCTCGAGCACGTGGCCGAAGAAAAGCAGGTACCCCTCCAGGTGCTCCAGACCCTGGAGGATCCGGCCCGGTACCTGGAGGCCTTCGGCTTCCATCCCAGAGGGAGGATCACCAGCGACCAGGCCTTCGCCAAGCTGGCCGTCTCCCTCCTGCATTTCGCCCGCAGCGGGAACGCCATCATCATCGGTCGCGGGGGCGCCGTCCTGTGCCAGGGCCTGGAAAACTGCTTCCACTTCCGGCTCCAGGCCAGCCGGGAGTGGCGCATCGCCTCCCTGGCCAAGCGCATGGACATCAGCCACGAGGAAGCCGCCAGGCGGGAAAGGCACGAATCCAGGCAGCGGGACCATTTCGTCTGGGAGAACCTGGGCGTGGATGTGGCCGACCCCTCGTTCTACGACGCCATCTTCAACAACGAACGCCACGACACGGACCACGTCGCCGCGGCCATCCTGGCCTACGTGCTGGCCTGGAGGAAGGCGCAGGGATAGGTCCCCGGGCGGCTACCCGAAGGGCGGTCGCCCGGACACGGACCTCAGGATGCGGGCGACCTGGAGCAGGAGGGCCGGGACTTCCATGGTCACGACCTCCCAGACCTTATCGTCGCCGGGTGCAGAGAAGGCATGGGCCAGGCGGTCCCGGAAGCCGCAGATCATCCGCCAAGGCACCTCCGGAGCCAGGTCCTTGATTTCCTTGGGCAGCCTTTCGGCGGCCGCGCCGATGATTTCAAGATTCCTGAGGACGGCATCATAGGCCATCCCATGGGCCGCGAAGGACTCCCGGGTCAGCCCCTGCCCGTACTGCAGAACCTTGGCGGCGCGGTCCTGGATTTCCTGAAGATAGAGCCTTGGATCACGCGTCATGGGCCCGATTCCGTTGGATGAGCACCATTCTGGCCCGGGCCTGGGGCGATTGCAATCCTGGTCCGTTCGTTTGTTGATGTTTTCTTGACGGGATGACCCCGCATCTTCACGTTTCCTTGAATCCGGTTGGTCCAGAATGGCATTATGGCCAGGGGAGCGGACAGCCCTGCCGGTTCATGGAGGACATAAAATGATGCGCAGGGACGATTTCCCCTCCGGCCTCGGTGTTCTCGCCCTGGTGGGAGGCGCGGCGCTGGGCGGCCTGGCCCTGGCGCTCCTGGACCCGCAGGTGCGCAAGGCCTGGCATGGCCGACTCCGGTCCCTGGTGCAGCGGCTGAAGCCCCGAACCGGAACCTCCCGGCCCGACGAAGAGACCGATGCGCCGATGGCGTTCATCTGATCGCCTCGTGCCGCATGGTTGGGCATAGCATCAAGCGCTGGACTCACTCCAGCCTGTCTTGTCCCGGCCCTGGGGCGAGCCCGTCCCGGGCCTTCCCCATCCTTGGCCGCCCTGGCGCCGGTCCCCCGCCGCGGCCGCATGCACGGAGCTCCTGCCATGACCCTGGGCGTCGGTGGAAAGAACCCTGAAGCGGTGCTCGCGGCCCTGCCGGGCCTGATGGCCGGCACCGGGCCCATCGGCCTGCCCGAGTACCAGGCGCGGGTGGCCCAGGTCCAGGCCCGGATGCGCGAAGCCGGCCTGGCCGCCGCGTACGCCCACGCGGGCAGCAACCTCAAGTACTTCACCGGCACCAAGTGGACACCCAGCGAGCGCATGGTGGGCGCCCTGATTCCCGCCGACGGGGAGCCGGAGTACCTCGCCCCCTTCTTCGAGGAGGGCACCCTCAGGGACTTCCGGGTCCTGCCCGGCCCGGTGCGCACCTGGCACGAGCACGAGAGCCCGCATCGGCTCCTTCTCGACCGGCTCGCCGCCCTGGGCTGCGGTCCGGAGGCCAAGGTCGGGCTGTGCGACGGCACCCCGTTCCATGTGTTCGACGGCCTCCGGCGGCTGGCGCCGGAACGCGCCTTCGTCTCCGCCCAGGAGGTCATGGGCGCCTGCCGCATGCGCAAGTCGGAACAGGAGATCGCCCTCATCCAGCGGGCCCACCGCATGACCCTGAGGGTCCAGGCCGCCACGGCCAGCGTCCTGGCCGAGGGCATGAGCACCCTGGACGTGGAGGCCTTCGTCCACGAAGCCCACAAGCGGGTGGGCTCCGACGGCAGCTGCTTCAGCATCGTGCTGTTCGGCGCGGCCACCGGGTTCCCCCACGGCGTCCAGGAACCCCAGCGGCTCAAGGCCGGCGACCTGGTGCTGGTGGACACTGGCTGCCTGGTGCACGGCTACCCGTCGGACATCACCCGGACCTACGTGTTCGGCACGCCCAACGGGCGCCAGCGCGCCATCTGGAACCTGGAGCGGGGCGCCCAGCTGGCCGCCTTCGCCGCGGCCCAGCTGGGCGCCGAGGCGGGTTCCGTGGACCAGGCCGTGCGCCGGTTCCTGGAGTCCAGCGGCCTGGGCCCCGGCTATGACCTGCCGGGCCTGCCCCACCGGACCGGGCACGGGATGGGCCTGGACGTGCACGAGCAGCCGTACCTGGTGCTGGGCAGCAGGATCCGCCTGGACGTGGGCATGTGCTTCAGCAATGAGCCGATGATCTGCGTTCCGGGGGAATTCGGCGTGCGGCTGGAGGACCACATCCACATGACCGCCAAGGGGCCCGAGTGGTTCACCCGCCCCAGCCCCAGCATCGATGATCCGTTCGGCTTGGTGAGCTGAGCGACCCCCATGCCGGTGGCGACCACTCCGCGGCTGGCCATCCGGCGGTTCCGGCTCGGGGACGCCGGCTAGAATGGAAATAAAGGAATCGGCCTGGGAATCGAGGTGACGAGGTGAACTACTACGCCCAAACCATTCGGCTCCGCATCGACTGGAGCGAACTGGATTCCTTCGGCCATGTGAACAACCTGGCCATCCTCCGCTATACCCAGACCGCGCGCGTCCATTTCATGGAGGAGACGGGCATGATGCGGTCCAAGGCCGAGGCCGGCATCAGCCCGGTGCTGGCTTCGACCAGTTGCCAGTTCAAGAAACAATTGTTCTATCCAGGGCACGTGACGGTCCGATCCAGGATCGACCAGGTGAACAACACCAGCTTCCACATGCGGCACAAGGTGCTGGACGATGCCCAGGAGGTCGTCGCCGAGGTGCACGACGTGCTGGTGATGTTCGATTTCCACAAGAACGTCAAGCTGAGCATCCCCCAGGAGTTCCGCGACCGGATGGAAGCTCCCGCGCCTGCGGTGTCGGGCGGGCAGGAGCATCCGCAATGGGATTCATGACGACCCTGGTGCGGCTGCTGGTGATCCTGGCCACCGTGGGCGTGACCTGGAGCCTGGCGATCCTGGGCTGGGGCGGCGCCGCGGCCATGTTCGCCCACCCGGCCCTGGTGGGCATGGCGGTGTTGAACCTGGCCCTGGCCGCCCTGGCCGGTTTCTCCGAGAGCGGCCTGCGCGCCGGTGCCCAGGAGGACCGGAGCAACCGCTGGGTCCTGTCCGTCTTCACCCTGCTCACGCTCCTGGACTGCTACCTGGCGGCCCGCACCGACCGCCTGGACGTGTTGACCTTCGGCGGCGAGGGGGTGCGTTGGGCGGGCGTGGCGGTGGCCCTGGCCGGCGGGGTCCTGCGCCTGTGGCCGGTGTTCGTGCTGGGCAGGCGGTTCAGCGGACTGGTGGCCATCCAGCCTGGCCACACCCTGGTCACCAGCGGCATCTACGGGGTGATCCGCCACCCCAGCTACCTGGGGCTGCTGATCAGCGCCCTGGGCTGGGGCATGGCTTTCCGCTCCTGGGTCGGCGTCCTGTTCACGTTCCTGTTCATCCCGCCGCTGCTGGCGCGCATCCGCGCCGAGGAACGGCTGCTGGCCAGCCATTTCGGCGCCGAGTACGAAGCCTACCGCGCCCGCACGTCGCGGCTGCTGCCGGGGATCTTCTAGAACCGGGGCGTGAGCATGTCGATCAGGCCGGCGCACACCGTCTCGCCGCCGTTGCTGAGGCGGCTCTGTGGAGCGCCCCCCTCAGCCGGCCGCGCGACCCAGGGCGCCGTCCAGGGCCTGGAAGGCGTACTCCAGTTCCGCCTCGGAGACGATCAGGGGTGGATGCCAGGTGATGCAGTTGCCCCCCGCGACCTTGAAGGAGAGCCCGTGGGCCAGGCAGTCGTAGAGGATGCGCTCGGCCTGGGCCTCGGCCGGGGTCCGGGCAACCCGGTCCGTCACCAGCCCGAAGGTGATGAGGAGCCCCTGGATGCGCACGTCGCCGATGAGCGCGTGCCGCTCCTGGAGTTCCGCGGCCCGGCGGCCGGCGCCCGTGTTCAGGTCCCCCTCACGGTTCAGTTCCTCGCGCATGGCCATGGTCCGTTCCTCTTCGCCGGGATGGGAAAGGGTACACCGCGCTCGCCGCCACCGGCGTGGCCGCCCCGGGATCCCAGCCGTCCCGGCGCGGAACGGGTCAGGCCGAATCCGGTGCAGGGACCGCCCGGACCGCGCCGCCCTGGATATCCAGCACCAGGTTGTTCAGCCATTTCCCTGAAAGCAGCCGCCAGATCCCCAGGCCGGCTTTGGTGGCCTCCTCCAGGCTGACCAGCGCCATGACGGCATAGATCGGCCAATGGAGCACCATCACCCCCAGCGCCGCCATGGGGATGCCCACGAACCAGGGCGTCAGCACGTCGATCAGGGCGGCAAACACCGTGTCGCCGCCGTTACGGAAGATCCCCACGATCATCACCAGGTTGACCACCCGCAGGGGCAGGGTCGCCGCGAACACGAACGCCGCGATCCGGCAGGCCGCGAGGATCCCCGGCCCGACCCGGAAGAGCCCCAGGAAGAGCGGCGCCGTTACCGCCAGGGCGCCGCCCATCACCACGCCCAGCCCGGCCCCCAGCAGCACGCTGCGCCTGGCATAGACAAGGGCGACCCGGTCCTGGCCCGCTCCGATCCGGTGGCCGACCATCACCCCGCAGGCGCTCCCCAGGCCGAAGGCGGCGCAGAAGAACAAGTTCGTGATCACCTCCATGATCTGCGCGGTGGTGGTGGAATCCACCCCTTGCATGCCATAGAAGACGGTGTACATGCTGACCCCGGTGGCCCAGCCGACCTCGTTGACGATGACCGGCAGCACCGGGCGGAGGTATCTCCGGAGCAGTTCCCGCGACCAGCCGGTCAGCTCCTTCAAGGACGCCGCCAGCTCGTACTTGCGGCCGTAGATGAGGCCCAGCAGGAATCCCAGTTCCAGGGCCCGGGCGATCAGGGTGGCGGTAGCCGATCCCCGGATCCCCATCGCCGGGAGGCCGAACCGGCCATAGATCAGGGCGTAGTTCAGGATGGTGTTCACCATCAGCGCGATCATGCTGGCGTACATGGGCGGCCGGGTCCTGCCCACGGCCCGGCTGTGGATGGCGTAGGTGGCCGAGACCGATTGCAGCAGGTAGCTCCACCCGATGATGCGCAGGAAGGCCGCCCCCTGGCCCACCACCCTGGCGTCCCGGATGAAGAAGGACATGACCCGGGCCGGCATGAACTGGGAGACAAGGAAGAACGGGATGGCCGCCGCCATGCACAGCTGGATGGAGATGCCCAGGATCTTGCGCACCGAAACCAGGTCCCGCTTGCCCCAGAACTGGGAGCTGAACCCGCTGGCGCCGCTGTTGACCCCGAACAGCATCAGGAGGAACACGAAACTGAGCTTGTTGGCGATCCCCACCGCGGAGATGGCCGTTTCGCCCAGCCCCCCGATCATGATGTTGTCGATCACCAGCAGGCCGTAGAAGACCAGGTGCTGCACCGTGACCGGGAGCCCGATCCGCACGAGCTCTGAATAATAGGGCCGATCCCTGAAGTCCAGCACATTGAGTCCAAGCATCCTACGCACCACGCTACCATGGAAGGATCCCCTCCATCCGCCATCCGTCCTCCGGGGGTGCGCCAATGCCCATCGATTTTGACCAGGTCATCGACCGTTCCCGGACGAACTCCATGAAGTGGTCCCGGCCGGAGGCCCTGCTCACGCCGGAGGAATGCGCAGCGGGGCCGCTGCCCATGTGGGTGGCGGACATGGACTTCAAATCCCCGGACGCGGTCCTGGAGGCGCTGGGGGAGGCGGTGCGGCAGGGCGTGTTCGGCTACCCGGCGGGGCCCACCCGGGGCTATGTGGAGGCGGTGACCGGCTGGCAAGGGCGGCGGTTCGGCTGGGAGGTGGCGCCTGAGTGGCTGGTGCTGGTCCCCGGAGTGGTCACCGCGCTCAAGGCCGTGATCCAGGCGTTCACCGGGCCCGGGGACACGGTGCTGGTCCAGCCGCCGGTCTACCACCATTTCCACCAGGACCCGCTCCTCCTGGGCCGGCAGGTGGCGTGGGCGCCCCTGGAACGGCACGGGGACCGGTACCGCTTCGACCCGGACACCTTCGCCAAGGCCATCCGGCCCGACACCAGGCTCTTCATCCTCTCCAACCCGCACAATCCCACCGGCAATGTCTGGTCGGAGGACGAACTGCGGGCCATGGGCGAGACCTGCTTCCGGCACGGGATCCCGGTGGTATCGGACGAGGTGCACCAGGACCTGGTCATCGACCCCCGCCGCAGGCACGTGCCCTTCGCCTCCCTGGGCCCGGCCTTCGCCGCCAACAGCGTCACCTGCGCCGCCGCCAGCAAGACCTTCAACCTGGCGGGGCTGCAGTGCGCCAACCTGTTCATCCCGGACCGGGAGCGGCGGGAGGCGATGCGCCGGCAGATCGAGCGGAACTTCAACGCCAGGGTCAACCTGCTGGGCATGGTGGCCACCGAGGCGGCCTACCGCCACGGCGAGCCCTGGCTCGCGGCCCTGCTCGACTACCTGCGGGGCAACCAGCGGCACTTCGCCGCGACCCTCCAGGCCGCCACCGGCAAGATCAAGGTGATGGCGATGGATTCCCTCTTCCTGGCGTGGCTCGACTGCCGCGCCCTGGGGATGGAGCCCGAGGCCCTCCATCATTTCCTGCTCACCCAAGGGCGGGTGTGGCTGGACCCGGGGCCGAAATTCGGCCCCGAGGGGCACGGCTTCATGCGCGCCAACCTGGGGTGCCCCAGGAAGCTGGTGGACGAGGCCCTGGCCCGGCTGAAGGCAGTGCTTTGACCCAGTCCGTGAATGGGTGACTCGAGGAGCGGCCATGTCCTTGGAAGAAAAAGAAAAACTGACAACATGGCAGGTCGCCCCCTTGGGCACCCTCATCCACCACATCGTGGGGACGTGCCACCAGGAGTGCCGGGAGGACATGGCCGGGCTGGAGACCCTGCTCGCCTTCCTGGCCATGGAACCAGGCCCCAGCCACTTGTCCCTGGTGGAGATCCGGGATCTCTTCGCCCAATTCTGCGCGGAATTGCGCGCCCACATGGCCCGCGAGGAACGGGACCTGTTCCCGGTGCTCCTGGCGATGGAGCAAGGCATTGCGCCCGGCCCCGGCAAAGCCCAGCTCGAGGTGCTGGGGTCCCTCCTGGAAGCGGAGCACCACAAGGAAGCCGGGCTTCTGCGCGACCTCCGGATCTTCGCGGGGGCCCTCGCCAAGGATTCGCCCGCGGAAAGTCCCAAGGTCCGCATCCACACCTCGCTGGTGGCGTTCGCCGGGCGGTTGGAGGACCACGTGCGGCTGGAAAACCAGGTCCTGTTTCCCCGGATGCGTCAGTGACTAGTGGATCCCCATGCGGAGCAGCACGTTGAAGGCGAAGGCGAACACGCCCGCCCCCAGCAGGACGCAGACCGGCAGGGTCAGCACCCAGGCCAGCAGCAGGTTGCGCAGGGTGTTCATCTGCAGGCCGGAACGGTTCGCCGCCATGGTGCCGGCGACGCCGGATGAGAGCACGTGGGTGGTGCTGACCGGGAGGCCCATGTAGTCGGCGGCCAGGATCGTTCCCGCCGCGACCAGTTCGGCGGAGGCGCCCTGGGCGTAGGTCAGGTGCTCCTTGCCGATCTTCTCGCCGACGGTGACCACGATCCGCTTCCAGCCGACCATGGTGCCCAGCCCCAGGGCGATGGCCACCGCCACCTTCACCCAGGCCGGGATGAACTTGGTCAGCCGGTCGATGCTGGTCTTCAGCTGGGCGGCGCTCTTGCGCTCGGCGGGATCCTCGATCTTCTTCTGCTTGATCAGCTTGCCCAGGGTCTCCGAGGTGAGGTAGAGGTCGCTGCGCAGGGCGCGGCGCTGGTCGCCGCTCAGTTCGTCCAGGTTCTTGCGGTCCTGCAGGGTCTCGGCGATCTCGCGGCACTTGGTGCCGACCGCGGCGAAGGTGCGCTCGCTCAGCGCGCCGCCGGTCTTGAGGTAGAGGGACAGCTCATCCGATGCCGCCTGTTTCCCGGCCATGGCCACGCCAGGGGAATGCCGGTCCATCTGGAAGGAGATGGTCTGGGTCGTGGCGGCCAGGCCCCGCAGCACCTCCGGGGAGGTGTTCAGGTTCACCGCGTAGGTCAGCGGCAGGACCCCGACCAGGATCAGCATGATCAGGCCCATGCCCTTCTGGCCATCGTTGGAGCCGTGGGCGAAGCTGACCCCGGTGCAGGTGAGCACCAGCAGGCTTCGGATCCACAGCGGCGGCGCCTTGGTGGGGTCGGGAGCGGTGTAGAGCTCCCGGTTCCGGATCAGCCGCTTGGCCAGCAGGAGCAGCAGGGCGGCGCAGCCGAAACCGACGATCGGCGACACCAGCAGGGAGGTGCCGACCTCCGAGGCCTTGGCCCAGTTGATGCCTTCGCCGAACGAGCGCGGCCCGGACAACCAGGCGTTGGCCAGCCCGACCCCCAGGATGGCCCCGATCAGGCTGTGCGAACTGGAGGCCGGCAGGCCCAGGTACCAGGTGCCCAGGTTCCAGATGATCGCCGAGATCAGCAGCGAGAACACCATCGCGTAGCCGGCCCAGGAACCGACGTTGAGCACCAGTTCCACCGGCAGCAGCGCCAGCACCCCGAACGCGACCATGCCGCTGGACGTCAGCACGCCGATCAGGTTCCAGCACCCGGACCAGATCACCGCGATCCACGGCTTCAACGAATGGGTGTAGATCACCGTCGCCACCGCGTTGGCGGTGTCGTGGAAGCCGTTGACGAACTCGAAGCTCAGGGCCATCCCGAGCGCCAGCAGAAGGAACAAGCCGCTGCCCATCGACAGCGTCTGGCCGAACATGTGCACGATGCCTCCCGGGGGGTTGCCAGGAACTTTAGGGCAGGCATGTGATGGCCCGGTGAATATCGGGCAAGCATTCTGTGACTCGTCCAATCCGCCGTCATCGCCGCCGGGGGGTGGCCGCCCGCACCAGGATCCGGATCGTCCCCAGCATCAAGCCGAACGCCAGGATGAAGCCCAGCCCGGCCAGCGCCAGCAGCCCAAGCCGGACCGCCAGGGCCTGCCGGCCTTGCCAGGCCGCCAGACTGGACCAGCCCCAGCAGGCGGACAGCAAGGACCCCAGGAGGATGCGCAGGAAGGCCCCGAGGGTGGCGACCATCGCCTCCAGCAGGGTTACCTGGGGCGGGAAGGTATGGGGGATCGCGGAATGGAGGACGCGTCCATCCCATTCCGCCGGCCCTTCGAAGTGCCGCTGGTGCTCGAAGCAGCGGTGGAGCAGAGGTCCAGAAACCCGGGCGGGGGAAAGTTGTGGCGCACAGCTCAGAGGGGCAAGGCGCCGGTGTAGTAGAAAACGACCTTGGCTTTGATGTGGCCGCCGGCCTGGGGGATGCCGTAGACCTTGACGGTCGCGCCCGTGCCCAGGTTGGCGAGGAGGCTGGCCTGGCCCGAGGCCGTGGCGAGGTCCACGGGGTTCAGGGTGACGATCCCCCCAGTCCGGTCCACCTGGTAGACCAGGCTTGACCCGCCGGCGAGGTCCAGGTCCACAGGCACCAGGTCGGCGCCCCCGGGCAGGACCAGGCCGAAGCTGGCGCTGCCGGCGGACCAGGGGCTGGCCACGGTGCCGACGGGCAGCGCGGTGGCCTCCAGCAGGGCGGACTTGGCGGACCACCCGGCGGGGTTCGCCGGATCGTTCCAGGTGGCGATGCTGGCCGCCCACGGGAGCATGGCCGGCAAGCCGCCGCCGAAAGCCACCGGACCGGCCGCGGCTTCCAGGGTGCCGGCCGCGGAACCGGTGGCGAAGCCCAGGGCGACCGTGTAATCGTCGGCGGCGCTGGCGAAGGCGCGGGCGAGGGTGAAGCCGTCCGCATCGGCGGTGACGGCGCCTTCGAACCTGGCCACTTCGATGTCCACCGTCTGGGCCGTCATGGGCGTGGTGGCTGGATCGACAGTGGCGTGCACCTTGAATCCGCGCACCAGGCTGGTGCCCATGAAGGCGGGGCCGCTGCCGATGGGCGTGGCGTCGGCCGCGGCATCGGCCGGGTTGCGGAGGAAGAACCGGGTGGCCGGAGTCACCAGGATGGGCACGCCGGCCCCGTCCTGGTTCGCCACGGTGAGCACGCCGGCGCCGGCGTCCACGTGCAGCACGTGACCCTCCGGGCCGTTGTAGACGGTGTTGAAGGCGCTGCCGGCCCAGATCCGGGCGGCCACCAGGGTGCCGTCGGACTGGTAGCGGACCGCGGCCCTCACGTACCGGCCGGCCAAAGTGCCGGCCATGCTGGAGAAGTCCGTGACGGTGCTGGCGGTCCCCGCGTCCAGGTCGTAGCACAAGGTCCCGTTGCCGGAGTCGGCGAGGATCCTCAGGCTCTGGGCTGTGGGATTGGCGGTCTCCGGATCGGCCGGCGGCCAGGCCGGATTGGCCTTGGTGAGGGTGAGGCTGGACGAGTCCGCTGCAACGGCGCCAATCGAGCCGTACAGATGGCGCAGGATCAGGTCGGTGGCGGCGGCGGGACGGAAGCGCACCGGCCCGTTGAAATTGACGGCCCAGACCGGTGCCGGGTCCCCCTGCGCCAGGTGGTCGACGATGAACGCCGGGTGGCCGAGGTCGAACTCCAGGTCCATGGGGTTGGCCTGCCCCGCGGCCGCCACCAGGTTCGTGGCGAACGGCACCGTGATCGGCACGGTGAGGTGGCCGGCGCTGCCGACGGCGCCCTGGATCTGGATCCGGCCGGCGGAGACCGGGGTGGCGGCCGCGCCCTTGAAGCCGGCCGAGGGGTCGGCCGCGGAGACCAGGGTCACGTCGCCGGGATTGGCACTGAGGACGAGCACCGCTCCGGTGTAGGTGCCCGGGGCCACCTGGGCGAGGCCCAGGAGTTCACTGAGCGAATCCAGTTGCACCAGGTTGGTCACAGGGACCGGAGCGGGAGCGGTGTAGACCGCCACCGGGCTGGCCGCGCTGCCGCCCTGGGGGATGAGGCCGATGCTGAGCACCTTGACGCCGATGGTGGCCCAGTCCTCGGTGGTGGCGTCGCTGATGAGCACCTGGATCCCGGCCGCGCTCGCCGGGTCCGGAACGACGAGGCTGCCGGTAGCGGTGGCGCCGGCCGCGTTGGTCACCGTGCAGCCCAGGGTGATGCTGGTGTTGCCGGTGCCCGCGTCGTAGGTGATCGGGTTCACGGTCGTGAGGCTGGTGATGGCGGCCGCGACGGTGCCCCCGGTGCTGCTGATGGTCCAGGCGAAGGTGCCGCCCTGGACCGGCACCGAGGCGCCATTGCCGGTGGAGCCGGAGGTGACCGGATCGGGATTCGCGGTGATGGTGGCGTCTGGCGCCGGCACGATGGTGCTGGAGGCGGTGCCGGCCGCGGATGCGGTGCCCCCCGTGTTGGTCGCCACGCAGGAAAACTGGACCGTGCCGGAGGCTCCGGCCGTGACGGTGACGCTGGTGCCGGTGCCGGTGGCGGGGCTGCCGCCCGTGATGGTCCAGGCATAGGTGGTGCCGGCGGGCTCGGACCCGGTGTTGGTGATGGTCGCGGTCAGCCCGGTGCCGGCGGTGACATCGGCCGGAGCGGAGATGGCCGGGGCGACCGGAGCCGCCACGATGGTGCTGGAGGCGGTGCCGGCCGTGGATGCGGTGCCCCCCGTGTTGGTCG
>Ga0326727_10001029_pt1 | contig 107991 bp, 93 predicted proteins | sample MB2enrmetagenome_FD_207643 | JGI IMG/M metagenome (GOLD analysis project Ga0326727, IMG submission 207643) | Lab enriched peat soil microbial communities from McLean, Ithaca, NY, United States - MB29MY | ecosystem: Environmental > Terrestrial > Soil > Wetlands > Peat | place: USA: New York...
GATGTACCAGCATCTGCATGAGCAGCCGCAGCTGCCCAGTCAGCTTCGCCCGGAACTGGCCAACTGGCAAGGCCTCGATGCCCTGGTGCTGCGCCTGCTGGCCAAGGATCGCGAACAAAGGCCTCGAGATGTTGCCGAGATGGCCGGATTGCTGGATGCGGTGCTGCATAAGGCCTATACCCCCCACCCACACTTCACTCACCCGGAAACTGTGATCGAGCCGCCGACGCTATTGCCGGAATTGCCGCAACCCATCCCCACCCCATCGCGCCCCGTAATCTCGAAGTGGACATTAGCGGCGATATTCATCGTGATCGCTCTGGGAGCGTGGGCTGCATTGCTGTTCTTCCAGTCCAAGTCACCTGTTTCAGGCAACGGCACACAAACTGCGGCGCAGCCTGCCTCAGTCTCAACCCCAACGGCAACCAAGCCCTCCAAGTCCACGACTATTGCCCCGGCGACTATCCCTGTAGGAGGTGCTCAAGCTGAGGAAGTGATCTGGACCGATCCCGCCACAAGCCTGATGTGGGCGAAGAAAGACAACGGCAAGGATGTGAACTGGCAGCAGGCGACAGATTATTGCCGGAATCTGCAACTGGCCGGACACTCCGATTGGCGCTTGCCGGAAATCAAAGAATTGAAAAGTATCTATGAACCTGGCGCCGATATCGGCGGCATGCATGTGAAGGGCAATTTGCAATTGACTGGATGGCAGTGGAGCAAATCTCGTGGTAATGCCTCTGATCAGGCGCGGTACTTCTTCTTCAGCGACGGGGAGCGGGGTTCCGACAAACTCACCTACAGCTACGGCAAGCGGGCGCTGTGTGTGCGCGATTCCACAGGCGAAGGCGATAATAAGGCTGCAAATCTCATAGTATCCAATCCAGGTCACATCAAAAGGACGATTATCTCTTATGGCGTGGCACAAGACCTGCTGATTCAGTCGGCGCCTCCCGTCTATCCGCCAATCGCCAAAGCCGCAGGCGTCTCCGGGATGGTGGAGTTGAAAATCATCATTTCCAAAACTGGAACGGTTGACGACGTTCGTGTTGTCAGCGGAGATGCCATGCTACAGCAAGCCGCAATTGACGCCGTCAAACAATGGCGATACCAGCCCTACGTGCTCGACGGCAAGCCTGTGGAGGTGGAGACCATGGTGAATGTGGCCTTCACCCTTTAGCGTCACTGGTCAGTTCCATCGCCAACAGAGACATCCAAACGGCGTGTGCATAATCATGTGCCTGGCTGACCATGGCCAGGAGGTCAAACGAAAACGGCCTCCATACAGAGGCCGTTCGCGGGATTGCCGGACTGTGCCGGCGGGTTACCTGTTGGACTGGTACTCGGCCCAGGCGCCGATGAGCGGGAGCTTGATACGCTTGCCATGCAACGCGCTGAACGCACACCAGAGCGAAGTAAGGGCCCAGATGAACCAGACCAGCGCGCTGAAACCAATAAGAGCAATTCCAAGGGCTACGGTAAACATCGGGAAAATGTACAGGACGAGGCTGACGATGAATGTCAAAACTGTGAGTGCCGTGCACTGCCAGGCGTGGAAGCGCACATAGGAACTCTTGTTGTAGGGCGCAATGGCAAGGAAAAAGAGCGCCGGAACAACGGTGATGTAGGCGATTGCTCCAAGAGAATTATCCGAGAGGCCAGTCTGTTTCTTGTCGGGCATGATCCCTCCTTTTAGGGATGAGGATAGTGTTACGGATTTGAGGTTACTACGCTTCGGTCATGCGGAGAAAACAGGCGGGAATCTCGGGATTTCTCCTGTCCTTTCCCCGCTATGAAACAATATACGCCCTGTTTTCCCCGCATAGTTCGTTTTTTTTTGACCGGCGGCCCAGGCCGTCCTCCATTCCGATTACCCGATTGTTGGCTCCATTGCCTTGAGCGACTCGCCAAACGGCGCGCGCAAGACGCCGCGTTCGGTGATGATGGCGGCGATGTACTTTGCCGGGGTCACGTCGAAGGCGGGATTGCGGATGCCGACGCCGTCGGGCGTGAGCTGCTTGCCGCCGTGGTGGGTGACTTCGATGGCGGGCCGCTCCTCGATAGGAATGGAGTCGCCAGTCGCCGTGGCCATATCGATGGTGGACCATGGCGCGGCCACATAGAACGGAATGCCGTGCTCTTTGGCCAGGATGGCCACGTTGTAGGTGCCGATCTTGTTGGCTGCGTCGCCGTTGGCCGCGATGCGATCCGCGCCGACCACCACGGCTTGAATGTGCCCGGCGCGCATCAGGCTGGCGGCCATGTTGTCGCAGATCACGGTGGTGGGAATGTGGTCGGCCATCAGCTCCCAGGCCGTGAGCCGCGCGCCTTGCAGAAAGGGCCGCGTCTCGTCGGCGTATACGTGAATCTGCTTGCCCTGCTCCACTGCCGAGCGGATCACGCCCAAGGCGGTTCCGTAGCCGCAAGTGGCCAAAGCACCGGCGTTGCAGTGGGTTAAAACACCACCTTTGTCCGGCAGCAGCGCCGCGCCGAATCTGCCCATGGCCTTGCAGGCGGCAATGTCTTCCTCGTACATGGCGTGCGCCTCGGCCAGCAGCTTTTGCTGAATCTCGGCCAACGGCACGCCCGATCCTGCCAGTGTCGCAAAGAGCCGCTTCATGCGGTCGATGGCCCAGAAGAGATTTACAGCCGTGGGGCGGGTTGCGGCCAGCCGTGCGCAGATGCGCTCAAACTCCGGCGCAAATTCGGCAGCGGTTGTGGCCTTCGTCCGCAGCGCGCCCAGGGCAACGCCGTAAGCAGCCGAAACGCCGATAGCCGGCGCGCCGCGCACCACCATGGTGACGATGGCGTCAGCCACCTGCTCATAATCGGCTGCGAGTACATAGCTCTCTTTCAAAGGGAGCCGCGTCTGGTCGATAAAACGGACGCCTTCCGGGGTCCAGGCAAGCGTAGGAATCATGGAATTCCAGTGTAAACGGCGGCGGTGTGTTATTTCAGCCTTGCATAGTTACGGAATCCGCTCGTACGGGTGATAGACGGGCTCCCAGACGTAGGCGCGGAGGCGCAGGCGCAGGGTTGCATCGTCCACCTTTTCGGCGGTGCTGTCGGCCATGGCTTGTTTGGCTACGGCTTCAGCCACCACCAGGCTCACCTTGCGGCAATCGGCGATAGGCGGCAGTAACGGGGCGTTCGGGTCAGCGACGGTGGGCGACAGGCTGGCCAGCGCCTTGGCGGAGGCCATGATCATGGCATCAGAAACTCTAGAAGTCCGCGAAACCAGAATGCCCAGCGCCAGGCCTGGAAAGATGAACGAGTTGTTGACCTGCGAGATGCGCACCGGTTTGCCGTTCACCTCGACAGGACCAAACGGGCTGCCCGTGCCCACCAGAACGCGGCCCTCGGTCCAGCGCATCAGGTCAGCCGGCGTGGCCTCGGCCTTGGAGGTGGGATTGGAGAGCGGGAAGATGATGGGGCGCGCGGTGTGACTGGCCATTTCACGCACAATCTCTTCTGTAAAAGCGCCGGTCTGGGCGGAGGCGCCGACGAGAATGGTCACCTTGGCGTTGCGCACTACATCCAGCAGCGAGATGGCGCCTTTGCCGGTCAGCTTCCAACCCGCAACGTCGGCTTTACCGCGCACCAATGTCTCCTGGCCGGGGCGGATGCCATCGCATCCCTCCACCAGAAGGCCATGGCGATTGAAGGCGTAGATGCGCTGGCGGGCATGCTCTTCGCTCAGGCCTTCTTCCCGCATTTCGGCAATTAACAGATCGGCGATGCCCAGGCCCGCCGAGCCGGAGCCGAACATGGCTATAGTTTGTTCTTTGAGCGGAAGGCCGGTGGCGCGGACAGCGGCCAGCAGCGTGCCGGTAGTGATGGCGGCGGTTCCCTGTATGTCGTCGTTGAAGGTGCAGAGCCGGTCGCGGTAGCGCTTCAGCAGGATGGCCGCGTTGACACCAGCGAAGTCTTCCCATTGCAAGAGAATGTCAGGCCAGCGACGCTGGACGGCGCAGACAAATTTCTCGATGAACTCGTCGTACTGGCAGCCGCGGATACGCTTGTGCTGCCAGCCGATGTAGATGGGGTCGTTCAGGAGCGATTCATTATCCGTGCCCGCGTCCAGCAGAATCGGCAGGCAGTGCTCCGGCGGGATGCCGCCCAGCGCGGTGTAGAGGGCCATCTTGCCGATGGGAATGCCCATGCCGCCGGCGCCCTGGTCGCCCAGGCCTAGGATGCGCTCGCCATCCGAGACCACGATGCAGCGCACCTCGTCAAAGCGCGGGTCAGCGAGAATCTGGTCGAAGCGGTGCTTGTGCGCATAGCTGAGGTAAAGTCCGCGTGGCCGGCGCCAAATCTCGCTGAAGCGCTGGCAGCCCTCGCCCACGGCAGGGGTGTAAACGATGGGAAGCAACTCCTCCGTGTGGTGAGCAATCATCGAGTAGAAGAGCGTCTCGCAATTATCCTGCAGGTCGCGCATGTTGCTGTACTTGCCAAAGGCAGTATTGCGGCTGGCCAAAACTCTCAGGCGGCGTTCCCGCTGGTCTTCCAGGCTTCCGATGTGAGGCGGCAGAAGGCCATGCAGCCCAAAAGCGTCACGTTCCTCTTCGGTAAAGGCGGTGCCCTTGTTGAGCCGGGAATTCAGCAGCAGTTCGATCCCATGAAGGCGGGTCCGGATCACGCTCGGTTGTGCCTCGATTGCCTCGATCTCCTCGCTCATTGCAGTTCTCACCTCGATAACGATTGGATGCCGATACTCTGACCCCAGTCAAGAGTTGAACTCCATGCTAATGCTCGACGATGGCTATCTTCTGTCGCGGGCGTCACATCTGCGAGGTCTGGTGGCCGGCTTGCGTACGTTTACTCGAATGTAAACAGCACAACCTCTGGATGAGTGCCAACGCGCATGGGCGGACCCCAGCTTCCCGTGCCACTCGATGTGTACACCTGCAATTTGCCGAAGCGATGCAAGCCGTAAGTGAAGTTTCCGAAGGCGCGGCGCGTGAAAAAGGTGAAGGGGAAGAGCTGTCCGCTGTGCGTGTGGCCGGAAATCTGCAAACTGATGCCGGCCTGTTCGACGATGGGCAGGCGGCTGGGTGCGTGATTGAGCAGAATACTCGCCCTGCCGGAGTCCAGATGCAGGCTCTCCAGAATGGCGGGCAGGCGAATGGGAGAACCGGAGTCGCTGTAGGAGACGCCGGCAATTTGCAGGCCATCAATGGTGACCATTTCATTGGAGAGGGCGCGGATACCGACGCGGCTGAGGATCACGGCGCACTGCGCAGCGTTGCCGTACTCGTCGTGGTTGCCGGATGAGAAGTAGCTACCCAGGGGAGGCGCAAGCCGGCTGAAGGGTTCAACCAGCGCCGCGGAGTTGGAGTTGATGTTGTCGAATAGATCGCCGGGGAAAAAAATTATGTCCGGATTCAGCCGCATCGCCAACTCTACGATGCGGCGGCTGAAGCGGCGTCCGTTTATGTGGCCTATGTGCAAGTCGCTGAGCACCAGAGCAGTGCGGCCACGCCATGCGCCGGGCAGGCCGGGCAATTGGATCGTGATGCGCCGGATGCGCAGGATGCGCGCGTTGACCAGGCCGTAGAGGCTGACTACCAGTGCCAGACTCAAGAAAACGGCAGCCAGCAGCGGCCGGTGCGCTTGCATCCCCAACATCGCCAGCACGTAGCTGGCCAGCCACGAGAGGCAGGCCGCAAAAAAGAAGTAATTGAGAAACCCCATCCAGACCGAGGCGAATCCGTACAGGAGTCTTACCAGGCGATTGGAGTAGAAGAACCCCAGCAAGGCGGCGGGGACAAAAGAAAAGGCCAGCAGCAACAGAGCGGCACCCAGCAAAATCACGGCCCGAGGAGTGAGTGCCGGCCAGAAGGCGATCCAGGTGTAATAGATAAAAAAGTGAGCAGCCAGCAATAGAGCTTGTATGAGTGTGATGCCCACCAACGGCCAGGCTTTCAATCCAGATCTCCTTGTCTTCTATTCTTGCATGAGCGGCAATGAGGAAAAGTTACAGAAGTTCCCCGCGCCCATGAAACAATCTCCTTATGGTTGCTTCCGCGGGCGGCGCGCTCGGACTTTACATCTCGATCCCCTTCTGCCGGTCAAAGTGCACCTACTGCAACTTTGCCTCGGGAGTGCATCCGGCTGGCGAGCACATGCGCTATGTGGACCGGCTCGTAGAGGATTTGGCCGCGGCTCCTGCATGGGCCGCACAAATGGGCGTGGAACTCCCGCGACGCGTGGACACGGTCTACGTAGGCGGCGGAACACCCAGCCTGCTCGCGCCCGGACTGCTGGCACGGCTCTTTGCCGCCTTGCGCTGGGAGTTTGACCTGGAGCCGGACGCCGAGATTACCGTCGAATGCGCGCCTGGCCAGCTTGCCGATGAGATGCTGGAGGCCCTCGTTGCGGCTGGAGTGAACCGCGTCAGCCTGGGCGTGCAGTCGTTCATTGACCGCGAGGCGGCGCTGAGCGGGCGGCTGCACAATCGGGCGGTGGTGCTCGCAGATGTAATGCGGTTGCGCGCCGCGCGCATTTGTAACTTGAATGTTGACCTGATCGCCGGCCTTCCCGGCCAGAACTTCGCCTCATGGCAGGAGTCGCTGATGGTGATGACGTCGCTGGCGGATGCGGGCGTTCCTCACGCCAGCGTCTACATGTTCGAGGTGGACCAGGATTCGCGCCTGGGACGCGAGGTGCTGGCTCACGGCGCGCGCTACCACGCGGATCTTGTTCCCGGCGACGATGCAATTGTGCAAATGTATGAGCAGGCCATCGAAACCTTGGGCCAGGCCGGCCTGGAGCAATATGAGATCTCCAACTTCTGCCGTTCCGGATTCCACTCGCGGCATAACCTTCGCTACTGGCAGCGGCGGCCTTACCTCGGCCTGGGCCTCGACGCCTCCTCCATGCTGGCAGCAGGCGAAGACCATCGTGTCCTGCGTTCTACGACCACCAACGACCTAGCTGCCTATCTTGCGGGCTCGGCGCCGGTCGAGACCACGTGGCACACTCCGGCGCAGCAGCACGAGGAGGCATGGTTTCTCGGCCTGCGGCTCAATGATGGCGTTGATATCGCTGCCGTGCAGCGCGAGTTTGGCGCGGCATTGGTTTCACCGGCGCTCATAGCCGTCGCGCGGCTGGTTGAGGCAGGTTTGCTGGTTTCCGACGGAAAGACAGTTCAACTCACTGCACAAGGACGGCTGCTGTCAAACGAGGTCTTTCAGCAATTTCTGGGCATGGATGCGGAGCACAAAAGTTTCACAGGCTATTGATCCGCCCCTGGAGAAATGCTTCTTAGCGGAAGAACACATGTCCGTATTCTGAGTTACCAAGCCAGCAGTTCGTCCTCGGAGTTTGAAGAGAGGAAGGCCACCGGAGCGGCATTGGGTTCGGGAAAATCGCCGGCGCATTGGATGGACTCGGGTCCGGAGGTTTTGGCCACCAGCAACGCCTGCTCGGCCTCGCGCAGCACCACCACCGGGGAGCGGCCGATGCTGGCGGCGATGCCAAAGCATGCGGAGAGGCGGATGGCGTCGCCATGGATGCGGAAGGGCGCCGAGAAAACATCCATGCGCAGGCGCTCGGCCATCATGACCGCGTTGACGCTGGAGCAGCCGGGCAGGGCGACCAGGAACTCGTCTTTGCCGGCGCGGCCCAACAAGTCGTAGCTGCGCAGAAGGCGCGCGGTGCGAGCCACTACCTGGCAGAGCAACTCATCGCAGGTCTCCGATCCCAGCCGCGTGTTCCAGTGGCCGAAGTCATCGATATCGAAGAGGATCATGCACAACGAACTTTTCATCCGCTGCACGCGATCGGTCTCGCGAAAAATCATAGAGAGCATGGTTTCGCGATTGTAAACACCGGTCAGATGATCCATTTGCGCGTTGAGCGCGGCGGCTTCGCGCAGCAGATCCAACTCGCGCGCCCGGCGATGATTGCGCAGCACGGCGTTTACCCGCAGCCGCACAAAGGCAGGCTCTGTCGTACGGGACAGGACATCGTCAATGACATCCTCAGCCAAACGGTCAGTCCACTCCTGCGTGATAGCGTCTGAAATCAGTACAATCGGGTAACGGCGGCCAGCCGCCTCGGCGCGCGCTACTGCCAGCAGCTGACCCATATTCATGCCGGGCAGGTTGACGTCGATCAGGGCCAGGGAAGGCGCATGGGCTGCGGTCAGCGCGGGCAGAGCTGTTTCAGCGGTGAGATGGACTTCCACGCTTGCTCCGTCCGTCGCAAGCACACGTTCAAGTTCTGCAAGCAACTTAGGATCAGGCGATGCGAGAAGATAAACGGGATTGGAGTTGGCGAGCATCCTTGAATACCTCGATAAGGAATGCATCGGCGATTATTAAAATATATTTAGCGAGTGGCATAGATTCTTAGGTGCCTTCAATACCGTATGAGCAGAAATGTTGGTGCCAAAAGTCATTGAAGTGGTTATTACTGCATGTGAATGTGACAATATGGGATATTTTCCACATTCCGCATCGATCGATGGGTTGCAATAACGAAGATTGCCAAAGAGTTACCGGAAAATAATAATTGTCGCAGCGTAGCGCCAGGCCCTAGTCAACAAAGTCCACATGCGGCTCGATGGGGATGATGCCGCGCTCGTGACCCATCCTGAGCAGCGTGCGGATTGCCTCGCGGCCGTCGGTGCCGTAATCCAGCGTGCGCTGATTTACATACATGCTGACGAAGCGGCTTGCCAGGCGCACATCCAGATCGCGGGCAAACTGCATGGCGTATTCCAGCGCCTGCTCGCGATGGTCGAGTGCATGCTGGATGCTATCGCGCAGGGCCTTGGAGATGATTTTGTGGGATTCCGCGCCCAGCGAACGGCGGATGGCGTTGCCGCCCAGCGGCAACATCATGCCGGTTTGCTCGCGCCACCACACGCCCAGGTCGAGTATTTTATTCAATCCGCTGGCCGAGTAAGTGAGCTGTCCTTCGTGGATGATGAGCCCGGCCTCGTAGGTCCCGGATTGAATCGCCGGGATGATCTGGTCGAAGGGAACGGTCTCGGTCTGGATGGCCGGATTGAAGATCTTCAGCGCCAGATAAGCGGTGGTCAGCGTGCCGGGAACGGCGATTTTGATGCTGCCCAGCTCCCCAGGCTCGAGCGGGCGGCTGGAGACAACCATGGGGCCGTAGTCCTCTCCTACGCTGCCGCCGCAGCCCATCAGCGTGTAGTTCTTCTGCAGGTAGGGATAAGCGTGGAAACTGATGGCGGTTACGTCGAAGAAAGCTTCATCCAGTGCTCGGCGGTTCAGAGTCTCAATGTCGCACAGGGTGTGAGTGAACTGGTAACCGGGAACACGGATCTTGTTGGTGGCCAGACCATAGAACATGAAAGCGTCATCGGAGTCGGGACTGTGAGCGATGGAGATTTCCAGGGTCTCGGCCCTGCTGGCGGCAGTTGAGTTCTGGTTGCTCATGGGGGACAAACGTCCTTTCGATATAGCCTGGCTGGAAGATTGAATTGGGGTCCTAAAGATCTGTTTCAACGTCGGATTCTTCCGCCGTGCCGGGAGCCGCATCGGCGCCCGCTGAAGGCCTGGAGCGGCCTCTTCTGCTCTGCGCCCAAATATAATGCGCCACACCGGCGGCCGCAATGAGCAGCACCGCGAGAGATACAAGAAATGCAATCAGTAACCAACGCATGGGAACAAACCAGGCTCAGAATATCAGATGGGCACACCCTTGGCATCATAGATTGACACTGGCTGCCTTGTCTGGTTTGTCCGAAGCAACAGCCAGCAGCAGTGCGCCGGCCAGCAGCCCGAAGCACACATTGAGAGTTGACAGCCAGCCCTTGCCTCCCGGAATCCCCAGTCCGAGGGCCGCAGTGGCGTTAAAGCTCGCATGGAAGAAAATACAGAGCAGGATGCTGCTGGTGCGGCCATAAATCCAAGCTAGGATCAGGGCGTTTCCGACAACTCCAAGCAGAAACATAAAGAAATTGGTTCCGTATTGACCAGCGCCGGGCAGGAAGAACAACGGCAGGTGCCATACGGCCCAGATGAGACCGACCAGCACCGCCGCCGCGGGGCGAGCAATGCGGCGCTCCGTTTCCGGCTGAGCTACTCCCCGCCAGCCGAGTTCTTCCAATCCGCCGCCCAGGATCATGACGGGAAACAGGGCGAAAAACATGTACCAGGGATGAACCGGCATTCCCGTTGACAATCGGGGGTGGGCGTCAACAAGCGAGGCAAGAGCTAACGAGGCCAAAGCCAGGGCCACAGGGAGGGCCAGAACAAAAACATACCACCACCAAGCCACCCGCCAGCGAAAGAGCCGCGCATGGAACTCCCTGAGTGGCGATTGCGCCGGCGTGGCAAGCACGGAAACATAGGCGGCAATGGTCGGTCCCAGACCGCCGGTCATGTAAATAATCAGAAAGAGCTGCTGGCCAAAGCCATAGGCCATCCTCCCGGCATGCGTCAGCAGAACCAAGACCCACCAGCAAGTCCAGGTGATGCAAAACGTGGTAGTGAGATAAATCCTCAGTCGGTTCATGATTCCTCTTGAACGGTTCTAATGAGGCCGCAAGCTCTCTTCCAGCCAATCAAGGTAGGGCCGGCTGGCCGCATCAACCTCAAGAACCAGGAACTCCGGCGTTTGGTAGCCGTGCATTTCGTGCAGCCGCGCTTCCAGGGCGGCGAGCTGCTCCGAGCAAGTCTTGATGAGCAGCAGGGTTTCGGTTGCGGATTCGATCTTGCCCTGCCAGCGGTAGATGGACTGAGCGCCGGGAATCAGAGTAGCGCAGGCGGCCAGCCGTTCCTCAACCAGCGCGCCGCCCAGCCGCGCAGCCTCCTCGGGGTTGGCAGTAGTGGTCAGGACGAGACGAACTGGGCAGGATGACGGCGTGGCTTCGGGCATACGGTTTCTCAGGGAAATTGGTTACTGAACCAATTATCTATCTGGATACTCTTCCGGAAGTGGAAATTCTTTTCTGCTAACCTATGTGTACAGCGTTGCGGCTGCTTGTCCAGTACGGCTGATTCGAACAGCATGATGCTGAAGCTGAGAAGCGGCGCTGGAGATTGAAACGGATTGATTCCCATGCTGGACCATACGATGCAAGCCGGAATAAGAGTCACGGAGAGCGGGCAGGACGCCGTTCCCCGCTCCCTGCTCAAGCGAGCGCGGGAGTTTGCGCGGCGCGTGTGGCGTCCCGTGGCCTCTGGGTTGGCCGTAGCACTGGCGCTGCTGATCCTGTGGCACTGGATCAACGGAAAGAACGGCTTGCTTGACTGGCAGCAGAAGCGCGTGGTGGACAACGAGTTGCGCAAGGAGATCGACGACCTCAAGCAGGAGAATGCTCGCCTGCGCGAGCGCAATAATGAGCTCAGCTCCAATCCGGAGGCCATCGGCATTGTGGCGCGGGGCACGCTTCACTATGCCAAGCCGAATGAGGTGATCGTCAAGCTGCCTCCCAAGCAGAAAACGCCAGCTCAGCCCGCCGGTACGGGCAAATAATCAGGCTTGCCTCAGAAATCCACGTGTGCTCGCACTGAGCCTACCCAGACTGATCCGCGATCGCGGTTGTAGCCGGGGTTGTTGATGTGCTGCACATCAACGGCATAGAACAATCCCCGCCACGCGTGCCAGTCGTAGTAGCTCTCGACGATGTTCTCGCGGCCGTAGTTCAGCTTTCCGTCACCCAGAAGGAAACCTAATCCGCCCAGCTTCAGATAATTCTGGTGGTCGCGCTTGATGGCGTTTGTGACCACGGCCAGGCCGATCTTGTCTGCCGGCCTATGCCAGCGCGCGCCGGCGTAATCGCCGCCTGCCTCGACTGTCTGATCTACCTCGGTGTATACATAGGACTCGTGCTGGCCCTCGTTCCATCCTAAGCGGCCAAAGACGCGCAGATTCTCCGTCAGCTCCTGCTCTGTGTTGTAGCCAAAGCCGTACTTGAGCGCGCCATAATGCTCATGGAGCAGAATGTTGGGCTTCGCGTCGGTTCCAGCCAGGAACGCAGCGACCGCCTCGCGATAACTGCCCATGTGAGCGCGGTTAGCGAAGAAGAGAACGCGCTCTGTGCCCTTGCGCTGCTTGACAAAACTGTGACGCAGTTCAAACTCGCCGTTGTGGGCGTGGGAGCGACGCCAGTCCCAGTCCAGATCCATTCCGTTGGCCACCGTGGGCATGGCGAAGAGGCCGTAACGCAAACTCCATTTGCGATCGTCGTACTCGGCCATGCCGCCCACCGTGTAACCGCGCGTGTTGGCGGCGTAATCCCATGCGCCGTTGTTGTCCACCGTCCAGTTCATAAACTGCAGGTGACTGTCGGAGCCGGGGCCGTTGGCGTCGAAAAAGTCAGGCAGGGTCATCTTTCCGAGCCGGATCTCGAAGCGGCGAACGGGCACGCTGGGAGCCAGGGCAAAAAAGCCGGGCTCCTGAGTGGCGGTTTTCTGGGTCAGGCCAATCACCTGATGGATCTGGTAACGGGCCGCATAGGGCAGTGTGCTCAGGGTGGGGTTGCGCACCACATCCAGATTGGTGAAGCCGGCCAGACCCAGCGCCTGGCTCAGTCCGCGTCCCCCGGCGCTCTCCATGTCGAAGATCAGATCGGTGTTGTATCGAATTGAGCGCGTTGGCCTTAGCGCGGTGTAGAGCGTGCCAAGCAGGGAGGTCTTATACTCCGCGCCGCTTTGCAAACTGTTCGTGCCTTCGTACGGGGAATGGAAGGGCAGATTGCCCTGGAAGATGATGTTAGCCTGCCCCGAAATCCAGTAGCGGCCATTGCTATGGAACGGGGCCATGGTGACGATGGGTTCCTCCTCTGTGGCGGGAGGCGGCGGGGTCGCCGCGCCGGAAGGGCGTTCCAGACTGCCATGCTGGCCATCCAGAGTGAGCGAGCTGGGCGAATGGAGCATGGAATTGTCCGCTGCAAGTTGTTGTACAGCCATGGGTTGCGGCTGGGGAGCGGAGGGCGGCGCAGCGGGAACCTGGGCATGGATGGTTGCAGCGGTTAGTACGAGTGCCAGGCCAGCCAGCCAGCAGACAAGCCTCTGCCGCGAGCGGAAGAGCGTCGGGCTGGAGCGGCGGGCGGGGAACATGCGGAGACACTCCAATCGTAGCGCAGGTAGGTGAAGATAGGGATAAAATGAAGACGGAACCATACCCCCACTCCGTAGATACCATACCGGGGGTAGGTATTGTCAAGCCAAGGAGACTTTCCATGCCCACGCATGATCGCGAAAAGGTCAAGTTGTTGCAAAGATTGAAGAAACTGCGCGGCCAACTGGACGCCGTGGAGCGCTCGCTGGCCGCCGATGAGGACTGCGGCGGACAACTGATGCTTCTGGCAGCCGTCCGCGGCGGCGTTAACGGACTGATGGGCGAGGTTCTGGAGACCCACATCCGCTTCCACCTGGTGGACGGCGTCAAAGAGCAGATCGCCCCCGAACTGGCCGAGGACCTTATCGACCTGGTGCGCGCGTACCTGAAGTGATAGTGATCAGGGGTCAGAGATCAGAGATCAGTGGGCAGTGATCAGACGATTGAAAAATGGCGCGCTATAGGTTGCCGGTTTTTGAGAAATGTGAAGCTAAAGCGCACCGGTTTGGCGAAAGTGGTGCGCTCATGCCTTCCGGCCTACGAAACACCTGAGAGGCACGTCTCACCGGAGTTCTGATCAGTAGCTGCAAAGCGCTCAGTAGTGATTTTGGGGAAGTGATAGAAGGAAGAGCGAATAATCCTGACCAATCCTGGTCCAGGAGGAGTTTTTTGGGGAAATTCGTGACAGTGGCCAGGGAACAGGGAACAGGGAACAGTGAGGTCTGTGATATGGGAAATGATCCCTTCTAATCGAGTATGAGCAATTTCCTCACGAGGGCGTCGATTTCGGCCATGGTTTCGCCAAGCGCCGTTCGGACGCAGGCTCTTTGGCGCGCAAGGCTGCCGTCTGCGGGGAAGTTCTGGTCTGAGATCACGATTTGCGCCTGACGATGCGCGTCATAGCCAAGCTCCGAGAGCTTCCGGTGGAGGGAGATTTCAGAATTGAACATAGGAATGGGAACATCGAGGAGCTTCTTTTCGATGTCTCGCTCACCTAATAGCCCGGTTGATTGGAAGGGTTTGATGATCTCATTGACGCTCGTGGAATTTAGAACGGCAGTCACGTAGTACGCTTCGGCAGGATTATGGAAGGCAGCCCAATACAGTTTGTGCTCGACAAGCAAAGACAGGTTCAGCGCCTTCCTGTCGCAATAAGTTGCTGAGACGTTTGTTCCGGCGGCGTTATAGAGAACAAGATGACGATGTCGTGGCGACTGCGCAGTTAATCCACGCTGGTAATCAATGCGTTGTATGACTGATTGACGCCCGGACTTTGCTCCACGCTTTTCATTCCAAATCTTTTCCACTTGTTCCATCCATTTCGCAAATTCCCGATAGCCTTTGCGCCTGATTTCGTGCGTCGTCATAGTGTAATACGAACCATTCGATTCTTCGAGCGGTAATACCACTGACGAAGGCTTCAGAAGAACAAAAGGAAGCACGTGTCGCGAAATTGCCGAACTAAATAGGAAACGGCCTTCAATGTTTCCGCTCAGCCGCACTTCTTTATATGGAGGCTTGGAGTCGAGGGCGTTCTCTTCATCGGTCTTGACACTATAAAGACGATCGGGGTCTGGTTTGCTGTCGAGGTCATCAACCGAGACGAAATAGAGATTTCGTGGATAAATAGTCGCCCCATTTTTAAATGCTTTTGCGTATGGGCTTGGGCTTGTCGCTGATTTCGAGCCAAGTCCTATTGACATGGCTGAATGTTTTCCGAGCCAGATGACGCGGGCCTTTGCCTTGGTGATGGAAAACGAATCCGCAACCTTATCCCAAGGCAGATCGCGTCCGGGAAGGTGTCCCTGCCAAATCTCCACTGGGATAGACTCTTTTGCGGTTCCATGACGAAGGGATTGCTCTGCGAAGAGGACGCAGGAAGGCACATTAAAGAGCGGAGCTACGTCCCAGAGGTCCCAATAGCCGGTAAGGCGGAAGTTCGCGTCATATTTGCGCTGAATGAGGTTTTGATGCTGGTCCGCGGTGAGGATGCTGCGCGGCATGACGAATGCGAGCTTGGCTCCGGGACGCGCGAAGGTCTGCATGGAGTGGGCGAGAAAGACGGTCGCCAGTTCCATTTGGGTGAAGAGGCTCTGCGATTTGGGCGCGATCTTGTAGGTCTCGACAGCCCGAATTTTGATTTCCTTCTGGTATTCGGGATCGGTAACATAGCGGTAGGCAACCCAAGGGGGGATTACCGATGATGATGTCAAACTGCTGACGCAGCATGGCGGGACGATAGCTGTTGCGGATGATGAAAGACCAGATTGAATTCTGTTTCTCTTTGATTAACTCGGCCAGCCCTACCGTAAAATCCCACAGAGCGGTTACGATCTCTTCCCGTTGCAGGCGATGCGAGAGTTCCGGAACAGCCTGATGCAAATACTTTTCGAGAGACTCGCGCGATTCCCTGTTGCCGGATGCATGACTTTTTGCAACATCTGTAGCCGCTGCGATGGCTTCGTCGAAGTTTTCTGCTTGATTGACCATCATGTCCGGCAGGACAAAGCGCCGCTCGTTCCGACGGGGGCCAAAAGTAATCTCAATTCCACTTAGCTGCTGATAGAGATTCTTCTCTACCTCATGAGGTAAGAAAAGAGAATCGGCCAAGTAGACGGGGATTTGAATTGTACGGCGCGCCGAGCTGACCAGCTTGCCCAAGGCCAGCACATAGTTTGCGCGAGAGATGGTTACAGCAACGGGATGAATGTCTATGCCATTCACACTTGCCAGAACCTGACGGAGCCGGTCGTGCGGCGTACCGGAGGGATTCTGACGCAGAAAATGCTTAATGGCTGCTCGGAGGAAGCTGCCTGAACCACAGCTAGGATCAAGGACGCTTGCGTAACCTTCCTCCGGCAACATCTCCGCAACGATGCGTTCGCAGAGCCAATCGGGAGTGTAGTATTCGCCCAAGTCGTGGCGATCCTTGGGATCAATGAGTTGCTGATAGACACCCTTCAACACATCTTCACGGATGCGGGCCAGATCGTAAGTGAGCAGAATGTCGAGAACTCGCTCCCAGATGGGGGCAAGAATCGGCTCGGCATACGGTGAGCGAATCCAATGGAAGAAATCCTCATCGGCAAGATTTGCCAGACGCTTGGATTCAAAAAATTGACCTGAAAAGACTTCTTTCGCAACCTGCCGCAGAGTTCCGGTGGTTTGTCCGCCGGAGAGAGCAGCCCACACCATCAGACGAGAGACGCTGACAAGCCAAGTGTGACGAAGAAATAATTCGTCCAACTCAGAGACTTCTTCTCCGGTTTCTCTATCTCTCTTGAGCCTGTCCGACTCGCTCAGCTTGCCGTAGGTAACGGTGAGATAGCTCTGCCAAGTGTCGAATGCAAGTCGAGCTTCACTCTCGCCACGCGATGCGACCCAGGCTCGTCGCAAGGTTGCTAGAGCTTCATGAAAAAGATGGCTCCAAGATCCAAAGTCTTCCCGGATAGCATCCGACGTTGGTTCAAGCCGGGATTGCCTGAAGAGAAAGAGATCAAGCCACCGATAAAAGTCGTTGAGAGTGTCTTCCTTGAGAATAATTTCCCGGCGAAGTTGAAGATCGATATTCTCCGGGATCAGTTCCGTGTTTTCCGGCAAGACGGGGCGATACATTCTCCAACGAACTCCGTCTGTCGCCACAGCGTCCAAGTTGCGCCTTGACAGTGGCTCGCTCTGCCAGATGCCAGTTACATAGTCACGAAGTTGACGTTCAGCATCGGTAAGGGTTTTCTTGAGATCCTTTTCGAATTCGACAACTGCAGACCCATAGATTGTGTCAGCTTTGCCACCTCTATCCTTTTCCGGAGTCTTAATTCGCAGGTATGTTTCCGCACCTCTAGCGTAAATACCGACTTCACGCTGGTTCGGGAAGAGCGTTCCGAGCAAGGATGCGAATCGTTCACGCTTGCCGGTCTCACTATTTGTGGCTTTCACTTCCCGCAGATATGCGCGGAGCGAATGAGCGGTTCCGTCAGTCAGAGGGATGGCCATTACGATGCTTAAAGAGTAGCAAAATTGACTGACTGATGGCGAATCAATAAGGATTTATCGCGACTTCGTCGCGTGGGTTGATTTCTAAAATCTTGGGCATGGATTGATGTACGGGCTGAAGCCCGTACCCTTCATGCGCGGCTTTGATGAGCAGCAACCCAGCAGAGTCAATTATTCTGGAATGTGAGGACAGGAGAAAACACAAAGAGCGAGAGGCCGCATTGGACGCTGCTCAATACGCCGCCTAAGACGCCGCCTAATACGCCGCGTTGGAAGCGATGGCTGCGAAGGATTGTCCGATGGACTGCGATTGGCGCGGGGATGAGTTGGTTGCTGGCCGCGCTGATGCTGGTGGCGGCGCGGTGGATTGATCCGCCGACAACCGCGGTGCACATGGAGCGGCGCTGGCAGGCATGGATTCACCACAAGCCGTATCGCAAACGGTATAAATTTGTTCCGCTGAGCCAAATCTCACCCGATTTGCAGCACGCCGTGATTGCCGCGGAGGACGCGCGCTTCTATCAGCACCATGGCTTCGATTGGAACCAGATCCAAATTGATGCGGAAGCGGATATGGAAGGCGGGCGCATGCGCGGAGCTTCGACGCTGACGCAGCAACTGGTGAAGAATTTGTTTTTCGGAACGGGGCGCTCGCTGGTTCGCAAGGGCGCGGAGGCAACGCTGGCGCCGGTGGCCGAATTGGCGCTGGGCAAGCGGCGCATTCTGGAACTCTACCTGAACGAGGTGGAGTGGGGGCCGGGAATTTATGGCGCGGAGGCGGCGTGCCGGACGTACGACGGGGTGGCGGCGCGGAATGTGGGACGTGAAGAGTCGGCGCGGCTGGCCGCGATATTGCCGGCTCCGCTGAAGCGAAGGCCGGAGCGCATGAATCGCTACAGCGAAATTATTTTAGAGCGGATGCGGCAGGTGGGCTGGTAAGGGCGAATTTCGTTCCGCCCCTACGGGGCTAGAAATTTTATTGTGGATGCATTCCCAGGGTTTCACCCTGGGCTATTATCGATTCCTCCCTACGGGAGGAACTCCGTGCTCAGGATGACACATTTTAGTTGGATGCGGGGCTGCGCATGGAGGCGATGGCGGCGGTAAGGTCGGCGGAGAGGGTTTGCTGGGCCTGGGGAGTGAGTTTGGCGGATTGGCTGGTGAGGTAGAAGACGTCGATGGCGGTTTCGCCCTCGGTGTCGATGAGAGCTACCTTGATGTCGCATTGGTGAGTGCTGAGAGTTAGAGCGATTTGGCGGAGGAGGCCGGGCAGGTCCTGAGCGACAACTTGCAGGATGGTGGAGTGGGAGGAGGATTCGGAGTCGAACTCCAGGCGGGTGGCGACATTGACTTTGAGGTTGGCGGGGTGGTTCATGTGGCGGCGGGCTTCGAGCAGCTGCTCGACTGGAACCTTGCACGCGACCACATCGTGGAGATAGGCGAGGAAGCGATCGCGCTCACCGGGGTTGAGTTCGATGGTGCGAAAGACGTCGGTGAACTGGAAGTTGTCAACGATGACGCCGGCGTCGTTGGAGAAGGCTCCGGCCTTGACGATGTTCATGCCCCAGGCGGCCAGGGCACCGGCCACATCGGCAAAGAGGCGGGCGCGGTCGCGGGTGATGACGGTGAGGTCAAAGAGCTGGCGGTGAGGACGCAGGTCAAGCTGGACGGGATCGTCGCCGAGGCGGGCGGCTAACAGGAAGTTGTCGCGGATTTGCTCGGGCAGGCGGGTTTGCAGGTAGCGCCGGGGCAGGCCATCCAGGAAGTTCTGCAACTGATCGTACTGTGCGGCGGGAACCATGGAGTGGATGCGCATGAGCAGACCGGGATCGAGGCTGGCGTGATAGCGAACCTCGTCGACGGAGCGGTCCATGAAGTTGGCGGTGGAGATGTAAAGCTGCCAGAGGTTCTCGGCCTTCCAGGGAGTAAGGGCGTCGGGGTTGACGGCCTTAATGTCGGCGTAGGTAAGCAGGGTGAGCATCTTGAGCATCTGCGGGCTGCCGATTTTTTCAGCGAAGGCGCGGATGTTTTCCGGGTCGAAGATGTCGCGACGCAGAGCGTGGGACATTTCGATGTGCTGACGAATGAGTTGAAGGATGGTTTCGCGCTCTTCGGTGTCGAAGTCCAGGCGGGCGAGGAGGGCGTCAGCCAGCTCAACGCTGGGGGTGATGTGGTCGTCGGTGCGGCGGGCCTTGCCGGTGTCGTGGAGCAGGAGAGTGAGGAGAAAAAGGTCGAGGCGATCGATTTCAGGCAGAAGCTGGGCGAGGCGCTGATCGTATTCGTGGGCGGGCTGACGGAGCGCGTGGACGTTGTCGATGACGAGGAAGGTGTGTTCATCGACGGTGTAGCGGTGATAACTGTCGCGGATGACCAGGGCGTCGATGCCGTGAAACTCGGGGACGAGCATCTCCAGAACGCCGAGGGCGTGCATGGTGCGCAGGGCGTGAGCGGCGTGTGGTCCGAGCAACACTTCGCGCAGGGCGTTCCACAGGTAAGGGCCTTCGGGAATGTGTATGGCTAGCGCGGGCAGGGCGTCGGAGATGCGATCTTCAGCGGCTTGCGAGAGCGCGTAACCGTGCGCGGCCATAAGAGCGAAGATGCGCAGGATGGCGCCGGTGTCGTTGAACTGCGCGCCGGGAGCAATGTCGAGGCGGCCCTGGTCGAGGAGGAAGGCGGTGCCGGGGATGGTGACGCGGCGGCGGCGGAACTGGCGGTAGAAGCTGACCGGCGCGGGCACGTGTTCCATAAGCAGGGCGGCGCGACGATAAACGACGCGGGCATGACGATAGTAGGTGCGCATCCAGTAGGCGGGGTCGGCGGTGCCGCGCGTCTCCAGGCCGATGGAGTTGGCGGCGGCTTCGTCCTGGGACTGCCAGTCGAGGGTGTTGTCGTCGCGGCCGTGGCGGAAGTGGAGAAAACAGCGGGAGGCGGCGAGGAAGTCGAAGGCGGCCTCGGCATCACCGCGTGCACTTTGAAAGACACTTCCGCGGTGGCGGGGCCATTCCTTGGTTTCCTTGAGGTGGAAGAGCAGGGCGAACCAGACGGCCAGGTTGTAGTCGCGCAGTCCGCCGGGGCAATCCTTGAGGTTGGGCTCGAGATGGAAGATGGTGTTGCCGAATTTGGCGTGGCGAACGCGGGCGATTTCGCCGAGCTTCTGGGTGATGGTGTTCCACTCGCTGAGGAACAAACCGGGCAGGATGGTCTGGTGAAGCTGCTGATAGAGGGGGAAATGACCGGCGAGGAAGCGACGGTCGAGAGTGGCCAGGGTGAATTCGAGGTTGCCGGGATCGAAACGGCCTGCTTCCTTAAGGGTGCGGGAGCTGGGGCTGGCACGCAGGCCTATCTCCCACATTCCCTGAATGATAGTGCGCACATGGTCCTTGGTTTGCGCCTCGGTTTTGTCGTCGGCAAAGACGAAGAGCACGTCGATGTCGGAGTAGGGAAAGAGGTCCTTGCGGCCGTATCCTCCCAGGGCCATGAGGGTGACGTGGGGGGGCGGCTGGCCGGGGAAAACGCGCCGCCACATGTCAATGAGGGTGCGGTCGACCACGGAGGTGCGGCGGCGGATGGCGGCGGCGCCGTCTCCGGTGCGTTCGTAGGTCTGGCGGACGAGCGCCATCTCCCGCGTATACTGCTCCCGGAGATCGTCAACCGCCAAAGCGACTGGATTCATAAGGTTGTCGGAGGCTTGCCGCCGCGTGAAAGGATTATTAACAGAATAAGCGAAATTGGAGGAAAAGGGTAATTTTGATTGGCGGCTCGGTGGGATGACGAGCAGAGATGCGGCCTTGGGGGTGTACTGTTCTTTACGAAATTGAGGGTTTTTTGAGGGATAAAGGTGTGCTTAGAAGTACACCTTTATCTGCCAAAATCGGGTACATATGCGCAGTGACAGGGGTATTTTGGGCCTATTTTCTGTAGATGCGAAGTTGCAGCCGTACAGTGAGTTGGTGGTGCTGGTGTGAGGGGGGATTATCCAAAGTCCGAAAAGCCGGACCTGGGGTTGCGGCATGCGCCGCATGGAGTGATTTTCGAAACACGAATGTGTTTGTATCGGCACGACTGAAGTCATGCCCTAACACTTCCGAATGGGAGTTACGACTCCACGACTAGATGTAACGGCCCGCGGCTAAAGCCGCGTCGATTCGAAGGCGGTGATTCAGTGGCCTGAAGGCCACTGCTCCCTCCGGTAAAACTTCCCTCAGAGGATAAATGGATGGGTTGAAACCCATCCCTACCAGACCGACAATTATTATGCCGCATTTGCTGCAGTCAGGGTTAAAACCCTGACCTACCAGCCATGCCCTGACACTTCTAGCTCCACCATTTGCATTTTTCCGCAAGCTGTGAAACCCCCGCATCTCCGTACCTTTTTATGGGGCTGTCCCACGGCGCCCTCCGGGAAAACATCAATATTATGTAGATGCCTCAGGAGCTAATAATCCCTGGAATAGAAATATCCTTACGCCGTCCCTACGGGACTCCGGAATGAATCTCTGAAATCCGCTTTCCCCACGTAACCACCCCAAGAAACAAAGATTGTTTTTTTGGGGACCCCGGTGACGCGCGGGGCTAACAACCACTGCGCCTACGGCGCGGAAGGCCGTAACTTTCATCGCGGCTTGCGCCGCGGGGTTGATTTTCGAACAACGAATGGGCTTGTATCGGCACGACTGAAGTCGCGCCCTTTCAAGGCAATCGTTCCGCCCCTATGGGGCTGGAGATCGTATTACGGGCCATTCCCCGGGTTGCGCTTCGCTCCACCCGGGGCTATTATCCTTTCCTCCCTACGGGAGGAGCGATGCGGGACTATTGTTTTATCGCTTTTCTGCCGAAAGAGAAAATGGAGCTGCCGGATGGGAGGATTCGTCTGGAATCCCACCCATTGAATCACCCCAGCGAGCAAAGATCGCCCGGCGGGGACCCGAGTCCGCAAAAACAAGGACGCGAAATGGATGGGGCACATAACACCCGTTTGTTTGGGTGGAGGAGGGCGTTATCAGCGCGCGGATGAGATTGGGGGATTTGCTGGTGGGGGCGAACCTGGCGACGAGCGAGTGCGTGGCCAAGGCGCTGAGGCAGCAGGCTGTGAACGGCAAGCGGCTGGGGGACAACCTGGTGCTGATGGGGGCCATCGAGCAGCAGACGCTGGATGCTTTTTTGAAGCGGATACCGGCGGAGCCTGCGAACATGGCGGCCACGGGACTGGACGAGATCGACCTGCTGAGCCTGCTGACGCGGCTGATTTATTCGGGGCATCTGGAGACTTGCCGGCAGTACGTGGATGCGATCCGTCTGCCTTACCACATTGTGGCCGATCTGGTGGCGATGGCTATCGACCGGAAGCTGCTGCGCACGCTGGGAATGCGGTCGTTCGAGAGCGAAAATCCGATTGACATGAGCTACGCGTTCACCGACGAGGGCAAGCGGTGGACACTGGATGCGATGGAGCGCGTGAGTTACGCGGGACCCGCGCCGGTGACGCTGGGGGAGTTCACTTACCAGGTGAGCGTGCAGAAGCTGACCAACGAGCGGGTGAGCTTTGAGCGCATTCGCGCGGCGCTGGGAGAGTTGACGTTTGACGACAGCATCGTGGAACAGTGCGGTCCGGCGCTGAACGCGGCGCGGGCGATGCTGCTGTATGGCCCGTCGGGGAACGGGAAAAGCTCGCTGGCTCATGCGCTGGGCAGCGTCTTCAGCGACGTAATTTATATGCCCTACGCGATTATTGTGGAGGGACAGATCATCCGCTTCCACGATCCCAGCGTTCACGTGGAAGTGAGCCCGACGGAGTTGAGCGACGAAAGCGAGATATCGTTTGTGCGGGCGGAGGAATACGATGCGCGCTGGGTTCCGTGCCGGCGGCCGTTTGTGACCGCGGGCGGGGAGTTGACGCTGGATATGCTGGACCTGCGCTACGACGCGGCCGGCCACTTTTACGAGGCGCCGCTGCAACTGAAGGCGCTGGGAGGCTGTTTTGTCATCGACGATTTCGGGAGGCAGCAGGCGAGCCCGGTGAGCGTGCTGAACCGCTGGATTGTGCCGCTGGAGAGCCGGGTGGATTATCTGAAGCTGCATACCGGCAAGAGCTTCGTGATTCCGTTTGAGGAGATGGTGATATTTTCAACGAACCTGGAGCCGGAAAGCCTGATGGACCCGGCGTTTCTGCGGCGGCTGCCTTACAAGATCGAGGTGGAAGCGCCGAGCGTGGACAATTACCGGCGGATATTTGACAAGGAGAGCGCGCGGCAGGGATTGACGCTGCCCGAGGAGGCCTTCAACGCGATTGTGCAGCGGCTGAGGAAGGACAAGGGGATGGAGCTGGCGGCTTATCAGCCGAAGTTTATTGTGGACCAGGTGGTGGCGGCGTGCCGGTTCGTGGGTGAGGCGCCGCACTTTGAGCCGCGATACATTGAGTATGCGCTGAAGAATTTAAGGGTGCGGAAGAACGCGAACCCGTAATCAACGTAATCTCAGCCTAAGCGCAAAGAACGCGAATGGATGGGGCACTGGCAGGGTGGGGCACCCGGAAAAGACTATAGATAGGAATATCCCACCCATTCGCAAAGAACGCGAATGGATGGGGCACACGGCTGAAAATGTGGGACCCACTTTGATGTAGTGGACTAGAGGGCGGCTTCGCCGCGCTCGTCGTTGCGGATGCGGATGACATCGTCGACGCGGGAGATGAAGATTTTGCCGTCGCCGATGCGCCCGGAGCGGGCGGCGCCGAGGATGGCGCTGATGGTCTTGTCTTTCATCTCATCCTTGACGACCAGCTCAATCTTGTTTTTGGGCAGCAGATCGACGGAGTATTCACGGCCACGATAAAACTCGGTGTGGCCCTTCTGGCGGCCGTGGCCGCGCGCCTCCAGAATCGTCATGCCTTCAATGCCCGCCTCGAGCAGCGCTTCTTTGACCGCATCCAGCCTGGAGGTCTGCACGATCGCTTCAATCTTGACCATAAGAATACCCCTCGTTTGACAGCGTAACAGGCGGGAGGGCCTTTGCGGGCCTCTCCCGGCAAAGATATTTTACGAGTTCAGGTCGTATCCTTCCTCGCCGTGCTGGGAGAGATCGAGGCCCTGGGTTTCATCGGCGGGGGAGAGGCGCAGGCCCATGGTCTTGTCGACCAGGAAGAGCAGCGCTAGAGAGCCAACGATGGCGAAGGCCCAACCGAGGCCCGCGCCGATGGACTGGTTCAAGAACTGACGCCAGTTTCCGTCGATGGCGCCGGTGGCCAGGGGGTTGCCCGCGGCATCGCTGCCGTAGACGGCATTGATGACGCCGGAGGCGAGAAGGCCGGTGAGTAGAGCGCCCATGGTTCCACCGATGCCGTGCACGCCAAAGGCATCCAGGGAGTCGTCGTAGCCGAAGAACTTTTTGACGCGGAAGACCATGAAGCAGCAGACGACGCCGGCGATTGCGCCAATGAGGAGGGCGCTCATGGGCTGAACAAAACCGGAGGCCTGGGTGATGGTGGCCAATCCGGCGACCGCGCCGGAGATGGCGCCGAGGGCGGTGGGTTTGCCGTTTTGCAGCCACTCGGTGATGACCCATGTGATGGCGGCGGCGGCGGCGGCGAACTGGGTGTTGACGAAGGCGCTGGTGGCGAGAGGACCGGCGCCGAGGGCGCTGCCGGCGTTGAAGCCGAACCAGCCCACCCAGAGCATGGCTGCGCCGATGAAGCTGAGCACCATGGAGTGAGGCGTAATGTTCTGCTGCGGATAGCCGACGCGCTTGCCCAGATAAATGGCGCAGACCAGGGCGGAGACGCCGCTGGTGATGTGGACAACGGTACCGCCGGCGAAGTCGAGGACCGGCCAGCGGCCGCCAGCGATGTTGAGGATTCCGCCGACGCCCCAGATCATGTGGGCCAAGGGACAGTAGACGACGAGCGACCAGAGGCAGAGAAAGACGGCCATGGAGCTGAACTTGACGCGCTCGGCAAATGCTCCGGTGATGAGCGCCGGAGTGATGATGGCGAACATGAGCTGGTAAATCATGAAGGTCTGCTCGGGGATGGTTCCGCCGTAGTTGGGGTTGGGAGCGAGGGAGACGCCGCGCAGGAAGGCATGCTCATAGCCGCCGATAACGCCATTGCCCGCGCCGAAGGCCAGCGAGTAACCGACCACGGCCCACAGGACGGTAATCAGGCCCATCATGGCGAAGCTCTGCATCATGGTGCCGAGGATGTTTTTACGGCGGACGAGGCCTCCATAGAAGAGGACCAGTCCGGGGGCGGTCATCATGAGAACGAGGGCAGCGGAGACCAGCACCCAGGCGTTGTCGCCGGAGGTTTGAGCGGCACGGATGGCCTGCTGGAGGGCGGCGACCTGGGCCTGGGTGGCGGGCGGCGAGGGCTTCAAGTCGGGGGCCACGGCCAGGGCTACTGCCGGGATTGCCAGCAGGGCAGAGAGAAAGAGCAGTTTGATTGTGCGACGAAGCATAAAGATTTCACTCCCAGAAAAGATACGACGGCAAGCAGGACGGCTCACGCAGCATGGCGGCATAAGGATGGCATCATGATTGCGAGAGTATTGAAGTAACTTTAGGGTGGCGCGCATAAGGAACCCATGAAGATTTGCCGTGAAAATGAATTATATGCAGGTGGTTTGAGTGGGGAAAACGGCTGAAATAGTGGAAAGGCCCCGGGTAAAGCCGCAATCATGGCAAGGCGAACGTTCAGTAGCCTGAAGGCCACTGCTCCATCCGGATAGCATCCCACCCATTCGCGAAGAACGCGATTGGGTGGGGCACAGGCAGAAGATTTGTGATTTCCCCGGTCCCCAAATGAGGGACCGGGGGCACCCGAGATATGAATTGTTGATCAGATGGCGGCTTCGCCACGCTCGTCGTTGCGGATGCGGATGGCATCGTCGATGCGGCTGATGAAGATTTTACCGTCGCCGATGTGGCCGGAGCGGGCGGCGGAGAGGATGGTGTTGACGGCCTTATCTTTCATGGCGTCGTTGACGATCAACTCGATCTTGATCTTGGGCAGCAGGTCGACGGAGTATTCGCGGCCACGGTAAAACTCGGTGTGGCCTTTCTGGCGGCCATGTCCGCGCGCCTCCAGAATCGTCATGCTATCGATGCCTGCCTCGAGCAGGGCATCCTTAACGGCATCCAGCCTGGAGGGCTGAAGAATCGCTTCAATCTTGACCATGTACAGATTCCTCGTTTATCAGCATTGCATGCGGGAGGGCTGTTTGGGCCGCTCCCGGTAAAGATTTCTTATGAGTTCAGGTCGTAGCCTTCTTCGTTGTGCTGGGATAGATCGAGGCCGGCGGCTTCCTCTTCAGCGGAGACGCGTAGACCGACGAGCTTGTCGACGACGAAGAGCAGCACCAGCGTTCCGGTGATGGAGATAATCCAGGCAATGGCGACGCCGGCGGATTGATTGAGCATCTGTCCCCAATGTCCGTCGATGGCGCCGGAGGGAAGCGGATTGCCGGCCGCGTCCTTGAATACGGGGTTGATGACGCTGGCGGCGAAGAGGCCGGTGAGCAGCGCGCCGACGGTTCCGCCAGCGCCGTGAACACCGAAGGCGTCGAGCGAGTCGTCGTAGCCGAAGAAGCTTTTGACCATGAAGACCATGAAGAAGCAGACGAGACCGGCGACCAGGCCGATGGCCAGTGCGCTCATGGGTTGGACAAAGCCAGATGCGGGGGTGATGGCGACCAGTCCGGCGACCGCGCCGGAGATGGCGCCGAGGGCGGTGGGCTTGCCATTGTGAATCCACTCGGCGATGGACCATCCGATGGCGGCCGCGGCGGTGGCAAAGTGAGTGTTGACGAAGGCGCTGGTGGCGAGAGGGCTGGCGGCGAGTGCGCTGCCGGCGTTAAAGCCGAACCAGCCTACCCAGAGCAGGCATGCGCCGATGAAGCTGAGCACCATGGAGTGGGGCGCCATCTTGGTGTAGGGGTAGCCTTTGCGCTTGCCCATATAGAGGCAGCAGACGAGGGCGGAGACGCCGCTGGTGATGTGGACGACGGTGCCGCCGGCAAAATCGAAGCTGGGAAAGCGGGCGTGGATGTTGGCGGAGTTGAGCAATCCGTCAGCGCCCCAGACCATGTGGGCCATGGGACAGTAGACGATGAGCGACCAGAGGGAGAGAAAGATAGCCATGGCGCTGAACTTCATGCGCTCGGCAAATGCTCCGCAGATGAGCGCCGGGGTGATGATGGCGAACATGAGCTGGTAGATCATGAAGGTCTGCTCGGGAATGGTGGCGGCGTAATCGGCGTTGGGGGTGAGGGTGACGCCGCGCAGAAAGAGGTGCTGAAAGTTGCCGACGAACCAGTTACCGTGACCGAAGGCCAGCGAATAGCCGACGATGGCCCAGAGGACGGTGACCAGTCCCATCATGGCAAAGCTCTGCATCATGGTTCCGAGGATGTTCTTTTTACGGACCAGACCGCCGTAGAAGAGCGCCAGTCCGGGGCCGGTCATGAGCAGGACGAGGGCCGAGGAGACCAGCATCCAGGCGTTGTCGCCGGCCGACTGAGCAGCAGCGGCAGCGGCCTTGTTGGCGTCCACGGCCTGTTGCAGGGCGGCAATCTGGGCTTGCGTAACTGGAGGCTGCGCGACGGGTGCAACGGATTGTGCGAGAGAGATAGCCGGGATGGCCAGCAGGGCGGAGAGAAACAGCAACATCATTCCAAAACGGCGCATGTGATTTTCACTTTCAGAAAATTGCATTCGACAACACGCTCTACAACAGCCAGATGAAGCGCAAGCCAATCCGCGGACGCAAATCGGCATAACTCCATCGTGAGGCTTAAAAAGAAATATAGAGTTGCCGGAATAAGGAACCCATGAAGACAAATAAGGAACCTATGAAGATTTTTAAAAAAAGCCGATCAAAGGGCCAGAAAGGGGGTATAACGCCATTGAATCTTTATTATCTCTGCGCTATTTGAATACTCGCCGCAAATGGGAGAGCACTATCGCCGTTGGTTATGCCAGCCAACTCCGGTCAGCGGTATAGTAGAAGCATGACGGCGACGGCGGAGCGGGATCGATATTTATTTGGATCGCTGGAGAGCAGCGCGCAGAACCGCGCCAAGGTGATGGAGGCGAACTACGGCTATGAAGCGCCGGAAGGCATTTTGCTGACCTCGCTGGATTATGCGGTGAACTGGATCCGGAAGAATTCGCTTTGGCCGGTCACTTTTGGTTTAGCTTGCTGCGCGATTGAGATGATGTCGACGGGCGCCTCTCGCTACGACATTGCGCGCTTCGGCGCGGAGGTCTTCCGGCCATCGCCGCGGCAATCGGATGTGATGATTGTGGCGGGGAGGGTATCGCAGAAGATGGCTCCGGTGCTGCGGCGGCTGTACGACCAGATGCCGGAGCCGAAGTGGGTGATCTCGATGGGCGCGTGCGCGACCTCGGGCGGGGTCTTCAATAATTATGCGGTGGTGCAGGGAGTCAACCAGGTGGTTCCGGTGGACGTGTATGTACCGGGATGCCCGCCGCGTCCGGAACAACTGATTTACGCACTAACGCTTCTTCAAGAGAAGATCCAGCGCGAGCCGCGCAGCCTGGTAAAGACGTTGAATATGGAGTAACAGGGCCAGGTGATAGAAGTTTAGCCATAAGAGTTACCAAGGTAAGTACTATTCACCCCCCAGTGTCTTAATATGTAACAGTGCAAATACTTAATAAATTATCTCTTTGAGAAACAGAATCAATGATGGTAATTTTATAAAAGCTGCGCTAACGCCGCGGGATTCCCTGCATTCATTCATGTGATTCGCCCGAGCCGTCGCAGTATTCACCGCAGTTGAGTGAAGTTTGTCAACTGGATTTTCTACGGAGGAACTGTGTATGTGTTCGTGTGTTTGGAAGTCACTTAGCCGATTAGCTGTCATGGCAATACTGGCGTTGGCGCCGGTTGCCCTGATGGCCCAGGTTGAGCCGGCGGTGAAAGGGAAGTCGCAGAATTATAACGTCTCGAAGTGGGATATTTTTGTTGGTTACAGCTATTTCGACATGCGCGGAACGACCGTCTATGGCCATGATGAAGGGAGTGTACCCGGCTCGATCGGCCCGGTTGACGGGGTTCAATTCATGGATGAGAAGATCGGTCTGGCAGAAAGCCTGACCCACTTCTATAACCGTCATCTTGGGCTGGAGTTGTATTCAGGCCAACATGATTTGTTCCGCAATTCCGACGCCAGTAGTGGGGCGCAGGCCGGCTCCAGCAACAGCGGCATGTTCACCATGCAGATGGGTCCGTTTTACCGCTGGCGTTATAAAAGGCTGACACCGTGGGTGCATTTTCTGGTGGGAGGAGTCAGCCTGCAAGGCCCGGCATCGCAGAGTTATACGCCAGGGGTGACGACAACCCTGGGCGGCGGCCTGGACATAGAATTGAGCCATCGCTGGGCATTGCGGTTGGGCGAAGGCGACTATGAATACGTACACGTGAATTACGGAAAGCCGTATCTGGGTTCCGACGGCATGGATTGGGATGCAGGCGGCCTGGTAAACATCCATGGATTACGCTTTGCGGCCGGGATTGTGTATCACATGTATTCGAATCCCTCGCAACAGCCGCCGATGATCGTGTGCACGGCCAGTAGCAAGTCGTCGATCTACGCCGGCGAGCCGTTGACGGTGTCGGTGATGGCCAACAACCTGAATCCCAAGCTGAACGTGGTATATAACTGGAGCGGCAGCGGGGTGACGGGTACCGGAGAGACAGCGACGGTGGCCACGGCAGCACTGAAACCGGGAACGTATACGGTGCGGGCGGAAGTGAAGGAAGGCAAGGCCGGCAGGGAGGGCCTGAAGCCCGGCGAGAGCGCCGACTGCTCAACCAACTTTCTCGTAATGCCCTTTGAGCCGCCGACCCTCAGTTGCATATCCAACCCAATCACAATTCAGCCGGGCGATACGAGCACGATAACCACAACCGGAGTGAGTCCGCAGAATCGCCCGTTGACCTACAGCTACACGGCAACGGCGGGCACGGTGGAAGGCACTAGCACGAGCGCGACATACAACTCGGCCGGAGCGCCGACCGGCGTGGTGGTCGTTACCGGCACGGTGAGCGACGACTTAGGGCAGACGGCCAAGTGCGACACCAACATTACGATCCTGAAGCCGTATGTTGCGCCTGCGCCATACTCGCAGGCGTTGTGCTCGCTCAGCTTTGCCAGTGACAAGCAGCGCCCGGAGCGGGTGGACAACGAAGCCAAGGCGTGCCTGGACGGTGTAGCGCTTGAACTGCAAAAGCACTCGGATGCCAAGGTTGTACTGGTGGGCAATTCGGATGCCACGGAGAAGGCCAAGACCGAAAAGCAAGAAAAGGCCGCGCAAAAGAACAAGAACCTCAAGGTGATGGACCCGGCATCCCAGCGGGCGATCAACGCCAAGGAGTACCTGGTGACGGAGAAGGGCATTGATGCTACTCGCGTCAGCGTGGTGACGGGCAAGTCGGATGGCCAGACGGTGGATGATTACCTGGTGCCCTCCGGCGCCAATTTTGCGGCAGACGTGCCCGGGACCAGCGCGGTGGACGAGAGCACGGTGAAGCCACAGGTACGCAAGCCTTTGCCCGCCAAGGCGCACAAGCCGGCAGCGGTGAAACCGGCGGCGAAGTAACGCCGCCGGGTAGCCGGCAGGGTCAACCTGCGGCTCCGGCGGAGGTTAAATCGATGTCCGGCCTCCATTCCTGTTAAGACCGGGGGCCGGATATGCACAAGGTTGAGCAATTTTTGAGTAGACCCAGGAGGTTGGCCGGATTACCGGTCAACCTCTTGTTTATTTTGCAGTTTTCTCGAAATATTCGCCCTCGGGGCAGCCAATATAACACATAAAATGATTGTTATTTGCCGGCCAAAAACAAAATTTCAGGGGGGACTATCCAAAGGTACGGCTATGGTACTATGATTCGATATTGAAAGCTGTTTCATGCTTGTTTCGTTCCAGGATTGTATTCAACACGATTGATTTCAGGCTGTTCAGCAGGTTGTATTCCGGAAAAGGCGCGCGTAAGCGAGCCACTTCATCAACGTTTTTAAATCTGATCTGTGGAGGAAAAATCACATGTATTCGAGGATTTTGAAGTCTGGTTGTCTGGTTTTGGCTTTGGCGTGTTTGGCGTTCGCGTCCATCGGTTGCCAGAAGGCTCCGCCGATCACACTGTCGGCCGTGGCCAGCCCGCCCGCCGTATTCCCCGGAGATGCGGTTACGGTGACGGCGACCGCCGGCTCAGTGGACACCAACAAAAAGAACAACGTGATCTACAGCTGGTCGGGAACGGACGTGACGGGCAGCGGAACGACGGCTACCGTGGCCACGGGCACGCAGGCGCCGGGCAGCTATACGGTGAAGGCGGAAGTGAAGGAAGGCAAGAAGGGCAAGGAAGGCCTGAAGCCAGGCCAGACGGCCGATGCCTCAGCAAACTACACGGTGAAGCAGTTTGAGCCGCCGACGATCAGCTGCTCAGCCAGCCCCAGCACCATCAAGCCGGACGAGACCAGCACGGTGACGGCTTCCGGCGTGAGCCCGCAGAACCGTCCGCTGGCCTACAGCTTCTCAGCATCAGCGGGCAGCGTGAGCGGCAGCGGCGCCACGGCGGTATTCAATTCAGCCGGCGCGCCGACCGGCGTGGCAAGCATCACCTGCACGGTGAGCGACGACAAGAACCAGACGGCGACGGCGAACACCAGCGTCACGATCCTGGCTCCGTATGTGGCGCCGATACCGCACGTGCAGCAGCTTGGCACAATCGACTTCAGCAAGGACAAGCTCCACCCGGCACGCGCCAACAATGAAGCCAAGGCGGCTCTGGATGGAATCGCACTGGAATTGCAGCGTCAGCCGGATGCGAAGCTGGTGGTGGTGGGCGAGGCCGATGCCAAGGAGCAGGCCGCGACCGCGAAGCAAGCCAAGTTTGCGCTGAAGCACAAACATGCCAAGGTTGTGGATCTGGCCGCCGAGCGCGCCGTCAACGTGAAGGACTACCTGGTGAAGGAGAAGGGCATTGACGCCGCTCGCATCAGCGTGGCGACGGACACGAAGGACGCACAAGCGGTGGTGAACTACCTGGTGCCGGCGGGCGCGAACTTTGCCGCTGACGTACCCGGGACCACGCCGGTGGACGAGTCCATGGTGAAGCCGGCTCCGGAAAAGAAAATGGCTGCCGCCAAGCCCATGAAGAAGGCTGCAGGCAAGAAGTAGGCAGAATAGCAGCTTGATATAGCTGACACGCACTGGCGGCAGGCCTCGATGGCCTGCCGCATAGGGCGATGCATATATTCCAGCAGTTCCACGAGGGCTGACCGGCTAACCGGCCAGCCTTCTTTCATGTTGAGCGATGAGATGGAGGTTGTTGCGTGCCTGGAGCATGGCCTTAATGCCTTGTTTGTATACTCTTGATAAGAGCCTTTGGAGTTTCCAGATAGCATGAATTATTTGCGAAATTGCTTTTCTATTATTTCTCCGGTTAGAGTTTTCGCGCACGTTTCATTCTTCGCTTTCATAGCGGTTTCCGGATTGCCGGCGCAGAGGCCGTGGAGCGCGATAGGCCCGATGGGCGGCGACGCACGCTCCTTGGCGGCGGTTCCGGGCGACCCCCATCACCTCTATATGGGCACCACCAATAGCTGGATTTATGAGTCGGTGGATGGAGGCACAAGCTGGCGCCGGCTCTCCAAGCTGGACCCGGCAGACGATCTTGTTGTGGACCACATTATTGTGGACCCGGCGAATCCGGCGAGGGTTTTTGCGGCGGCATGGAAGCTGGACCAGCCGGGCGGCGGGCTTTGGGCGAGCCACGACGGGGGACGAAACTGGAACGCGGTGGAGGGTCTGCGCGGACAGTCGATTCGCGCCCTGGCACAGGCGCCCTCGGAGCCGAAAATTCTAATCGCTGGAACGCTGGAAGGCGTTTTCCGCAGCATGGACGGAGGCGCGACGTGGGCACAGATCAGCCCACCGGGAAGCCATGAGATACACGAGGTGGAGTCGCTGGCCATCGACCCGGCGGACACGGATGTGGTGTACGCGGGGACGTGGCACTTGCCGTGGAAGACCACGGACGGGGGCAAGAACTGGCACAACATCAAGCAGGGCGTGATCGACGACTCCGACGTGTTCTCCATCATCATCGATCCGGCGCAGCCGAAGATTGTGTTTGCCAGCGCGTGCAGCGGCATTTACAAGAGCGAGAACGCGGCCGAGCTGTTTAAGAAGATCGAGGGGATTCCCTCGACGGCGCGCAGAACGCGGGTGCTGAAGCAGGACCCGGCGCAGCGGGAGGTGGTGTACGCGGGAACCACCGAGGGGCTTTACAAGACGATGGACGGCGGCAAGCACTTCCAGCGCATGACCGGGCCGGAAGTTATTGTGAACGACGTTTTTGTGGATACGGGGGATTCGAATCATGTGCTGATGGCGACCGATCGCGGCGGCGTTTTGCAGAGCCGGGACGCGGGGACGAGCTTTACGGCGGCGAACGATGGCTTCAGCGGGCGCAAGGTGGAGGCGCTGCTGGTGGAGCAACCTGCGGCGGGGCCAACTGCGTCTTCGGCGCAAACACTTTCGATACATCCATCAGAGCCTACGGCACAACCAACTGCGGCGGAGCCAACTGCGCCCGCGGCACCACAACTTACGGTAAGTTCAACAGCACCTGCGCGGATTTTTGCCGGGGTGGTGAACGACAAGACGTATGGCGGCGTTTTTGTTTCCAGCGATGGCGGGGCGCATTGGGAACAGATGGCCGAGGGGCTGGAGGGGCGCGATGTATTTGCGCTGGCCGAATCGCCGGAGGGAACGATCCTGGCGGGAACCAATCGCGGGATTTTTGCGCTGGTGAAAAACGAAGACAAAAAAGACGCGCCGGGATTTCATTGGAGCTCGCGCAGCACGATCGAGAACACGCTGGTGAAGACGGCTACGGAGACGCACTATGGAAAGCGCGTCAACATTGAAAAGCAGGTGAAGGATACGCGGCGGGAGATGGAGGGGCGCGTGCGGGCGCTGGATTTGAGCGGCGAGGCGTGGCTGGCGGCGACCCCGGGAGGCGTGTATACCAGCAAGGATAAGGGCGCGAGCTGGCAGGGCGGGCCGGTGATGGGAGTGGGAGATTATCTGGCGGTGGCCGCGCACGGAGAGCAACTGACCGCGGCGCGGAAGGATGGAGTGGTACTGTCCACCGACGGAGGACAGACGTGGATACCGATGGGGATTCCGGCGATGCTGACGCGGATTCACTCAATTGTTTTTTCGACGGATGGGACGCTTTGGCTGGGGGCGCGCGAGGGCGTGTACTTTACGCGCAACCTGGGCAAGACGTGGATGTGGGTGCATCGTTTTCCGCTGAGCGACGTGGACGCACTTTATTATGACGCGCACATGAACAGGATTCTGGTCAGCTCGCGGAGGAGCGACCAGGTGTACTCGATCGACCCGAAGACGCTGGAGTGGAAGTGGGCGCAGACGGGGTACAAGATTGCGCTGGTGAGGGCGGCGGGAGAGCGGCTGCTGGCGGCCTCGCTGTACGACGGGGTGGTGGTGGAAGAGCAGGGAATAGGGACTAGCCACCCCAGCGATCAGAAATCGCTCGCTGGGGACCCCGGTAGGGAATAGGGAATAGGGAATAGGGGTTACAGCGACGGCCGGCGAACTTCGATGACGCTGCCCAACGGCGTGGTGACAAACTACAGCTACGACGCGGCCTCGCAACTTACGGGGATGGTCTATCAGGGCAGCGCTCTGGCCCCGCAGAATCTTACCTATACCTACGATCTTGCCGGTAGGCGCACCAGCGTAAGCGGCACTTTGGCCAGCACGCAGTTGCCCGCGGCGGTCTCCTCGGCGGTCTATAATGCGAACAACCAGCTTGTGCAGTGGGGATCGACCGCGATAACCTACGACCTGAACGGCAACACGCTCTCGGACGGAGCCAACACCTACGTCTGGGATGCGCGCAACCGGCTAGTTTCCGCGGATAACAATGGCGCCAGCTTCAGTTACGATCCGCTGGGCCGGCGCGTGAGCAAAACGATGATGAGCACCACCACCAACTTCCTCTACGATGGCGCGAATGTGGTGCAGGAGTCCGGCACGCTGCCCACGGCCAACCTGCTCACTGGCGGAATTGACGAGCGTTTCCTGCGCACCACTACGACCGAGACGGATGAATATCTGACCGACGCGCTGGGCAGCACCGTGGCGCTGACCGACGCGACCGGCGCGACCGAGGAGCAATACAGCTATGGGCCGTATGGAATGCTGAGCGCATCGGGCGCGACCACGACCAACAGTTGAAGGAACATGGAATAGCGAATAGGGACTAGCCACCCCAGCGAGCAGAAATCGCTCGCTGGGGACCCCGGTAGGGAATAGGGAATAGGCAATAGGCAATAGTTCTGTATTATTAGGCTATGCAGACCGAGAGGGCGGAGAGCCGCCAGAGAGCAGATTTTCGCACGTACGACCCACGGCTTGAGCCGATTGCCGCGAAGGTTCTGGCCGGGGAGCGGCTGGGGTTCAACGACGGGATTGCGCTTTACGGGTCACGGGATGTGCTGGCCGTGGGCTGGCTGGCCAACCATGTGCGCGAACGGCTGCATGGGGATGTGACCTACTTCAACGTCAACCGGCACATCAACCCAACCAATGTGTGCGTGGCGGCGTGCAAGCTGTGCGCCTTTGGGCGGAAAAAGGGCGATGCAGCGGGGTACACGATGGCGCTGGAGGAGGCGTGGGAGAAGGCGGCCACGGGCTACTCGGAGGCGGTGACGGAGTTTCACATCGTCGGCGGGCTGCACCCGGATCTGCCGCTGGAATATTTTCTCGATCTGGTGCGAGGACTGAAGACGCGATTTCCCAAGGTGCACGTGAAGGCCTTCACCATGGTGGAGGTGGCGTACCTGGCGAGGCGGGCGAAGTTGAGCATTGAAGAGACGCTCAAGAAGATGCGCGAGGCGGGAGTGGACTCGATGCCGGGCGGCGGTGCGGAGATTTTTGCGGCGCGGGTGCGGTCGATAATCTGTGACCACAAGATCGACGGCGAGGAGTGGCTGGAGACGGCGCGGTTGGCGCACAAGCTGGGCTTCAAATCCAATGCGACGATGCTGTACGGGCACATTGAGAACGACGAGGACCGGGTGGACCACCTGCTGAAGCTGCGCGCGTTGCAGGATGAGACAGGCGGGTTTCAGACGTTTATTCCGCTGGCATTTCATCCGGAGAACACGGCGCTGGACCACTTGCCGGTGACCACGGGGCTGACGGATATTCGGCAGGTGGCGGTCAGCCGTTTGCTGCTGGACAACTTTGCCCACATCAAGGCATACTGGCAGATGCTGACGGCGAAGATTGCGCAGATTGCGCTGCGCTTTGGGGCGGACGACCTGGACGGCACGGTGGTGGAGGAGAAGATTTACCACGACGCCGGGGCGACCACGCCGCAGGGGATGACGCGCAAGGAGCTTTGCCGTCTAATTACAGAGGCGGGGCGGATTCCGGTGGAGCGCGACACCCTTTACCATCCAGTGACGCGCACGGAAGACAGCTTTATTGTGGCGGTTTAAGCGGATTAAGATGAAATTGGAAGGGGACGATCGAGATGGATGAATTCAGCCGAGCCGCTATCTGGGGAGCCTGTTGGGGATTCGCATGGGGAATTTTAGGCTCAATCGCGATTCTATATTCCATTTACCTGGCTGCCTATCGCAAGGCGATCAAGGATTCGCTCAAGCAGACTCCACCGCCGCGGTATACGCGGGTGGTGGAGATGGTATTGGCACAGAAGGCAAAAAAGAAAGAGGCCAAGAAGGCAAAGGCGGCAACGGCTCTCCCACCCGAGTGAGAGGCTTTTGACGAAGGGATTGATGGAAATAACAGATCGAGTTTGTTACGCTGCAAGACGGTAAAATCCCACGCAGATTATATATAGAAATTTACCGCAAGGGCTATAGCCCAACCTATTTATGCGCATGTGCGGCACGACTATAGTCGTGCCCTGACGCTTCTTGCGACTCCGTTTGTATTTTTCCGGAAGCTATAAAATCGTACCCTGATACAAAACACCATCAAGCATGATGCTGCTTCACAGACGCACGACCGCATCATTTTTCATGACAAAACTGAGGCATTCGACGGCAGTGACGTCGTCGAGCGGGCTAGTGCGCCGGTGGCGCGGGCGGCTTCTGGTTGGCGGTGAAGGTGGTCCATGGGCCGGCGATCAGGTCGTGCAGGATGGGTCGTTGCCACTCGAACTGGGGATGCGCGGCGAGGAAAGGCGCAACCAGGAAGCTATCGCCGCAGGGGTGACCGGCCCGGCCGATGAAGCTGAGCCTGGCCGCCATCTCCGAATCCATCACTTTACCGGTCACGGCGCCGCCTGGATTAAAGGGCGGAGAGTCCCAGACCTTTTCGCCGACGGGCGAGGTCTCCTCATGACCGCAAAGGCTGCGCTTGCCAGCGTCCACTTTATGTTCGTAGCTATCATTATGGTCGGAGAGATAGGCTTCGGCCAGGGTTGTATCGAGCTTGCCGTAGTGTTCCTTGACAAACTCCTCGGCGCGAATGCGGCGGGCATTCATGGAGCTTTCTGGATTTTTGGGATCGTAGTTCCTGGTATCGTCGCGGATCAGATCCGGGTCCAGGGCAAAATTCGAGGAGACAAAATAGCCATCCTTCTTCCTGGTGAGCGGGGTGTGATGCAAGCCCAACTCCAGGTAGGCGATCTCGCCTGTCTTGCGGTCGCCGATCAGCCATGAGTTGGCGTAGCCACCGTTGTTGTCCTTGCGCATGATGGCGGCGTACTCGTCGATGGAGGTGGCGTACTGCATGGCCTTGCGCGCGCGGTCGAACTCCGGAATGCCATTCACGTTGAAGCCAATGCCCAGAGGCAGCGTGGTTTCGGTAATCATCAGGCCGCTTGCATTTACGCCGAAATCGTCCTGGCTGGTGATGACGCCGGGCATCCCGTCCATGAGCATATGCTGGCCGCGCGCGGGAACGATGTCGAAGACGATGCGCCACCGCTCGCCTTCGGCGTAGGAGCTCCAGTTGTTGTGGGCGATGACAATTTTGCCGTTCCTGGTTGCCGAGCCGGTGGCGATCAAGGCGCTGCACTTGCCCTGCGCCGGCGCCGCAGGCGGGTTCGATTTGGCATCCTGCGCTTTCAGCCAGGGAAGGTAGTACCAGCTCAGCTCCATCACGCCGTTGAGCGCGACGATATCCCACAAATCCAGCGGCGATCCCTGCGCCTTCAGCCCGCCGGTGATGCCCTGCAGCTCCTGCTTGTACTCCCTGTCGAGATGCGGCCATAAAATCTTCTTTGCGGCATCCCTGTAGAAGCTCCATTCACGCTTGTCCTGGTGCAGCGTCTCGACGCGATAGACGTTTACCGCGTCTTCGATCTCGCGGGCCAATAGATACCCATGCTGGAAGCCGATCTGGCCGGGCCTGCCTTCGAGGTGCACATAGGTCCATCCGCCCTCGTCGAATTTATAACTGCCTGCGAGACGCGGGCCGGACGCGGGCTGCGAGAAGGCGATGGAGGCGGAGAGAATGGCAAGAAACAAAAGAAATGCATGACGCATTACGTTAGCTCCTGAGTTAATGGGCGGCCGGGACACGGACGGCTTTCCCCGAATGTTCTTGTGCGATACGCTTACACCGGATTGTACCTCAGCGTTGAAGGTGATCCTACTGCTTTACGACCGCGCCGTTTTTCATGACAAAGCTGACGCGCTCGACGGCGGTGATATCGTCGAGGGGGTTGCCGGGGACGGCGACGATGTCGGCGAAGTAGCCGGGCTTGAGCTGGCCGATCTGGCCCTCCCAGCCGAGGAGCCTGGCTCCGTTGATCATGTCGGCCTGCAGAACAGCCAACGGCTTCATGCCGTAGCGGACCATCAGCTCCATTTCGATGGCCTGCGTGCCGTGAGGGAAGGGACCGACATCAGAGCCGACGGCGAAGGGGATTCCGGCGGCGATTTGCTTTTTGAACTCGCTGATTTTGTAATCGAGCAGGGCTTTTTCGCGGGCAGCGGCGGCGGGCGAGGAGGCGTGCTGAGCGAAGTAGTCGAAGATGGCGAAGGTGGGCACGGCGGGGATTTTTTTCTCGATCATGAGGCGCATGGTCTCGTTGCTCAACTGGGTGGCGTGATCGATGGAGGCGACGCCGGCCTGAACGGCGTAGAGGGTGCCCGGCTCGCCCTGGGCGTGGACGCCGATGGTGGTTCCGAGACGGCGCGCTTCTTCGACGGCGGCGGCGAGTTGCGCTTCGGTGTACTGGTAGGGCGTGCGGAGAATGCCGTCGATCATCTGATCGTGGCCGGTTTCGTAAATCTTGACGAAATCGGAGCCCTCTTTGTGCTGGGCGCGGATGACCTCGATGAGCTGGCCGGCGGAGTTGGCGTAGTCGGCGTTGGGGAGCACGTGCTGGGCGGGATTGTAGTGGGTGGCGTCCTCGTGGCCGCCGAGAATATCGATGGCGTTGCCGCTGATGCGCAGGCGCGGGCCGGGGATGAGGCCGGAGTTGATGGCGTCGCGGAGGGCGGTGTCGGCCGAGCCGGCGCCCTCGGCGCCCATGTCGCGCTCGGCGGTGAATCCGGCCATAAGGTCGGCCTTGGCGGCCTGGGCGGCGAGCAGAGTGCGCCAGGGAACCGACTCCTCGACGGTTTGCAGGTCTTCAGCGCCGGGATGCAGGAAGAGATGGACGTGAGCGTCGATGAGGCCGGGGAGGAGGGTCGAGTCGCCGAGGTCGATGAGGCGAGCTCCTTGGGGGTGATCGACGGATGAGCCGACGGCAAGGATGCGGTCACCCTGGACGAGAATCTCGCCGGGCTGGAGGAGGGTTCCGGTATCGATTTGCAATAGGCGGGCGGCGTGGAGGACGATGGGCGTGGCGGGCGGCTGGGCGGTGAGAAGGCCGGACAGGGCAAAGGCCAGGGTAAGCAGACACATAATACGAGAGAGAGTATGCATGGCTCCAGAATATGCCGTAACGGCCCGTTGTTGTCGAGGGGCTGTCATCCCACCCTAGCGGTAAAAACAAATACGCCGCGAGGGTGGGACACCCCTGATTTGCAGCTGCCGTGATTTGTGCTATCCCACCCATTCGCAAAGTGCGCGAATGGATGGGGCACGGAATATGTTCGATATATCAAAATGGGGCTGACAACACCATCAATCCCAGGTCTCAAAATCGAGACCTGGGGCACCCATACAACTGATTCCGGCAAGATTCTCAGTATGCGGGAATGCCGGTGAGGTGCTGGCCGACGATGAGGGTGTGAATGTCGTGAGTGCCCTCGTAGGTGATGACCGATTCCAGATTCATCATGTGGCGCATGATGGGATAGTCGTCGCAAATTCCATTTGCGCCGAGGATGTCGCGCGAGATACGGGCACACTCCAGAGCCATCCAGACATTGTTGCGCTTGGCGAGAGAGATGTGATGATGCTCCACCTTGCCCGCGTCCTTGAGGCGGCCGACCTGGAGTGAGAGCAACTGCGCCTTGGAGATTTCATTGGCCATCCAGACCAGCTTTTGCTGGACGATCTGGTGGCTGGCGATGGGCTGGTTGCGGAACTGCTTGCGGAATTTGGCGTACTGCAGGGCGGTGGAGAAGCAGTCCATGGCCGCGCCGATGGCTCCCCAACTTATGCCGTAGCGAGCCTGATTGAGGCACATGAAGGCGCTCTTGATGCCGACCGCGCCGGGCATGAGGGCGGTGAGGGGCACGCGCACGTCCTGCAGCGACAGGCCGCTGGTGTGAGAGGCGCGCAGGCTCCACTTGCCGTGGACATCGTAGGCGGTGAAGCCGGGGCGATTGGTTTCGACGAGGAAGCCGCGGACAGTTCCGTTTCCCGAGGGGCCACCCTCGTCCTCGACTTTGGCGAAGATGACGGCGACGTCGGAGATGGTTCCGGAGGTGATCCAGAGCTTTTCGCCATTGAGGATGTACTCGTTGCCGACCTTGCGGGCGGTGGTGGTCATGGCGCCGGGATTGGAGCCTGCGCCGGGCTCGGTGAGGCCGAAGCAACCGAGTTTTTCGCCGCTGGCCATGGCGGGGAGCCAGGTGTTTTTCTGCTCGTCGGAGCCGAAGGTGTAGATGGGGTACATGACCAGGCCGGATTGCACGCTGACAAAGCTGCGAATGCCGGAATCGCCGCGCTCCAGCTCCTGCATGACGAGGCCGTACTCGACGTTGTTCATTCCGGCGCAGCCGTAACCCTCGAGGTTGGCGCCGTAAAAGCCCAACTCGCCCATGAGGGGAACCAGCTCGCGGGGAAAACGCTCGGTGCGGTTGCACTCCTCGATGATGGGAATGATGTTGTCCTCGACAAAGTCGCGCGCGGTTTTGCGGACGAGCAGTTCGTCCTCGGTGAAGCTGGAGTCGAGGTTGATGAGATCGAAGCCCTGGAATTTGAAGCTCATAATGAAACCCCATTCATTAGAAATCACTCAAAACAGATGATTTTAGCAGACGGGGAGTGAGGGAACCGGGATTAGGGACCAGGGACTAGGGACAATAGGGAATAGGCTGGCAGAGGGGAGATAGAGCTTTGCTGGAGGGAGTGTGGGTAGAGTGGGTGTACAATCAATGCATTGATTGATGCATTGATGGAGGAGCCGATGAACCGCAGAATCGATGCGCATATGGCGCGAACCCAGCTTGGGCAGGTGATAGACCGGGCAGTTGAATACAATGAGCGGTTTATTGTGGATCGCCGCGGGGAGCCGGTGGTTGTGATCCTGAGCGTACAGGATTATCTGGCTAGCGTACCGTCCGCGCCGGAATGGCTGCGAGAGGCCTGGGCCGGGGCGAATAAGCGCGTTTTGGAGAAGTTGACGATGAACGAGATCGACGCGAAGATCAATGCTTTACGGCGTGAAAAGCGGGCCGCAGTCAAGGCCGCTATAAAATGATGCGCGCGGGGCTGGAGGGGATGGTTTCATGCACGGGGAGATCCTCTCAGTCTATGCGAGCAAAGTCAATCATTTAGTTATAGAAAGCCAGACCGGGCATGGGGTAATGCTTACGGTTGCGGGTCCAGAGGGCGGATTGGCGAAGAACCGCAGTAGCGGCAATGAGGGCATCGCCAATTTCGAGGTTGTGGCTCCGGGCATATTTGCGCAAAAACTCTCCGGTCAATTGACCAATGTCGTAATCTGCCGCAATGCAGAGGAGAGGACGGAAGAAGCGGGTGATGAGCTGGTGTTCGTTGGGGAACGCGCCAGCCCAGACTTCTGCCGCAGTGACGGGGGAGTAGAAAACAACCGCACCTGAGACGCTCAGTGCGGACCATTTGGACAGAATGGCCTGATCTCTGGCACGCAGGATCTCAATGGCGATGTCACTATCAAGGAGAATATTCACACGATGCCCAATCGCTTCAGGCGTGTTCCCTTACGCAGGTTGCGGACATAAGTCTCTGTATCGGGCAAGTCCGTGCGATCTTTCCAGAGTCCAACGGCGGCCATCATATCGGCCCGGCGCTGTTCCGGATCGTTCATGTAACGATCGCGGGCGGCCGTGCGGACTAACTCCGAAATGGAAGTGCCGCCGAGAAGGGCCTTGGCGTGGAGAGCGTTCCAGAGATCGTCGTCGAGATAAAGCTGTGTGCGCTTCATGATGTATAGCATACATCATCATAGCGAAAAAGGAAACAGGTTACTCCAGGAACTCGCGGACGAAGGGATTCTTGCTCGTGACCAGCTCGTGGAGAGAGCCGTCGAAGATGATGCGGCCGTCTTCGAGCATGAGGAAGGTGGTGGAAGGATCGGTTTGGCCCTTGGGGAAGGGAACCATACAGCCCTGTTGGGAGTCGAAGCGGTTGTTACAGAGCAGGAAGGCGTCCTGGAGGCGATGGGTGACCATGATGGAGGGGGTATGGGAGACGTCGCGCTCCTTGACGATGAGCTCGATGATGGTGGTGGAGGTGAGGGGGTCGAGGCCGCCGGTGGGCGAGTCGTAGAGGAGCAGCTCGGGCTGGTGGATGAAGGCGCGGGCGATGGCCACGCGGCGGCGCATTCCGCCGGAGAGACTGGAGGGAAAGAGGCTGAAGGTCTCCTCCAGCTCGACAAAGCGCAGGGCGTCGCGAACGCGGAGATCGATTTCGGCGTCGGGGACCCGCTCCTGAATGAGCTGGTAGGCGACGTTGTCGCGGACGGTGAGCGAATCGAAGAGCGCGCCCTCCTGGAAGACCATGCCGGTTCGTGTGCGCAGGGGAAAGAGCTGCTCTTCGGGCATGCGGGAGATCTCTTCGCCGAAGAGCAGGATGCTGCCTTCGTCGGGTCGCAGGAGGCCGTTGGCGAGCTTGAGCAGGACGCTTTTGCCCACGCCGGCAGGGCCGAGCAGGATGCGGGTTTCTCCGGGGGCAACGGAGAAGCTGACGCCGGACAGCACGGGAGGGCCGCCGAAGGCTATGGAGACGTTGCGAAACTCGACGACCGGGCCGAGATTTGCGGCTGGAGCCGTCTGCTGATCGTATTCTGCGGACGCACGAATAGTGTTCATAGAGGGGGGAAGAGAGTAAGCAGCACCTGGGTGAGGAGGAAGTCGACGAAGATGATGAACACGGAGGACCAGACGACGGCTTCAATGGTGGAGCGGCCCACGCCCTGGGTTCCACCCGTGGTTCTCATACCGTAGAAGCAGCCGATGGAGCTGAGGATGTAGCCGAAAAAGAGCGGCTTGACCAGACCCTGGATAATGTCGGGATAGCGAAGGTACTCCCATGCCTTGTCGAGATACTGGGTACCGTTCTGATGATTCATGAAGACGGTGACCAGGCCGCCGCCGGCGATTCCGCAGGCATCGGAGACGATGGTGAGGAAGAGGAGCGTGCAGATGGTGGCGGCGATGCGCGGGGTGACCAGTTTGCGCATCGGGTCAACGCCCAGCGCGCGCATGGCGTCGATCTGCTCGGTAACCACCATGGAGCCAAGTTCACTGGCCATGGAGCTGGCGTTGCGGCCGGAGACCATGATGCCGGTGAGAATCGGGCCCAGTTCGCGGATCATGGTCACGCTAACGAACTCGCCGGTGACGGCGGTGGCGCCGAAGGCCGAGAGCGTGGCCGCGGATTGCAGGGCAAGCACGCCGCCGGTGGAAAGGCCGGTGAGGATCACGATGGACAGGGAGCCGAAGCCGATGATGTCTGCCTGAATGAGGAATTCAGGCCAGTAAATGGGTGGGCGATAGAGGTTGGTGAAAGCGCGCACGGCAAACAGGTAGTAGTCCTGGACGGTCAGGACCAGGTTCTTGGCGGTTTTTTCGATCGCGTCAATCGGCATGGCGTTTGCCCGCCTGAGAAATAAACGGTTGTAGAACTCTCCTCGACAGGATAGCGCATTCCAGGGGCCGGTGGTCAGGGACTAGGGAATAGGAACTAGGGAATAGGGACTAGGGAATATGGAATATACTCGGCCAGAAAAAATGGGCGGCAAGGGTGATGCCCCTGCCGCCGCCCGTCCCTGGGTTGTCTTGAAGGTAGTGCAGTGTTGCTAAACCATTACTGCAAGAGCTTGGTCACTTCCTGCTCCACACTGTTAGCTTGCGCTAATGCTGCGATGCCGGTCTGGCTGAGGATCTCGTACTTGGACATGTTGGAGGTAGCCGAGGCATAATCGGTGGCCTGGATGGCGTTCTGAGCCGAGACCACATTCTCCTGCTGGGTGCTCATCACCTGGCTGATGGAGTTGAGGGTATTGATCTGAGCGCCGATGTAGCCGTCCTGCGCGGCCACGTCGGTGATGGCAATGTTCAGATCGTTCAGCGCGGTCTGCGCATCGATCTGGCTGGTCAGGTCGGTGGTATTCAGGGCCTCGCCGGCGCCATCCGTGTAGCTGATGGTCGCGATGCCGCTTTGCCCGCCGTTATTGACAATAAAGGGCGCGGCGGCAGTGTCGGGTTGTCCGGTGGTGGAGTCGTAGACGAGGTTCGAGCCGCTGGAAATACCCGTGTTATAGGCGGAGTTCAAACTGTAGTTCAGCGACGCACCGGAGGCAGTGTCGGTGAGGCTGGTCAATGCCGGCGAGACAGTGACCGTGCCCGATGCTCCTTCCGTGCCGGAGGTCAATTGAATGTAGCCAAAGGTGCTGTTGGGGATGGAGGAGGGAACCCATGCGGCGCTGATGCCGAGTGTGCCCTGGTTAGCATTGATGTAGGAGATCAGCCCCGTAACCGTCGACGCATAATCAGCGGCAGCGACCTGAGCCATGGTTACAGTCTTGCTTGTGCCCGATCCCACACTGAAGACGAGCGCTCCGCTGAGCGTGTCGTTTTCGTTGGCCAGCTCGTTGGTGGAGGTAGACGTCGAGAATTCACCCTTGGTCACGTCGGTAAGAGTGTTGGAACTGGTAGAGATGTTGCCGCCGGTGTAGCTGGTTGGTAAAGAAGGTCCAGTTGTAGCTGTGCCGTTCTGGGTGAGGGTCAGGCCGCTGGTGTTGGCCTGAGCATTCACAGCAAGCGTAGACGACTCGGCGCTAATGGTCGCGGCCAGACCCGCCAGTGTGCTGCCGTAGTCTTCCAGCGCCCCGGGAAGGCCCGTGCCCACCGTGGTGTTTGTGTTGTTGGTGTAGTAGGTGCCGGTTTTGGTGATGGCGTTGTAGGAATCGGAGCCGGTTCCCACGATAAAGGTGTCGGTGACGCCGCCATTTACGACGGTGATGTTGCCAGCCATGGTATCGTCGGTGCTGACCGGATCGGTGACAGGGTTGGCCACGGTGATGTTGTCCACGGCGTTGTTGCCCGCCTGGCCGGTAACCGCGGTGCTGCCTGCGCCTGTCGGGTCGGCAGGGTTGCCTCCCACATACATCCCGGAGGTGACGGAAAGCGGTGTCTCGGTGCCGAGTGTGGGGACGACCGCGTTGAGCGTGAACGGGCTGGCTACACCCACCGCGCCCTGCAGATAAATGCCGCCCGTGCCGCCTCCGCCCGGATTGTCTATGGCGGTGACGCCAACTGCGTTCAACGCGTTGAGCACACCGCCCATCGCGGCGGAGTTGATGGCGTCGATCAGACTTGTAACAGTTGTTCCGCCGGTATAGATGGCGTTGGGGACATACAGGCTGCTCAGTACTCCGGGATCGGCGCCCATGATGAAGACCTGGGTCGCCCCGTCGTAGCTGATCGAGATTGCGCCGCCGAGGGCCGAAGCTCCGTTACCCGTATCCGTGATATCTTCACTACCGAGCTGCAGAATCGCCGTACTGGGTGTTGCAATCGATTGACTGGCTACGCCTGGCTGAATGCCTGTGCCGAGCGCATCCGAAGAAATGCTCTGGGTGGTGGTGACATTCGTCAAAGTATTCGCGGAAACGGTGACAGTGTTGACGCCATTGGTATTTGAAGTCAACTGCAGGCCGCCATCTCCAGCACCTCCCAGATTCGCCTTCCAGACCGCAGTCACGCCCAGAGAACTGGCGGTAATATCGGCCGCCAGCGTGGTCCATGTATCTGTGGTGCCGTTCATGGTGAACGTCACCGGGCCAGCAGAATTCTGGGGATCGTTGAGTGTGATGGATCCGCCTAATATGTTGCCGATTACCGCGGCATGTCCATGAGTGTCGAGATCCGTGATAGTGGGAGAACCCCCGCCCGCCGCGCCTGGCGCAGCATCCGCACTCGCCAAATCGTTGATAATGGCGTTGCCGCCATCTGTAATGCCGGCTCCGCCAACGGTTACGGTATTGAGGCCGTTGGAAGTCGCGGTCAATACCAGGCCGCCTATTCCTGCTCCGCCTGCAGTCCCATTCCAAGTAGCGCTCACGCCCAGACCGGGGGTGCTGTTAATCTCGCCCATCAGCGTGGCCCAAGTGGTTGTCGTGCCGTTCATGGTGAAGGTTACCGGATTATTGCCATTCTGGGGATCGGCAAGCGTGAAGGATCCAGACAGGAAGTCCCCCTCTGCCGCGGCATTTCCCGTGTCAAGAACAGTGACGGTTGGTGAAGCACCGCCCGCCACGCCGCCTAGCGTTGGAGTGTACAGGCCCAGCGCGGAGTTGGTAGTCGCCGCGGTCAGGCTATTGGCCGTTACAGAGACATTCTGGCCGGAGAGCGTGGTTGGCGTCCCAACGATAGGGGCAGGAACGGCGCCCGCATAATTGCCGGAAACCCAGGTTCCCGTGGATATTGTCAGGCCGTTGGCGCCAACCGTGGCATAGACGCCCAGCGTGCCGGATTGCGCGTTGATGGCATCGGCCAAATTCCCCAGGGTGTTGCCGCCCGTGCCGCCATCCACGACGGTGCCGGTATAGTGCGTGCCGGTCGCGGTATTGATATCCACTCCGTTGCCGACCACGAAGGTCTGAATCTGGGTATCGTTGGCGATGCTGTTCTTAATGGTGATGCTGGTGCCCTCGGTCAATTGTTCCGCTGCGGAATCAGTGCCGCCGGTCCCCACGGTGATGGACGATGGTAGGGATTGAATGTATTGATTGCCGGCAAGAGTCGCGCCCTGAGTTTGCATGGGGACTAAGGCACCCGTAGTGCCTGTGACGGGGAAGGCGGGCACCTGCGTGGTTCCGGCGGTGGTGGTGACACTCAAGGCGCCGCCGCCGCTGGTATCTGTCAGCGCCAGGCTCTGCGTGCCGTCGCCATTGGTGATCACGTTGGCCGTAACGCCGAAGTTGGGGTTTGGATTTAAAGTGGGGTCGACGTTGTTGGTGTAGTTGTTGATGACGCCGGCCAGAGAGGAGAGCGTGTTGTCGGACGAATTGATGTTGAAGACGTGGGTTTTGGAGCCTTGAGTGATGGTGACGGTGGCTCCCAAAGCCAGCGTCGCGCCGGGGGCGAGGCCGCTCAGGTCGAGGGTGCCGCTGGTGCTGGATGAGCTGGGATCGACACCGGCCGAAACCAGGCCGCCGGTGATCTCGATGCCGGTCTGTGTTCCGCCGCCAGCAACACCGGCCTGCGCCTGCGTGCTGAGGTTGGCGCTCAAGCCCAAGCCCGCGCTGTTGATGGCGCTGATCAGGCCGCCGACGGTGTTAGCGTAACTGGTTCCCGTGCCCACGGTGAGGGATGTCGTTGCAGTGCTCTCAGCCCCGTTGGCGCCCTTCACCAGGTAGTTGATGTCGATGGTGGTCTGGCCGCTGGCGTTCAGCGTGTCGGTAACCGCGGCATTCGCGGTGCTGGTCGACAGGTTGATAAAGACGCTGTTCGCGCCGCTGCTATAAGCCATCTTGCCGCCCGTATCGCCGATGCTGGACTCAGAGAGCGTGCGAATGTTCAGATCATCGATGGACGAGCCCGCCGCCGAAGAATCACCGGTATAGATCGCCTCCACGGTGCCGTTAAAGACCTGCTCCTGGTTGTAGGTGGTCGTCTGACCGATGTTGTTGATTTCGGAAAGGATCGTCTGGTACTCCTGGTTGGCGGCGCTCTCCTGTGTGGTGTTGAGAGTGCCGTTGGAGGCTTCGGTGGCCAGCGTAATGGCGCGATCCAGCAAAGTTGTCACTTGCGAGAGGGCGCCATCGGCAACCTGAAGCAGCCCCGCACCCTCGGTAGCGTTGGTTTCCGACTGGGTGAGGGCAGCCGAATTGGCCCCCAGGCCGTTCACCAGCGAGAGACCGGCAGCATCGTCCGCGCCGGAGTTGATCCTGGAACCTGACGACAGCTGCTCCAGCACCTTCTGCAAGCTGTTATTGGTGTTGTTCAGGTTGTTTTCCGCGTAGATAGCTGAAAGATTGTTCAAAACACCGAGGGCCATGGAAGGTAACTCCTTTGTGATGCCTTGAATCGCCCCACGTCCGGCCGTGCATCTTTCTTTCGGTCCGGCCTTCCGTTGTTACCGGATGGGCGTTCCAGCATCTGCCCCTATCATCGGTCCGAGTGAAAATAACTTTAGTCATAAATTTAAGAATTATTTTTGCCCTCCTTGTCGCGGGCCGATTCAGAGTGTCTAGCTTCGGTTCAATGCCTGTCCTAAAGCGATTCAATCGCTGTAGCATTACGCTCCATCGATTTGTCCCGATTCGCAACAGGAACCCGGAGTTCTGCGGCCCGGCGGCCCTCTCTGGAGGCTGCGTTTCCCACGACGGCGAGCCACAGGCACACAAAAAACGGCGGCAAGAGGATTCACTCCTGCCGCTTGTATGAACTGCAATTGAATTTGCTCTCTGGAGCTGAAACTGCGTCTCAGAAATTTCTTTGATTATTCAAATTCGGATGGAGGACCCGAAGGCGCACCCGGCGCGGAGGGTGAGGGCGGAGGGGGCAGAGCAGGCGGCGTCTGTCGGTTGTACCCACCGCCCTGACGCCAGTTGCCCTGTCCCATGCCGCGGTGTTGTCCGACGCCGCCCGGGTTATTGGCGCGTTCGGCGCGTAAAGCCTGCAACTCGGTCCACTGCTCCGCGGTCAGCTTGCCGCGGATGGCCAGCAAAAAGGCGGCATTGGCTTTTTCGAGTTCGGCCCGGGCCTGCGCCACTTTGTCAATCTGGGCAAGAATTTTAGTTTCATTGGGCTGGGAGTCGCGCACCAGCGGCTCAAGCGCCAGTTCGGCTTTCTGCAGGTTGGCCCGCAGATCGATCAGCTTCTCGCGGTGCTGGAGGTAAATGTCGTCAAATTCCTTGCGCTGCACATCGGTCAGCTTAAGCCTCTCCACGAGCCGGGGATTGTTCCAAAAACGTCCCTGAGCGCTCTGAGGCCCGAAGGCATTTTCCAAGGGAGGACGATGCTGCCCGAAGCCCATCCCCATACCCCCGCCAGGCTCCTGCGCCAATGCAGCGCCCGCCAGCAGAAGTGCTGCAAATGCCAATCCCCAACGCGCCAATCCAAATGCTCTCATCGGATATTCTCCCTTATCGACTCTGGTTCTGCTCGTGATTCCCAATTTGCACTTACGGGTTTGTGTCCTCGACCATCAACTGAGCCAGAGGCTCCATGGCGGCGGGAATTTCCCGTGAAACGTCGCTGTCCACCTTGGCCAGCAAATCCTCATCCTCTTGTCGCGCCTGCTGAGCCTGCCGCAAGGCAACCAACCGCTGCTGCTCGGCCACGCGGACCGCAGCAAGGCGAATTTCCACCTGCCGCTGGTGATGCTGCCAGAAGCCCGCGGAAACGCCACCGGCAACCAGAAAGCAGCCCAACGCCCAACCGGCCGCCAGCCGCCAGACGTGCGTGGGCGCAACTGCTGCGACCACAGTTCGCGGATGGCTGAAGGCAGCATCGCTCCAGGCATGAACGCTCAAGCGAAAGTCCCGGAGCGCCTCGCCAAGCTCCGCATCCTGTTCCGGGTTTTGTGAATCACCCGCGAATTTGTCCCTGAACATCACCGCTTACCTCCCAATTCCGCACGTACCTTGGCTACCGCGCGCGAAAGGTGCGCCTTGACCGTGCCCACGCTGAGCCCGGTGGCCCGCGCAATCTCGCTCAACTCATCTTCTTCAACGTAGCGCAGCAGAAAGATGGTCCGCTGGCGCTCGCTGAGCCTCTCCACCGCCTTGCTGACCTGCGCCACCCGCTCACGCGCCAGCAACTGCTGCTCCACGGAGCGCTCGCCGCTGGGCAACCAATTGCTGGCCTCGTCCAGCGCCACCGCGTTGTTCTGCGTATGCCTCCAGAACTGCAAACGGCGGTTGCGCCAGTGGTCCTTCTGCAGGTTGATGGCGATGCGCATCAGCCAGGTCATGGCGCTGGATTCGCCGCGAAAGCTCCGCCAGTTCCGATGCGCCTTCAGGAAACAGTCCTGGGTGAGCGTTTCTGCCAGGTCCACGTCGCGCGTGGAGGCAAGCAGAAACCGGAAGATCTGCGGGCGGTGCGTTGCGACGACAGCCGAAAACTGCTCGGCGGCGTTCTCCTCTGGCCTGGCCATGGTCATCGGTTCCAATGCAGTGCAGGCAGCCATCACTCAGGTAGACGCCTATACTGCACGCAAGTTTACAGCGTCAACGGCAATTCATCTATAAAAGAGGACGAGACGAACAGGATCGCCCGCTGACCGGCTGAAGGAGGCGCGTTTTATTTGGGCGTGCCCGGATTCTGCCAGGCGTCCTGGTTGGGAGCAGGATCCACGGGCACTTCTTTTCCATGCTCTGGATCGTACTGATGCCTGACCATCCACTCCTTGAACTTCGCGGCAGGCACTTCGATCAGCGCACCATCTCTACGCCTGCGAAAGGCAATTCCATCCTTCATCTCCACTTTCAGAGTGCAGGTTCCACCCATCGCCGGCATCAGCATTTCCAACTCCGTGCCCGGTTTCTTCCACCGCGCCCGGAAAGTCTCATACCCCGCCGAGTTCATCAACCGGTTTCCGCAGTTGTAGCGGAAGTCAAAGGCCCGCGGTTCGCCATTTTCAAATAGGTTTGCCCGGCCCTCCCCATCCACATCATTAAGAGAACGTATGCCGGAAGGGCCATAATAATGCGAATATGAACTGTGATTAAAGATGTTTATCCGCAACGGGTAATCGGCGGGATTATGACTGGCCAGCACCGCATTGGTTGATAGCAGCGCGCAGACCGCAAAGACACTCAAACCGCACAAAACGAAACGTCTCACAGGAGATTCCCCTTCTGAATCTGGATTCTGAGTCCAGATTCTAAACCAGAAAATGCGCGGAAGAATGTGAATTTGATTCAAAGACGAGAGGCCATGAGGTTCGAAGGACCAACGAGGGAGGATCAGAGTGGAGTTACAGGTTTCAGTAGGCCAATCCCTTTCTTCATAGGCACCCTGCCAATTATTGTATTCTTAGGGCATGAAGTGTTGGAATCCAGTTGACGTACCGCGGCGCCAAACGTCCCTATCTCACGTGTACTCAATCGATTGTCGTACTTTTTCTGGAGTTCTATTTTTTTTCGCCCATGGCAGGCTACGTGCAATAGAAGAAGGACATAAGGTGCTCCCCTGATGGAAACAAGTCTCATCAACCGCTTGCAGGCAACACTGTTGAGCCTGGTCACGGCCGGGCTGGTACTGCTGGCGGTGTTGAATTATGTAGAGGAGCGCCACACCGAGCAACCCAACGACGGCGTCTGGTGGCGTGAAGCGGCCGATGGCAAAGGGCTGGTGGCCGACAAAGTGCTGCCCGACACTCCCGGCCTGCGGGCGGGCATCCACGAAGGAGACCGGCTGACGGGAGTGAGTATACTGCCTGTCGGAACGGTGGGACCAGGGCTGCGCACTGGCATTCGGCCGAAGGAGCCGCTGGCGGGCGTGCCGGTTCTGCCTGAGGAAGCTGAAGAGCGTACAAGCAACGAGCAGCTATCTTTGGCCAGCGAGGCCAAGTTTACGCCCGTGGCGAGATCGGCGGACCTGGAGAAAGCACTCTACCGTACCGGCAGCTACTTCCAGATTTACTACCGCATCAGCCGCGATGGCATCACGGCGGGCAGGCCGGCGGAGTTGATTGTCGAGGTGATACCTGAGCCGCTGGACAGAAGCCTGGCGATGGGTCAGCGGCTGATCGGGCTGATCTACCTGGCGATCGGCATCTACGTGCTGTTTCGCCGCTGGACGGCGCCGCGCGCAACCCACTTCTACTTGTTCTGCCTGGTGTCGTTCGCGCTGTACGCGCTGAAGTACACGGGCACGTTCGGCACGCTGGACTGGACCGTGTTCTGGTCAAATGTGCTGGCCGAATCGCTGCAACCGGCGCTATTTCTGCACTTTGCCCTCAGTTTTCCGGAGGAGAGACTTAAGAAATTCGGCCGCCGCTGGCTTTTGCCGCTGATCTATGCTCCCGGCGCGGGATTGCTTGGGCTGTGGGTGTATGCGATCAACTTCTGGCAGGCTTCAGCGCTGCTCAAACACCGGCTGGAACAGGTGGGAACGGCTTACGACGCGGTTTTTTACGTGCTGGCAGCCACACTTTTCCTGCACAGCTATCGCAGCGCCAATACGCCGCTGCTGCGCCAGCAACTGAAGTGGCTGTATCGCGGCGCGTGGCTGGCGGTGGGGCCGTTTACGCTGTTTTACGCGATCCCCTTTCTATGCGACTGGCGCCCGTCGACGCTGCTGACCAACCTGGCGGGCCTCTCCATCGTCTTTTTGCCGCTCACCTTCAGCTGGGCCATCATCCGCTACCGGCTGATGGACACCGACCTGATCTTCAAGCGCGGCGTGGCTTACACGCTGGCCACCGGATTGATTCTGGGAGCCTACTTCGGAGTGATTGCGGCGGCGGCCGGGCTGGCCCACAATCAATTGCCCGTTACGGTCAGGGACTGGGGCGAGGGCATCTCCATTGTGCTGGCGCTGGCGTTGTTTGAACCTCTCAAGCGCAAAATTCAGAGTTGGGTGGACAAGGTCTTCGACCGCCATCGCTACGACTACCGCAAAGCGCTGGTGGAATTTGGGCGGGGCTTGAGCTCGGAGACCGATCTGAATGCCCTGCTGGAATCCATCGTAGAAAAATTGCCCAATACATTGCTAGTGGCGCGGGTGGCTGTATTCCTGGCCAATAACTCAGAGGAACCAGGCCGCCTGCGGTTGGCCGCCTCACACGGGCTACCCGCCGAGGCGCGGACTGCGCAGGAGAACATGGACCTGGGCTTTCTGAATTTTGACCAGGCAACGGATCATTCGCACATTTTTCTGGAGAACGCGCAGCAGGCCATGCATCTTCCGGCGGAGCAGCAACGCACCGCCGCGCTGCTGGACCTGAACTACTATCTGCCCTGCCGCGTGGCCGCGGGCCAGGTGCAGGCCAGCGAAGCCAGCCCGGATGGAGCAGAGAGCACGCGCACCATCGCCGTGATCGGCCTGGGCCGCACCATCGGCGGCGACTTTCTCTCCAGCGAGGATGTGGAATTGCTGGAATCGCTGGCCAGCTACATCGGCATCGCCTTGCAGAACGCCAGCCTCTATGCGCGGCTGGAAGAGAAGATCGGCGAATTCGAGCGGCTCAAGGAATTCAACGAGAACATCGTCGAGTCCATCAATGTGGGCATTCTGGCAGTGGATCTGGACGACTGCATCGAGAGCTGGAACGCGCAGATGGAGGCCATGTACGCGCTGAGCCGCGCCGAGGCCATCGGCCAGGAGTTGAGCGCCGTCTTTCCGGCGGAGTTCATCGAGGCTCTGGAAGGCTTCCGCAAAGAGCAGGGCGTGCATCACCTTTACAAGTTCCCGCTGACCACCCGGGCGGGGGAGCAGCGCACGGCCAACATCGCCATTGCGCCGCTGCTGTCGCGGGATTTTGTATCGGTGGGACGCATTATCCTGGTGGACGACATCACCGAGCGCGTCTCGCTGGAAACGCAACTGGCGCAGGCCGACAAGCTCAGCTCCATCGGGTTGCTGGCCGCCGGCGTGGCTCATGAGATCAACACGCCGCTGGCGGTTATTTCCTCGTATGCGCAGATGCTGGCCAAGCAATTGAAGGGCGACTCCCGGCTGAGCCCGGTGCTGGACAAAATTACGCAGCAGAGCTTCCGCGCCGCCGAGATCGCCAATGGGCTGCTGAATTTTTCACGCACGTCGACTACCGAGTTCCGCGACACGAACCTGAACCAGGTAATCCGCGACACTCTTTCGCTGCTCGAGCACCAGTTCAAGACGGCGCAGATTCTCGTCGATCTGGAACTGGCCACGGAGCTGCCTCCCATCCACGGCAACCCCGGCAAGCTGCAACAGGTTTTTCTCAACCTGCTGCTGAACGCCAAGGAAGCCATGCCGGGCGGCGGCCGCCTGCGCGTGGCCACGCTGCTCAACAGCAAAGACAAATACGTAACCGCGCTGGTCAACGACTCGGGCAGCGGGATCTCTCCCGAGCATCTGAAACGCATCTACGACCCGTTTTTTACCACCAAGAATGTGCCCCTTTCCGGAGACCGACGCGGCACCGGCCTGGGACTCTCGGTCTCCTACGGCATCATCCAGGAGCACGCCGGCAAAATACACGTGGAAAGCGCGGTGGGCGCCGGCACAACTTTTCATCTCCAATTTCCCCTGATGAGGAATACCGTTCATGCCTGAGGTAGAACAGCAAATAAACCCGCCCGCATCCGGACAGACCAGCGACTCCAGCCAGGCCGGCGACTCCGCCCTGCCCGGCAATCAGATCAGCATATTGGTTATCGACGACGAGGCTGCCATACGCGAGTCGCTCGAAGTGCTGCTCAAGCTGGAAGGGTATTCAACAAGCATGGCCGCAGACGGCGTGGAGGGGCTGCGGACGCTCGATCAGGAAAACTTTGATCTGGTTCTGCTGGACCTGGCCCTGCCCGGGCAGAGCGGCCTGGAGCTGCTGCCGCAGATCAAGGAGCGCCATCCCGAGCTGCCGATCATCATGATCACCGCCTACGGCACGGTGGACAATGTGGTGGAAGCCATTCGCGCGGGCGCGGAGAACTTCATCCAGAAGCCCTGGGACAATGAAAAGCTACTGGCCGACATTCGATCCGCGGTTGCCCGCCACAAGGCCGAAGAAGAGAACCTGCAACTCAAGCGGACCCTCAAACAGCGCTACAACTTCAGCAACATCGTGGGCAAGAGCGAGACGATGCTCAAGGTCTTTGACCTGGTGGCGCAGGTGGCGCCCAGCCGCTCCACGATTCTGATTCAGGGCGAGAGCGGCACCGGCAAGGAAATGATCGCCAAAGCCATCCACGCCAACTCGCCGCGCAAGGACAAGCCTTTTGTCCCCATCAACACCGGCGCCATGCCCAGCGAACTGCTGGAGTCCACGCTCTTTGGCCACGTGAAGGGCGCGTTTACCTCGGCCGTATCCGCCAAGAAAGGCCTTTTCGAGGTGGCCAACGGCGGCACGCTCTTCATGGACGAGATCGCCACCATGGGCATGGATACCCAGGCCAAGATTCTGCGCGTGCTGCAGGACCGCCGCTTCATGCACCTGGGCGGCGTGCAGGAGATCCAGGTGGACGTGCGCATCATCGCCGCCACCAACATCGACCTGCGCACAGAGGTGCGCGAGGGGCGCTTCCGCGAGGACCTCTTCTACCGCCTCAATGTGATCTGCGTAGACCTGCCTCCGTTGCGCGCCCGCCGCGAAGACATTCCTCTGCTGGCGCAGCATTTCCTCGACTTTTACGCCAGCGAGAACAATCTCGCTCCGCGCAAGCTCTCCGCCGACGCCCTGCGCACTCTGATGGATTACGAGTGGCCGGGCAACGTGCGGGAACTGGAAAACTCCATCGAACGGGGCGTGGTGCTCTCCTCGGGTCCGGTCATCGGGTCCGACCTGCTGCCCAGCCACATCACCGGCCGCAGCTTTCAGGACGCCCTGATGGAACACAACCCCGACGCCACACTCTTCGATATTCTGGAAGACATTGAGCGGCGCATCATCGTCGAGAAGCTGGAGCGATCGAACTGGAACCAGACCGAAGCCGCTGATCAGTTCCACATCCCGCTTTCCACGCTAAACCAGAAGATCAAGCGGCTGAATATCGAGATACGCAAGAAGGGCAGAGAGTAGACGTGGAATCGGGAACGGGCAACATCTCTAGGCGGGCGTTTCTTCCTTAACCATCAAATCTGAATGATCATTTTTCAGCAGGAACTTCAGTTCAGGGGAGAGCTGGAAGCCGTTCTTGCTGCTCTTTTTCACCTCGTACATGGCGGCATCGGCCTTCTGGATGAGGATATCCTGGCTGGCGCCGCATTCGGGATAAAGAGAAATGCCGATGCAGGCGGTGATGCGCGCCGTCTGTCCTCCCAGATTATATGGGAGCGCGAGATCGCGCAGGATACGGCGGCTCAGAGATGGCAGGAAGGCGGGATCGCAGTCTTCGAGAAGCAGGATGAACTCGTCGCCCCCGAAACGGCTGACCAAATCCGATGCCCGCACGCACTTGACCAGCCTTTGCGCCACCGATTGCAGCAGTTGATCCCCAACCAGATGGCCCAGTGTGTCATTGACGATCTTGAAGCCGTCCAGATCGAGAAAGAGCAAGGCAAGATGCTGGGCGCTGCGCGTGACCCGCGAGAGGCTGCGCGCAAAATAGTCCTGAAACAACATGCGGTTTGGCAATCCGGTGAGCGTATCGTAACGGGCGGTCTTGATGAGAGCCTCCTCGGCATTCTTGCGTTCGGAGTTGTCGCGGAAGACTAGCACCCATCCGAATTGCCCCTTGCCTTCCAGGTCCAGCGGCGAAGCGGTGTAGGCCACAGGGAAGTAAGATCCGCCGGCGCGGTGCAGGATGTCGGATTCACGGTTCACGGTGACCGAGCCGTCGTGGGCTTGCGCCAAGGGATGGCGGTTCCATTTCTCACGCGGGTCGGCATCGTGGAGCAATTCCTCCAGATGCCGCCCCGTCAGGTCGCTGGCCGGGCAGAGCAGCATGCGCTCCGCGGCGGGATTGGCAAACAGGATTGTGCCTTCGGCATCGACCCCGAGAATACCATCGGCGACGGTGGACAGGATGGCTTCCTTGAGCGCGCCGAGCCGCATGACGCGCTTGCGTTCCTCATGGACTGTGCAGGCGCGCTGGACGATGCTGGGCAGCAGCCGCAGATAGCGGCCCTCCACATCTTTCACCAGATAATCGTTGGCGCCGGCTCTCATGGCCTCCACGGCGACCGCCTCGTTGCCTTCTCCGGTCAACATGACGATGGGAATATCACAGCAGCCCAGTTGCACGAATCGCTGCATGAATCCCAGCCCATTAATGCCGGGCAGATTGTAATCCAGCAGGATTACACCGGGATGTTCCCGGTCAGCCAGTTCAAGCCCTTCCTCTGCCGACAGCGCAGTAATTACCCTGGCGCCGGTGGAGCGCAAGGCGCGGCGGCAGAGGACTTGATGGGCTTCACTGTCGTCGACGAGCAAAATGGCCAATTCATGGATCACGGCATTTTTTCCTTGGGCAGAACGGCGATCTCGAACCAGAAATCCTTGAGCCGGGTGATGGCCTGAACAAAGCCCTGAATGTCCACCGGCTTCTGCACGTAGGAGTTGGCCCCGTCGGCGTAGCTCTGCTCGATGTCAGTTTCGGAATTCGAGGTGGTCAGCACGATCACCGGAATCTTACGCATTTTAGGGTCGGCCTTGATCTGGCGCAGGACCTCGCGCCCATCCAAGCCGGGAAGGTTCAAATCGAGCAGAATGATACCCGGCAAGGGAGCAAGCGCCGCGTCAGTGAAAGCGCCGCGGTGGAAGAGATAGTCCACCGCCTCGTCTCCCGTCGCGCAACGCCGAATCGGGTTATTCAGGCGGGCCTTCTGAAAGGTACGTTGCGCCGCGTAGAAATCGTCGTCGCTGTCTTCCACCATCAGAATGGTTTGGGTTCCCATGTCATGAGCCTCCATTCGCGTTTGAATCCACCGGCAGCTCTGCCGCCAGGGTAAAGAAGAAGGTAGTGCCCTCGCCGGGGGTTGACTCCATCCAGATGCGCCCGCCGTGCCGTTCCACGATTTTTTTGGCCACGGTAAGACCAGCGCCCGTTCCCCCGCCGTACTTGTCCTGCGCATGAAGGCGCTTAAAGATGGAAAAGACGCTTTTCTGATGCTGCTGGGGAATGCCGATACCGTTGTCTCTCACCGAAAAGACCGGCGTTTCTTTTGTGTTATCGCATCCCACTTCCACCCATTTTTCCAGCTTGTCGTTGAACTTGGCGGCGTTTGTGATCAGATTCTGCAACAGCTCGCCGAGACGAATCGCATTGCCGGTGACCACGGGCAGGCGCACCGGGCGGCGCAACTCCACTCCATGATCGATCAGGAAGAGCTTGAGGTCTTCGGCTACCTCGTTCAGCACCGTGTCCAGGTTGACCTCCTTCATGTCCAGCGGCGCGCTGCCCAGTCGCGAGAAATCCAGCAGGGAATCGATCAACTTGGCCATGCGCGAGGCCAGTCGCTGCATGCTGAAGAGGTAATTGCGGCCATGCTCATCGAGGCGATCCGCATAGTCCTCGAGCAGGAAACTCACATAGTTGTGGATGCCGCGCAATGGCTCCTTCAGGTCGTGCGCGGCAACGCGGGCGAAGTCGTCGAGCTCCTGATTGCTGCGCTTCAGTTCAATCATGGCCGCCGCCAACCGCTGATTGGCCTGCCTCGTGGATTCTTCCAGAGCCCGGCGCCCAGTGATGTCGTGGGCAATTTTTGACACTCCCACGATGCGCCCCATACGGTCGTAGATAGGAGACAGCGTGACCGACACGTCAATCAGTGAACCATCCTTGCGGAGGCGCGTCGTCTCGTACCGTGTGACCTGTTCGCCACGCGCCACCCGGGCCAGCAACTCTACCTCCTCGTCTCTCTGGTCCGGCGGAATGAGGAAAGTCATCGGCTTCCCGATGGCCTCCGCGGCGGTGTAGCCGAAGAGCCGCTCCGCTGTCGGATTCCAACTGGTGATGATTCTGGCGATCGTCTTACTCATGATGGCGTCTGTGGAGGAGACGACAATGGAGGCTAGCAGCGCCTGCGCGGCATCTTCTTTGCGGTTTTTGAGTACGATCATGCAAATCAGCAATCCGGAGAGCGTGAAGACCGCTACCGCGGAGATGGCGCCGGGGGTATAGGTGATTGTCCAGTACGGTTCCATGAAGATATAGTCAGCCGCGAGGCAGCTTAGGACGATCACCATCAGTGCAGGCCCGGTGCCGCACAGCAGCGCGGTAAAAACCACGGCAGGATAGAAGGTCAGAAAGGGAATACCACCGTTGAGGGGAAGGATCGCGAAGCGCAGCGCCAGAGCCAGAATAAAGATGGCCAACCCGGCGGCGTAGCGCGGCACAGGCCTCTCCAAAGAGAAAATGAGGGCGCGATACACATTCTTCCCCATGGACTGAATGATTGCCATGCGGTTCACCAGTTTTTGCGCGAGGGTTCCGTAACTGCCGACGGCGCCTGTATGTTCATCATCGGCGCAGAGCAACCAGACGTGAGTAGCAACTTAACAGCAAAGGTTAGAAAGGACTAATTCAGTTGCGACGAGGTTTCGTGTTGAGAAATCAGAGGATGGGATTCCAGATTTGGAGCGCGGCGAAACGATTGCCATACTGGAAGTTCTCGGTATAAAGGAGATCGCTGTACACCTGGATTGCGGATAAGACGATCAATGCGCAGTACCAAGAAAGCCCGTATTGGGCGTAGAGACGCAAGGCTTCTGCATAGAGCGTCAGGGAGGAATGCACGGCGAACTACGGGAGAAAAACTGCGCTCGGATGTTGCTCGTCGCCAGCCGCCAGCATCGGCTAGAAGAAGCGCCTCAGTGCCGCATTCTTGCTCCCTCTACCACACTCCTGTCGACAGGAACTCGTGAATGGAGGCGGCGGCCTTGCGGCCGGCGCCCATGGCGAGGATGACCGTTGCGCCGCCGGTGACGATGTCTCCGCCGGCAAAGACGCCGCGCTTGGAGGTGCGCATGGAATTCTCATCGGCCACGATGTAGTTATGCTTGTTGGTGGCGAGATCGGGCGTGGTGCTCTGGATGAGGGGATTGGCGGTGGTGCCGACGCCGATGATGGCTACGTTGGCGGGAAGAACAAATTCCGAGTCCTTGACGGCTACCGGACGGCGGCGTCCGCTGGCGTCAGGCTCGCCCAACTCCATACGCACGCAGCGCGCGCCGGAGAGCCAGCCCTTTTCATCGCCGAGGAACTCAATGGGGTTGGTCAACATGCGGAATTCGATTCCCTCTTCGCGGGCGTGCTTGACCTCTTCAGCGCGGGCGGGCATCTCGGCCGCGGAGCGGCGATAGACCAGTGTTGCGGAGCGAGCACCAAGCCGCCGTGAGGTGCGGACAGCGTCCATGGCGGTGTTACCTCCGCCGACCACAATCACGTCGCGATCGCGGCAGTCGTAGACCGGCTCGTCGTACTCAGCGGCATTGTAGGCGCGCATGAGGTTGACGCGGGTGAGAAACTCGTTGGCTGAGTAGACGCCGTTGAAGTGCTCTCCGGGGACGCCGAGGAAAACAGGCAAACCCGCGCCGGTGGCCACGAAGACCGCGTCGTAGCGCTCTTCGTTCATCAGCTCGTCGAGCGTGACGCTCTTGCCGACAACCACATTGGTTTCGAACTCGACGCCCATGCGGCGCAGGTTGTCCACCTCGCCTTTCACGATGGATTTGGGCAGGCGAAACTCGGGAATGCCGTAGACGAGCACGCCGCCCAGCTCGTGCAGGGCCTCAAAGACGCGCACGCGATGGCCCTTTTGTACGAGGTCTCCGGCGGCGGAGAGCCCAGCGGGACCGCTGCCCACGATGGCCACGCTCTTGCCGGTGGCGGGGGCGCTGGCGGGCAGTCCCAGCTTGCCGCTCATGCGCTCGTAGTCGGCGATGAAGCGCTCCAGGTTGCCGATGGCCACGGGCTGGCCCTTCTTGCCCACAATGCACCCGCCCTCACACTGGTTCTCCTGCGGACATACGCGGCCGGTGATGGCGGGCAGGGAGTTGTCCTCGCGCAGCTTGGCGGCGGCGGCAAGATAATCGCCGGCGCAGATCAGGGCAATGACTTCCTTGACCTTGACGCCTACGGGGCAATCGATGATACAGCCGGGCTTGGCGCACTCGATGCAACGCGAAGCCTCGGTGAGGGCGTCGGCCGTGGGCAGGCCCTGGTTGACTTCCTCAAAGTTGCGGCTACGCACGGCGGGGTCCAGCTCCGGCATGTGAGTGCGCTGAATCTTCATGCGCTCCTTGAGGGGAAGGAGATTCCTGGCGGAGTTCGGCAGAGAATTATTTTCAGACATAGTGGGTCTCCTTCGCTGCCAATTCTTCTCGAAGTTCGGCCACTTGCTCTTCCTTGTGCTGCTCAAATTCCTTCAGCGCGGCGCACTCCTTATCGCGATACATGGCGTTGCGCTGCATGAGGACCTCGAAGTTGACCCTGGAGGCGTCGAATTCCGGCCCGTCCACGCAGGCGAACTGGCTCTTATCTCCCAGCAACACGCGGCAGCCGCCGCACATGCCGGTTCCGTCGACCATGATGGAGTTGAGGCTGACCATGGTTTTGATGCCCAGCGGCGTGGTGATGCGGGCCACGGCCCTCATCATGGGCACCGGGCCGACGGCGAGGACAAAGTCGATCTTGATGCCGGCGGCGATCAAGGCTTCGAGTTTGTGAGTGACCAGGCCCTGCTCGCCGTAGCTGCCGTCGTCGGTCATTACGTAGGCCTCGCTGCTGGAGGAACGCACCTCGTCTTCAAAGACCACCATCTCCTTGTTGCGGGAGCCTTCGATAAAGACCACGTGATTGCCGGCCTGCTTGAGCGCGTAGGCGGTGGGCAACGCCATGGCCGTGCCCACGCTGCCGGCCAGGATGACCGCGGTGCCGAAGTTTTTGATCTCCGAGGGATGGCCGAGTGGCCCGACAATGTCGAGAATGGAGTCGCCAGTTTCCAGGCAATTTAATAGCGAAGTGGTTTTGCCGACGGCCTGTACTACGATGGTGACCGTGCCGGCTTTGGGGTCAGAGGCCTTGATGGTGAGGGGGATGCGCTCGCCCTTGTCATGAATGCGCAGGATGATGAATTGCCCCGGCTGGTGCTTGCGCGCAATGCGCGGGGCCTCAATCACAAACTGCTTGATTTTGAAACCGACGTTGCGTGCTTCCAGAATTTTGTACATGGAGAAATACTCCAATTCAGCCATGGTTTTCGGCAATTCGTCTCGGCAAACAACGGAAAGCCGGAGATCAAATGAATCGCACACCAAGGCACAGGCGAAGCCATCGCCTGCCGATCATGATCTTTCAGCATACACGAATGGGGATGTGATGTTTATCACCTGGGCGACGAGAGAGGCGGTAGCGTCCGGAGCGGCTCTCCACCTGGCTAAAATTCAGTCTCCAAGCTGCAAATCCTGTTCCACCTCGGCCTCCATGGCCGGGAGGATGGCGCGCAGCGACTCGAACTCCGGATTTCCGTGGAGGGGTGTGAGGCGCGGATCGGCCAGCGTCATGAAGAACCATGGACAGCGAACCTCGTTCATGGCGCGCAGTTCGTCCAGGGTGGCTTGCTGGTCGCCCAGGGCGAGATAAGCGGCGGGCATAAACCCGCGCACCAGGTAGCGTTCGCGTCCCAGCCATTGCAGCCGCTCGAGGATGACGCGAGCCTCGTCCGCGCGGCCGGCACAGGCCAGCGCATAAGCGTGCACGGCGCCAGCCATATCGAAATATGGCGAGCGTTGAGCGAGACCCTTCGCAATCCCGGCCCCCTCTTCCGCCTCTCCGTTGAAGGCAAGAATCGCCGATCCGTAGAGACAGGCTGCTTCGCCATTGGGAAAGAGGGCGATACACTTGCGAACCTGCTCCAGGCTTTCTGCTCTTTGTCCATCGAGGTGAAGCACCCAGGCCAGGCTATTGTGCAGCCAGGGCGAAAAGGGATCGATGTGCATGGCCTCGCGTATCATCTCTATGGTTTCTGCAAAATGAAGGCGGCTGGCGGCGAACAATGTGCGCTCGCGCGAGACCCAAGGATCGTGGGGCAGATGCACGCTGTAGGAGAAAGCCAGCAGAGCCGCGGGCAGATTTCTATCGAAGAAGAAGTTAATCCAGCCCAGTGTGGGCAGCAGGGCATCGGCATGGAAGGGAAGATCGGGAATAGAGTCCGCCATGCGATGAACAAGTTCCGCTGCCGAACCAGGAGGCATAAAACCGTACAAAGCCTGGATACACGACAGGCGCGCCAGATCGACCTTGGCGGAGATCATAGAGGGGTCCAGTTCGATGGCCCGCAACAGGTGCCGCATCCCGTCCTGCATGCGGTGACGACGAAGCGTTTGCCACTCATGGCGTCCGCGCAGAAATAAATCGTAGGCTTCGGCGCGCCGGACGCGGCTTTCATCCTCGTTCTCGCCGGCCGCGGCGGATATATCGATGCCATCATTTTCTTTCGGCGAGAATGCTGCATCGCCGGGAAACTCGGCTCCCAGGCGATAGACCAGCCGCCGTGACAGCTCCGATCCCAGCGCGTTTGTCCTGCTCCTCGGCGCCAGCAGATCTTCAACCCATATTTGCGTTCCGTCCTCGACCTGGATCATTTCCGCCCGCAGCCGGTAATGCGAGGAGAAGGCCTGCAGGGTTCCGGTCAGCACCAGGTCGGCCTTCAGTTTTTGGCCAATCTGCAGAGCAGTGAGCCCTTGCATCGCCAGGTTGAAGACCGAATCCCTGGCCAGCGCGGTAACGGCTAATCCGCGCGCGCGGGAGATGCTGGCTGTGGTCTCATCGGCCATAGCTGATCCGAGATGTTCCAGAACCGAGTGCCCGGTGGCGAAGGGCATGATAGCCAGCCGAATCAGCGCCCCGCGCGACGCCGCGCCGTCACGTTTGATCTCGGCCGTGAGACGATAACCGCGTTTGTACACAGTCTGGATGCACTCCTCCGGCGCCAACCGCGCGCGCAGACTGGACATGCACTTGAAAACGCTGTCAGCTGTGACATGCACATCGCCCCACAAGGCATTTTTCAGCAGTACGGGCGAGACCACCTGGCCGGCGCGCGCGATCAACAGCCGCAGCGCCGAGAGTTCTCTGGGAGGCAGGTGTACCACCTCAGCGCCACGCCACAGCGTTCCATCGGGCTCCAGCCGGAAGCCGGCAAAGGAGCAGGCTGACGCTCGGGCCCGGCGGCCAAGAGCTATCTTTGATCCGATATCTCCACGCCGGCGGCCGGGGCTTGTCCCCGGGACGCCGGTATCTTCACTGCGTCGGCGAAGGCCCGTCCCCTCACCCCAACGAGCCAAAATCTCTTGTTGGGGATCCCGTGTCACAGGGGATGCATGGCTACCGTGCCGAATATCAGAACTGATCTCCGCGGCGGCAATATCTCCGCGCCGGCGGCCAAAACCAGCCGTTGGCGTGTTGGAGTTCTGCATATTACGCGAAATTGAGTCTGGTTCTTTCGTCGCCGCCATCCCGCTTTCTCAAATTCTGAGTGATACAGTCGCCGATCTCTTGCAAAGCAGACAAGAAATCACGCTGCTGCAACAATAGTCGCAGGAATCTGCGCGGGGAATATCCTGGGGGAAAGGAAGCAGTATTTCCAGCGAATCTCTGAGCTTCATGGGCTCAGCATCCTCTGTGACTCCAGATTAACCGCTTATGGCTCATTGGGAAAGGATACGAGGAAGTTCTTAGTTTTTTCTTGTACACTAAGTAATCATAGGTGCGTTACTAAGGACAGAGTTCAGGAAAACTTCAGATTTTTATCAGAAAAACTTGTCTAATCACAGGCAAACTAAGAGTAGGAGTCAGCCATGTCCAAAACGATTTCCTACGCGCAGTGGTCTCTTGAACCGTATTGCATCGGGACGAAGCTGCGCTCGTTGCGCACCCAGAAGCGGCTTACGCTCTCGCGCCTGGCGTCGGAGACCGGGCTTTCCACGGCGCTGCTTTCCAAGCTGGAGACGGATCGCATGGTTCCCACGCTGCCCACGCTGGCCACCATCAGCCGGGTCTACGGGGTGGGGATCAGCTACTTTTTCACCGAGCCCGCGCGGCACACACTCTCCATTACGCGCAAGGCACATCTGGCTGGCAACAGCCGAGGACTGGAATCGGTGAAGGTGACGCCGCTGAACACGGTGACGGAGGGGACACGTCTGGTGGCGCGGATGGTTGAATTTCCTGCCGGGGGAGTTGCCAGCGCCACGGATTCCTGCCGCGAAGGGAGCGGCCTGGTGTACGTGCTGGAAGGAAAGTTGCAGTTGGAGTCAGGCGGGATGCAGGAGGTGCTGGAGGCCGGCGATTGCGCGTACATGGAGAGCGAGATGGCGCTGGCCTGGAGCGCGGCGGGCAAGCATCGCTGCCGGATACTGGCGGTGACGCCGGCCGTGCCGCGCGCGGAAGGCTGAATGGAACGACCGGTCGAGAATTAAGGAGTTGCCGCGCCGCTGACGCGCGGGATCAACTGGAAGGAATCGATAAAGGTCGTAGTGCCGGCGTACGGGCCGCCGAGCGGCGCAGCAGTCAGCGTCTGGTAAAGCGTGGTACCCACCAGGTAGATGCGGGCGTAAAAGTGCATGGAGTCATTCTCCGCCTCAAATTCCCTGCCGGGATATGCGCCTAGCGAGATCGTCTTCCCCCTGAGGAGGTGGGCGCCGACATTATCCATGGCTCCCTGTTGTGCGCCGTCCAGCACCTGGTTCGGGGTCCTGTCCGAGATAGCAGAGCCGTAATCGCAAACCCCGACAAATACCGCAGCCTGGTTATCCTCCACCAGATAGGCGCGCAGCTCGAAGCTGCCTTTGTCGGTGGGAACGTTCTTCTTCTGCATTTGAGGTTCAGCCGGGAAGGAGGCGCTGAATCCATCCGCCGGATAGCTGTATGTCTTCCATGTTTGGGCACGTGCGCCGAGCGCGGTAAAGGAGAACAGGACAACGGCGATGGTAATGCGGTTGAGAATGGGAATGTGCTTTCCGTGCATGCTGATCGACCTCCTGAAAATGAAATCCCGAATTGTGTGATTCTAGCATTTCACGCTTGAATACGCGGGGTTTTTGCCCGGATGGTAACCCCCTGTTGGCCCACATGGGGACAAGTCTATAGGATGGACAGGAAATCCAGGAGATTCGCGGAATGCGACCCAACCTCAACCTGATGAAGGCAACCCTGACCGGCGCGCTGGGCGGGCTGCTGTTCGGCTTCGATACGGTTGTGATTTCCGGGGCTATCGATGCGCTGGTGCGGCTCTACAACCTGAGCCCGCAGGACAAGGGCTGGACGGTGGCGATTGCGCTGATTGGCACGGTGGCGGGAGCGTTGGGCGCGGGCCAAGTGGGTCAGAAGATCGGCGGGCGCGAGACGCTGCGCATCACCGCCGTGCTCTATGTGGTTTCAGCCGTCGGCAGCGGGCTGGCCTGGAACTGGCTGGCGCTGATGTTTTTCCGTTTTATCGGCGGGCTGGGGATCGGCGCTTCGTCGGTGCTGGGACCGGTGTACATTGCCGAACTGGCCCCGGCCAAATGGCGCGGGCGGCTGGTGGGAGCATTTCAGTTCAATGTGGTCTTCGGTATCCTGGTGGCTTACACCTCGAATTACTACATCCGCACGCTGCATCTGGGCGCGGCGGAGTGGCGCTGGCAGGTTGGCGTGGCCGCGCTGCCCGCGCTTGGCTTTCTGGCGCTGCTGTTCGGGATTCCGCGCTCGCCGCGCTGGGCAGCTTCGAAAGGGCGCAACGAGGAAGCTCTGGAGGTGCTCCGGCAGATGGGCGAAGCGGAGCCCGAAACCGAGCTGGCCGACATTCGCGCCGCGCTGGCCGAGGAGCACGCCACGGCCCATGAGCCGGTCTTCAAGAGAAAGTACATGTACCCGCTCTTTCTGGCCATCAGCATCGGCGCCTTCAACCAGTTGGAGGGCATCAACGCCATCCTCTATTACCTGAACAGTATTTTTACCGCAGCCGGCTTCAGCCAGGTCTCGGGCGACCAGCAGGCCATGGCCATCGGATTCACCAATCTGGTTTTTACAATTGTGGGCATGAGCCTGATCGACAAACTGGGGCGCAAGACGCTGCTGCTGGTTGGCGCGGCGGGGACGGCCAGTTGCCTGGCGGCGGTCTCGTGGCTCTTTGCGACGAATTCCCACCCCGGCGCGCTGGTGTGGGTGCTGATTACCTACATCGCCTTCTTCGCGCTCTCGCAAGGCGCGGTGATCTGGGTCTACATCGGCGAGGTCTTTCCCAACGCCGTCCGCTCCAAAGGGCAGGGCGTGGGCAACGCCAGCCACTGGATCATGAACACCCTCATCGCGCTGGAGTTCCCGGTGTTGCAGGCGCACATTGCCCGCAGCGCTCCCTTCACCTTCTTCGCCGTGATGACGGTGATTCAGTTCCTGGTGGTGCTGTTTATTTATCCGGAGACCAAGGGGCAGACGCTGGAGGCGTTGCAGCGCAGGCTGGTGCGGGCGGAATAAGAGCTTGTGTTCGCCAAAATGTAATCAGGCTGTCACAGATTCTCGGACGGTGTTCTATATAATCTGAAGTAATGACGGTGTTTGCCGGAGCCCGGCAATACAGCCCGAGCGTGAGGTCAACCATGCAGCAGACAGCGGCTCCAGCCGTGGAGCGGGGCAGGGAAGCAACGCGGGCCGCGTCCACGGCTGGATTAGCGCCACAGCCCGAGAACCAGAAGATCGAGGAAAATCTACCTCTGGCGGCCGCCAGTTCTCCAGAGGCCGAGGCCTTGCGGCAGGAGATTGTCCGCGTGGGCCGCAAGTTGTGGGAGCGGCAATACGTGGACGGTAACGGCGGCAACATCAGCGTCCGGCTGGGCTCAAACTATGTGCTATGTACGCCCACCATGCTGAGCAAAGCTGACCTGGTGCCGGCCGACATCTGCCTCTCCGACCTGGATGGCAACATTTTGGCCGGCGACCGGACGCGCACCAGCGAACTGCTGCTGCACCTGGAGATTTACAAGGCCAATGAGCGAGCGCGCGCCGTGGTGCACTGCCACCCGCCTTATGCAACAGCCTTTGCCGTCACCGGCACTACGCCGCCCAGCGGACTGATTACCGAGTACGAGATATTCATTGGCCCGCTAGCGGTGGCCCCTTACGAAACTCCTGGCACCAAGGCCTTTGCCGAGACGGTGCGGCCCTTTGTTAAGGATCACAACACCATCCTGCTCACCAACCACGGCATCGTATGCTGGTCGGATACTGTCACTCACGCCGAGTGGCTGGCCGAGATTCTCGACGCCTACTGTAAGACGTATCTGCTCGCCCAACAGATCGGCAAGCCGCTCAGCTTCATTCCTGAAGCCAAGATGCAGGAGATTCTGGCGCTGAAACGGCGATTGGGCTTTCCCGATGCACGGCTTACTCAAAAGCCTTAGACGGCAGCCTCAGGCATAAAGTAGCCCCAGCCGTTTTTGGCCGCAGCCTCGAGCAGTTCCGGGGAGGGATTGACCGGGAAGGGGTTGCGCGCCATCTCCATCATGGCCAGGTCGTGAATGGAGTTGCCGAAGACCGCGTCGGGTCGCGGTAATCCTATGCGCTTGAGCGTGGCGGCCTTGCCCTCGTCGGTGGGCACGTCTACTAACTCACTAGTGATGAGGCCTTCGGCGACGCGCACTTCGGCGGCCAAGATGCGCTCTTCGGGAATGCCGAGCTCGCGCACCCCCTCGACGATCACCCATTTGTTGGTGGAGCTGACGGCCCATATTTCGACGCCGGATTTTTTGAGCGCGGCCAGCAGCGCGGCCATCTCGGCAAAGACGCGCGGCTGAACAAACTTGCGCACGTAGCGTGCGGCGGCCTCGCGCAGCTCCTGATCGCGCAAGCCGGCGTAAATCTGCACCATCTCGCCGCACATGTCCAGCTCGCTTACGTTGCCGGCCAGGTAGTCGCGATAGCGGGTATCGACCCAGTCACAGGTGGAGCGCGAAAGCATCCCCTGCTCCAGCGACCAAACCATGAAGCCGTAACCGGCGTCACCGCCCCACAGCGTTCCATCGCAATCGAAGACCGCAACTTTGGGCTTACTCGCGAAAACCAGCCGCTCAAACTCCGGAGCGGTCCAGCGGGGAATTTCAGTCTGCGTTTGTGTCAAGCGTTCCTCTTGTCGTCGCCGGAAAATTACGTCTAACTCTATTTTCTTTCAAAATGAGTAGTTATGCACGTAAAGGTTTGATGAAGCGCCTGATTAAGCAACAGGGGCATGGCATGCGGAAGAAGGAGCGCTGGTCAACGCCATTGCTCCTTCCGTTCAATCCGCCTCGTCAGTTATGGCTGAGTGGAAACGTTCGGCGTTTTCTCGACCTGGGCGAAGACAACTGTCCGCGGCCGTTTGAATCCATCGATCTTGCTCTGGACTTCACCGGTCGACCCATTCAGTAGAACAAGGGGGCCATCGGAAAGAGCGAGCGCTGTCCGGCCATCCGGCGAGAGGTGTATACCTTCCAGGTTCTTATCGAAGTGAACTTCCGGGAGCGCCTTCTGCGTCGAGGTGTCGATCAGATGAAGAGTATTCCTTCCGACTACCGCAAGAACACCGCCTTTGTTCAGAGGCAGTAAGCGCTGCCCTCCTGCGGCGATCTTATCAACGACCGCAGAGGTGCTCACGTTGACGATCGTCACGTCGTTGGTCTCGCTATTCAGCACATAGACAAAAGCGCCGTCCGGCCTCACGGAGATCGACGTATTCGCCGGCGCAACCGTGAAGATTTGGTAATAACCGACGCCGACGCCGCCATTTGAGGCGGCCATGCTGGAAGCCTGATAGGAAGCAGCTGTCGCCGATGCAGCCGTGGCTGCGATAGCGCCAAGATTCTTTGCAAACTTGACTCCGCCGCGGCCGGTAGTAACCGATTCTCCAGCTTTCAGCGCCTGCAGATCAACGAGCAGCAACCGGCTCGATTCGCTGAAAAGCACGAATCCATGGTTTCCATCAGGAGAGAGCGCAAACTCACTGGCAAAGCCGCCGAGCGGTACCCGGCTTATCTCATGGAGATCTGTGTAGTCGATAGCCGAGAGCTCGTTCCAGCCGATTACGTAAAGGCGCTTCCTGTCAGGCGAAAAACGGAAGAACCGTGGAGCGGCTCCCACCTTAACGAGAGACACGATCGATGCGCCGCGGAGGATGCGCAGCTCCCCATCCACATACTTCTGACCTTTAACGGGAGCGCCGTTGCTCAAAATCAGGACCTGCCCGGATGCCTCATCGGCCATCACACCCTTGGGGTCCGAACCCGCATCAAGGTCCGCCACGGCCTTCATTTCTTTGATCGAGATGACGTGGACGCGGCCGTTGATATTTTTGTCTGGGTTGTTCGAAGGCTGTCCCTTTTCCAGCAGGTAGACATATTCGCCAGATGGGGACAGGACGGGCATATCCGGTGCGCCATCAAAAGTGACTTTCCCGGAAACCAAAAGCTTATCCATACTCACAAACTGGAGCTCCGCGGGCATCGAAGGCTCGCCCTTCTGCTTTTGCTGCGCATAAAGCAGCATCGCGGTGGCGCCATTTTTGGATAGGACGCAAGCCGAAGGCAAGCGCTGCAATGCTAGCCTTCCCAGCACCTGTCCGCTGGAAAGATCCATAGCGATCAATTCGCTGGGAAGAGTCTCCTCCGGCTTCTGTGATTGGTAGCCGGTAGCCAGGGTAACTAGCACCTTCTTGTCAGGGGTCAGGTAATAGTCGCTGAGACCCCAGCCGAGGTCAGCTTGCGCCACCACCTGCATCGTCTTTGTATCAATAATCGATGCTGTCGACTTTTCCAGCGGGTGGTAACCAAAACGGAAGGAAAACTTATGATTCCCGGAGCGAATCCTCACCAGGCGGGATCCATCCGGTGTCATCAGCAATGTATCCACTCCGGAAAAGAGCAGACTTTTTGCGGTTACCATCGGAGTGCGAGTTTGTTCGTCTCCCATCAGATCCGCGTTGGTTGCCTGTCCGTTGACGGGAACGACTCCCTTGGTCTGGCCACTCACGAGATCCACGGCAGTAACAGTCTGACTCGCGGGATCAAGCACATAAGCGAGTGATGCCGATGGCGTACTCGCTACATTCTGCCCCAACGCTGATATGCCGAAGAAAAATGCAAGGATGAATGCAACTGATAGCTGTCTCACGACGTTCTCCATGTAACCGGATTTAATGCGCGATATTACGGAAGTATACACTAAGGTACTATGGTGGTTGTTGTCAAGCCCGTTTAACCGGTAGCCGCCTGGTGGTGTTTATCTTCATGCTGGAATCCAGGATCAGAAACCACCGGCTTTCGCGGCGGTAAAGACCACGCATCGTCAACATTCTTCAGGAAACGCGCCGCGGTGCGCCGGCACTGGATGCGTGTCCGATGCAGAGCTTTCTCAGCCAGCATCTCCAGCACGGGAATCAGGCCGTACAGTTTGGCGTGGCGGGAAAGGAGGCGGCCAGCTTTGCCAGCGAGTTCCTGCCAGTCGTGCCACTCTCCGGCGGCGCAGTGAATCCTCCTGAATGCGGCGGCCAACCGCTTAGCCTGGGGATCTACAGCAGCAGAAATCTCAGCCAGGTATCGCGCTTGCTTGAGACGCTTGCGATAATCGTGCAGGTTATCAGCGTCGAGGCGGGGATAATCGCCGGTCAGATCCGCGAATAACCGCAAAGCCTGCGGGGCAGTGGAATGCGCTCTTGAAGGCATGTGCGGCGCCAAGGCTGTTTCCAGCTCTTTGCTTATCCGGTTGAGCCGTTTGCCGCGAGCTTTAATGGCGGCCATCAGCTTATAGATCCCCTCTTTGCGCTGTTTTCTTATACGGTTTACTAGTTTGCCGATTTCACGGATGCAGCGGGGATTCAGTTGCTTCTCGCCTTCCGATGCTCCTCCTGAAGTCTTGCGGAGGCTATTGAGACGGGCGAGGTGCACATCCGCATTGCGCACCGGCGCAAGCGCCTTGCGCAACTTCTTTGCGAGTTTGTTCCACTGCTGAAAAGCGCGCGCGGCGGCAGGGTCCGCAGCCTGCTCGCGCAGGGGAGATTCCAACCCCACTTGCAGGCGCAAGGTGAGGCTGCGCAGGGCATGGACGCTCCTGCGGCTGGGTTTGCGGGCGCATTGCGCAAGCAGCTTACGCCATGACTCAAGCTGCTGCCGCCACTTTGGATGGGGAAGTGTTGCGGATGGCGCTCTGGGGGAAGGAAAAGCGGAATTCAACAGACTTTGACCTCTGTATCCATATTGCACTGTTGGGCCTAGCAGATGGAAGCAGAGGCTGTGAGTATTTTCGGCCGATCGCCATAGAAGAGTCTAAAAATGGGGAGCGGAACGATTCTATTGATTTGCAATTTGCACTTTTTGCATCAAGATTGCTCTGAGTTCGCTGATCTGTTCCTCGGTGCATGCGCGCTTGAGTATAGGGAGAAATTTTTCAAGCACATTCCAATTTATCAGCAGATAAAAAAGATAGCTGTGATTTCAACTCACGACAAAACAATTACAAATTCGACTTTCCCGCATGATCATTATGCGAGTCCGTCTCGTTCACTTCCATCTCTCCTGCTGAAATACCGACAACCCCCAATAAGGTCATCAAAGCCCCTAAAGATACAATTACCCAAGCGAGAAAATGCGGGTTTGAGTGGAGTGAATCTCCTCCATAAATCATAAAACATATACCGCTGAAGATAGAAAGCAACGGATTGTACCGATTCAATTTCCGTTCATAACGAATCGTCAAAAGCCCAAGAATTGCTGAGACAAATAAAATCCCAATCTGCCAGGGAATATCTTTCAAGCCAGGATGCCACCAAACGTCATTGACAACAAAAAGAATGACAAAAAGCAACAGCAGGGCGAACAGTCGAAGCAGCTTCATCCTCGGCATAATCTTCCTCCAAAAAGCCTGATAGAAATCTGACTTACTTCATCTGTGTGATCGTATCATCGGAAGCATGAAAATGCCGCCAGATAGTTTCGGCGGTCTTGCGCTGGACGACGGCGGCGAGCGATTCGGCTGTTGCTTGCTGCACCTCGCGCAGGCTGCCGAAGTGAGTGAGCAGGCGCTGGCGAGTTTGCGGGCCGACGCCGGGGATGTTCAGCAGTTCAGAATCACGGTCGCGCATGGCGCGGCGCTGGCGATGGTAGCCGACGGCAAAGCGGTGGCTCTCGTCGCGAATGAGCTGAACCAGATGCAGCACCGGCGAATGGCGGTCGAGGACGACCGGCTCCTGCTCGTTGCCGTAGAGGTAGATGACCTCTTCGCGCTTGGCGATGGAAGCCAACGGCGGCATGGCGAGGCCGGCGGCGGAGAAATCGAGCGATTCCAGCGCCTCGGCGGCGGCGTGAAGCTGGCCCAGGCCGCCATCGACGAGGATGAGCGAGGGGAGTGTTTTAGGTTCCTTTGTGTGAGTAGTTTCCGCTTCCCAGGTCCCAGAATCGGGACCTGGGGCACCCCCTATTTTGTTCAATCCTTCGAGCAGGCGGCGGTAGCGGCGCGTGACCACCTCGCGCATGGAGGCGAAGTCGTCCACACCGGCGACGGTTTTGATTTTGAACTTGCGATAGGCCTGCTTGTTCATCTTGCCGTCTTCCCAGACCACCAGCGAGGCGACGGTTTCCGCGCCCTGAATGTGGGAGATGTCGAAGCATTCGATGCGGCGGGGCAACTCGGGGAGCATGAGCGCCTCGGCAAATGCCTCCTGAATCGCTTTGCGCGAGGGTTCGAGGACGCGGAAACGCTGGATGTAGGATTGTTTGGCGTTCTGGCCGGCGAGATCGACGAGGGAGCGTTTTTCTCCGCGCTGCGGGACGGCTATCTCGATGCGATGGCCGATGCGCTCGGTGAGCAGGGCAGCGAGGGCTTCGCGGTCGTCGAAGTCTGACGGGACGAGGATGGAGCGCGGAACGTAGCGTTGGTCGATGTAGAGCTGCTTGAGGAGGGAAGAGAAGACCGAGCCGGCGTGAAATTCAGGTTCGCTACTGGCCTTTCCCTCAGGGGCTAAAGCCCGCTCGATTTTTGACTCGTTAGCGGCACGACTGAAGTCGTGCCCTTTCAAAGCAGCCGTTCCATCTGAATTTTGATTCAACTCAGCGTCTTCGGCACAAGCGGATTCCAGCAGTTCCAACAGATCTTCCCAGAAGAACTCGCGGCGGTCGACGATTTTGCCGGCGCGGACGTGGAAGAGGTTGACGGCCAGCGAGCCGTCCTCGTAGTGATAGCCGAAAACGTCGGTGTCGTCGCCCTGCTCGGCGGTGGCGGCGCGCTGCTTTTCCTGAAGCTGGTGGATGGTGGAGATTTGGTCGCGCAGTTTGGCGGCGGCCTCGAATTGCTCGGCGTCGGCGGCGGCTGCCATGCGCGCGGTGAGCGTGCGCTCGAGCTCGGCGTGGCGGCCCTCCAGCAGCAGACGCGCGTCGCGCACGGCGCTCGCGTAGATCTCCGGCGTAGTCAGCTCCTGAACGCAGGGGCCCAGGCAGCGATGAATGTAGTACTGCAGGCAGGCGCGGGGATGATAGCGGGAGAGATCGACCTTGCAACTGGGAATGAGAAAGCTGCGATGGATCAGCTCGACCACGCGAGAGGCCAGGCTGCTGGGAAAGTAGGGGCCAAAGTAAGCCGCGCCGTCCTTGAACAGGCGGCGAGTGACGAAGACCTTGGGAAAACGGTCGGCCATGGTGAGCTTGACGTAGGGATAGCTCTTGTCGTCCTTGAGCAGAATGTTGAAGCGCGGCTTGCGCTGCTTGATGAGATTGGTTTCGAGAGCCAGGGCCTCGCTCTCGTTGCCGACCAGGATGTATTCGAGATCGACGGCTGCGCGCATCAGCGAACCGGTTTTGGCGTCGGCCTGCGAGGATTCCAGGAGATACGAACGGACACGCGCGCGCAGGTTCTTTGCCTTGCCCACGTAGATGACCGTGCCCTCGGCGTTTTTGTAGAGATACACGCCGGGCTGGGTGGGCAGGGTGCGGATTTTTTCGTAGAGGTCCATGGCAGTGGACAGTGATCAGTGAACAGTGTTCAGCAAGCCAACGAGTCAGCAGTCAAGAGGCTCCGTTTACAGGCTAGCAGCTAAATGCTAGCGGCTGAAAGCTGCTTTACAGCTTATCCAAATGCCGGAATCCGCCGGTGCCGATGAGCATGGTGGAGAAAAGCAGGAAGTTGTAGCAGGCGTGGACCAGGGTGCTGGCGGCGAGGGAGCGGGTTCTGAAGCGCACCGCGCAGAGCACGAGGCTGACCGCAAAGACCTGGAGGAACGGACCGAGCGAATAGCCGGTCTGTTCGCCATGCATCAACGCGAAAGGCAGGCTGGTGACGAAGGAGGCGATCACCATGGCGAAGATGGACCACTGGGGATGGCCGTCGGCGTCGAGTGGAGGGGCGGGCTTGCCGGTGCTCTTTTCGATTGCCCAGTCCCAGGCCGTGGACAGGGCGGGCAGCATGAATCCGCGAAAGACAATTTCCTCAAAGAAAGGCGCGAAGGTGACGCCGAAGGCGAACATTAGCCAGGCTGCGCCGGGAGAACGAAAGATATCTTCGATGGGGGCGTGTTCAGGGCCGGGCAACAGCCACTGGTCCAGCCCGGCCAGCACGAAGCAGCCCGAAGCAATAGCGGGTACTCGCCAGCCCAACTGGAGGGCCGTTGCGCCGCGCCAGTGGATTCCGACAAAGAAGTTTTTGTTCCAAAGCAGCGGGAAGAGAGGGATGCTGAGGGCCAGGGTGATGAGATAGAGGACCGCCTCGCTGCCCAGAAGGTAGTGAACATTGGTCTTGATTTGATCCTGCGTGGTGACGCCATCCCAATGGAAGTGCAGGGCAACAAACATCAACACCGTCATGCAGACAAAACCAAAGAGCATGAAGGCCCCGAGCAGGCAGAGATGGCCGAGATGGGGAATGCGCGCCGGCGCGACGGCCTCGGGTTGTGACCACGACTGAAACAACTCCGCGGGCGAAGTAGTAGGGACGCCTGAATCCCAGGTCCCCAAATGCGAGGGACCTCCACCCCACGGACGAAGACCTGTCTGTGGGGACCCCGGACCTGGGGCACCCATATTTTCTGGCGCAGTAGAAATATTTTGCTCCAGCTCACGCGGCGTGGATTCGGGGTCGCTCATGGCAGCTCCGTCTTCTTTCCGCGGTGTGCGGATTTTTTTGGCGCGGGATTCTTTGTGATTGTACGCGTGGAGGGAGCGCCGGCGGAAACCGGCGCAGCAAATGAAAGATCCGGAGTGACGGCTGAATCGATATTCGTTGCATCATCGTCAGGTTCAGAAGGCGCAAGGCGGCCGCTGCTGGAGTAGTAATAGCGCTTGAGGAACTGGCCGGTGTAAGAGCCGGGCGTGGCGGCAATCTTTGCCGGGCGGCCCTGGCCGACGATGCGGCCGCCGTCTTCGCCGCCCTCGGGACCGAGATCGAGAATCCAGTCGGCGTTGCGGATTACGTCGAGATTGTGCTCGATGATGATGACGGTGTTGCCCAGGTCGGTGAGCCGGTGGAGAACTTCGAGGAGCTTGCGCACGTCGTCGAAGTGCAGGCCGGTGGTGGGCTCGTCGAGCAGATAAAGCGTGCGGCCGGTCTGGCGCTTCGATAGTTCGCGGGCCAGCTTCATGCGCTGCGCTTCACCGCCGGAGAGCGTGGTGGCGCTCTGGCCGAGATGCACGTAGCCCAGGCCCACATCCACCATGGTTTGCAGCTTCTGGCGCACCTGAGGAACATCGGTCAGCACGGCGAGCGCGTCTTCGATGGTGAGTTCCAGAATGTCGGCGATGGAGTGGCCGTGGAATTTTACGGCCAGAGTCTCCTGGTTGTAGCGGCGGCCGTTGCAGATTTCACACTGCACGTAGACGTCGGGCATGAAGTTCATCTCGATGCGCCGCTGACCGTCGCCCTGGCAGGCCTCGCAGCGGCCTCCGCCGACGTTGAAGCTGAAGCGGCCGGGCTTGTAGCCGCGCTCGCGGGCCTCGGGCAGCATGGCGAAGAGATCGCGGATGGGCGAGAAAACCTGGGTGTATGTCGCCGGGTTGGAGCGCGGCGTGCGTCCGATGGGCGACTGGTCGATGCGCACTACTTTGTCGATCTGCTCGACGCCGGCGATGGCGTCGTGCGCGCCGGGCTCCTCGCGCGAGCCGTAGATGCTCTTGGCCAGCGAGCGGTAAAGAATGTCGTTGATGAGCGTGCTCTTGCCCGAGCCGCTGACGCCGGTGACCAGGGTCATCACGCCCAGCGGAATACGAATCGTCACGTCTTGCAAATTGTGCTCGCGCGCGCCGGTGATGGTGAGCCATTTGCCGGCCAGTGGCCGCGGGCGGGCGCGCTGCAACATTCCGGATGTTCCGGAAAGATAGCGTCCGGTGAGCGACTCGGGGCAGGCCATAATCTCCGCCGGCGTGCCCTGGGCAACGACCTGTCCGCCGAGACGGCCGGCGCCGGGACCGAGGTCGAGAACATAATCGGCGTGGCGGATGGTCTCTTCGTCGTGCTCAACAACCAGCACAGTGTTGCCCAGGTCGCGTAGCCGCTCCAGGGCCTGAATGAGCCGGTTGTTATCGCGTTGATGCAGGCCGATGGAGGGTTCATCCAAGACGTAAAGCACGCCGCGTAGTCGGGAGCCGATCTGCGTAGCCAGACGGATGCGCTGTCCTTCGCCGCCGCTGAGCGTGGCGGCGTTGCGGTCCAGCGAGAGGTAGTTGAGGCCCACAGCGCAGAGGAACTCCAGCCGCTCGGCGATCTCGTGGCGGATGCGCTCGGCAATGAGCGACTGGCGCTCGGTAAAGTTGAGGTTGATGGCCGCCGAGAGCGCGCGATTGAGCGGCAGGGCGGTGAAGTCGGCGATGGAGAGACCGCCGATTTTAACCGCCAGCGACTCCGGGCGCAAGCGCTTGCCGCGGCAGACGGAGCAAGGCGTGGCGGACATGTAAGCCATCATCGATTCGCGATAGGAATCACTGCGCGCCTCCTCGATGCTATCGCGCAGGAAGCTCAGAATGCCGTGAAAGCCGGTGCGCGGAGCTTCGCCTTTGGGCGGTCCGTAGACCAGTAGATGCTGCTGACGCGGGGGAAGCTCCTCGAAGGGCGTTTTGAGGTCGATCTTGTATCGGTCAGCGGCCAGATTGACGAGCCTGATGAGGTACTGCGAGGTGGAACCGGGGCCGAGACCGTCCAGCAGCGGCTTGGACCAATCAGTGATGACCTTGGCGGGATCGAGATCATAGAGCGAGCCCAGGCCGTGACACTCCGGACAAGCGCCGAAGGCGGAGTTGAAGCTGAAACTGCGCGGCTCAAGTTTGGGCACGTCGAGACCGCAATCGGGGCAGGCCATGGAGGAGGAGAACAACTGTTCTTCGCCACCCGCAACGGCGACCAAAACCAATCCGTTGGCCAGTTGCAGGGCCTTAGCGACGGCCGCGTCCAGGCGCTTTTCCACTGACGGCTTGCCGGGAGGAGGCGGGGGCGCATCGGCCGCGGGGATCTTGAGCAGGATGCGGTCCACGACAGCTTCGATGGTGTGGTTTTTGCGGCGGTCGAGCAGAACCGGCTCGGAGAGATCGCACATCTCGCCGTCCACGCGGGCGCGAAAGCCCTGCCTGTCAATGTGGTCAAGCAGCTCCTTGAACTCGCCCTTGCGCCCGCGGACGATGGGCGCCATCACGGTGACGCGCTCGCCGCGGCCCTGCTCCAAAATGCGCTGGACAATTTGATCCGCCGATTGGTGGGCGATGGGCTTTCCGCAGTTGGGGCAATGGGGCGCGCCAATCGAGGCGTAGAGCAGGCGCAGGTAATCGTAGATCTCGGTGATGGTGCCCACCGTGGAGCGCGGGCTGCGGCTGGTGGTTTTCTGCTCGATGGAGATGGCCGGCGAGAGTCCTTCGATGGAGTCCACGTCGGGCCGCTCGATCTGGTCGAGGAACTGGCGCGCATAGGCCGAGAGCGTCTCCACGTAGCGGCGCTGACCCTCGGCATAGATAGTGTCGAAGGCCAGAGAGCTTTTGCCCGAGCCGCTGAGGCCGGTGACCACGGTGAGGGTGTTGCGCGGGATGCGCACATGAATGTCGCGCAGATTGTGCTGGCGCGCCCCGCGCACCGAGATGTGAGTGATGGGCATGAGTGAAATCGAGTTCCCGCAAGCGTCGCGGAATTAGAGTTTTTTGTGGCTGCCGTCGCAGAGAACCGGATGGGCGCTGTGCTTGCAACCGCAGAAGTGGACTGTTTTGGATTCGGTGGCGTCGAATTTTACGGGTGTAAATCCGGTGCCCTTGTGGCTGCCGTCGCAGAAGGGCTGGCCGGCGCTCAGGCCGCAGGCGCACCAGTAGTAACTCTTGCCGGCTTCGACCTGAACGGCATAGGGACTCTTTTGGGCAATTGTTGGTTCGGACATAGGGGAATCCTCCTTAAAAGCTGGTAGAGATATTATCGCCGAAATCGGAGACTAGGACCTGTGAACACTACCTGGGATGGCGGCGACGGGAGCCAATTTTTCTCAGCTCAAGAAGCGAGGAGCGAACTGTAGCCAGTTACTGAAGCGACGAGCGCCGAAGAGATGGGGAAAATTGGCCCTGTCCCTCCGGGTTGCGGCGAAAAACCGCTCATACTTCGTTGTTGTCCTCGCCTAGGAGCTACCTAAGTCTTCGTCCTCCGCCTAGTCTGAGCGGTTTTTCGCACGCAACGCCATCCACCCCAGGTAGTGTTTACAGGTCCTAATTTTGGGGATCGGGCGGTTGCCCGGGCGGCTGCTGTCCTGGCTGCGAGCGCTGCGGCATGTGCTGCGGGGTACGCGGCGGCATGCCGGGCGGGAAGCCGGGCCGGACGGGCGGGTTGGCCGGTTGTTGCTGCTGCGGGTGCTCCTCTGTGTCGGATTCTTCGTCGTTGGCCGGAGCGGTCTTGGCGGCTGGTGTTGTGGTTCCGGCGTGACGGACACTGAGCACGATCGCGCGCGGGGTTCCCTGGCCCTGGTCTCCGACCAGGACGACGTTGTAGCCGGAGCCTTGCAGAAGCTGGCTAAGCACGTCGCGCGCCGGGCCGGGGCCGTAGACGCCAAAGACTCGCTGATCGGTGTCGAATCCTTCTACTGTTGCGCCGGTGGTGGTGGAGACGTCTTGCAGGATCTGCGCGAGGCTGGAGTTGGCAGCGTCGATGCGCAAGCCCTGGCTGTCCCAGGTGACGGAGGCTGGAGCGGGCTTTTCGTTGGCGGGCCACTTGGGAACTTCAGGCGCGGGAGGCGTTATGGGAACCGCTGCCTGGGGCACAGAAGATTGTGCCTTGGCCGGAACCGGACGCTTATGCGGATGAGCCGGTTTGTGCGCTGGAGAGGACAGTTTAGTGGGAGCAGCGGCAGCGGGCGTCTGCGCACGGAGCATCTGCAATCCGCATGGTGTTAAGACAAGAGCCGCTGCGAGCAAAGTCGGCGGTTTGATCCCCCGCATGCGAAGAATTCCGAGCGAAACCGGCGAGTTGGGCTGGAGATCAGTGCGCATAAAAACTATTTCCTGGCTCCGGCGGTTGAGTTCCCGCGCGGGGCTCCGATGGTTGTCTCGGGGCTTTATCATCCCAGCGCGGAAGCGCCGTGCGGGCACGGCGTTCCTTTGGCGCTCTACTGTACTAGACTATCAGTGACCGGCGGACGCTCACAGAAGAGATTTTGCGCGCCGGGGAGGGTTCAACCGATGCGCTTTTGCTGGAAGGTTTTTGCCGCGCCGGCGGTTCTGCTGGCAAGTTTAGCCGCGCCGCTGCCGGCGAGCGCCACAAGTTGCACCACGCAGGCCGGGATGTTGCCGCCGGACCGCGATGCGCTGGCCACAGTTGGGGGACGGCTGGCCCAGGCCGTGGCCGAGCAGGATTTTGTTACGCTCAAGGCCGCCTTGCTGCCCGATCTGGCCCAGGACTGGGAGGGAATGCGAGAGATGGTTGAATCTTCCGCGTCGCTGATGAAAGGCGGACAGATTCAACTGCGCAGCCTCTACCTGATGGATGCAACCAGCCTGGCCGCGCCCGCGGACACGCAGTTTTTCTGCACCAGCACGAGCGGCGCGCTGACCGTAACCCTGACCATACGGGCGCTTCCGCCGGGACGATACGCGGTGGTGCTGGCCGATTCAGTTGGAACGCCTTACGCCGGCCAACTGGGCTTCATCCTGGTTTGGGACAGCCGCACTAATAGCTGGAAGCTGGGCGGCCTGACCGTGCGACCCGGTCTTCTGGACGGACAGGACGGCGTGTGGTGGTGGACGCACGCCCGCGAGCTGGCCAGGGCGGATCAGCCATGGGCTGCCTGGTACGCCTACGAGATGGCGCGGATACTGCTGCTGCCGGTGGATATTCTTTCTTCGCCGAACCTGGAAAAACTCGCCAGCGAGCAGAGAGCGATTAAAAATTCTCCGCAAGACGCGTTTCCCCTGACGCTTCCGGATGGCCCGCGCACCTGGAAGATCAACGCGGTGCGGCTGGACCCGACGATGCTGCACGCCGACCTGGGCGTGGTCTACGAATCAATTGGAATTACGGATCCGGCGGCGCAGCGAACGGAAGCGACTGCCGTGCTGAGCGCGCTGCTGAATGCGCAGCCGGGGCTGCGGGAGAACTTTCACGGAATGTTGGCCTACGCGGTGAAGGATGGAAAGCGGACCCCGGTACTTGGGCTGCCCATGGCGCAGATTCCGTAAGAGCAGGGAATAGGGAACAGCAAACTCGATGGGCGAATACCATGGAATTATTGTCAACCTGAGCCAGAAAGATCGATCCATCTTTCGCGATCTGAATGTGATCGGGCGCAAGAAAATCTTTTTCGGGTTGATCATTCTTTACAAAATTCGAGTAGCGCCGGATGATCTCGATACTCTTATATTGCGGATTCAATCGAACATGGCTGATAATGTTTTATTCCTGCATAAGGTATTCTATTGCCATTTATATCGCGGCGATGAGCTGGTGATCGTCTTTCGCAATAAACTCTTTCATGTGAAACCGGCTTCGAAGAGTTGGAGTGAAGCGATAGACTACGGCAGATCCCTCGGAATTCCGGTAGATCAACTAGACTTTTCTCCATGCCGTTTCGAAGATGAGATCTATTGAGACAATTGCCGGGTAAACCAGTTGGAGATCAAATATAGAATGGAGAGGAACAATGTTCGCCATAATCGATATGCGCTAGGATACGGTGAGGCAGCCCAAGGCCCATATGCGCGCGGCAATGGATACAGGAATGAGCATAAGCGTAGTTGAGGGTTAGTTTCCGGGCAGTTTTCCGGAGAGAAAACAGGAGACAAGTTCAAGATGAACAGGGTGCGGCGCGACGGTCAGTATTTATTGCTGTTGGGAAGCCTGGTGTTTATCTTGCTGGGCACCGTTTTGGAGAACGCCTCATCTTTCCCATTGATCGATTTCAAAGGACTTTACTACCCCGCGCGCTGCCTTATTCAGCACTGCGACCCATACAATGAAAGCGAAGTTCTGCGCGTTTATAAGGCAGAAGGGGTAGATTTAGCAACATCCACAGCCAGGACTCAACTGATTGCGACGCGATATGTATACCAGCCAACCGCATTTACCTTTACGGTACTGTTTGCGCTGCTGCCTTGGGGGCCCGCGCACATTTTATGGATAGTGCTCACCGCTGGAAGCCTTATCTTCGCAGCGTTTCTGATGTGGAGTCTCGGTGCGGATAACGCGCCCATTGTTTCCGGCATGCTGATTGGCTTTCTACTCGCCAACAGCGAATTGCTGATGATTACAGGCAATGTAGCTGGAATTGCGATAAGCCTGTGCATGGTAGCGGTGTGGTGTTTTTTTCGAGAGCGTTTTGTGCTGGTTGGCATCCTATGTTTTGCAGCCGGTCTCGTCCTCAAGCCGCACGACACAGGTTTGATTTGGCTCTATTTGTTATTGGCGGGAGGAATTTACAGGAAACGAGCTCTGCAAACCCTCGCCGTGACGGTTGCCCTCAGCCTGCCGTCAGTCCTATGGGTATGGCGGGTGGCGCCATACTGGATGCAGGAGCTTCATTCAACGCTCCAGGCATATGCGGTCCATGGCGGCCTGAACGACCCTGGTCCTGCTTCAACCGGCACCCATAGCCTGGGCATGGTGCTCGACTTGCAAGTGGCTATCAGTTTCTTTCGGGACGACCCTCGCATCTACAATACGGTCAGCTATCTTATCTTTGCGATACTCCTGCTCGTATGGGTGTTTGTTACTCTGCGATCCCGCCCCTCACCGATGAGAACCTGGCTGGCCTTGGCGGCCATCTCACCCCTTACGATGCTGCCGTTCTATCATCGCCAAAATGATGCCTTGCTTTTGCTGCTTACTGTGCCAGCTTGCGCGCTGCTCTGGGCCGAGGGGGGCTTAACCGGGCGACTGGCGCTGATTGTGACGACAGCGGGGTTCGTGTTGAGCGGCGATTTTTTCTGGGTTATTGTCCTCAGTCTCATCAGCCGGATGCAACTGCCCGCGACGGAGCTTTCCAGGCAGGTGGTGATTGCCGTGCAGGTCTTTCCAGTTCCAGTCATTTTACTGATCATGGGCATCTTCTATCTATGGGTTTATGCACGAAGTTGTTCTGATCATGCCCCAACACACCCGCAGTAAAGCTATGCTGGAAGACTGAAAATTCAGAAAAAAGGCGTAATGTTCTGGAATTGGAGGATAGAAAGCAGTGTCAGCCATTATTGATCTGCGTTCGGATACAGTGACGCGGCCCACGGCCCAGATGAGGGCGGCGATGGCCGCGGCCGAGGTAGGCGACGACGTGTACGGCGAAGACCCCACGGTCAACCTGCTGGAGCGGCGCGCGGCGGAGGTCTTTGGCCGCGAGGCAGCGCTCTTTGTGCCCAGCGGAACCATGGGCAACCAGATCGCCATTCGCTTGCACACGCAACCCGGCCAGGAGGTGATCGCCGAGTCTCGGGCGCACATTCTTGATTGGGAGATGGCCACCACGGCGGTCTTTTCCGGCTGCCTGGTGCGGGCCGTCCCCGCCGAGCGCGGCATTCTGACCTGGAAGCACATTGAGCCGGTCATCCAGGGACGCGGCGCCTTTCGCGCATCAACGGGGCTGATTGAGATTGAAAACACGGCCAACCTTGCGGGAGGGAGTTGCACGCCCGTTGGCGTATTAGAGGAGATTTGGAATGGGGCGAAAGAGCGCAAACTTCCGCTGCATCTGGACGGGGCGCGCATCTTCAACGCGGCCACTGCGCTGGGCGTGGACGTGCAGGCGCTGACCAGCGGCTTTGACACGGTGATGTTCTGCTTGTCGAAGGGACTGGGCGCGCCGGTGGGCTCGATGCTGGTTGGTTCGGCGGAGCTGATGGCGCGGGCACGCATTTACAGAAAAGCATTAGGCGGGGGAATGCGCCAGGCGGGCGTGCTGGCGGCGGCGGGGCTGATTGCTCTTGAACAGGGCCCAAAGCGGCTGCATGAGGATCATGCCAACGCGCGGCTGTTGGCCGAGGCGCTGGCGAAGATCAAACACGTCGCCATCGATCTGGATGCGGTAGAGACAAACATCGTGGTCTTCCGGCTGAAAGGAGTGAGCGCGCCGGATGTGGCAGCACGGCTGAAGGCGCGCGGCATCTGGATGAGCGCCTTTGGGCCGGATGCGATTCGAATGGTCACGCACCTCGATGTGGATCGCTCGGCCTGCGTTACAACGGCCAGTGCGCTGGCCGAGGAGATTGAGGCAGCAGCCAAGGCGGCGTGAGCGCCTTTGCTATTCCGCGCTCTTACGGTTCGAGCAGAATCTTTCCTGTCGTCTTGCGCGCTTCCAGATCGATCTGGGCCTGCGCGGCCTCGGAGAGCGAGTACAGGTGCTCGGTGCGCAGTTTGAGCTCGCCGCTCGAGGCCCAGCCGAGCACGTCTCCTGCGCGCCACTCCAGTTCCGCGCGCGTGGCTACGTAGTGCCACAGCGTGGGGCGGGTGATGAAGAGCGATCCCTTGCCGCTGAGCTGAATCAGATCGAAGGGCGGAACCGGCCCGCTGGATGCGCCAAACAGGACGAGCATTCCGCGCGGACGGAGGCAGTTCAAGCTGCCTTCAAAAGTGGTCTTGCCCACCGAGTCGTAGACCACATCGACTCCTTTGCTGTTGGTGAGCCGTTTGACCTCCTCCACGAAATCCTTCTCCATGTAAAGAATCACATCCGCTGCGCCCGCCTGACGCGACAACTTCGCCTTGTCCGCAGTGGAGACGGTGGTAATCACGCGCGCTCCCAGCCGCGCGGCCATCTGCGTCAGCAGCAGCCCCACGCCGCCGGCTCCGGCGTGAACCAGCGCCGTGTCGCCGGCCTTGAGCGTAAAGGTCGAATGGGACAGGTAGTGCGCCGTCATGCCTTGCAACAGCGCGGCCGCGGCCTGCTGCATGCTCAGCCCCGCAGGAACCTTGACCAGCGACGCCGCCGGAACCAAAGCGTACTCGGCGTAGCTGCCCAGCACGTTTACCGAGGCTACCGCATCCCCGGCGGCAAAACCGGAGACGCCCGGACCCAGCTCCTCCACGGTGCCCGCCGCCTCGCTGCCCGGCGTCAGCGGCAGAGCCGCCTTGTAAACGCCCTTGCGAAAGTAGATCTCGATGAAGTTGAGCCCGACCGCTTCCACGCGGATCAACACCTGCCCCGGCCCCGGCTGGGGAATGGGCAACTCGACCAGATGAAGAACCTCCGGCCCGCCTGTCACGTTGATCTGTATGGCTTTCATCTCAACTTCAGGATGAACCCTGAGGGCGTGCGAGGGCAAGGGGTGGGGCTTGCTGCGTTTCTGATTCCTGTTTTCTAATCCCTGATTTCTGTTTCCGGAGAGAGAGCGTGCGGATCATCGGAGACGCGCAGGCGCACCAGGCTTTCGACGGAATACGGCGTGCGCTGCCGGCCAGCATAGAAGAGGCGCACCTGCAACTCGCCCAGCAGGCCAATGGCCAGCAATTGGAAGCCGGATACAATCAGCACCGAACCAATCACAAACATTGGTCCGTGGTGGCGCATCACGTCCTGGTGAGGATCAAGAATCTTCATTCCCAGCAGCATGGCTGCCATGCTACTGCCCGCCAGTATGCTAAGCGTGCCGAAGCCGCCAAAGAAATGCAGCGGCCGATTCATGTGCCGGAGCAGGAAGCGGATGGTGAGCAGATCGAAGAAGACGCCGAAGGTGCGTCTGATGCCGTAGTGGCTTTTGCCCCGTTCACGGGGGACGTTCTTGATGGGAATCTCGCAGATTGACGCGCCATACCAACTGGCCAGCGCGGGAATGAAGCGGTGCATCTCGCCGTAGAGCGGAATGCTCTTAATGACCTCGCGGCGATAGGCCTTGAAGGTGGTGCCGAAGTCGTGGATGGGCACGCCGGAAAGTTTGGCCATCAGCCAGTTGGCGCAGCGCGAGGGAAGGCGGCGCATGACATAATTGTCAACCCGCTCCTTGCGCCAGCCACTGACCACATCGTAGCCCTCGTGCAGCTTTTCCAAGAACAGAGGAATCTCGCTGGGATCGTGCTGCAAGTCGCCGTCCATAGACAGGATGAACTCGCCGGTGGCGTGGTCAAAGCCCGCAGCCAGCGCGGAGGTCTGCCCGAAGTTGCGGCGCAGCTTGATGACCAGCACGCGGCTGTCGACCGCGGCAATTTCGCTCATCAGATTGCAGGTGCGGTCATCGGAGCCGTCGTCCACGAAAACCAGCTCAAAACTTTCGCCCACCTGCTCCATCACCTGCTTCAGGCGAGCGTATATGACGGTCACGTTCTCCTCTTCGTTGTGAAAAGGAATGACAATCGAGTACTTGGCCATATCGATAGTGTAGACTCCGCAACGATGATATAGGATTACATCTCTTTTTGGAACCGGGTTATAGCGCGCAACAACAGCATGCGGAGATGCACAGAGGAACGAAAAGCTACCGCTCCAGGTCGTCGAGCATCGCCTGCATCTCACTGACAGCATGGTGGTTGCCGCCGCGGGCGGCGCTTTCTATGCCGGCCTTCAAGCGGACGATAGCTTCCTTGGTACGGCCTGCCGCAAAGAGTGTCTGCGCGGCCATGAAGTAGCCCGCTGTATAGCCCGGATCGTTTGCCAGCAGGGTGTTGAACTCGGCCAGCGCAGCGGCCGTATCGCCCCGGCCAGTTAGTTCCATGGCCAAGCCGTAGCGGGCAAAGCTGTTCTTCGGGTCCTGCTCCAGAATCTCTTTGAGGCCGGCGATCTTATCCATAGTGCTCGAAAATGCGGTCAATTGGCGCTGTGTGGATTTGCGTAATTGGCGGCGATTGCCGAAACTGGAACCAGGCGCCCTCTCAGGCTGTTTGCCGCCAGCTTCATTCTACCGGGCGGCAAGCGACTCTGAGTGGAATGCCTGGGAATGGAGCAACCCCCCTATGACTTCCATGGAAACCAATCCGGCGGCGCGCACCGTGGCCAGCACGCAGTCGGAGATGACAGAGATCATTCTGCCCAACGACACGAACCCCCTGGGAAATCTGCTGGGCGGGCGGCTGATGCACTTTATCGATATGACCGGCGCCATGGCCGCCTACCGGCACGCGCGAACCTACGTTGTGACTGCCGCAATGGACCACATCGACTTTATCCGGCCCATGCATTTGGGCGACCTGATCACGCTCAGATCCAGCGTCAACCGCGCCTTTTCCACTTCGATAGAAGTGGGCGTAAAGGCCTGGGCGGAAGACACGCAGACCGGCGTGCAGCAGCACGTGGCCAGCGCCTACCTGGTTTTTGTCGCCATCAATAAGGACGGAAAACGCGTGCGCGTGCCGGAGTTGATTCCGGAAACCCCCGACGAGAAACGCCGTTATGCGGATGCACTGTTGCGCCGCGAACATCGCGAGGCCGAAGCCGCGCGCCGCAAGCAGGAGAAACTGGCCCACGACACCCATAAAGACGCGAAAGCCTGAGAACCACAATCATAGGGAAGCGCATCTAAAGAACAATCAGGTATTCAAGGAGCAATCAGAGACTATGGCGCATTCGCCCGTACTGCCTTCGCCCGTCGCACTGCCGGGCATATCAAAAATCGTTGCAATAGGTTCCGGCAAAGGCGGCGTGGGCAAAACCACCATGGCCGTCAACCTGGCGATTGCGCTCAGCAAGCTCGGGCAGCGCGTGGGCCTGATCGACGCCGACGTCTACGGCCCCAATGTGCCGCTGATGATGGGTTCCAGCCAGCAGCCGGGTGTGGGCGAGGATAATCGCATCCTGCCCAACCTGACCCACGGCATCAAAACCATTTCCATCGGATACATCTCCCCCGGAGACAAACCGATGGTGATGCGCGGACCGATGCTGCACCAGATCATCCGCCAATTTTTGCAACAGGTGGAGTGGGGCGAGCTGGACTACCTGATCGTCGATCTGCCGCCCGGCACCGGCGACGTGGTGATTTCATTGGTGCAGACCGTGCCGCTGACCGGCGCGGTGGTGGTTTCCACGCCCAGCGACGTGGCCCTGCAAGACGCGCGCAAGGCTCTGGAGATGTTCGCGCAGGTCAACGTCGAGGTGCTGGGCATCGTGGAGAACATGAGCCACTTTACCTGCCCGCATTGCAGCAAGGAGATCGATATTTTTTCCCGAGGCGGCGCCGAGCGCACCGCGCGGCAGTTCAATGTTCCTTTCCTGGGATCGATTGAGCTGGTGCCTGCCATCCGCGAGGGAGGAGACCGCGGAATGCCCGTTGCGCTGGCCGGACCAAAGAGCCCGCAGGCTGCTGAATTTTACACAGTAGCGGAAAAACTGATGAAGCAGGCCGATGAAGCCGCGGCCGATGCCACGGACGTGATCGAAATCAGCTAAGCCACCTGCGGCGGGCAACCGCAAGACGCGAAAATGTGCATCCGGCAGCCATCGACATGGCCATCAACGAATGGCTATGATGACCTCATGAACAAGATTACGATTTCCGCCGACGACCGGGTCTTTGTATTGACCGGGGCGGGCATCAGCGCGGAGAGCGGATTGCCTACTTTTCGCGCCGCGGATGGGTTGTGGGCGGGCAACCGGATTGAGGATGTATGCACGCCGGAGGCCTGGGAGCGCAATCCGTGGAAGGTTTGGGAGTTCTATGCCGGACGGCGGAAGGCGGGCGCTGATGCTGAGCCGAATCCGGCGCACGTTGCGCTTGCGGAACTGGAGCAGCTACTCGGCGACCGATTTTTTCTTTGCACGCAAAATGTGGACGACCTGCACGAGCGGGCCGGCAGCCGGCGGCTGCTGCATATGCACGGCGAATTGAGTAAGGCGCATTGCGAGAACGATTGCGGACGGCCTCCGGTGGAGGATCGTGCGATTTATCGAAGCCTGGACGAAGTGGGCCGCTGCGCGTGCGGCGGAAGGCTGCGCCCGCATATCGTCTTCTTCGGCGAAATACCGCTGGAGATGGAGCGCATCCAGGAGGAGATCGTAAAAGCAACCCTGATGGTGGTCGTCGGCAGCTCGGGTTCGGTCTATCCGGCAGCCAGCTTCGTTCATTGGGCGCGGCAGCATGGGGCGCGCGCGGTCTACGTGGGGCCAGAGCCGCCGCTGAATGCCTCAGCCTTTACCCATGTTGTCGAGGGCAAGGCAGGAGATGTTTTGCCGGGGCTGTTTGTGGTTGAGCGAAGTTAGGGCATTGTGAATGGTTCGCGGTCTCCCACCCTGGATGCATTGGATCAAAAAGCAGTTTCTTTGACTCCGCTGCGCTTCGCTCAGAATGACTGGCAAGGATGGGAGACCAGCAGGGCCAATCCTATTTCTTCTCCGGAACTGATACCGGCTCGGGAAACGTGAACGGCTCATTTGCCTTGAGTTGCTCGGCTTCCCGGTCGAGCCGGGCTCGCCTGGGAACTTCGGTCAAATCCTGGTCGTGCGCCGCGCGGTGGACTTCGTCTTGCGCGGGACGGAAGGGGTTGGGGATGGTTTGCATTTTGTTTTCTCCGTTTCTTTGGTTGCGGCCCGAGGGGCCGGTTCGGCTGCTTCGGCTGGTTTTTTGAGGCTGTTGCCGGCGGCTTTGATGTACTCCACACGACGGAAGCGCAGCGCTGTCCAGTCTTCGTCGATAGCGACGGCGCGCACGGTGTCGAATCCCAGGGCCTGAAGTGCGTTCCAGCCGGTGTCGCGGTTGAAGTCGCATTCGTATTTCTTCGATGTGCCCTTGGGATAGGCAAACCACACGATGGAATCGCCGGGTGCGCGCGCGGCCACAGCCTTGGCCAAGGCGTCCACTTCGCTCTTCCTGGTTACAAACGCCAGGAAGAAGCGGATCTCCGGGACCGACTCAATGTGGTGGTGAATGGTGAGAATGGGAAGGCGCGCAAGCTCCGGCAGAAAGCTCTCGGGAGCATGCAGAACGAGGATCTCCTGCTGATCCGTGAGGTTGAGTTTGTCAAATATGTCACTCATGGAATTTCATCATATTCCAATCGCAGAAATAATCTGCAAATTCCGGAAAGGAATTTTCTCGTGTAATATCGGGTTATCCCGAGCATGATTTGCTCTCCAGGAGGAGGCACCCGTGCCTGAAGTCAATCGTTCCTCATTGCCCAAGCAAGTTCCGGCTGCGTCCGCGCGAGATTCCCGCGCCGAATCCGTCATTCAACGCCCGCTGCGCATCGCCCTTTTTGGCTTTGGGACGGTGGGTAGTTCGGTGGCGCGGATTCTGGCCGAGTCCAAGCCCGAAGGCCTGGAACTGACCCGCATCTATGTCCGCAGCATCGCGAAACGGCGCGTGGACTGGGTTCCCGCGAGCGTGCAGTGGAGCGAGGACGCCGATGCCGTGCTGGCTTCGGACGTGGATGTGGTGGTGGAACTGGCCGGCGGCCTGGACCCTGCAGGAAGCTGGGTGCGCAAGGCGCTTAAAGCCGGCAAGAGCGTGGTGACGGCCAATAAAAAGCTCATCTCCTGCCAGGGCGTCGAGCTGGAGCGGCTGGCAGCCGCCGGCGGCGGACAGTTGAAGTATGGCGCCGCGGTGGCCGGCGGAATCCCCGTGATTCCGGGGCTGGAACAAGGGCTGGCCGGAGATCAGATTGTGCGCATCGAAGGCATTCTGAACGGCACCTGCAACTTTATTCTGAGCCGGATGCAGGAGGGCGCGGAGTACGCCCCGGTGCTGGTGGCGGCGCAGTCCAAGGGCTATGCCGAGGCTGATCCCACCGAGGACGTGGGCGGCTTTGACGCGCGCGCCAAGCTGGCCATCCTGATGCGGCTGGCGCTGGGCGTCACGGTAGACCCGGAGGAGATTACGCCTCAGCCCATCACGGCGATTACCGCTGTTGACTTCAGCTATGCGCGCGAGTTGAACTGCACCATCCGGCAGATTGCGCGGGCCGACCGCGCCGGCGGACAGATTGCGGCCAGCGTGGGACCGATGCTGGTGGACCTGAACTCGCCGCTGGCCTGGTCGCGAAGCACGGAGAACATGGTGATCTTTACCGGCCACTACGGCGGCGATGTGGTCTTCAGCGGCCACGGCGCCGGCGGCCATCCCACGGCGGTGGCCGTGGTCAGCGATTTGCTCGCCCTGGCGCACGGATCAAAGCGAGTTGAGGTTCCAGCGTTTCCGGCGCGATTGAGCGCGGAGTTCGAGGTTCCCCATTACATCCGCTTCATGGTCAACGACAAGCCGGGAATTATCGCCGACATTACCGTGGCGCTGGCCAAAGAGGGCATCAACATCCGCGCCATTGTTCAGAAGCCGGGCTTTCCGTCTCACGCGCTGCCCTTTGTGATGACCGTTGAGCCGTGCAAATCCTCGGCCCTCAAGCGCGCCATGGCAGCCATGAGCGGCAAGAACTACCTGCTCGAAGCTCCGCTGGATTTGCAGATGCTGGAGTAGCTTTCAGCCGGACTTGTCACGCTCCACATTCTCTTGTCAAGAATTTTGCAAGGATCATGCAAGCAGTATCCATGCAGGGGAGTATTTGGTAACGGCTAGGCGTGACGCCGTTTTCGCCAGCAAATTATTTTGATGATGGCGCCAATCAGCAGTCCCGGGAAAAAATATCCAAAAAATAAAAAACCTGCGGGTGTTGCCAGGAAGCTTATTAGGCAAATATCTCCCCACGTAGCCGGTTGGCGCATCACATAGTGTGTGACTACCAAGATCACGAATTCAAGAGGAATCACAATCATAGCTAAACTGGACATCCAGGAAAAGCCGATTGCGCCTATGCTCAACTTTGCGAAAGTTCCACAGCGATGGCATCGGATAATATCCGAAACAGTGAAGAAGGGAATGCCTTCTTGGACGGATGCCTTGCAGTTAGGACACTTGATGTCGCTAATCACGTCTTTCTCCTCGTTTTCCCCAACTGGCTTGAGTAATATTATCAGGGCCTAAGTGTACATTCTAACCCTCCACTCGCCGATTATTCCCGGGCCGTGGCGACGGAATCGACGAAGAGGCGATGCACGCGGCGGTCGTGCGAGAGCTCAGGATGAAAGGTGGCGGCGAGGACGCGGTTCTGGCGGACCAGCACTGGGAAGCCATCGCGGCGGGCGAGCACCTCGACACCCGGGCCAACCTGGGTGATGCGCGGAGAGCGGATAAAGACCATCTCCAGCGGGCCGCCGGCGAGAGCGGTCTCGGCGGTGATGATGACCGAATCGATCTGACGGCCGTACGCGTTGCGCTCGACGACAGCATCAAGCAGCCCAAGAGAGCGTTGCGCGGGATTGAGAACCTCACGCGCCAGCAGAATCGCTCCCGCGCAGGTTCCAAAGACCGGCTTGGCGCTGCAGAACTCCCGCAGCGCTTCAAAGAAGCGGTGCTTCTCGAGGAATTTGAGCATGGTGGTGGATTCGCCGCCGGGCAAAACCAGAGCGCTCAAGGACTGGCCGTCTAGGCGGAGTTCTTGCGGAGTCTTCACCAATGAAGGGCATGCGCCGGCCTCGATGAGGGCTTGCGCGTGGCTGGCGTAGTTGCCCTGGATGGCCAGGACGCCGATGGCGGGTTTTGCTCCCTGAGTCAATTTCCTTCCTCTCGCGCATAATCGAATGGATTGTAGACTTCTACGTTGAACGGTTTGAAATCCTTAACATTTCGTGTGGCGATGATGAGACGAAGCACACGCGCCGTGGCCGCAATCATGGCATCTCCACTCAGTTCGTCCGGCTTGCCTGCCATCAATCGCGCCCATTCGCGAAACATCCTGCCTTCCATAGGCAGCACCGAAAAGTTTGCCATAATGTAATCCAGCCAAACCTCAATCTCAGCGGCTTTCATGTGGTCTTGTTTGCGGGTGATCTCCACGCCATCCTGAATCTCTCCAATGACGACAGCCGGGATCGCAATATCTTCGGGTCGCACATTCCGAAACCAAGCCAGAACCGCACCATGCGGCTTGGCCTTGCGCAGTTCCGAGATTACATTCGTATCCAGTAAATACACTGTCTATTCCTGATCGTCCGGCGGGGAAAAGCGAAGTCTCCGGCGCGGGGGAATATAGAGGTCGTGCGGGCCATTGGGGTCAAGGAGAAAGTCCTTAATGTTGGGACGCGCCGAGTCTCTCAGCCGTTTCCACTCATCAATGGGAACGAGGACGGCTGTTTCGACGCCGCGTCTGGTGAGCACCTGCGGGCCGTTCTTGAGAGTAGCGTCGAGGAACTCGCTGAAGCGCGCCTTTGCGTCGTAGACCTGCCAGGCCATGGGAAACCTCCGCTGATATAGTCATATCACTAGTCATATGACCAGGTCAAGTGGCTACCGGGAGCTGCTGTTCAGGCGGACGACTTCGGCGTAGAGTCTTGAGGGTTGTGGAAAACGGCACATCCGGATGAATTCCCGCGCCTGGGTTTCGCCTTATATGTGTCATTTGTTCGCCTTTCTTGATTGGTTATGTTGTTGAAAATATGATTGATACCGGATTTTTGTTTTTGGTGCAAAAGGCGAAAATGGGGAAAACATTTGTTGCATTTTCCTCAAACTGATGTTCTAACTCATGAAATATGAGTGACTTGTGGATCCGGTGACGGCGATTCGACGGTGTTTTGAGCAGTTGCGGGCGAGGCCGGAGCGGAGCGGGAAGGATGGGCGCCAGAGGATTGTTTTTGTATGCGTGCGGAGCGGGCGGTATGCAGGAGACGGGCGGTGCGGGCGATGCTGAGCAGGTGATCGGTGTCCGAGGCGTAGATCAAGCCGCGCAGATCGGCATAGGCGACACAGGCGATGTAATCGGAGATGTTCTGGCGGCTGATGAGAGCAGGCATAGCTGCCTTGTAGGCGGCCAACGCCTCCTCACTGGACTCGAATTCGCTTTTGTGGCGGCTGCGGGCGGAGAGACGGGCACGGTCGTAGGCGGCCATGCAGAGGGCGATGGCGGGGTGGTCAATGGGTGACGGATCGGGAGAGGCGTCGATGACGGGATCGGCGCGGCGCTCGGCGGAGGGCTGGGTGAGAGCCTTCACGACGGCCATGCGGAGTTGAGTGATACCTGGAGTAGCCATAAGAATAGTGTGTCGGAAATGGATGTAATTATCTGCAAATTGTCTGGGAATATTTTCAAACTAAAATGCACCCCCACCTTGGTTCAGGACGCGAAGGTTGGGACACCCGGTGAAGATATTACTGGCGCTCGCACTCTCTACGGTCAGGTGGATGTGCCGAATTATCGTGGAATAGGACGGACCTGTCCTTTCCGATTAGAATGTCATTTATAACAATGCCCAAGTCTTTAGAAACATGGCTACCCGACAGCGCCGCCCTTCTGTCTCCGGGGCGCGATCCCCTCGTTGGGCCGGCGCTACGGCGTTCAGTTGAAACGCTGGCCGAGCAAATGGCCTTTGCCGGCCTCATGGCTGGAGACGCCCTCGCCATAGCTTTGCCCGATGGCCCCGATCTGCTCCTCTCTATTCTTGCGGCTTCCTCGATGGCCGCCAGCGCGCCGCTGAATCCGGCTCTTGGCGAGGCCGAGTTCGAGTTCCAGCTCGCCGGCCTCGCTCCGCGCGCGTTGCTGGCCGCGCCCGGCTCGCCCGCGCGCGCCGCCGCCCAACGCCTTGGGATACCGCTTCTGGAGCCGGGGCGCCGACTCGGCTCCGCCTCCTCCTCTCGCCGCTATCCCGGCTCCGAGCTCCTCTTCTACACCTCTGCCACGACCGGAAGGCCGAAGTTAGTGGCGCTGAACGAGGCCCATCAGACCGCGCGGTTCGAAGCCAAGCGCGAGGCGCTTGGACTGACATCCGCGGACCGCATGCTCAGCCTGATGCCGCTCTTCCACGTCCACGGCCTGGAGGCCCGCAGCCAGTTGCGCGCCGGCGGCACTTTGATTATTGTTCCGGGATTCGACCCGCGCCACTTTCTGGATTGGATTGAGGAATACCGGCCTACCTGGTACACCGCCAGTCCGACGCACCATCGCGCGATCCTGGCTCTATTGCCCGGCGAGGTTTGCCGGCGTTGTGGTGTTCGATGCGTGGACTCGGGCGGCGGGCCGCTGCCCGTCGAGCTGCGTACGGCGTTGGAAAGCGAACTGGGAGTTCCGGTCATCGAGGGCTATGGCATGACCGAAACCGGCCTGCTCGCGAGCCACCGGCTACCGCCGGCCGCGCGCAAGCCGGACTCGGTCGGCGTCCGCGCCGGCAATTCCGAGATAGCCTTTGACGACGGCGAAATTATCGCGCGAGGCCCCGGCGTAATCACCGAATACGTGAACGATCCCAGCGCCAGCCGCGTGGCGTTCCGCGACGGCTGGTTTCATACCGGCGACCTCGGCTGGCTCGACTCCGACGGCCATCTCCACATCACCGGCCGCATTAAAGATATTATCAATCGTGGTGGCGAGAAGATTCAGTTGCTGGAAGTGGAATGCGCCCTGGCGGCGCACCCGGCTGTGCAGGAATGCGCGGCCTTTCCGATTCCGCACCGGACACTCGGCGAGGACGTGGCCGCGGCAGTGGTGCTACGCGCGGGCGCTTCCGCCAGCGAGTCCGAGATGCGCCGCTTCGTCTCCGCCCGCCTGGCCGCCTTCAAGGTTCCCCGCCGCATCCTGTTCCTCGAGGCCATCGCCAAGAGCGCTACCGGCAAGCCGCTCCGCGCGCATCTCGCCGAGCGCTACGGCGTCGCCGCCAGCGTTCCCCAGCCGCCCGCCGACGCCCTTGAAGCCCGCCTGGCCGCCATTTGGAGCCAAATGCTCAATCGACCGGATATAGGCGTTGAAGACGATTTCTTCTCGCTCGGCGGCGACTCCCTGCTGGCAACAAATATGCTGGTTCAGGTCGAACACGAATGCGGTTGCCGCATCGCCGCATTTTCAGAGCCGGTAACAATCGAACATCTGGCCGATCTCATCCGCAAGCAGATGCGCGCGGCCAATCGACCACTGTTTGCCATCCCCGCCGCCGACCAGAACGTATTCAGCTTCTATCCCCTGTCGCTTCATCTTGCCCCCGACCGGCCGCTCTACGTGCTGCGCACACCGCCCGCGGCCTCGATTCCGGAAATGGCCCGCCTGCTGATCGATGAGATGCGCAATGTCTGTCCCGAGGGCCCCTACGAGCTGGTGGGCTATTGTTTCGGCGGGATGGTCGCCTTCGAGATCGCCTGCCAGCTCCAGCGGCAAGGCGACACCGTTGGTCTGCTGGCCCTGATCGATACGCCGATGCCCGGCTTTCCCAGCTTCTCGAAGCACTGGCGGCAGATGACCCATGAGCTGGTTATGCGCAGACGCGAATGGCTGATTCGTCCGGTCTACCTCTTGAAGAGAGTGCTGGTGCGGGTGCGGGCGCGCGGCGTCTGGCGGCCGGAGTTTCCGCCGGACCCTATCACCACGGCCAACATCCGTATGGTGCAGGATTACGTTCCCAGCACATACGATGGGTGCATCGTTCATTTTGTGGCCGCAGACGAGTTGATTCAGGAATGGCCGCAGCATTGGAGGCAGATCGGCAGCCGATGCGGGTGGCGCGAGGTGACCACGGGTGGCCTGGATCTCCGCCCACTGGCCAGCGATCACAACTCGATTCTCGGCGAACCCGCCGCCAGCGAACTTGCCGCTCAATTGCGCCAGTTGCTAGCTCAAACCGAGCGTGCGGACATTGCGGACACGCCAACAGAGGACAGAATATCTTCGTTGAGAATCTCACACGGATGAACCGGCGGCAGTGCGCTCTTTCTCGGCATTGTTACCTACTTTCCGCTCACAACCAACTAAGCTACCGATATGGTGAGTTCCTTGCCGATTTCCCTACGACACCCGCATCAAGCTCGAAGTTCTTCGGCTTGCTGTAGAGGCATGATGCGCGCGACACGCTGCATGACCTTCTTGTCTTGTTCAGCCATCTTCAGGTCGTAAGCTGCCTGCAAACGCATCCACAATTCCGGCGAGCCGCCCAGAAGGCGGGAGATCTTGAGGCACATGGCGGCGGAAAGGGGTCTGCGCTCCGCCAGGATGTCATGAAGCATCTGGCGTGAGACGCCAAGAGCTTTGGCTGCCGCCATCACGGACAGGCCAACAGAGGGCAGAATATCTTGCTTGAGAATTTCACCCGGATGAACGGGTGGCAGTGCGCTCTTTCTCGGCATAAAGTCCTTCCTCACGCGGGCAGTTAATGGTAATCCTCAAAATCAATGTCCAATGCGGTTTCGTCGTGCCAGCCGAAGGTGATCCGGTAATTTCCGGTTACCCGCATGGACCATCGTTTCGGTTTGCCTTGCAGACTGTGGAAGTGATAGCCGGCGATGTTCAAATCATCGGGCTGGCTTGCGACTTCCAGCAACTGCAAGATGCGAATGCACTTTCTGATATGATCGGGGCCAATCCGGCGGGTCTTGCCGGTGAGATAAATCTCTTCAAGTCCCTTATGCCTGAAGGTGCCGATCATTTTTGCAGTGTAGACTATTTAGTTTACAGTGTCAAGGGATTGGCCGTCCAGGCGGGGACTGGCCGTCCAGGCGGAGGCCTTCGGCGTGGGGAATTGAAGGGTTGTGGTTCCCAGATCCTAGAAACGGGGCATGGGGCACTCATTGATTTTAGGGTGGTCAGATCTGCGCCACACGCCATCATTGCAGATTGGTGGAGCGCAGACGCCAGCGCAGCACAAAATACCATATCCAGCACTGAACAGCGAGCATTGAGCAGGGCCAGAATACCTGCGGATAGTCGCGCATGAAAAAATGAAAAACCGGATGCCCCGACTGGATATAGCCCACGCCGCCCAGCGAGGCGATGGACAGGGCGAGGGCCCAACTGTAGACCAGGCGCTGCCAGCGGAGCATACTCCGGGTGCGGCGGAGCGACCGCAATTCAAGCTCCACCGGCAAGGCGGATTCGGAGGCAGGTGTCGTCATAAAATTCTTCATGCCGTCGCGGTCAATCTGACCCCGCAGCTCCGCGTCATGCTTCAGATACTCTTCCACCAGCACGGAGGTTTGCGGACTTGCTTCACCCGCGAGATAAAGCGGTAGCAGATCGAGGATGACTTCGCGAGAGACTTTCATAGAGATTTCGTTATCACTGCGACTGAGCATTTTACGCCCTCCTAAATTTCATGAGAAGTGCCCTGGCTCTGTGAACTTTGACCTTTGCGGAGTTTTCTGTAATCTCCAGCACTCGCGCAATCTCCCGATAAGGAAGTTCATCCAGCGTTCTCATGATCAGCGCCGCGCGATCGGCTGCCGGCAACTGATGCATCGCTTCGAGCACGGCGTTGAACTCCGCCTTATGCACGGCCAGATCGTACGCACTGGGCAGAGAATCCGGAATATTCTCGTGCAGGGCAGTTTGACGAGAATTCTTCCGAGTGCTTTGCAGAAAAAGATTTTTCGCAATGGTAAACAGGTAACCCTTCACGGTTTCCACCTCGATGGAATCCTGCGAGGCCCAGGCGCGAACAAATGTTTCCGATGTGATGTCCTCCGCATCGGCTCGATTTCCGGAAAGATACAGAGCAAAGCGGAATACATCCGCCGAGTACCTCTCATAGAGTGAGCTGAAATCAGTCATTTGTCTCTCGCCTGCAACGGCTGCCTATTTCATTGCGGCTTTGGCCAACAACAATCCACCGGCTCCGTCCTGCAGGCAATGGGCGATTATGCCTGGCCGCAGACTGCCGCGCCAATGCGCCAGAATGCCAAAGAAACACCCGTAGATGGAGATCGTCAACACCATACCAAAGCCTTGGTATGCATGACAAATACCGAACACAGCACTCTGAAGGACGATCCCTGCCGCGGCGCTGCTCGTCAAGGCAGTGAACTGCCGCTGCAGGTAGCCGCGATAGATCACTTCCTCGCAGATGCCCGCGGTCAGGGCCATCAGAAGATACACCGCGACTTCCGCACCTCCGTGCGGCAGGAGATTTTGCACGGATCTGCCTGGCGTGGAGTGGATTAGATACCCAACAACCGCAAGAACGGTATTGGCGACAATCAGAAAAGCAAACGCCAGTCCCAGGTCGCGTAGAACCGCGCGCCAGCTTGAGGCCATATCTCCTGCCAAGCTTCGCATGGAGATGCCTTGCACCCGGCAGCCGAACCAGATAAAGGCGGTGATCAGCCACTCGGCAGAGAGCACTACGAGATAACTGACGATTCGATGGTATGCATGATCCGCGCCGTGAAGACGCATACTGGATGCGATCAGAGCGGCGAGTAGCAGAAGCACGCCGGCCGTGTGCCACGCCGGAGCAATGGATTCCAATCTGTGGCGGGGATGGAATTCCTGAACGATAGCAGCTTGATGATTGGTCATCACTGTTCCTTTCCGGCTACACAATATTTATCCGGAAGGTCTCCAAAAGTTACAACGCAAAGTGAAAATATTTTGCAATGGAATGGAAACTGACAGAATGCGCGAACGAAGGGAGCCGGCCGTGCCTCGATATAGCCAGGCGATAAGCCATTCAGGAAAGCTGTAAGCGGACTGCGTCTTGCCTTCTCGCAATTATCGGGAAGATTACGTCATTCGCAATAACCGGCATTACGTAGAGAAGGGTTCTCTTGATGCGAATGCAAAGGCAAGTGTCTGCTCCTTATTCCGTGCCTTTGTTCTGGCGCGGGATGGGAAACAAAAAGCCTATGCGCGCGAATAGCGAGCGGCTGCGATGCGGGGAATTGCCGTCCAAGCGGAGGCCTTCGGCATGGGGAAGGAACGGGGATGGGTTCCCGCACTGCGCAAAAAAAGTGAAGGATGGGGCACCTTCAGTTTACCGATATATTAACGAAAGGGTATCCGGCCATTATTTACTTGCAACACAAACCAAAAAGGCGGACAATATCTTAATTGGATAAACATATGGATATTTCGAAAATTCTCGCTATCTGTTGCTTCATTCTTGGGATTCCTCAAGGATTCTCATCTATTCTCCAGTTAATAGACAGATTTAACAGGAAACATACAGTCAATATTGACTCTACTCGACCACACCACACCTTTACAGCATTTCTTCTGCTAGCCAGTACATTCATCACAATATTTCTCGGCTTTTGGGTATGGTTTCACCCACTCAAATCAACGGTTATCGAAAAAACCATAACTGTAGAAAAGGCACTTCCGTGTCCAGCCATAAAAACTGGATCGGCCACGGCTCATTCTGGATCAGGAAGTACTTCAATAGCGCATTCGGGGAACGGTGATGACTATAATATACAACCTTCAGCTAAGCCACCCAAATGAAGGAGATCGATATGAAAGTTCTCATAGCAGCTTGCCTACTCGGAATCATTCCGTTCGCATACAGCCAACCAACTCATACTGGATCAGCTACGGCAACAGGTGAATGCGCGATCTCACACAGCGGAAATAATGACACTATCATAATCCAAAATTGTGGCATTGGCGAAGAACAAGGCAAGACAATCATCGCAATCCTAAAAGCAGTACTGTCAAATCAAAATCATGACGCGCAAAATGCAAAGCTCGATGAATTATTGACTATCGCAAAACAAGCCATCAATCGATACGGCAGCGTAACAACATATCAGCCAAATGGAATAAGGAGAACTGTAACAGAATCTAATGGAACAATATTTATGGATAGCGATGCAACAACTGATTATGAATCACTTTCTGAAAAAGAAAAATCACATGACTGGCAGGGACTACTTGATGTAGCGCAGAAGTCTATTGCTAAATACCCCGGGTGGTTCACACCGATAGCCTTCCTCGGCTACGCGCAAATGCAGTTATGCCAAACGAATGAGGCAATCGAGACATATAATAAATTTCTTACAGATTCGGATGGTGCAATATTATTCACAAAAATGTATACAAACGCGCAGAAAAATCTTTTATCTATTAAAAGTAATGAATATAAAGCATATTGCCAATTGCATCACCAATGACCTACCAATAATCTGGATATTCCCCTTTTGCACATTATCCTTGCACAAGGATGTGAGCAACCAAGCTCATGCGAGCGAAGCGAGCGTCTGCCTGAATGGCAAATTCACCAGCCGCGGGTTTGGAGTTGGTCTTTTTCTTCGATAGCGGCGGCGGCGAGGCCTTTCATGGTTCCGGTGACCTGGGCGGCGACCTCGGCGAGAATTTTGGGGTCGTTGTAGTGGGTGGTGGCGATGACGATGGCCTTGGCGCGGGAGACGGCTTCGGCGCGCTCGGCGGGATCATTTTCAACGTCCAAGGGCGTCGCCCGCTCCTTCATGAAGATTCCGCTGCCGACGAAGATGGCCTCTGCGCCGAGCTGCATCATGAGAGCAGCGTCGGCGGGGGTGGCGATGCCTCCGGCGGAAAAGTTGGGCACGGGGAGCTTGCCGGATTGGGCGACCATGCGAATCAATTCATAGGGCGCTTGATGGTCCTTGGCGGCGGCGTAGAGTTCCTGCTCGCTGAGGACGGTGAGCGAGCGCATCTCGCGGATGATCTGGCGCATGTGCTGGACGGCATGGACGACGTCGCCGGTGCCGGCCTCGCCCTTGGTGCGGATCATGGCCGCGCCTTCAGCGATGCGGCGCAGAGCCTCGCCCAGATTGCGCGCGCCGCAGACGAAGGGCGTGGTGAAGGCGTGCTTGTCGATGTGATGGGCCTCGTCGGCGGGGGTGAGGACCTCGGATTCGTCGATGAAGTCGACGCCGAGTTCTTGCAGGATTTGGGCTTCGGCGGTGTGGCCGATGCGGGCCTTGGCCATCACCGGGATGGAGACGGCGGCGATGATCTCTTTGATGAGCGCGGGCCGGGCCATGCGGGCGACGCCGCCCTCGGCGCGAATCATGGCCGGTACGCGCTCGAGTGCCATGACGGAGGTTGCGCCGGCCTCCTCGGCGATGCGCGCCTGCTCGACGTTCATCACGTCCATGATGACGCCGCCTTTGAGCATCTCGGCGAGGCCGATTTTGAGGCGCAGGCTGGTGGCGGTGACAGGCTTGATATGGCTTGATTCCGGCATGATATTGACCTCGCTCAGGGGCGATTCGGGGCGGGCTTGAAGGCCGCAAAACCCTTCCTTATCAGTGTAACAGCGATGAAGGGAGTGGCCCCTTCGACAAGCTCAGGGCGGGCCGTCCAGGCCGGCGGCGCTTCGCTGCATGGAGGTCGTGGTTTCCCACCCATTCCTCAGAAAAAGCTGAATGAATAGGGCACGGGGCAACCTAAGTTAAGCAAAAACCAATCCTAGATTTCCGAAAGCCCGAACTCCCTGATGCACTGACCGATTCAATGATTTCTTAGCTCTTCCCAATCCAACTGTTCTCTTTCTGGTCATCTTTCTGCTTAATTTCTCATCGAATGGCCTCTGCTCACCCCATGCCGCCGCAAGCCAGCGCAGCGCCGCGACCCAACGCAGCGCCGCGACCCAACGCGCCGCCATCGCCGAGCGCGCCACCACCTGGCGCAGCGCCGCGACCCAATGTGCCGCCATTGCCCAGCGTGCCGCCGCGCGCGCCCGATCTGCCAGCAGGGGCGGAGACCGCCGCCGAACAGGCGCTGGTGCCCTCACCGCATCCTCCGGAAGGGGCAAAGATCAAGCTGACAGCGTCGCAAGCGCGGCTGCCGGTGGAGCTGGAAGTGGCCATACCGGTGCGGGATTTCCGGGTGCGCAACCTGCTTGCCCTGGAGCCGGGCCAGGTGATCGAGACGAAATGGGCTCACGGCGAGGATATGCCGCTGGCCGCGGGCGCGGTGCAACTGGCGTGGAGCGAGTTTGAAGTGGTTGATTCTCAGATTGCGGTGCGTGTGACCCGGTTGATGTGAAAGGGCAGGGATTAGGGACTAGGCATTAGGGATTAAAGGGGCGGGAGAGGCTGAGGAATGAAGGCGAACGAGAAAACGGCGGCGGGCAAATCGGCGGCGACAAATACGGCGATGGCGGTGGGCGGGTTGGCAGGCTGGCTGCTGAATCGGTTCCGGAGCGGCGGCCGCAGGCAACCGCAGCTGGCCTTGCTGGAACGGATTACGCTGGCTCCGCGCCAGTCGCTGGCTTTGGTGGAGGCCGAGGGGCGGCGTTTTCTGGTGGCCACTTCGCCGGAGGGCGCGCCGGCATTTTATGCGCTGGATGAGCGTGTGCGGCCGAACGGCGCGCGGCCGGCGGCGAGCAGGCAGCAGAGCGCGATACGGCTGGCCGAGAGGGTTTCATGGTAGCTGCGATAATTTTTGCCGCGCCGGCTGCCGTGCCGCTCGTGCCCGATTTGAATGCGCGGCTTCGTCCCTCGGACTCGACGCCGTGGACGATTCTTCTGGTTCTGACGCTGATTACCTTGCTGCCGGCGATTCTGATGGCCATGACGCCGCTGGTGCGGCTGCTGGTGGTCTTTCACTTTTTGCGCCAGGCGCTGGGCACGCAGACCGCGCCGTCGAATCCCACGCTGATGGGCCTGGCCCTGATGATGACCTGGTTTCTGATGACGCCGGTGCTCAACCAGGTGGACCAGCAGGCGGTGGAACCCTATCGTGCGGGGCAGGTGACGGGCTGGGAGGCCATTGACCGCGGCGCGCAGCCGGTGAAGCACTTCCTGCTCAAGTACGCGCGGGAAAAGGATCTGGCGCTGTTTACCGCCGCCGGCCAGATTGCGCGCCCCGATAAGCCCGACGACCTGCCCATGCGGGTGGTGGTGCCGGCCTACATTCTTTCCGAGTTGAAGGCTGGCTTCGCCATCGGCGCGGTGCTGTTTCTTCCGTTTCTGCTGATCGACATGGTGACGGCGGCGATTACCACCTCGATTGGAATGTTCCAACTGCCTCCGGTGGTGGTCTCGACGCCATTGAAGATTCTTCTGTTTGTGATGGTGGACGGCTGGAACCTGCTGGCCAATTCGTTGTTGAAGAGCTTTTGAGATGGTTGCAGTGCGAGGGAGCAGTTTTCTGATGAGTATGCGAAAGGAATGGCGATGACCCCTGACCTGGTTGCCGAGCTGCTGCGCCAGCTGATGAAGGAGGCGCTGATTCTGGCCGCGCCGCTGCTCGTGGCCACGGCTGTGCTGAGCTTTGCGCTGAGCGTCTTCCAGACATTGACCAGCTTGCAGGAACAGTCGCTGACCAGCGTGCCGCGCCTGGGAGCCATCGCCCTGATTCTGCTGGTGGGGATGCCCTGGTTTCTGGAGCGGCTGGCGGCCTATACGCGGTCGCTGCTGGTGGATCTGCACCGCTATCTGGGGTGAGAAAAGTAGCTGGCAGCTAACAGCTAACAGCTAACAGATAAAAGCAAAAAGCAAAAAGCTAAAAGCTAAAAGCTGAACGCTGAAAGGAAACGATGACGGATTGGACAAGCTTTTTGAGCGCCATGACGCTGACCCTGGTGCGGGTGAGCGGGATGGTGGCCTTTGCTCCGTTCTTTTCGTCAACGGCGCTGCCCTTGCGCGCCAAGGCGGTTTTTGCGGGCGCGGTGGCGTTTTTGCTGGCGCCGCTGGTGGCCACGCTGCCCAACGCGCGGGTTACTCTCGGATTTTCTTCTCTGCTGGGAGAACTGGCCGTGGGGCTGGTCTACGGGCTTTGCCTTACGCTGCTCAACGAGATGATGATCTTTGCCGGCCAGGTGATCGGCCTGCAGTTCAGCTTCTCGCTGGTCAATCTGCTGGACCCCAACTCGGCCATCCAGACGCCTCTGCTGGGCGACCTGTTTCAGTTGATGGGCACGCTGGTGGTGATTACCGCAGGGCTCGACCGGATCCTGCTGGCCTCGATGGTGCGCAGCTTCCACGCGGCGCCGCTGGGCAGCTTCGCGCTCGCGCCCAGCTCGGCTGTGGCGATTGTGCATGCCGCGGGCGGCGTTTTTCTGGCCGCCATCGAGCTGGCCGCGCCGGTTCTGGCCGCAACCATGCTGGTGGAGGTGGCGGTGGCTCTGCTGGGCAAGCTCAGCCCGCAGTTGCCGGTGATGATGCTGACCGTACCCATAAAGACGCTGACCGGCTTTGCCCTGCTCACCGGCTGCCTGGCACTGTGGCCGCGCTTCATCGAAGCAAGATTCAGCGGATTGCTGGATTTGGCCCAGCGGCTGATTGCCGCGCCCGGCGGGGGAGGGTAGCCGATGCCTGGAGAGCCCACTGAGCGAGCAACGCAGTACCGGCGCGAGAAGGCGCGCAAGGAAGGCGACATCCTGCACAGCCGCGAACTGTCGGCCGCGGCCGGAACCCTGGCCGGGGTGATGGTGCTGGGCGCCCTGGGCAGCCATTTGCTGATCATCTGGCGGGACAACTTTGCCGCCTTTCTCACTTTTGGATATGCCGCCCGCTGGGAGCCGGCCGAGATTCAGCCTACGCTTTACGCCCTGCGGCGGCTGGCCTTCGGAATTCTGACGCCGCCGGCGGTGATGATGGCGGCCGTGGCCGCGGCCTCGCTGGGCGTGGGCGTCTTGCAGACCGGCGGAGTGAACTTCCATCCCGGCTCGATAGGCTTCAAGCTGGACCGCATCAACCCGGTCTCGAATGTGAAGAATCTCTTCTCGCTGAGAGCCGCCGCGCGGCTGGCAAAATCGTTGATTCCAGCCAGCATTCTGAGCATTTTCGCGGTGCAGCGCATCGGGCGGCAGCTGGCCATGCCCCCGTTTTCGACCACGCGGCTGGAGATGCTGGGCGAGGATGTGTATGGATTGCTGCTGGCCGCCGCCTGGCTGCTCTTCGCCTGGTCGCTGATCGATTACCTGGTGGAGTGGCAGAGCCGCGAGTCGCGGCTGAAGATGAGCCGCGAGGACCTGCGCGACGAGTACAAGGAGACCGAGGGCAACCCGCAGATTCGCGGCCGCATCCGCAATCTGCAGCGCCAGGCGCGCCGCCGCAAGGTGAAGGCCGACGTCTCCAAGGCCGCCGTGGTGCTGACCAATCCGACGCACTACGCGGTGGCCCTGGGCTTCGATTTTGCCACCATGGAAGCGCCAAAAATGCTGGCCAAGGGGCGCAACCTGCTGGCCGAGGAGATCAAGGCCGAGGCCCGCTGGGCGGGGGTTCCGATCATCGAGAACCCGCCGCTGGCCCAGTCACTCTACCGTACGGTCGAGGTCGGCCAGGCGATTCCGGTCGAGCTCTATGCGGCGGTGGCCGCCATTCTGGCCTATCTCTACCGCCAGCGCCTGGAGACCGAGATGCGCGAGCGGAGAGCGCGCGAGGCGGCGGCCCGGGCGCAGGCCACCAACCGATCGTGGCGTCCCGGCTCCGGCGCTTCGCCATTTAGAGGAGATACTCCATGAGTACTAACGCCATGACCGCCGGCGCCATGCCCGTGGAGTCGATCCTGCACCGGCTGCGCGAGTACGTGCTGCCGCTGGTGACCATCAGCGTGATCTTCGTCATGCTGGTGCCGCTGCCGGCCGCCGGGCTGGACATTCTGTTGACCCTGTCGATGGCCGCCTCGATCATCGTCTTTCTCTCCGCGGTGCAGATCCGCCGCGCCGTCGAGCTGAGCGTTTTTCCCACCCTGCTGCTGCTGCTGACGCTCTTCCGGCTGGCGCTCAACATTGCCTCCAGCCGCCGCATTCTGCTGCACGGGCAGGAGGGCACGGGGGCGGCCGGCCAGGTGATTCAGGCCTTTGGCCAGTTTGTGGTGGGGGGCAACTACGTCGTCGGCTTCGTGATCTTTCTGGCCCTGATCGCCATTCAGTTTTTGGTGGTCTCGCACGGGGCCGTGCGCACCGCCGAGGTGACCGCGCGCTTCACGCTGGACGCGTTGCCGGGCAAGCAGATGGCCATCGACGCCGACATGAACGCCGGGCTGATCGACGAGCAGGAGGCTCGCCGGCGCCGCCAGGCGATTGCCCGCGAGGCGGAGTTCTACGGGGCGATGGACGGGGCGGCGCGCTTCAACCAGCGGGATTCTCTGGCCACGATTCTGATCACCGGCATCAACATCATCGCCGGCCTGCTGATCGGCACCCTGCAGCAGGGCATCGAGCTGGGCGAGGCGGCGCGCACCTATACGGTGCTGACGGTGGGCGACGGCCTGGTGACCATCATTCCCTCGCTGCTGGTTTCCGTCGCCGGGGGCATTACGCTGACCCGCGCCAACTCGGCCGGCGTGCTGGGCGGCGAGATCCGCTCCCAACTGCTGGCCAAGCCGGTCACGCTGTACGTGGCCAGCATGGTATCGGCGGCCATGTGCCTGATTCCGGGCTTGCCCAAGCTGGCGTTTCTGGGCGTGGCGGCGCTTCTGTTTTTTGGCGGACGCCGGGTGGCTGCCCAGGTTGCCACCGCCCCGCCGGCCGAGCCGGGAGCGGTGGAGAAGAAGAAGGCGGGAGAGAGCGTCAGCTCCGATCTGGCCAACCTGCTGCGCCTGGAAGATCTGACCCTGGAGATTGGCTTTCAACTGATTCCGCTGGTGGACGACAAGCAGGGCGGGCAACTGCTCAGCCGGGTGCGCTCGCTGCGCCGCCA